>Ga0182745_1000053_pt1 | contig 172099 bp, 138 predicted proteins | sample eDN3rd30CKraftBY_FD_128523 | JGI IMG/M metagenome (GOLD analysis project Ga0182745, IMG submission 128523) | Enriched backyard soil microbial communities from Emeryville, California, USA - eDNA 3rd pass 30_C Kraft BY (version 2) (version 2) | ecosystem: Environmental > Terrestrial > Soil >...
TCCGGACCGGTCAACACCAACACCACACCCGGGATGCCCGGCTCGCCCGAGTCCTGGATGCCGTCTCGGTCGGTGTCGACCCACACGAAGTCACCCACCGACACCGACGGCGCCACGAACCCGGCATCGATGGTCGGGTCGTCGGCCTCGCCGGGCACCTCGGAGTTGTTGCCGGTCGCCGGTGTGGTGATCGACACACGACCAGTTGCCGGGTCGGCGTCGGAGTCGATCGCGTCGTCGCCTTGGTTGGGTTGCGTGAGCACGTGGGTCTGTCCGCCGACTTCGATGGTGGTCGGAAACTCCACGATGAAGTCAGTCGACACCGGTAGATCCGTGAACACGTAGTACCCGTTGGCGTCGGTCGTGGTGACCGCGACCTCGTTGCCGTCGGGATCGAGCAACCGCACGGTCGCCCCCGGTACCGGGGGCTCCCCGGCATCTTGCACACCGTCACGATCGGTGTCGACCCACACGTAGTTACCGATCGACACGAGTGCCGGCACGAAACCGAAATCGATCGAGTGGTCGTTGATCCCCTCGTCGGGTGTCGTGATGTCGGCCATGACCACGTACGGCGGCAGGCCCGAGTCGTCGGCGGCAGGAACCCCCTCGCTGTCGATGTCTTCGTCGGAGCCGGCATCGGCGACGGTTGGCGAGTAGCCCGCGAGCGGCCCCCCGGGCAGGTAGTCGGCCTCACGGTCGAGACGGATCTGGTAGTCGGTGTCGGGCAACAATCCGTCGTCGGTATGGAAGTAGTACTCACCGTTGACGTCGGTCTCGGTGGTCGCTACCAGATTGCCGTCGGTGTCGTAGAGACTGACCTGAACGCCAGCGATGGCGGGCTCGTCGGGGCCCTGGACGCCGTCCTGATCGAGGTCGAGCCAGACTCGATTCCCAATCTGTTGGGTCGCCTCGATCACCAGCGCTTCGAGGTCGGCCAACCCCATCGACTTGCCGAATTCGGCGGTGACGGGGATGCCATTGTCGTAGCCGCCTTCGTTGTCGAAGGACCGCAAACCGTTGTTCCAGGTCGAGTTGTCGGCGTCCATGTGGTTGGACACGATCGTGCCGCTGCCCGGCACCGACGTGATGCCCGAGTAAGCCGCCTGGTTGTGGACGTTGCCCTGATCGTCGAAGTCGTACAGCGGATCGACGAAGTCGAGGTCGGTTCCCGTCGCGCTCACCGCCACCAGGTCACCGGTCGCGATCAGCACTGCGTACGCGGGGTCGCCGTCCGTCTGCTCACCGATGTAGAGACTGGCGCCGTAGGAGTCACCGCCCCGGTCGCGGAAGCTGAGCGCCAACACGCCGTCGTCGATGAACTCGAGATCGCCGAACATCGGCTGCGGCACCACGAACTGTCGGCCGCCCGGGGGCCGCACAGGGGTGGTCACCGCAGCGTCGACACACGACTGCGGCACGGTGTCGGTCCATGGCCGCCAGTCGACCGCCCGACAGTCGGCATGTAGCAGGGCTGGTCCGGCGGGACCACTCTGCCCGGCTCGTGGTGTCGTATCGCCGACGTTGCCCTGGCGAACGGTGCCGGTCGGGCTCAACGTGCCGTCGGCGGCACGGACGTACTCGATGACGTACGTCTCGAGGTCGGCACCACAGATCGCCCCCACATAGAGGTTCGCGCCCTGCTCGGCCAACGCCATCGGCGCCCAGTCGCTCGCGCACGGGGCTGGTGCCACCACCGCGAGAGTCTGCAACGGGGCCGGATCAACCCCGGCCTGCACCGGATACACCACCAGCGAATCGGTGTGCATGTTCACCGCGGTCAAGAACCGGTTGTCGTCGGTGACCTCGACATCACCCAACGACTCCCGGCCCACAGCCGTCCGAAAGTCGAAATCGTGGTGGATCAGACCCTCGTCCGAGTCGAGTGGGCCGATGTCGTGAACCGTGTCACCGGCGTCGGCGACGGTCACGTACTGCTCCCACGCACCGGTCGCGGTGTCAACGCGGTAGATCGCACCGGGCCCGCCGGGGCCGTAGAGCGATCCGCGCTTGGCGTAGGCGCCCGCGTAGATCTCGTGCCTGTCGGTATCGAGTCCGATCCCGTACAGAGCGCCGAGCGTGCTCCTCGTGGTCAGCGGTGTGACGGGACCGTCCAGCGCATAGTCGATCGAGTAGACCTCGGGCGTCGCGTCGTCGGGAAGCCAGACGTCGTCGGGCTGGATCGCCGAGAAGATCCGGGCGCCGTCGATACCGAGCACCGTGTGGTCGACGTATCCGACCGAGATTGCGACGTCCGCGCCGCCACCCACGTCGACGAACGACACCGCAGGAGCGAACTCGGGCTCGGTGTGGCCAGGCGTGATCTGGGCCTCGGAGTAGGTGCCGCTGTTCGGGTTCACGACCTGGACGCGATAGCGGCCACCGACGAGGGTGTTGTCGGCGGGCGCCAACGTGGCGACACCTGCGGCGTCCGTGTTCAACGTGATCGTGGTGCCGTCCACGTCGGAGATTCGGACGACGACGTTCTCGAGCGGCGGATCATCGGCGTCGCGGACGTTGTCGAAGTCGCGGTCCCTCACGACCGTGACCGTAATCGTGCCATCGGAGGGCTCGGCCTCGGCGGTGCCTGCCCCGCTGATCGTGATGCCGCTCGCAACGGCCGCACACACGACCAGTCCGGTCAAATGCCTTCTCATAACATCTCCCGCCTATCAGGTGATTGCTGGTCTACGTCGACATTCCATGTCCAGCCCAATCCGACCCGCCGAACATAGCTTTGTGGTCTCCTTCGCCTACCGTATACGCATCAAAATGACCCCTGGAAAGGGGTCATTTTGGTGCCAGGACGACCGCCGTTCAGGGGTCATTGGGTGGCAGCGTGGGGTCGGCGTAGCCGTGGGTCCACGCGATCCTGGCGAGATCGAGCTTGGTGCGGACCGGAACCCCCGCGGCGGTGTACTTCGCCTTGACCCGGTCGAGGTATTGCTTCGCCGTGTCCGGTCGGATGTACATCTCGGCGGCGATCTGGGCGACCGTCAGGCCCGATGCGTACAGGATCAGCGCGCGTTCCTCCTGACCGCTGAGTTTGGGACGCTCAGGGTCGCCGGCAATCACGACCGCGAGCTCCTCGGTCATCCATTCCTGCCCACGGAGGGCCGCACGGATCGCGTCCAAGATGTCGAGTTCGCTGTCGCGTTTGCCGACGATCGCGCTCACGCCGGCCTGCACGATCTGGCGCACCAGCGGCGGAGACGCGAGTGCCGAGAGCACCACGATGCGGACGCCCGCTTGGATCAGCGCCCTCACCACTGCGACATCGACACTGGGTTGCCGCTCGACAAGCAGGTCGAGTACGAGCAGGTGCGGGTACCCACCGGCGGAGTGGTGACGCAACCACTCCACGAATTCGGGGACGGTTTCACCGCTGAACACGATCGTGAAGTCGCTCTGCGACCGGATCAGCTCTTCGGTTCGCCTGCGCTGGAGCAGGTGGTCTTCGACGACGGCAATTCGGTAGGCCCGGTCTGGTCCGTTGGAGTTCGTCATGGTTCCCTTTCCGCGTTCGCAGCCATGCCGTCGAACGCCGACCGAGCACGGCCGATCCCGTTGCCGAACGGCTGGTATCGGCCGATAGTCGTCTGGTGAGATACGGTGGGGACGGCGAAGTGCATTTGAATCAGACCCGGCCGATCACCGGACCGATCCGGCCAATCGGGGTGCTCCGCATCGGTCTCGCCAAGATCTCGCCCACCTTGGGCACCGGTACCGCTGATCGTCAACTGGAGGCCGCGCTCGACCGGGAAGACCGATGCCGAGACGACGCTTCCCGCCGGAACGGCCGCCAACGCGCGCATCACCTCGCCGCCGATTCGCAGCGCCGTGTGCGCGTCAGCAGTGTCTCTCGCACCCAGTCTGAGCCGGAAATGAAGCCGGCGTGAGCGCGCCTCGCCCAACGTCGACATCATGGCGCTCCCGAGATGCACCAGCTCCGGGCTGATCAACACGAGTTGTCGCAGGTACGACTCCTCGTCGTCGCACAACCGCCTGGTCTCCGGGTCGGTCAGAGACCGAACGCCGGTCGCGACGCTACCGAGCAGGTCGATCGCGTCGTCGAGACCGGCGTCGAGCCAGCGTCGGTAGGTCGCCTGCGTTTCGACTTCTGCGTCGGCGGCGATCGTCGCTGCCAGTGCTCGTCGTTGCGCCGTGGCCGCTTGCGCCCCCAGCGACGACACGAGTGCTTGGAACTGCCACAACGCCGCCGTGAAACCCAGCCCGACGAGGCCGGCCACGACAACCACCCCGGCGCTGTTGAGTGACGACGTACCGGCGTGGACCGCCACCGCCGCGATGGCCGCCGCCCAGACGGCGGCCGCAGCCGCCACCCATCGAAGCGGTGGCCGGTGCGACAGCAACAACACGAACGGCGCGGTAGCTGCGAGCGCATGCCAGTGCGCAGCCCCGCGCGTGCCGAACGCCGTTGCCGCGGCCGACAGCACGAACACGATCACCGTTGCCGCCGTCACGGCGCCCGCCCCCCAGCCGGTAAGGCGGCGTGCGCGGGTCAGGTACGACGTGGTCGTTGCCAGCGCCATCACCGCGATCATGGGGAACAGGGCAAGGTGATGGTTCGTACTCCCGGCAGCCGCCAGCACCGTGCTGACGGCCGTGGCGCCGGTGGCCCACAGCAAACCCGCCCGCCGGTGCAGCGCCGAAGCGATCTGATCGGGGTCGACGAACGCCGACGTCAGCTCGGGTGCCGGTCGCTCGGGGCCACGGATGGGAGCGGCGACCTCGACCCGGGTGCCGCGCCCCGGGGCGCTCTCGACTCGCGCGGCCACACCGGCGTCGGCCGCTCGGGCAATGATCGAGTTCGTCACCCCGCGCCCAGACGCGACCTGCGGATCGAAGCCACGCCCCGCGTCTTCCACCACCACGACGAGGCACTCACCGGTCGTCGTTGCCGTGATGCCGACTTGTTCGACACCGGCATGCTTGAGCGCGTTCGTGACGGCTTCCCGGACGCAGCCGATGACCGCACGCACGCGCACCGGGTCCATCTCCGCCTCGATCCGTCGCAGCGCAGCGTCGTCGAGGCCACTGCGCTGCACCGGGAGACCACGAGGTTCGAACAACGCCTCGGCCAGGCGTGGACTCGTGTCGCGAGCGCGTTCTCCGCGAAGTGTCCGCAGCACCGCGACATCGCGAGCACACTGTCGCTGCACCTCGCCGTGATCCGAGATCGCGGCACCCCCGACCGAGATCGCGGCGAGGGTGTTGATGGCCGTGTCGTGCAACGTTCGGGATTCTTCGGCGACCTGCTTGCTCACCCGATGGACGATCTCGGTACGAAGGGCTGCCTCGGCAGCACTCGCCTCTTCGAGTTCGGCCCGCTGCGCGAGGTGCAGCAACGAGGGCAGCCCGATCCGGAGTGCGGCGATGATCGAGGTTTGCGTGACCACGATCGAAACCGGCAGATCCAATCCCCAGTCCGGGAGCAACCCGGCGGTGAGACCGGCGACCACGATCGACCCGCCGACGACCGCCGGCACCACGGAACGGTGCAGGACGAGCAGCCCCGCCGCACAACCGGCGAAGTTGATCTGCCAGCAGGCGGCGAGCGTCACGACCGAGTCGATGTCGCCACTCGCCTGAAATGCACCAACCGCCAGAGCGCCTTGGCCAATGGGGAGCAACCACGCCGGGAGCGGATAACGCAGCGCAGCGATCGCGTACACGATCATGGCACCGTGCCCGGCGACCAGCCAGGGCGCGACGCCGAGCGACCCCACCACGGCGAACAGCATCACGGCCTGCCATCCGGCCACCGCCACGAGTACCGTACGGCGGAGGGACGTCGTCAACGTCTGCGATGCCCACCCGTCGGCGTCGAGATGAATGTCGGCTACCAACGGGCGGAGCAGGTCACGGAGTCTCGGCATAGGGTCAACGAATCGGCGGGGGATGCGGTTCGGTGCGCTCGACCCGTCATCTGGCAAGGCTGCGTACCAACCGCCGATAGCCGCGGGGAGACTCGCCCACACGCCGTCGATAGACGTCGCCGAAGTGGCTGTGCGAACTGAAGCCCAGTCGCGCAGCGAGCGAACTGAGTTGCTCATCCGACGTGCGCATCAGCCACTGCGCCCGCCGTACACGCTGATCGATGACGTACTGAGCCGGAGTACGGCCGAAGGTGTTCTTGAACACCGTCCGGAACAATCGCGGAGACATGCCGACGACAGCTGCGAGCGAGTCGATCGAGACGTCCCCGGCGAGGTTGTCGTTCACGTAGTGCTCGAGGGTTTCGGCGTCGGAATGCCCGAACGCCCTGCCTGCCTGCTCGCGATGGCGGAACGTGCTGCGCTCATCGAGGGCGATGAAACGCTCGCACAGCGTTGTGGTCAGGCCGTCGAACACGGGCGGGTCGGCGCCCAGCACCAGCGCGGCTCGATAGCGCAACGCGATCTCGAGCACCTGCTCGTTGCCGAATCCGGCGGCGGCAGCGGGCACGTGCGACCGATGCCCGGTCACCCGCTCCAGATCGAACTCGATCACGAGGTAGTCGACCACCTGGCCCCGGGCAACCGCTCGCAACGAACTGTCCGGCGGGACGAACCACAACTGTCCCGGAGCGGCCGGCCCGAAGCTCGTGCGCACACCATCGGTGGTGGTCGACAGGTGTGACATGACGCCCCCGAGATGAACACCCAACAGGGCGCGGCCACCACCGCGGATGCACTCGGCCCCATGCGTCAGGTCGCGGGAGATCATCGTCGCCGTAAACCAACTGGACGCGACTCGTGATTCACGAAGGACGCCTGCGCCATGTGGTGGCCGGTCGGCAAAACTCGGCGCGTCGATAGGCCCCATCCCTCCTGTCGAGATTTCCGTCGGAAGCTAATCATCGACCTATTCGCTGCCAACACCATTGCCTCCATCCATCTCATTTGACCTCCGAATGGGGGTCCATATTGACCCCCGTTCGGGGGTCATGTCTTTCTATTTCAACGGAACGACCATCGAAGATTTCTGCGTTGGCGAGGAGAACCTCGCAGCACATAGTTCTTATATGCAAGGATCGTTCCATGTACGTCTTACCTTCCTTCAGGAGATCTCGGTTTCGAACCACCGTGAGCCTGGCGTTGACAGGAGTCATCGCTGCGTTGGCGCTGGCGTCGAGCGCGTCCGCCCTCCAGGGCAGCGATGGTTCCGCGCCGATCGAGTGCCTCGCCCCAGCACCACCTGACGGCCCGCAGGGTCCGGTTGGCCCGGCGGGCGGCCCCGGCCCCGCGGGCCCGCAGGGCGCCGCTGGTGAGGATGGCGAGCAGGGTCCTGACGGCCCGCAGGGTCCGGTTGGCCCCGAGGGGCCACAGGGCGGTTCAGGTGAAACTGGTCCCGAGGGTCCGCAGGGTCCGCAGGGCGACGCGGGCCCCTCAGGCGAGATGGGTGATCCGGGGCCTATCGGGCCCCCGGGGGGCGTTGGGCCACAGGGCCCGCAGGGGCCGGTTGGCGAGCAGGGTCCTCCTGGACCCCCCGGGCCTCCCGGGCCGGCCGGATTCCGTTCAGCTCCGCGTACCGCCGGTGATGCACCTGACTGCGAGTCCGTCGGCGTGTGCGTCACCCTGATCCCAGGCATCGAAGGCCCTGCTGGTCCGCAGGGTCCTGACGGCGACCCCGGTCCGGCAGGCGACCCCGGTCCGGCTGGTGAGACCGGTGCACAGGGTCCGGTAGGCCCGCAGGGGGAGACCGGCCCCCAGGGACCTCCGGGTCCCCAAGGTCCTCAGGGGCCAGGGGGTCCTCAGGGCGAGACCGGCCCGCAGGGTCCTGCCGGTGCAGACGGCCAGGCGGGTGAGGCCGGCCTAGACGGTGATCCCGGCCCCGAGGGTCCGCAGGGCGAGCAGGGTCCCCAGGGACCTCCGGGACCTCCGGGACCGGCTGGATTCCGCACGGCGCCGACACAGGCCGCTCCGGGCGAATGCGAGCCTGAGTGCGAGGTCGTGCTGATTGGCGATCCCGGCCCACAAGGCCCTCGGGGGCCGCAAGGTCCCGATGGCCCGCAGGGGGAGGCTGGCCCTCAGGGTGAGGTTGGATCGGATGGCCGTCCCGGGCCGCCGGGGCCGGCTGGACCGGAGGGACCTGAGGGGCCACAGGGCGATAGTGGGCCGGTGGGTCCTCAGGGGCCACAGGGCGAACAGGGGCCTCAAGGTCCTGACGGACCGATGGGCCCACAGGGCCCCTACGGTGACCCTGGCCCCGAGGGCCCCCAAGGCCCGCAAGGCCCGGCTGGGGAACAGGGCCCTCCTGGGCCCCCGGGGCCGATTGGAATCCGCTCGACGCCGGTGCAGGCCGCCCAGCCCGACACCGTGCTCGTCCAGTTGACTGCAGCGTGCGTCGCGGCGCTCGCTGGAGGAGTGCCCGGGCCGACGACCACGACCACGACGACGACAGCCCCGGTTCTCGCCGGCGAACTGCCCCAGACGGGTTCGTGGTCTGCGGTCACCACAACCATCGTGGCGTCGTTGCTCGTCGCCGTCGGACTGGGGTTGATCACCCCATTCGTGAGGCGGCGCACCGACTGATCTTGGTCGTCTGATGCGAGCGAGAGGCCCGCTGATCTAGTCCGATCAGCGGGCCTCATCGCTCCGCTTGGCGGTGTACAGGCATGGCCCGGGACCTCAACTGTTCCAACCGTCCTCGTCGACCACTCGATGGAGATCGAGTTTCGACCGCAATGGCCGGCCGGCAGCCAAGTACTTGTCCTTGACTCGCTCGATGTACTTCTTGGCCGTGTCGCGCTGCACGCCGATCGCGGCCGCGGTCGCTTCCATCGTCAGCCCCGACGCGTACAGCACGAGGGCGCGTTCTTCCTGGACGCTGAGCTTCGGACGCCTCGGGTCGGTGGCAATCACGGCCGCCAACTCCGACGTCGTCCACGCTCCGCCGCCCAGGACGGTCCGCACCGCGGCGAGGATGTCGGCTTCCGAGTCGCGCTTGCCGACGACCCCACTCACGCCGACTCGCATCATCTGACGCACCAGCGCTGGGGACGCCATCGCCGAGAACACGAGCACGCGCACGCCGTTGGCGATCAGCCGCTCGACGACGGCCGGGTCGGCATTCGGACGGCGGTCGACCATCAGGTCGAGCAACGTCAGGTGGGGCCGCTCCTCCGGTCGTGCCCCGGCGAGCCACACGACGAGGTCCGGAAGCGTCTCGCCGGCGAAGACCACCCGAAGATCGCGCTGGGCCGCCAGCAGGGCGACGGTGTTGTTTCGCTGCAGGAGGTGATCCTCGACCACCGCGACGCGGCGCTCGACCGACGCCCGCACCTCCCCGAAACTGCGCTGGTTGGTAAGAGGGCGGTGGGTCATGGCAGGACTCGATGTGTTGCGACTCGGCAGGCCACGCTACGGCAAGCCACCGGGCGCCGGGACCTCCCCGCTCGCACCCTGCCGGCGGGCGCCGTTCGCGGCGGCTTGAGCACACCCATCACTCGGCCTGTCAGACTGACCCCGAGTGAGTTCGTCAGCGCACAGTGGCCCCTGGGCAGCGCGGACCGTCGACGAGGTCATGCGAACAACCCAGGTCGGCAGCGCGGCCGCGGCTCAGTTGGCGTTCGCCGGCGCCGTGCTCGCGTCCGACGTCAACGGGCCTGCCGCGCTGGCGGTGGGGCTGCACCTGCTCCTGGGTTCACTCGGCGTGGCCGTGCTGGTCGGCCGCGCCCACTCGGCGTTCTTCGTGGCCGGCCTCCATGCGCTGCTCGGCTACGACTTCGCGGTCTCGAGCACCACCGCGGAACCACTGGTGGCCCTGGCGTTCGCCTTCGCGGCCCTGACGCTGGCGATGCCGATCCTCGTCTTCCACGGTCGCTGGCCGGTCGTCTGGTGCGGGCTCAGCACGATCGGGATCTGCATCTGCATCGAGGTGGCGCACCCCGAGTGGAGCCCCCGGCTCCTGATCGCCGTGGCGAGCACGAGCCCGGCGATGTGCGTCGTCGCGTTGTCGATCATCCACGCTCTGCGCAGGTTCGCGAGCCGCGCCGATCGCGCCCACGCCGATGCCGAGCTCGAGGCGGAACAGGTCGTGCGGGCGCGGGCCGCGCACGACGCTGCCACCGAGGACGCGCGGGTGCTCCACGACACCGTCGTCAACACGCTCGGCGCGCTCGCGGCCGACGGGGCGCAACGGCACAGCGCGACCCTCGTGCGGGCGATGTGCCAGGCGGACATCGCCCGAGTCGAACTGCTCATGAGCACCGGGACCGACCGCGGTGGTGCGGCGGGCCTGTTCGACTTCGGCCCGGGGCTGGTCGACGTGCACCGTTCCGGTTTGGCGGGTGACGAGCTCAGGCGGTATGCAGCGCTACTTCCGAGTGAGGTCGCGATGGCGTTGCAGGGTTGCGTCCTCGAGGCGCTCAGGAACGCCACCAAGCACGCCGGGGTCGCCTGGGTCGACCTCGACGTCCGTCGCGGCGGAGACGAGTTCGTGGTCGCGGTCAGCGACCACGGAGTCGGGTTCGACGGCGTGGTACCACAGGGACGCGGCCTTGCCGAGTCCTTCTTCGCGCGGGCTGCACGCCACGGGATACGGGCAACCCTGGACACGTCGCCCGGGAAGGGCACGCGGCTGACGCTTCGTTACCGGCTCGGCGACACGGCCGAAGTCGGCGATCACCTCGACGTCGAGCCGGCTACCGCGGTGGTGCGGGGCTTGCGCCGCCGGATGTGCTGGACGTGGGGGGTGGTGATCGTCGGGTCCGGCCTCGTCACCGAGACGGTGCATCGGGGCGGCGAGTTCACGCTCGCGCACCTCATGCTGTTGCTCGTCGGCTGCGTGTGCGCGCTGTGTTGGCTCACCTGCCGCCACGATCGGCCGTTGCCGGGTTGGTTGACGGCGCTGGTGATCGTGGTCGCACCCGTGGCCCCGGTGCTCGCGCTCGCTGCGATCGAGTTCGGGCGCAGCGACGCGTACCTGTTCCAGGGGGCGGGTACGACGCCGCTGTCGGTCGTGCTGCTGGTCAACTCGCGGACCTATCGGCCGTTCGCGATCGCGATCGCCCTGTGTGCGGCAGCAGTGCTGACCGTGGCAGCACGGCAGCCCGCCGACATCGCCATGATCGCGATCGCGTTCTCACCCGCCCTGGCCATCATCGTCGCCTGGTTGATCCTGTACGCCGGGTTCGGGTACATCGGCAACCGGCTGCGCGACGACTGGGAACGTACGGTGCACCTGCGGTTCGAGCTCGTGGCCCGCCGCGCGGGATCGGTGACGCGCAACCGCTGGAACGCGGCTGGCCTCCACGAGTCGCTGCAACTGCTCCGCGAGATCGCCGATGGGTCCGCCGACCCCACCGCGCTCGACGTGCGCCGCCGATGCCGCGAGCAGGAACGCTACCTGCGCCAGTTGATCTCGGTGGCCTCAGATGGAGCGCTGATGAGTTGGTGGTTCGCGCTGGCGTTGGTCGAGGCACGTGCGCGATCGGTGCAACTCAGCCTCCGGGCGACAGAACTTCCCTCCCTCGATCCAGACATGGCCGAAGCCTTCGGAAGGGTCGTGTTGGCCTGCCTGGCCACTGCCGTGCCCGAGTCGAGCCTGGTGGTGAGCCTCCTCGAACACGAGGGCGCACCGACCCTGTTCGTCGTCGGCCCGGCCGACGTGGCACCGGCCGGGCCGGCCGTTCCACACCTGTCGGATCGCTGCAAGGTCAATCGGCAGATCGTCGGCGAACAAGTGCTCGTCGAGGCGACCTGGCAGACCTGACGCGAGTGTTCGGGTTGTGCCGGATTCTGATAGCGGCCCCGACGCACCGTCACTACCCTCGCCACACAGCGCGATGCGTTGACGGCGGAGCGTGGCGCGACGAGCGCCACGGCGGAGTTGGACATGGAGAGGGATGGGCAACATGGACACAGACCGAGGTTGGGGTTCGGTTCGTCGCTGGACACTCGGAAGGTGGATCGTCGGGGCGGCCCTGGTCGTGCCGATCGCGACCAGTTCCGGGACGTCCACCTTGGCAGCCCCGGGCGACGGGTCGGTCACGGTCCGGGTGGTCCAAGAGTTCAACGGGGACGGCGAGTGGGACACCCTGGTCGAACCCGGGATGGAGGGCGTCACAGTACGGCTCGTCGATGATTCCGGCGGCGCGTTCACGACGACTACCGATGTCGACGGCCTGGCGGTGTTCGACGTCGCGACGCTGGCGCTCACGGGCGGCCAGTATCGGGTCGAGGTCGACAACCCCGACCCCGAGTTGTACCGGCCGTCGGTTGCGTCCGAAGCCGACCCGACCGACACACCGTCGGCGACCCGACTGTCGTCGACCGAGGAGTTCGTCGACGTGGCCGACGACACCGACGTCACGGTCACGGTCGGGTTCATGATCCCGGACGAGTTCTGCCAGTCGAACCCGTTGATCGTCAATGCCTGCCAGCAGAGCATCTACCTCAACAACGGCAACCTCAACACCGACGACACCCGTCCGACCTTGTTCACCGCGCCGTACCGGGGCCGCGGCACCAACGTCGGTGTCACCAACCTGGCGACGCTCGCCGACACCGGTTCGGTGTACGGCATCGGCTACCACAAGGTCGATCGGCGGATCTTCTCGGGCGCCTACGCCAAGCGCGCGATCGCCTACGGGCCGGGCGGGCAGGGCGCGATCTACGTCACCGACCGCGACACCGGCACCACCAGCCTGTGGGGCGTCGTTCCTGATGCCGGCACGACCCCGCACAGCTTCCTCGAAGACGACCGCTTCGACTGGGACTTCAACTACGCGGTCGGCAAGGAGAGCCTCGGCGACCTCGACATCAGCGAGGACGGCGACCACCTCCAAGTCATCAACCTGAACAATCGCACCTTGTACGTGTACGACGCCACGGCGGCCACGATGGGCGACCCGCTGCACACGGTCGACCTGTCGTCGGCGTACGAAGGATGTGCCGACGTTGACGACTGGCGGCCGGCTGCGCTCGGCGAACGTCACGGCGTGCTGTACGTCGGCGGCGTGTGCTCGGCCGAATCGACCGGCGACCAGGACGACCTGCGGGCGATCGTGCTGACCTTCGACGCCGAGACCTACACGCAGACCGGCACGGTCATGGACCAGCCGATGCACATCAAGCGCCAGTTCAACGGCATGCCCTGCGATCCTGCCGACGACGAGAATCCGAGGGGCGACTACTGGTACCCGTGGGGAGTCGCGTTCGACTGCACGAACACCACCGGGTGGGTCAACAACCCGCGGCCGCTGCTGCTCGACATCGTGATCGAGAACAACGGTGATCTGGTGGTGGCCTTCCGCGACATCTACTCCGATCAACAACTCGGCGTGAACTCGCCGAACTTCGACCCCGACACGGATGCCTACCTCGGCCTGTCCAAGCCCTCCGTCAGCGGCGACGTCAACAAGGCCTGCCCCGACGAGCAGGGGATGTTCGTGCTCGACTTCAACGGTGCTTGCGGCATCGATGCCGTCCCACTCGGCGAGATCACCGGTGAGTTCTTCACCGGCGACGCCGGCGCCTACGGCGGGCCGGGCTCGGGCCACCCCGAGTCCGCCTACGCCGGCATCGCGCTCAGCCGCGGCGAACGCGGCATCGTCGCCAACTTCGTCGATGCAAACGGTCAGTTCGAGACCGGCGGCTACGCCCGGGTCGACCGCTTCACCGGCACCGGCGTCGAGACGATCGGCGACAGCACCGGCCCCGACCCCGACGAGTTCTTGTCGTTCGACCCCAACGAGGTCGCCGGGGAACGCAGCCAGCACTCACGACCCGGCGAGAACAACGGCGGCAACCGGATCGCGGGCGCCGACAGCTTCCAGAAGGGCGCCGGGCTGGCCGACATCGAGGTGCTGTGCGACCTGGCACCCGTCCAGATCGGCAACCGGATCTGGTACGACGCCGACGGCGACGGCATCCAGGACCCCGGCGAAGGCCCCGCCCCCGGCGTCACGGTCAACCTGTACGACGCCGAGGGCAACCTGGTCGCGACCACCGTCACCAACGACCGCGGCGAGTACTACTTCGACACCGTCAACGACGACATCGACTACGGCACCAACTACGTGATCCGCCTCGACGAGCCCACCGACTACGAGCCCGGTGGCCCGCTCGACCCAGCGACCTGGCAACCGACGGCGGCCAACCAAGGCGACGATCGCGTCGACTCCGACGGTGTGGTGGTCGGAGGCTTCTCCGAGATCGCGATCACGGTCGGTCAGCCCGGCGACGTCGACCACACACACGACTTCGGGTTCGCTCCGTTGCAGCCAGGGATCGACCTCGTCAAGTTCGACGGGCGCGCAACACCGCCTGCCGACCCCGTTGACGGCGCCGATCCGGTCAACGGCTCCTACGACGGACCCACGCCGGGCAGTTGGCCACCGGCCGTCGATGCCGACACGCCCGATCAAGCCGTCGTCTACCCGGTCAACAACTCCGGGTCGACCGGGCCACAGCCTGTCGGAATCATCGTGACCAACACTGGTGGGCTGCCACTCGCCGACGTGAGCGTCGCCGACCTGACCCACACTGCCCCGGCGGTGACCGGCCTGTCCTGCAACTTCGCCCCGCTGGGTGGGCCCGGCTCGGGAACGACGTGGGCGGGGCCGCTGCTTCCCGGCGATTCGTTCCGCTGCAACGGCACGCTCACGCTGCAAGCCGGCCAGACCCACGCCAACTCCGCATCGGTGACCGCGCTGCCGGCCGACCCGCTGACCGGCGAACCGGTACCGGGTACGGCCACCGTCGGCGACGAAGACCGGTACCACGCGGCGACCAGCTACACCCCGGCGCTCGAGATCACCAAGCGCGACCAAGCATCGGGGGCCGAGGCCGACACGGCCGGGCAAGCGGTGGTCTTCCAGCCGGGCGAGACCCGCACGGTCGAGATCCCGGTGACCAATTCGGGCAACGCCCCGCTGACGCGCGTGACGGTCACCGACACGCTGATCGCCGGGCCACCGATGACCGACTTGTCGTGCACCTTCCCCGACGGCAGCGTCGTCGCCGCTAGCAACGCCGGGGCAGTCGTGTGGGCCGCGTCGCACGCCGGGAACAACCCCGCCCAATGGCTACCAGGGGTGACGTTCACCTGCACCGGTGAACTGACGATGCAGGCCGGCGCCGCACCCCACGCCGACAACGTGGCAGTCGTCGCCGTCGCCCCCACCGGGGAGGAGCTCACCGACGACGACCCGTTCCATGCCCGCACCACACCTCTGGCGACCACCACCTCGACGACGACGACGATCGCGGTCGGCCCGCCGATCACCACGCCGCTGACGCCACCTACGTCGACACCTGGCGGAGTGCTGCCCGACACCGGGTCGAACGGTGCGGCGCTGATGTGGACGGGCCTCGTGGCGCTGCTCGGCGGCTTCGCGCTGGTGGCTGCCGCCCGGCGGCGCCTCGCGTGAGGTGATTCGCAGACGACGGCCGTCACCACCACGACGTGCCGCGATCCTGTGAGCGCGGGAACTTGGTGAGGAACCGCCAACGGCGGCGCCGGCCCACACGGTGGGTCGGCGCCGTCGGCGCGTTCGCCATGATCGCGGGCGGATGCGGGGGCGAGTCCGACCAGGCGCGTCCACTGACCGCCGACGAGGCCGCGTTGTTGGCGTCCACCCGAGTCCAAAACGTTCGCGAACGGGAGGTCGGCTTCGAAATCGACATCCCCGGGTCGCCCCGGCTCCTGCTCGACGTCGTCGTGAACTTCGAGGAGCACTACGCCTACGGCAGGTTCGAGAGCCGCGAACGCGGCGATGAGGGCCCGGTGCTGGAACACGGCCTCATCGGTTGGGACCCGAACCACGTGGTCGGCGTCGCTGCCGACGACGCTCAGGTTCCGATACGCGACCACTGGTTCCGCCAGGCGCTTGGGAGCGAGTCGCGGCGCGATCTCACCATGCTGCTCACCCTGAACCTTGGGTCCGATCGACCGGAGAACCCACAGCTCCTCCAGCAGGGCTCGGCACAGTTCCTGCGACGCGACCGCATTGGCGACACCGCGGTGATCGTGCTCGCCGGCCCCGGCGACCCCTCCTCATCGGCCCCCGGGGGTGGCGCGCGAACCCGCTACTGGCTCGACGACCAAGGAACGATGTTGCGCTTCGAGGCCTACCTGGGCGATGCCGGAGGCAAGATGACGACGGTCGACCGTTCCGACGCCGTGATCGTCGACGACGCTCTACACGCCGCCGTCCGCGAGGCACTCAACCTCGCCCCGTAGTCGACGTCCGGACCCCGACCAAAGGACCAGCACAACAACCTAGGGTGACGCAGATGACCGCCTGGGCGCGCAGGGTTGCGGTTGGGGCAGGTGCGGCGGCGATCGCGGTGTTGGCGTGGCCGGCGGTCGACCCGTCATCCACCGACAGCTTGCCGGTGTCGAACTATCCGATGTTCGCCCGGCCACGGCCGAGCGTCAATCGGTTCCCGGTCGTGGTACTGCACGATGCGGACCACGGCGAACGCCGGCTCGACCCCCGCGAGATCAGCGGCACCGACCAGCCGATGCAGGCGGCGATGACCGTCAGCCAGGCGGTCCGCGAGGGCACCGCCGCCGAACTGTGCGCCGAGATCGCGGCCGCACTGGCCGAACCAGGCACGATCGAGGTCGTCACCGCCACCTACGACGCGATCGCCTGGTTCGACGGCGACGAGCGGCCGATCGAGCGCGAGGTCCACGCCGCTTGCGAGGCGGGTGCCGCGCCATGACCGGCAGCGCAATCGACGCTGCGCTGGCGCGCCGGATGGTGCTGGTACGCACCGTCACGTTCGGCTATGCCGCCGCCTGGCTGGTGGTGCGGGCCCGGTACGTGTGGAACGTCGCCGGGCTGCCCGAGCGCCGGTTCGAGCCGGTCGGGCTGCTGACGCTGATGGACTGGCAGCCGGGCCGGCTGGTCGTCATGACGGTCGCCACCGTCACGCTCGCCGCCGCAGTGCTGGCCACGGTCGGCCGGTATGTGGCGGTGGCGGCACCGGTGGCCGCGGTCGGCATGCTGCTGATCGCCACGCTCACCAGTTCGTTCGGGCAGGTGTTCCACACCGAGCATCTGCTGGTGCTGCATCTGCTGGTGCTCGCCGCCTACGCGGTCGCCACCGCCCGCCCGTCGGCCGACCGGGTGTGGGGTGCGCGGTGGGCGATCGGCATGCTGGGTGCCGTCACCGCGGTCACGTACGTCGTCGCCGGCGTCGCCAAGCTGCGCATGTCGGGGTTCGACTGGGTGAGCGGCGACGTGCTGCGCAACTGGGTCGCCATCGACAACCTCCGCAAGCTGCTGCTCGACGACCCCTACTCGCCGGTCGGCGGCGCGCTGGCCGGCGTGGGGTGGGTGTGGCCGCCGATCGCCGCAGCCACGCTGCTGGTCGAGCTTGGCGCCCCGCTGGCGGTGCTCGTCCGGCGGGTCGCCGTGCCCTGGGTGGTCGCCGCGTGGGCGTTCCACGTTGGCGTGCTGGCCGTGATGGCGATCTCGTTCCCGTACCAACTGACCGGTGTCGCCTACCTCGCCTTGCTCCCCGCCGAACGGATCGAGGCCCGAGTGCGGTCGCTGCTGCGACGCCCACCTACCTACACTCGCTCGACGTGCCGCAACTCCTGCTGAAGTTCCCGGGTCGCACCGTCGTATCGGTGTGGGCGTGGCTGGCGCTCGGGCTCAGCGTGATCGTCACGCTGCCCCGCGTGTTCGTGGTGTGGCTGCTGACCCGCCGGCGCGACCCGGGCCTGTACCGGGCCGGGTTCGCGTTCCGCCAGCTGGCCGTTATCCACCAGCGACTCAACCCGCTGTGGAAGTTCTCGGTGACGGGCACGGTGCCTGACGACCCGCGTCGCCCGTACATGGTGGTGGCCAACCACGAGAGCTTCGTCGACATCTTGCTGATCTCGCACCTGCCCTTCGAGATGAAGTGGCTGTCGAAGAGCGACTTCTTCAAGTACCCGCTGGTGGGGTGGATGATGCGGATGGCCGGCGACATCCGCCTCGACCGGGGCGACCGCAAGTCGGCGGTGAAGGTGCTCGACGAGATGGAGGACCGGCTCACCAAGGACGTGTCGGTGATGGTGTTCCCCGAGGGCACACGTTCGGCCGACGGTGAGCTGGGCGAGTTCAAGGACGGCGCCTTCAAGGTGGCGATCAAGGCCGGTGTACCGATCCTGCCGCTGGCCGTGATGGGGACGCGCGACGCGCTGATCAAGCACGACTGGCGGTTCGGCTCGAGTCACGCCGAGGTGCGCGTGCTCGACCCGATCCCCACCGACGGCCTGGCCAAGCACGACACCACAGCCCTGCGCGAGCAAGCCCGCACGGCGATCGCCACCGCCCTCGCAGACATGCGCACCGAACGCCACCAAGGTGGTTGAGCCCGTCGAAACCACCGAGGCCCTAGACACCGGTGGTTTCGACAGGCTCAACCACCTGGAGGGGTTAGTGGCGGTGGAGGATTCGTAGGGAGCCGGTGGCGCTCACCTCGGTGAACTGGGTGCTGGCGAGGGCGGGGAGGTAGATGTGTTCGTAGGGGGGGCGGCCACCGTCGGCGGGGTCGGGGAACACGTCGTGGATCGCCAGCGTGCCGCCGGGGGCGATATGGGGCACCCACCCCGCGTAGTCGAGCCGGGCCGGTTCGTCGCCGTGGCCGCCGTCGATGAACACGAAGGCCAGCGGCGTACGCCAGTGCCGGGCCACGTCGGGCGAGCGGCCCACCACGCCGATCACGCTGGCCTCGAGCCCGGCGTCGTGGATCGCCGCACGGAAGAACGGGAGTGTGTCCATCTTCCCCACCCGGCCGTCGACGACGGTCGGGTCGTGGTGTTCCCACCCGGCCTGGTTCTCCTCCGAGCCGCGGTGGTGATCGACCGCGAACAGTGTGGCGCCGGCCTGCTCGGCCGCGTCGCCGAGCCAGATCGTCGAGCGCCCGCAGTACGACCCCACCTCGACCCACGGCGACCCCGGCACGGCAGCCGCCGCGGCGAGCGCGGCGGCGTGCAGGGCATCGCCCTCGTCGGCGGGCATGAAGCCCTTGGTGGCCAACGCCAACGCGCGGCGAGTGGAATCGGTGAGCGTCATCGCTCCGATCCTACGAACCAGGTGGGAACCACGGGCCCGTCGCCGGCGTCGAATCGGCATGCAGCTCCGACACGCCGTGCCGATCCTGTGCGTCGCCGCGCTCGCGGCTGCGTGCGCCGACGACGGGCCCAGTGCCGGGGTGGCCACCCCCTCGCCGGGCACCGCGACCGGCACCCCCAACGCCCCGAACACCACCCGTACCACCGGTGCGCGGACCGGCGGGCCGGCAGGCTTCCTGCGCCTGGCGCCGTTCGCCGACTGCGCCGAGTTCCTCGCCCACATCCACGCCGAAGCCGCCGACCGGGTCGGGCCGTACGGCCTCGACGGTCACGGCGGGTACTGGCCGCTCGACGACGTCGACTTCGCCATGGAGGCCGCCGCCACCGATGCTCCGGCGGCCACGATGGCCGCGTCGATGCCGGACGGCGAGAGCGGGGCCGGTAGCTACACCGGAACGAACGTGCAGGAAGCCGGCATCGACGAGGCCGACCTGATCAAGACCGACGGCGAGCGCATCGTCGCAATCGCCGATGGCACGCTCTACGTCGTCGACCCGGGCCTGCCCGGCGCCAACGTCACCGGGCGCGTGCGCTTCAACCATCATGCCGCCGAGCTGATGCTGGCCGGCGACCGGGCGTTCACGTTCGGAACCAGCTGGAACGACACCGGCCAGCAACTCGCCACCGAGATCACCGAGATCTCACTGGCCGACCCCACCGCCCCCACCGTCGTCGCCACGGTGACGATCGACGGCAGCTACCTCAGCTCGCGGCTGATCGGCAACCGGCTGCGGGTCGCCGTGTCGAGCGCTCCCGACCAGATGCCGTTCGTGGTGCCCGGCTCGCCGGCCGGTGAGCAACTCGCCGAGCAGACCAACCAGCGGGCGATCTTCGAGTCGCAGCTCGCCGACTGGACGCCCGAGTACGAGCTGAACGTCGCCGGCGAGGTGGTCGCCGGCGGCCCGCTGACCGACTGCACGAACCTGCACCGCCCGGCGACGTTCTCGGGGTTCGACGTGCTCAGCGTGCTCGACATCGACGTGGCCCCTGGCGGCGAGCAGGGCGACGCGAGCGCACTCGCGACCACGTTCGCCAGCGGCAGCCGGCCGGGCAGCGTCGCCGTGCTGGGCGCCGGGTCGACCGTGTACTCGTCGGCCACCCGGATGTACCTCGCCACGACCCGCTGGGTCGACGAGCGCGGCAACCAGACCGGTTGGTGGAGCACCGAGGCCACCACCGCGGTGCACGCATTCGCGATCGACCCGGTCGAGCCCACCCGGTACGTCGCCTCGGGCGAGGTCGACGGCACGCTGCTGTCGCAGTTCTCGCTCGACGAGCACGACGGCAACCTGCGCATCGTCGTCACCGACCACTCCGCCAACGGCGCCACCGAGACACGTCTGGCCGTGTTCACGGAACACGGCGACGAGCTGACCGAGGTGGGTTCGGTCGGCGGGATCGGTCGCGGCGAGCAGCTGTACTCGGCGCGCCTGATCGGCGACGTCGGGTTCGCCGTCACGTTCCGCCAGATCGACCCGTTCTACGTGCTCGACCTGAGCGACCCCACCAACCCGCGGGTCGCCGGCGAGCTGAAGATCCCCGGCATGTCGACGTACCTGCATCCGCTGGGTGACGTGACGGAGACGGGCTTGGTGCTGGGCATCGGCCAGGACTCGACCGACGAGGGGATGCCCACCGGCCTCAAGCTCAGCGTGTTCGACGTGTCCGACCCGGCCAACCCGACCGAGATCGACAAGTGGGTGCTGCCCGGCGGGCACTCGGCCGCCGAGTACGACCACCGTGCGTTCCAGATCGTGGGCGACCTGGCGATCGTGCCGATCGAGTTCCCCACGCCCGGGGCACAGCTGTTGCGGGTGGGTGCCGACGGGGTCAGCGAGGTCGGCCTGATCGAGCACCTGAGCGACGACGTCGAGACCCGGTCCGATTGCCGGCTGCTGACCGCCGACGACTTTCCCACCGAGGACTCGACGTTCTTCTGGGAGGTCCGTAGCGGGGGCCGGGTGCAGGTGTGCGGGCCCAACGACAACGGTGGGTGGGACGGCAGTTGTGGGCAGTGGTACCCCGGCGACCTCGTCCACGCGTTCTTCAGCACCGAAGCCTATGACGAGGCGGTGGCACGGCTCGGCCTCGGCGACGACGACCGGATCGAGATCTGCTACCCGAACGAGTGGGTGCCCGGCATCCAGCGCAGCCTGGTGATCGACGAGGCGATCTGGACGTTCAGCACGGCACGTCTCCAGGCCAACGCCGTCGACGGGCTCGACGTGCTCGCCGAACTTGCGTTGCTCTGACTTTCAGCGAAGTGGTTTCGACAGGCTCAACCACCGGGCAGAGACGCTGACCAGGTGGTTGAGCCTCAGGGCGGGTTGATCGCGCTGTGGGTGACCCACACCGAGTCGACCATTGCCGCGAGCAGGTCGGCGGTGCCGGCGCGGATCATGGCCCCGTGGAACACCACGCCGTCGAACCCGACGACCAGTGCCGACGCAGCACCGGCGGCAGGACCGTCGAAGTAGATGCGGTAGGGCACATCGTTGAACACCCGGTCGGCCGTGTCGGGCTCGGAATCGAACCAGGCCGCCGTCAGCGCCTCGTCGAGGACCGAGGCGGCAACCGACTCGAATGTGTCGCCGGGGTCGGCGAGGCGCCAGTGCTGGCTGATGCCGTTGACGCCGTCGGGTGCGAGGTACAGCGAGTCCTCGCCGGGGTCGGGTTCCCACGTCGCCGGGGCCAACACGCCCACCGCGAAGATCTCGTCACCGGCCGCGTCCACGGCCGCCACTTCGACGTCGATCGAGGAGATCAGCGGGTCGAGCACCGACACGTCGACCGTGATCGATTCGAGGATGGCCGGGAGTACCTCGAACACTGGGTCGCCGCTGGGGCCGCTGGTGAACACGGCCAGGTACTGGCCGTCGATCTCGGCCGTGTCGAGCCGGGCCGACAGGTTGCCCACCCCAGCGGTGGCCTGGTGCCCCGGGGAACCGAGCGGTGACGTGTTCAGCTCGAACCGCGGCTGGGTACCCAGGTGGTCGAGCAGGCTGCGGTTGAACGCGGCGACGCCAGGGTTGTCGACGAACAGGGCATCTCGGGCGACGAGGATCTCGGCCTCGCCGAACTCGACCGCGAGAAGTTCGTCGATCGCCTCGGATGCCGACCAGGCCAGGCGGCCCACTTGGCGGTCGGCGGCGTCGACCGTGTGCGCCTGCCAACCCTCGGGAAACGACATGGTGACGAATCCGTCGGCCGTGGCGACCTGCACCGGCAGGTCGGCCCGACCGGGCGACGTCGTCGCCGGAGTGGTGGTGACGGGCGACGTCGTCACCGCCGCGGTGGTCGCCGGGACCGTTGTCGGCAGCGCGGTGGTCGTCGCCGCAGTCGTCGGTGCGGCGGTGGTTGCCGGGACCGTCGTCGCTGGTGAGGTCGTGGCCGGCGACGTCGCCTGGGCGGGCGTGGTCGCGGTGGCCGCGTCCGACCCGGACCCACCGCAGGCCACCAGCCAGCAGCTGGCAGCGATCAGGCCTCCCGCTCGAACGCGAACGGTGTGGGGACGAGGCCGCGGTGCAGTCATGCCCCGCAGGGTCGCGGCCCACCGTCAACCAGCGCGCAACCAGCGGGAACCCGACCACCGGCCGGCCAACCCGCGGCAGCCCGCTCCAGCGCGCCGGGGCGCGTCTGCCAAGATCGCCGGGTGGAAGACGCGCTCCAGGAACTCGTCGAACTGCTCGACCTCGAGGCGATCGAGGTCAACCTGTTCCGTGGCACCCAGCCCGACGAGGACCGCCAACGGGTGTTCGGTGGGCAGGTCGCCGGCCAGGCCCTCGTGGCTGCCGCGCGCACGGTCGTGGAACCCGGCCGGTTGGTGCATTCGCTGCACTCGTACTTCCTACGGCCGGGCGACCCGCGGGTACCGATCCTGTACGAGGTCGACCGCATTCGCGACGGGCGCAGCTTCACTACCCGGCGGGTCGTCGCGATCCAGCACGGCAAGGCGATCTTCAACCTGGCAGCGAGCTTCCACGACCCCGAGCCGGGCCTCGACTTCCACCCGCCGGTGCCCGCCGACGTTCCTCCGGCCGAAAGCCTGCCCACGTTCCAGGAGCGGCTGGCCCCCTACAAAGACAAGCTCGGCGCGTGGTACGACCGGCCCCGACCGATCGACATGCGGTACGTACCGCCCGACCCGATCAGCGAACCCGAAACCCCGGCCGAGGGCCAGCACGTGTGGCTGCGCGCCGACGGCCGGCTGCCCGACGACCCGGTGTTGCACGCGTGCATCATCACCTACGCCAGCGACATGACGTTGCTCGACACCGCCCTGCGGCCGTTCGGCAGGTCGTCGGCCACCAGTGACCTGATGATGGCCAGCCTCGACCACGCGATGTGGTTCCACCGGCCGTTCCGCGCTGACGAGTGGCTGCTGTACGCGCAGACCGCGATGTCGACGTCGGGCGCCCGCGGCCTGGCCGGTGGCCAGATCTTCACCGCCGACGGCCAGCTCGCGATCAGCGTCGCCCAGGAGGGCCTGATCCGCGTGCTGGATCGGAGTTGACATGTGGGGTCGAGCCGCCCCGGCCCTGGCGCTGGTAGGCCTGCTCGCCGCCTGCACCTCCGACGATCCCAAGGTGGTTGAGCCTGTCGAAACCACCGTGCTGGGGACGACGGTGGTTTCGACAAGCTCAACCACCTTGGGTTCCGGTCCGGTGGCAACGACCGGCTCAACCACCTTGGCGAGCTCAACCACCTTGCCCGTCGTCACCCCAGAGCCGGACGTGGAGCCGACGGCCGCCACGCGGCAGGTCGCCGAGCTCGAGCAGCCGGTCGACCTGGCGGCGCGGCCCGGTGACCCGGCCGCGTACGTCGTCGAGCAGGCTGGGCGGGTCGTCTCGCTCGACGTCGCCACCGGCGACACGACGCCCGTGCTCGACATCACCGACCTGACCCGCTCCGACGGCGAGCAGGGCTTGCTCGGGTTGGTGTTCCACCCCACCGAGCCGTACGCCTACGTGAACTACACCGAGGCGGCCGACGGCGACACCGTCGTGGCCGAGTACGCAGTGGCGGCCGACGGCACGTTCGACCCGGCCTCGGCCCGCACCGTCATCACGATCGAGCAGCCACAAGACAACCACAACGGCGGCGGGTTGGCGTTCGGCCCCGACGGATACCTGTACATCGGTACCGGCGACGGTGGCGGGAGCGGCGACCCCGACCGGCGTGCCGGCGACCCGTTCGACCTGCTCGGCAAGCTGTTGCGAGTCGACCCACGGGGCGCCGAACCCTACGCGGTACCGGCCGACAACCCGTTCGCCGACGGCGCGGCCGCGGCCCCCGAGGTGTGGTCGCTGGGCTTGCGCAACCCGTGGCGATTCTCGTTCGACCCTCCCACCGGCGACCTGTGGATCGCCGACGTCGGCCAGAACGAGCTCGAGGAGGTCAACCGGGTCACCCCCGCCGACGGCCCGGCTGGGCGCGGCGCGCACTTCGGCTGGAGCGCGTTCGAAGGCACCGAGCGGTACAACGACGATGTCGAGGTTGCCGACGCGGTGATGCCGGTGCTCACCTACTCGCACGAGCAGGGCTGTTCAGTTTCGGGGGGAGCGGTCTACCGCGGGCCGGCGATCCCCGACCTCACCGGGTGGTACGTGTACAGCGACTTCTGCACGGGCACGCTGTGGGCGTTCGATGCGGCGACCGAGCGCGTGGTCGTGCTGGCCGACGAAGTCGGCCGCGTCACCGCGGTCCGCAACGGCCCCGCCGACGAAGTGTTCGTGCTCGACCACACCGGCGCCGTGCTCCAGATCGTTCCCGGGTAGCTTCGCCACCGTGAGGCCTGCCGAGCTGGTTCGCGCGATCTACGCCGATCGCTGGGGGGAACCCGATCTGCTCGCCCGGGCGCCCGGCCGCGTCAACCTGATCGGCGAGCACACCGACTACAACGACGGGTTCTGCCTGCCGATGGCACTCCCGTTCGAGACGGTCGTCGCGCTCGGCTCGCTGGGTGACCCGGTCACCGGACCGGTCACCGTGGTCGCCGACGGGTTCGGCGAAACGACGATCGATCCACTCGGTGACCCGCGCGCGGCGCCGACATGGGCGCTCCACGTCGCCGGTTGCGTCGCGCTCCTGGCGGCCGCCGGCGTTCCCGCGGGTGGCCAGCATCTGGCGATCGCCACCGACATCCCCACCGGGGCGAGCCTGTCGTCGTCGGCTGCGGTCGAGGTCGCGGTGACGGTCGCGCTGCTCACCCGGGCCGGCGTGACGTGGTCACCGATCGAGCTGGCCCGGTTCGGCCAGCGGGTCGAGCACGAAGTGGTCGGCGTGCCGACCGGCATCCTCGACCAGTACATCTCGGCCGGCGCGGTCGCCGGGCACGCCAGCCTGATGGATTGCCGGGCGCTCACGCTGACCCCGGTGCCGCTTCCCGCAGGCGCGGTCGTCGCCGTGCTCGACTCGGGCACGCGACGGCGCCTCGCCGATGCCGCCTACGCCGACCGCCGGGCGTCGTGCGAGCGGGCCGCGGCCGCGCTCGGTGTCGCTGCCCTGCGCGATGCCACGCTCGACCAGGTCGGCACCCTGAGCGACCCGGTCGACCGGAGCAGGGCGCGCCACGTGGTCACCGAGAACACCCGTACCGAGGCCGCCGCACTGGCGATGCGGAACGGTGACGCGATCGCGCTCGGTCGGCTGATGCGCGCCAGCCACGCCAGCCTGCGCGACGACTACGAGGTCAGTGGCCCGGGCCTCGACGCGATCGTCGCTGCGGCCGAGGCTGCTCCGGGATGTCTCGGCGCGCGCATGACCGGGGGAGGCTTCGCCGGGTGCGCGGTCGCGCTCGTGGAGGCCGATCGGGCCGACGAGTTCACCGAGGGGACGTTGGCTGCCTACACGCACACCGACACCGGGCAAGTGTGGATCGGCTCACCGGCAGCGGGGGCCAGCGTCACCCCGGTGTGACGAGGTTGATCAGCTCACGGCGCATGATCTTGCCGGTCGAGGTCTGCGGCAGGGCCAGCACGAAGGCGACCTTGCGCGGGCGCTTGTAAGGCGCGAGGTGCTCGCGGGAGTAGTCGACGATCTCCTGCTCGGTCGCCGTCACACCTTCGCGCAGCACCACGTAGGCCTTGGCGAGCTCGCCCTTCACCGGGTCGGGCACGGGGCCGACCGCCACCAGGGCGACGGCCGGGTGCCCGGCGAGCACGCGTTCGATCTCGGCCGGGTAAACGTTGTAGCCGCCAGTGATGATCATGTCCTTGCGGCGGTCGACCACGAAGTAGTGGCCGGACGCGTCGACCGAGGCGATGTCGCCGGTGTGCATCCACCCGTCGGCCTCGATCGCCTCGGCGGTGGCCGCCGGGTTGCCGAAGTACTCCAGCATCACCAGCGGCCCGCGCGCCATCAGCTCGCCCGGCTCGCCCACCGCTGCGTCGCGTGCGGGATCATTGAGGTCGGCCACGCGCAGCTCGACACAGTCGAGCGCCACGCCGATCGAGCCCGGCACGGGCAAGCCGTCGTGCCAGTGCGTGGTGCCCAGCCCGGCCAACTCGGTCATGCCCCACAACTCGATCAGCGGTGCCGCGGCCTTGGCCTGCCAGGCCGCGACCGTTGCCGACGCGATCGTCTGACCACCCACCGTGCAGCGGGTGAGGGTATGCAGCGAGGCCGCCGCCAGGTCGGGGTGGCTGAGCATCATCGAGTACATCGCCGGTACGCCCTCGAACATCGTCGCCTGGTGGACGTCGATCAGCTGCAACGCAGCGGCCGGGTCGAAGCGTTCCATCAGCACGACGGTGCCGCCCACGAGGAACGTGCTGTTGACGACGACGTTGCCGTACACGTGTGGCGCCGGCAGTGCGGTGACGACGACATCTGAGGCGGTCCGGCCGTGCATCTCCGCGGTCGCCCGGCAGCTGAGCAGCACCGCCTGGTGCGACTGCACGGCTCCCTTCGGATGACCGGTGGTGCCCGACGTGTAGCCGATGGTCGATGCCTCGGTCGGTTCCGGCTGATGGGGCGCGAACCCCTCCGGCACCGGGGTAGCGAGTACGTCGGTGAACGTCGCGGTCGCATTCGGCGAGTCGTCGAGCCCGACGACGCCGCGCAGCGTGGGCACGTCGGCGACCAGTCGATCGAGCCCGGCCAACCGCTCACCGGACGCGAACAGCAGCGACGACCCGCAGTCACCGAGGACGAAGCGCAGCTCGTCGGCGGTCAGCATCACGTTGACCGGGTTGACGACGGTGCCGGCTTTGAGCGCGCCGTGGTAGGCGACGATCCACTCCCAACGGTTGGCCGAGTAGATCGACACCCGGTCGCCGGGAGCGATGCCGCAGGCGGCAAGCCACACGGCCACCCGGTTCGACAGGTCGTCGAGCTCGGCATAGCTGAGGTCGCGCCCGTTCGCCCTCAGCGCCGTCTTGGCACCGAACCGGCGCGCGGACTCCGGCAGGATCTGCCCCGCTCCGATCACGTGGCTGCTCCCTCCTGGCCGGAGTCGACGACGTACACCGCGGCCGACTCGGGGGCGAGCGTAAGGTGCAGCTCGACCAGCCCTCCGGACGGCGCGCCCGGCACCGTCTCGGGGCCGCCGTCGCCGTCGACCCGGCGCAGCGTGAGCGGGCCGTCGGCCAGGCCGAGCTCGCCGGGCGCCAGCCGGACGACGACGTCGCGCGCCACCCGCGAGTCGCCGAGCTCGCCGGTCTCGAGGTTGCCCAGCAGCACGTACACGGCGCCGGCCGAGCGCCACAAGTGGAAGGCGACGGGCTGCGGGCGGGTCAGCGCGGCGACGTGGCTGCGGCCGCTGTGTTCGGCCCGCTCCGACAGGAGCGTCGCCACACGGTAGGCGGGGTACGTCGAGCCGAGCTGGTACTTCGGCAGGAACTGGTTGAACGGCTCGGACCAGTCGGTGGGCTGCCACCACACGCGCCCGCCGCGGCTGGTCAGCAACGGTGTGTGCCGGCTGGCGTAATGGACGGCCACGCCGGCGGCGACGTCGACCGGGCGGTGCTCGGGCAGGTACGGCCGGTCGTGCGGCGGGGTGTCGGCCCGGTCGCCGTGGCACACCCAGAAGTCGGCCGCGATCGGCTCGCCCGACGGGGTGATGCCCAGCTCCGAGGCGACCGCGTCGGCGATCGCGTCGGCGCGGCCGAACACGGCCAGGTCGGCGTAGGCAAGCAGCGCGCCAGCGGCCTGGTCGCTGGGCGGCTGGGAGATCAGCTGACGCCCCGTGCCGGTGCCGTCGAGCCACTCGGGGCGGGTCGCCGCGAGCACGGGGACGCCCCACTTCATCACCAGCCCGGCCTGGTCGTCGATCCACTCGCCAACGTTGTCGTCGGGCCGGTCCGCGGCGAGGGTGGCCATCGCCGCCCGGTCGTACACGAGCGCCGGGCCGTAGACCTGTTCCAGCGCGGCGGCGCTGGCCTCGGCGCGGTCGACCAGCCCGGCCACGAATGCCACGTCGGCGTCCGACAGCAGTTCCATGTGGCCGTTGTTGAGCCACGACACGTACGCCCCGTCGCTCGGCCGCGGCCCGTCGGGGGTCAGCGCGCTGGCGTGGGCGAACGCCCACGCGGCCCAGGTCAGCTTGCCCGGCACCTGGTGGAGGGTGTCCCAGTGCTCCCACCCGTCCCACGTCTCGACGAGGTGGTACAGCGCGCACGGTCGCTCGCGCCGTTCGTTGGCGCGGGCGATCATGGCCTGGCGGGTGAGCAGGTTGGCGGTCTGGAACGTCCAGCCCTTCCACAGCTGGTGCCACCAGTCCTGCCAGGCGCCGCCCCACGTCTGCTCGATCCAGGCGTCGATGTGGCCGTCGGCGACGAGCGCTTCGAAGTCGACGCAACCGACGCGCCAGTCGGCGACCGGGCTGATCGCGCTCGAGTAGCCGACCACCAGGCGGTCGGGCGCGGCCTGTTTGACGTCGCGGTACAGGTCCCGCACGGCGTCGCTGAAGCGGGCTGCCTGGGCCGGGTCGTCGGGGGCACGAGTGCCGTACGGCCCGTTGCGGGTGTAGATCATCGGCCCGGTGAAGCCGTCGCGCAGCAGGATCGCGTCGAACCCGGTGTACTCGGCGAAGCTCGCCCACTGCGGGCCGAACAAGGCGCCGAACGGCGTGCCCTCGGCGACACCGTTCGGAGCGGTGGCGTAGGGGTAGTCGTCGCCATGCAGCAGGTTGACGGGGTGCAGGTCGGGCATGTTGATGAACGACCGGGGCGGTTCGTACAGCTCGGGGTGGCGGTCGTACCAGTCGCTGTCGAAGTCGTAGATCTTCAGCTCGGGCGGCCACACGACGTGCGCCCACTCGACGAAGAGGATCCCGCAACCGAGGCCGTCGAGGCCGTGGCGCGTCGCGGCCTCGCGGTAGTCGCCCACGAACTCGCGCAGGCGGGCATAGTCGACCGCGGCCCAGGCGGCCGTGCGGCGGCTACGCGTGGGAATCGTTTGCGACGGCTTGCCGGTCCATTCGGTGACCAGGTCGACCAACCAGCCGAGGTTGAAGAAGACCCCGCGCCGGCCGGTGACCCCGGCGACGAGCGGGGCGACCCGGGCGAACAGCTCGTCGAGTTGCGGGGGGAACGGGCGGGCAGGGTCGAACCACGTGAGGTCCATCTCCAGCCAGCGATCGGCGCTACGTGTGCTCAACGGCTTCCTCCTGTCACGGCCGCGGCGGCGGCGTTGCCCGACCGCACGGCACCCTCCACGCACGGCTGGACGAGCCAGTCGCCGGCGAACACGATCGGCGGGCTCTGGCGAAACGCAGCGATGCGACCGAAGTAGCCCGGCCCCACGTCGGGCACCGCATGGCGCCAGCGCACGAGCTGCACGACGTCGGCTTGGTCGAGGCGGAACAGCCGCGGATCGATCGCCGTCGCCGCCTGCCACAACCGGTCGCGCACCTCGCCTTCGGGCAGGTCGAGCAGCGCGCCGCTGGCGGCGGCTGGGGCGCACACGAGCGCCCACTCCCAGTCGTCGGGCACCTGCCCCCACGCGCCGAACCGGCCTCCGCCGAGCTCGACCGTGGCGACGAGGTCGTTGGGGAACACGTGGACGCCGCTGCGCGCCGGGCCGATGCCACGGCGCGCTGCGTACAGCCGCACGTGGGGCACGTAGCGCACGTCGTCGAGCCAGGCCGGGCGATGGTCGGCAGCGACCAGCCCGGCCGCGACCGGTGCCGGTACGGCGACGACCGCCGCGTCGTAGCGCTCGGCCGAGCCGTCGGCGACGACCTCGACACCGGCGCCGACCGGGGTGACGTTCGTGACCGTGACACCCGTGCGCACGTCGAGCGTCGTCCCGATCCGGCGCCACGGCGCATCCATCCCGCCGTCGACGTGGAGGAAGGTGCCGACCGATAGGCAGCGCAGCCACGACCGCACCAGGGCGCCCGACATCGTCTCCAGCCGGGCGAAGAACGGCCCCTCGAAGTTGGGTCGCACGATTCGCTCGCGCGGCCGCTCCCCCATCGCCGCCAGCGCGTCGAGCGCGGCCTCGTCGTCGTGGCCGAGATCGATCCGCAAGTCGCCCCGCTGGGTAGCCACGAGCCGCGCCATAAACGCCAGGAACCGGGCCTTGTCGAGCGGGCCGAGCAGCCGCGTCGTGAGGATGCGGCGGATCGAGTTGGGGGTGGGTACGACGCGGCCGTCGAGCTGGAGGTCGCCCCCGCCGCGCAGCTGCATCGGCGACAAGAGATGCCGCAGGCCCATCTCGTCGAGCAGCGCCAGCGTGTCGGGGTAGAAGCTCGCCAGCCAGCCGGCGCCGGTGTCGACCCAGTGCCCGGGCCCGTGGTGCGCGCTGTGCGTGCGCCCGCCGACCGTCGTCTCGCGCTCGAGCACGGTCACGCGGTGCCCGTCACCGGCCAGCCGGTGGGCGGCGGTGAGGCCGGCCGGGCCGGCCCCGATGACGACGATGCTGGCGGGCACGGTCCGGGCCGGAACAGTCGGCGTGGGCGCGTTCATCGGGCAGCCGGGGGGTCGACGATCGTGACCTCGACGCCGAGCTCGCGGATCTGGGCGACGACGTCGGGGTCGGCGCGGTGGTCGGTGATCAGTTCGTCGACCTCGTCGATCGCACAGACCTGCACGAGCTCGACCACGCCGAGCTTGCGGCCGTCGGCCAGCACCACGCGCCGGCGCGCGGCAGCCACGAACCGGCGCTTGATCTCGGCCTCGGGCAGGTTGATGTTGGTGACCCCGCCGGCCGGGTCGACACCGTTGCAGCCGATGAACGCGATCGAGGCGTTGATGCCCTGGAGGATCGTCTCGCCGAGCGGGTTGACCAGCGAGTGCTGCATCGGTCGCAGCGTGCCCCCCGTGACCACCACGGTCACCCGCGGGAACGCCGCCTCGAGTTCGAGCGCAGTCGTGAGGCCGTTGGTGAACACCGACACCTCCGACAGCTCGGTGCGACCGACCAGCGCCCGGGCGAGGGCCGTCGTGGTGGTGCCGACGTCGATCAGCACCGCGTCGCCCGAACGGACGCGGGCTGCCCCCGCGGCACCGAGGTGCGCGTGGTCGGCGACCCGGCTGTCCTCGGAAAGGTCGAACGGCCGCTCGGTGCGGTGTACCTGGCGCGGCACCGCGCCACCGTGAACACGGCGCACGTGGCCGCGGTCCTCGAGCGCACTCAGGTCGGCGCGGGCGGTGACCTCGGAGATGCCGAACCGCTCGGAGATGTCGGACACGCGGACGAACTCGTGCTCGTTCACGTACGACCGGATGCGCCCCTGGCGCACCTCGGGCGGCAACGGCTGGGCATCGCTCACTGGGCTGCCTCCCCCGGTTCCCTTGTCGCGCCGGAGCGTGCACGTGCCGGTTCGATGCCGCTGATGAGGTGAAGTACCTCGCTGCGATCGGTGTCGGCCGTGTCGCGTACGGCGACCAGTTGGCCGAGCCGCATCACGACGATCCGCGTCGAGAGCCGGAAGACGTGGTCGAGGTTGTGGCTGACGATCAGCTGGGTGAGGCCGCGCTCGGCGAGCCGTTCGACCAGCCCGATCACACGGCCCTGCTCCTGAAGGCCCAGCGCCGCCATCGGTTCGTCCATCACGAGGATCGAGGCGCCCTGGTGCACCGCCCGGGCGATCGCCACGCCCTGGCGCTGGCCGCCCGACAGCGTGCGCGCCTCGCGGCGCACGTCGGGCACCTGGATCTTCAGGTCGGCCAGGGCGGCGATCGCATCGCGCCGCATGTCGGCCCGGCGGAGCACCTTCACCGGGCCGAACGATCGGACCAGCTCGCGTCCGAGGAACAGGTTCTCGGCGACATTGCGGTGGTCGGCCAGGGCAAGGTCCTGGTACACGGTGGCGATGCCCGCCTGGCGCGCCGCGGCAGGGGTGGTGAAGCGCTGCTCGACGCCGTTCACGACGATGTGCCCGCGGTCGGGTTGGATCGCCCCGCACAGCATCTTGATCAGGGTCGACTTGCCGGCACCGTTGTCGCCGACGATCGCCGTCACGGAGCCGGCCGGGAAGTCGATCGACACGTCGCGGACGGCGGCGACACCGCCGTAGTGTTTCCACAGCCCGTGGGCCGCGAAGCTGGCAGCCGACGCGGCGGGGTCGGGTGCAGTCTGAGGATGATTGGACATGGCTCCTGCTTACCTCCTCAGCCGATCGAGCGAGACGGCCACGATCAGTACCGCACCCTGGACGACGCGCTGCACCTGCGAGTCGACGCCCAGCAGGATCAACCCGTTCGTGATCGAGGCAAGGAACACCGAGGCCACCAGCGTGTTCACGAGCCGCCCGCGACCGCCCGAGATGCTCACACCGCCGAGGATCACCGCGGTCAGCACCGGGAACAGCGCGTCGGCTCCCATCGATGACTGGGCCCGCCCGATCCGGGCGACCTGCATCAACCCGGCCAGCCCGGCCAGCGCACCGGCGAGCACGAACACGATCAGACGCAGGCGCTGCACGGGGATGCCCGCCCGGTACGCCGCCTCGCGGTTGTCTCCGGTGGCATAGAGGTGCGCTCCGAATGGCGTACGGGTGGTGACCGCCCAGCCAACGAGGTACATGCCGAACGCAATGACTACCGACGAGGGCACGCCGAGCACGTCACCGCGGGCCAGCCAGGCGATCCGGTCGAGCCCGTCGCCGAAGATGCTCGAGCCCCGCGTGTACATCATCGCCAAGCCCTCGACCACCCCCAGCGTGCCGAGCGTGGCGACCACCGACGGGATCCGGATGTGGTTGACGAGCAGGCCATTGACCAGCCCAACCGATCCGCCGATCGCGACCGCGATCGCGGCGGCCAGCAGCGGGTGGTGCCCACCGACGATCCACGCCGCGGCGACGCACCCGGCGAGCGACAAGATGGCGCCGAACGAGATGTCGAGTTCGCCGAGGATCGCCACCATCGTGGTGCCGATGCCGATGATCGCGAAGATTGCCGCCTGGCGCAGCAGGATCAGCACGTTGCCCTCGGTGAGGAACGTGTCGGTCGCGATCGTCAGGTAGACGGCCCAGGCAAAGAAGATGATGATGAACCCTTCACGGGCGAGAAACTCGGAGATCTTGGCCCACCGCACGGTGCGGTCGGCGAGTCCCTCGCCGCCGGGCACGGCCGTCGTCTCGGCGCTCACGACGACACCGCCGCGGCGACGGGCAGTTGCGCAACGGCGCAGCCCTCGGCCGGCACGTCGAGCTCGATCCGTTGGCCGCCGTCGCTGTGTACAACGACGCTCCGAGCGAACCGGGCATCGCCGACCCAGCCAGCCTCGAGATTGCCGGCCAGCACCCACCGCTCGTCGCCCGCTTGCCACCACTGCACGGTGACCGGCGAAGGGTACGGCACCGGCTCGACCGTCACTCCCCTGCCGTGCGCCGACAACCAGCGCGCGGCTACGGCGGCGCTCGCCACGCTGCCGTACTGCGAGCGTGGCAGGAGCGGGTTGGACGGGTCGGCAAGCTCTGGCGGTTGCCACCACGCCGTGCCGCCGCCGGCGGCGGCGAGGGTGGGGCGCCCGGCCGCGGTGGCGAGCACGTCCGCTTCAGGTCGGGCCTCGACCGCCGTCTGCCCGGCGAGCTGCACCCACCCGCCGGATGGCACGCCGGGGTCGGCGACCCATTCCCGGTGGTAGCCCGGCACCGGATCGGCCACCGAGTCGCCACCGGGCACCGCGCAACCGGCCTCGGCCAGCAGTTCGGCCGACACTGCGTCGGCGCGGCCGACCAGCAGCACCGGCCCGCCGGCGTCGGAAGCGTCGGGGGCACCGCCGCCGAGTTGCACCACCGCCCCGTTCCCGGCGTCGACTCGCCCGAGCCACTCGGCGCGGGTGGCACCGAGGATCGGGGCGCCCCACTTGAGCAGCAGCGCGGCCGCGTCCTCGACGTGTTCGGAACCGTTGACGCGGGGCTGGTCGCGGTGGCGCGCGGCGACGGCGGCCCGGTCGAACACGAGCAGCGGCCCGCCCACCGCGGTCATCCGCGACGCCGACGCCTCGGCCGCTCCGAGCTCGTCGGCGACGAACGCCACCGCCTCGGCGTCGAGCAGCCGGCGGTCTTTGTCGTTCATCCACGACACGTACGCGCCGTCGGGCACCTCCAGGCCGGTGGGGGTCACCACTGCTGCGTGCGACCACGCCCACATCGCCCAGCGCAGCTTGCCGGGTACCGAGTGCACGGTGTCGAACGGCTCCCAGCCGTCCCACGTCTCGATCAGCTTGTAGTGGCGCACCGGCTGGCCCGAGCCACGTACGGCAACGGCGTGCGAAAGCAGGTTGGCGTGCTGGTTCGTCCAGCCCTTCCACCAGTCGTCCCACCAGTCCTGCCAGGCGCCGCCCCAGGTCTGGTCGATCAGCACGTCGACGCCACCGCCGCGCAGCACGGCTTCGGTGTCGACGCATCCGCAGCGCCACTCGGCGGTCGCCCCGATGCCTGACGTGTACGCCATCACCGTGCTCTCCGGGCGGCGCTGCTTGACGGCCGCGAACAGGTCGCTGATGGCCACCGTCCACGAGGCGTTCTCGGTGGGGTCGGGGCCGGCGGTGACGCCGTACGGCCCCCGCCGGGTGTACAGCATCGGCCCCCAGAACCCGTCGCGCAGGTGGATCACGTCGAGCTCGCACGCGGCCGCGACGGCGGCCCACTGGTCGGCCAGCAACTCGGCGAACGGTGTGCCGGCGACCACACCGCCGGGACGGCTGGCGTACGGGTACGTGTCGGCGGCGAGCGGCACGCGAGGGTCGAGGTCGGGGCCGGGGAGCGGCGACAGGTCGAACGGGTACAGCTCGGGGTGCCGGTCGCACCAGTCGCTGTGCAGGTCGTACAGGTCGGTGCCGGTGAGCACCCGGCCGACGCCGGCCACGAGCACCCCGACCCGCAGGTCGGCAATGCCGTGGCGGGCGGCGGCCGAGCGCACGTCGGCGGCCAGGCGACGAAGGTCGCCGTACGAGCGCTCGCGCCAGGTGGCATAGCGCCGCGACCGCAACGGGAGCGGCTGGTCGAGCGCACCCGTGAACTCGGTCAGCACGTCGACCAGGAAGCCCGTGTTGAGCACGACCCCGCGCTCGCCGCGTTGGCCGGCCCACAGGGGCACGGTGCGCTCGACGAACTCCTCGACGGCCCGCCCGTCGCCGGGTGGGAACCAGTCGAGGTCGATCTCGACGAAGCGGTCGGGTAACAGCCCGTCCGAGCGGGGGACCTGCATCGGCGCGGTCAGGAGCCCGAGTAGACGAACACGGGAACTTCGAGGATGCCGGGCACCGTGCCGCCGGCCACCCACTTGGCGAAGGCGTCGACAGCTAGTTCACCGGTGCCGACCGGGTTGGTGTCGACGCACCCCTTGTACATCGTGCCCGAGTCGATCAGTTCGACCGCCTGCGGGTCGCAGTCGATGCCAAAGATGAACACGTCGTCGGGGCCCTTGCCGGCGTTGAGCAGCGCCTGATACGCACCGAGATTGCCGGCGTCGTTGATGCCGAGCACACCCGTGATAGTGGGGTTGGCCTGGAGGGCGGTCTCCATCGACGTCACGCCGTTCTCCGGGGTGCCGCCGAGGATCCGCGGCAGGAACTCCGCTGCCGAGTAGGCACTCTCGAACCCTTCCTGGATCATGTCGGCCCGGGCCACCAGCGACTCGATCGTGGGGTAGTCGGTGATCACCACCTGGATCGGCTCGTCGCCGTAGGTGGCGGCTGCGTACTCGCCGGCGGCGACGCCAGCGGCATTGGCGATATCGAACTCCTCGACGCTGAGCGTGACCGCGCCGATGTCTGCCAGGTCGCGGCCTGCCACCTGGACGACAAACGCCCCGTTGTCGGCTGCCTCGGCCGCCACCGGACCGATCGTCTCGCCACCGAGGCCGGTGATGATGATCGCCGCGGCGCCCTTCGAGATGAACCCTTCGATGCCCTGGAGCTGCTGGTTGGGATCTTCGCGTGAGTCGAAGATCTCGGCGTCGAAGCCGAGCTCCTCGGCACGCACCTTGATCGACTCGTTCAGCGTCGCGTGATACTCGGTCGCCATCGTGGCGGCGACGATGCCCACCAGCTGGCCGCTGCTGGCCGCGCCGACGGCCGCCAACTCGTCGGCGCTGAGGTCGACCGCCTTGGCCCGCGCCTCGGTGTCGATCGTGCCCGTACCGCCGGGTTCGGCCGGGTCGGTGGCCGGCGGCTCGGCGGTGTCCGGTGCGCCGGTGGCGGGCGGGTCGGTCGCCGGTTGCGTCGACGGCACGTCGGTGTCGACGGTCGAGTCGTCGTCGCCCCCGCAGGCGGCGAGCGTCAACGAGACGGCGGCGGCGGCTGCCAGCCAACGACGAGCGCAAGCGCGATACATGGTGTCCCCCTCTGGTTCGGGCGGCGGTCGTTCCCCGGCCGTCATCTTTCGTTTGTTATATGTTTATTTTCGACTTGCGTCAAGATCTTTTTTTTGCTTTGGTATCCGTCAGTGGAGCGACGAATCGACCAACGGTCCGGCGCGGCGGTGTGGTTCGGTTCCGATCGTCAGCAGCGGCCCAACCTGCCGACCGAGGGCTGCCCGTTCTGCCCCGGCGGGCGCGAGTCGCCCGAGCCGTACGACGTGCGCTGGTTCCCGAACCGCTGGCCCCCGCTTGACGACGAGCGCTGCGAGGTGCTCCTGTTCTGCTCCGAACACGACCGCTCGCTGGCCTCACTCGGCCCCGAGCGGGTCCGTCGCGTGGTCGACCTGTGGGTCGCGCGCACGCAGGCGCAGGGCCGCCGCGACGACGTCGCCTACGTGCTGTTGTTCGAGAACCGCGGCCCTGATGTGGGGGCGACGATCACTCACCCGCACGGGCAGTTGTACGCACTCGACGAAGTGCCCGCTGCGGCGCGGCGCACGCTCGACGTCGCCCCGTGCGCGATCTGCGCGGAGCTGGCAGTCGGTCACCACGTGACGACGGTCGACGGATGGTCGGTCGTGGTACCCGACGCGGCGAGTTGGCCGTACGAGTTGCTGATCGCCCCAGAGGCGCACCTCCCAGACCTGCCCGCACTCGATGCCGTGGCCCGCGACGGCTTTGCCGCCGCGCTGGTCGACGGGCTCGGCCGGCTCGACCAGCTGTTCGATCACCCGATGCCGTACATGGCCTGGATCCACCAGCGTCCTACCGACGGCGGCGAGTGGCCCACTGCGCACGTCCACATGCAGGTCGCGCCGCTCTGGCGGGCCGACGGCATCCCTCGCTATGTCGCCGCCGGCGAGCTCGGCAGCGGCCTCTACTTCAACCCGATCCTGCCCGAAGACGCCGCGGTAACCCTACGAAGCCTCCCCGGGTAGGCCCCGCCCGTCAGTTGCTGTAGCCGCTGACGTCGACGATCAGGTCGGTCGCAGCCGACGTGTAGACGCACACCCGGCCCCCCTCGCCGACCCGCGAGAACACGGCGTTGGGTACGACCTGATTGGCCACGTAGTTGACGTTCGACGCCTGCGGTCGCGGGCTCCCGCACGGGTACACCGTGAGGTAGCCGGCCGCGCTCGGGGCGATCGCAGTGACGTTCAGGAACACCCCACTCGCGTTGCGGGCGACCTTGCCCCGATCGGTCACCACGATGTCGGTCACCGACCCGGCGTCGCGCCGGCCCGTCGCCTGCGCCACACCGTCGACGGTCCGCATGCCGGCTCGCGACTCGTACAGGCGAGCCGGCACCAGCGCGCTGGGGGCACCGCGGGGCGGCACGTAGCCGTTGACGTCGACGACCAGGTCGGTCGCGGCCGAGCTGTAGATGCACACCCGGCCCTCGGTTCCGATCGCCGCCAGCACGGCGTTGGGCACCACCTGGTTGGCGACGTAGTTGACGTTCGACGCGTTCGGCCGATCCGACCCACACGGGTACACCGTCAGGTAGCCCGCCGCCGCCGGGTTCACCGCGGTCACGTTGAGCAACACCGCAGTAGCGTTGGCCGGCACCTTGCCGCGTCCGGTCACGTCGACCCGGGCAACCTGCCCTGCACCCAGTCGGCCGGCGTTGTTCTGCTTGCCGTCGGTGGTCCTGCCCCCGCCGCGCGACTCGTAGAGGCGGGCCGGCACGAGCGGGCTCGGCGAGCCGTCGGCGGGTACGAACCCGTTCACGTCGACCACCAAGTGCGTCGCCTCACGGGTGTAGATGCACACCTTGCCACCCGACCCAAGGCCCGACAGCACCGCGTTGGGCACCACCTGGTGGGCGACATAGTTGACGTTCGAGGCGTTCGGTCGCTCCGACCCGCACGGGTACACCGTCAAGTAGCCAGGTCCGGCTGGGCCGATCGCGGTGACATTCAACAGCGCGGCCGATGCGCTGGTGGGCACACCAGCCCGACCGCCCACTTGCACCTCGGTGACCTGGCCGGCGGTGCGCCGCCCGATCGCCTCTTGCTTACCGTCGACCGTGCGGTCGTTGACGCCGTTGCGGGTCTCGACCAGGCGCGCCGGATTGATGCCCCGGATCGGCCGCAGCGGCGGCGTGCCCATCACCATCTCGCCGGCTCCGAACACGTTGTCCGGGCCGTTGTCGCCGCGGTCGATCGCCCGGTTGCGGAGGAAGTTCCACACGCCCGCCGGCGTGCTGGCAGCACCCGACTGCAACACCAGCGCGACCGCGCCGGCTACCACCGGCGTGGCCGCGCTGGTGCCGTTGAAGCAGCCCGACTCCATCGACTGCACCGACACGCATGACGAGGCGGCGATCGTGGGCATGATGTCACCGCCGTTGTTCGGCCCCTGCGAGCTGTACGAGGCGATCGTGGTACCGCCACCGCGCGGCTCGTCGCCGATCGCCCCGACCGAGAACGCGCCCGGGTCGGTCAGGTCGGCGAATGGCTGGGTGGCCGACCCGCGGTGGGTCGAGATCGCCAGTTGCCCGTTGTTGATCATGATCTCAAGTTCGTCGTTCTCGAACGACTGGCCCTGGTCGAACATGCGGATCACGTAGGCGGTCTGGACCCCCTGCGCCTGGGGGCAGTCGGAGAGCCGCTCGAGCGGATGCTTCGGGTCGAGCCCGTACGGCCGATCGGGCCCGAACTGCTGACCGTTGACCTGGTCGTTCTCGCTGGCGAAGTCGGTCCACTGCCAACCGCCGCCGAAGTTGGCGATGACGTGCAGGTCGTAGTCGGTGATCGCGCCTGACCCCCAGTCGTTCCACCGCAGGCCGAGTTGGAACCCGCACGTGAAGGGTAGGTGTGTCAGGCCGTTCGAGAACTGGTGGACCACCCACGGCTGGCCGTCCTTGCCGGTGATTTGGACCGGCTTGAACTTCTCGCGGAAGTACGAGCCGTCGGCGGCGTTACCGGCCGAGTTGACCCAGGTGATGCCACGGCCGATCGCGTAGCGGACCAGGTCGGCCGAAGGCCCAGTGCCGTTGCCCGGGCCGTCGTACACGGCCGACAGCGAACGCGAGACGATCTTCACGCCGTTGGCGGCGAAGTAGTCGATCGCGGCCTTCACGTCGGCGCGGGTCGCCGCGTGGGCGAGGTAGTAGCGGGCGCCTGGCGCCATATCGGTGATCACCTCGGCCACCGACACGCCGTGCGACGACGCCTTGGGCAACGACACGTCCCAGAACCCGCACGTGTCGCCGAACTGCTGGCAGAACAGGCCTTCGGGCTTGCGAACGTCGCCGCTCGCCTCGGCAGCGTCCCACAGGTCTTTGCCGAACGAGTCGATGATGCCGATCTTCACCCCGGCACCGGTGATGCCGGCGCTGTGCCACGCCGCGGCGCCGGTCTTGGCGACGTGCTCGCCGTCGAACTTGCCGACCTGCGGAAATGCCTCGTTGACACTGTCGACTCGGGCGGGCGTACTGACGTACCCGACGTCGGCGTGCTCGGACAGCTCCACCAGCCGAGCGGCAGGCACCTCGGCCAGCACGAACCACCCGGGCACGTCGCCCTTGACGACGCCGCCGTACTGCTCGACCAGATCGGTGGCGGCGCCCAGTTCGAGGTCGGTGAAGATCTCGACGATCACCGTCGCGTCGGGGTCGTCGGCGAGTTCGGCGACCTCGGCCCGCAGCGCGCTGTCGGCGAGCGCCGGTTCACCTCCCGAGTCGCGCAACGAGCGGGCGTCGCCGCCGATCTGGGCGTCGACGAACTCGAACTCGTCCGGCGACACCGGTTCGGCGTTGCCGGTGGTCGGGGCGACCGTCAGGCCGGCCAGCAGGCCGACCGCGCTCAAGCCCGCCAGCCAGCGGCGACGACTCACGAACATGCTCACGTTGGGGTTCCTCCCGTTCACCCGTGGCCACGGGGCGCCACGCGCGAGCTATTACGCCCAAACGCAACTAACAGCCGGGTAACAGGCCCTCCTGTGCCCACGGACGTCGAGTGGCGCACCCGCGGCGCAGCCGCCCCCTCCGTTGTATCGAGACGTGGTGCGCGCCAGTGGTCTCGATACACCGGCTGCGCCGGCACTCGACCACCGGAGAACCGCCTACTCGGCGGCTTCGGCGAGGGCTTCGCTCAACGCCGGGTGCACCAGGAGGCTCTCCATGATGTCGGTGACCCGCAGGTTGGCCGTGACGGCCAGGGCGATCACCGAGATCAGTTCGGCCGCGTGGCGGCCCACGATCGAACCGCCGAGCACCTCGCCGGTGGCCGGATCGGAGATGATCTTCACGAACCCGCGCGGGTCGTTGTTGATGAGCGCCTTCGGGGTGGTGGAGAACGGCACCTTGGTGACGCGGATCTTGCGGCCCATCGCGAACGCCTCGGCTTCGGCGAGGCCCACGTCGGCGATCTCGGGTTCGGTGAAGATCGCCGAGGCGGCCTTGTCGTAGTCGAGGTGGCGGTGCTCGATGGTGTGCAGGCCCATCACGTGCTCGGCCACCTTGCGGCCCTGGATCGACGCCACCGACGACAGCGGCAGCTTGCCCGACACGTCGCCGGCCGCGTAGATGTGCGGCTGGTTCGTGACGCAGTGGTGGTTGATGTCGAGGTAGCCCCACTCGTTGACGTTGACCCCGGCCGCATCCAGCCCAAGGTGCTCGGTGTTGGGCACCGAACCGATCGCCAGCACGGCGTGAGTGGAACGCACCGAGCGCCCGTCGTCGCAGCGCACGATCACGTCGCCCGTTTCGTCGTCGCGGTCGATGCCCACCGCCCGGGCGCCCTTGAGCAGCTTGACGCCACGGTCGAGGAAGTCCTGCTCGAGGATCGCCGCCGCCTCGGGATCTTTGCCGGGCAGCACCAACTGACGGCTCACGACCAGGTTCACCTGCGCGCCGAGCGACGCGAACATGTGCACGAACTCGACACCGGTCACGCCCGACCCGATCACGGTGACCGACGCGGGGAACACCTTCGGCGGGTAGCAGTCGCGGGTGACGAGCACGCGGTCGCCGTCGGGTTGGCACCAGTCGGGAATCCGCGGGCGTGTGCCCGTGGCGATCAGCGCCGCGTCGAACTCGAGCGACTCGGTACCTTCGACCCCCACCACTTCCGCGGTGTGCGGCCCGGTGAAGCGCGCGCTGCCGGAGATGATGCGCACCTTCTGGCTGGTGAGCAGCTGAGTCGCGTCGTGCAGCAGGCGCCCCTTGATGCTCTCGATCCGCTCGGTCAGCGCCTCGACGTCGACCTCGGCATCGTGCTCTTCGAGGCCCATCCCGCGGATGCGCTTGGTGAAGCTGAGCGCGCCGCCGGTGGCGATCATCGTCTTCGACGGGATGCAGTCCCACAGGTGTGCCGCGCCACCGATCACGTCGCGCTCGACCACGGTGACCTTGGCCCCCAGCCGGGCGGCGTAGGTGGCCGCCTGATTTCCCGCAGGGCCACCACCGACGATCAGGAACCGCAAAGTCACGGCCCCAGCTTACGGGCCGCTCCTCCGCCCGGTGGCCTCAGTCCGGCAGGCGCAGGTCGAGCGCAGCCCGCCCGATCGTCGCCGGCGGCGGCGGGTCGGCCTGTGGGTCGAGCTGCGCCGCGGTGGCGGGTGTGTTCCGGCAGTACGTCGACGGGTAGGCGAGCTGGTCGCGAGCCTCGCCGACCCATTCGAAGTGCATGCCGTCGGGGCGGCTGAAGTTGCCACCCCAGGCGAAGTGGTGACGCCGGAAGATCCGCACGACGTCGCAATCCATGGCCGGCACACAGCCCTGGCAGTTGTCGACCGTGTTCGTGTCGAACGCCAGCCCGTACGAGTGGCGCGACAGGTTCCAGCTCTCGCGGGCGAACCGCGGCGTGTAACACCCGCCGTAGGTGTTGGCGTTGCCGACGTCGATCGCCCCGCCCAGCCCGGCCGCGGCGACGTCGGCGAAGGCCGCCCGCAGGTCGGCGAGGATCTTCAGGTGGCAGCGGGCACGCACCGGAATCTGCTCGTTGAGCAGGACGCGGGTCGGGGTCAGGTTGGCCTCGCGCCACGCCGGGTGCATGCTCACGCTGTTCCCGCCGTCGCCGACCAGGTACCACGGCGTGCCGAGCAGGCGTTTGATGTCGAGCGTGCTGAGGGTGGAGTCGGGGTCGGGGGCGTCCCAGCTGCGGGCGATGTCGATGTCCCTGCGCCGGTCCAGGCCGGTTGTCGCGAACGCGGCGTCGACCGCGGCGCGGCTGTCGAACCCCCACACGATCGTGCGCGTCTGGCGGGTCTCGCCGAGCCGCTCGGCGAGGTCGGTCGTCATCACCACCTCGGTGCTGCCGAGGTGCTCGCGCGGTACCACCGCCGTCACGGTCAGGGATGCGCGGCCACCGGCCCGGGTCTCGACCTCGATCGTGTCACCGGCCTGGGCGCCGCTGAGGGCCGCGCTGGCGGCGTTGAGCACCACGCCGGCCGGGTGCGTCGCCGCCGACGCATCGCCGGCCACGCCGAACCCGAGCAGCCATCCGAGCGTCTCGGGCGCAAACGCGGCGAACGTCATCGGGAACGTGTAGCCGTCGGGCGGTGCGTAGACGGTGGCGCCGGGGCGTGCGATCCGGCGCACGTGCAGCGTGCCGGTGCCGCCCACCGTCGACCAGCCACCCGTCGCCGAAGCCACCTGTTCCGACGCTGCGACGGTGGCCGCGTCGACACGGCCCACCTGGTAGACGACGGCGATGTCGCCGAACCCGACCGCGGTGCGGTCGGCCTGAACGGCCACCTCGGCGGGCGCGATACCCGGCGTGGCAGCCAGGCCCACACCGGCGGCCAGCGCGGTTGCCAGGCCGAGTACGGCCGCGCCGCGTCGCAAAGGTCGGGCCGGCACGGCCGCACATGCTACGAGCCGACAGCGCGTTGCCAAGGTCGTCTCGATACAACGGAGTGGCGGCTACGCCGCGAGTGCGCCACTCGACGACCGATCGGCCGGGCGACCGGGGCGAGCAGGCACCCAAGGTGGCCGAGGGCCGGCGCAGCCGGTGTATGTCTCGATACGGCCGCAGAGCGGCCACTCGACAACCGTCTCGACCGCCACCTGTGCCACCGACATCGCCGAGGTCGCCGAGCGCTGGCGCACGTGGACCGCCCACGCCCGGCCCGAGCTGACCACCTCGCTCGTGATCGGCCACAGCCACGTTGCCGTGCACGGCTGCTGGGTCGGCGCACGCGACGCCGGGCGGGCACTCGTCGACGCGTGGCGCACGTGGCGCACACCACACGCCGACGACTGGAGCGACCGGGCAGCCGGTGACCTCGACGCGGTCAACCCAGGGTGGTTGGCGCCCACCTCGCGGGCCACCCAGGCGATGACCTGCGAGTGGGCCACCGCGCTGCGCGACGAGCTGACCGACGAACTGATCCGGCTCGTCGCCGAGCGCCTCGTCGGCGTGGTCGAGGTGCGCCTCGTCGGTGGCGCGGCCCGCATGCGCAGTGGCGACGCCGCCAACGGGTACGCCCGCCGCGACCAGTATCTGGTGACACTGGCCGACCTCCGCGTTCCCCACGCCGAGGCGCGCGCTCCGCTGGCCCCGTGGGTGACGGGCGCCGCGTACCTCGACCGCACCGACCCCACCGAGCGCGCCGCCCGGGCCGACGATGCCGTCGCCCCCGCCCAGCGCGCCCGCCTCGCCGCCGTCAAGGCCGCCCTCGACCCCTCCACCCGCTTCCGCCCCTGCGCCCCAGGTGGTTGAGCCTGTCGAAACCACCGGACAACGCCGAACTGGGCAAACGATGCGGCGGGGGTCGGCGCTACGGTCTGGGGACTGTGAGCGACACCCCCGACGATGCGCCCCACACGCCCGACGGCGAGCTGACCGGGAGCGGCTTGGCAGCCGAGAAGGCGCGCCGCCTCGCGCGGGTAGCCGAGCTGCGCGAGCACGGCGTCGAGCCATACCCGTATCGCTTCGACCGCACCCACACCCTGGGAGGGGTGCGTGCCACCTGGGGCGAACTTTCCGAGGGCACCGAGACCGAGCATGCGGTCGCGGTGGCCGGGCGGGTGATGCTCAAGCGCGACTCGGGCAAGCTCGTGTTCGCCACGGTGCGCGACCGCGACGGCGAGGTCCAGCTGTTCGTGTCGCAGGCCGTGGTGGGCGAGCAGGCGTTCGCCGACATCAAGGCGCTCGACCTCGGCGACTGGGTGGGCGTGCGCGGCACGGTGATGACCACCCGCAAGGGCGAGCTGTCGGTCAAGGTCGCCTCGCTGGAGCTGCTGGCCAAGGCGGTGCGCCCGCTGCCCGACAAGTGGCGCGGCCTCACCGATGTCGACACGCGGTTCCGCCAGCGCTACGCCGACCTGATCGTCAACGAGGACGCCCGCCGGGTGTTCGAAGTGCGCCACGCGGTACTGCGCAGCTTCCGCGACACCCTCCACGGCGAAGGCTTCATCGAGGTCGAGACGCCGGTGCTCCATTCCGAGGCCGGCGGTGCCCACGCGCGCCCGTTCGTCACCCACCACAACACGCTCGACCTCCAGATGTACCTGCGGATCGCGCTCGAACTGCACCTGAAGCGGCTGATCGTGGGCGGCATGGAGCGGGTGTTCGAGATCGGGCGGGTGTTCCGCAACGAGGGCACGTCCACGCGTCACAACCCCGAGTTCACGATGATGGAGCTGTACCAGGCGTTCGCCGACTGGACCGATGTGATGGCGATCACCGAACGGCTGATCACCCGTGCCGCGGTCGACGCGCTCGGCACGTCGGTGGTCACCATCCGTGGCGAGCAGGTCGACCTGGCCGAGCCGTGGCCGCGGGTGTCGATGAGCGGCGCCGTGTCGGACGCCACCGGCGTGACAGCCCACCCATCGATGCCGGTCGACGCGGCGCGGGCGCTGGCCGACCAGCACGGTGCCGCCTACGAAGCGTCGTGGGGTTCGGGCCGGATCATCGAGTCGCTGTTCGAGGAGTTGTGCGAGGGGGCACTGGTACGGCCGACGTTCGTCACCGGCCATCCGGTCGAAATCAGCCCGCTGGCGCGGGTCGACCGCACCGACCCGTACGTCACCGAACGGTTCGAGCTGTTCATCGACGCCCGCGAGCTGGCCAACGGCTACTCCGAGCTCAACGACCCGGTCGAGCAACGCGCCCGGTTCGACGACGAGCAGGCGGCCAAGGATGCTGGCGACGCCGAACGCGGCACGGTCGACGAGGACTACCTGCGGGCGCTCGAGTACGGCATGCCGCCCACCGGCGGGCTCGGCATCGGCATCGACCGCCTGGCGATGCTGCTGGCCGGCGTCGACTCGATCAAGGAAGTGATCCTCTTCCCCACCCTCCGACCCGAAGTGTTCTAGGTGTCTGACACCAACCGTGCCCGATCGGCTTGGGCCTACCGACACGCGAGATGGCACGGTTGGTGTCTGACACGACGAGCCGAGACAGGAGCAACACGATGACCCGTATGGCTTGGGGCGCCGGCCTCACCACCCTCGACGCCGACGGCAACACGCTCGACGCCTGGTTCCGCTGGTTCGGCTGGGGTGAGTGGGGTTCCGACGAGGTGTTCGCCGAGCACCCCGACATCGACACCGAACTCGGCATGCGCGACACCCACGACGAGTTGCGCAACGTCACGATTCGCCCGATCCGAGTCACCGTCGACGTCGACGAACCGCCCGCCTCGGCCGCCGACGCCTACCTACGCCTGCACCTGTTGTCGGGCCGCCTGGCCGCGCCGCGCACGCTCAACCTCGACGGCGTGTTCGGCCAGCTCACCAACGTCGCCTGGACGAACCTCGGGCCAGTGGCCGTGCCCACACTCGAGGACGTTCGCCTGCGTGCCAGGCGGGCGGGGCAGGTGCTGCACGTGCAAGGCGTCGACAAGTTCCCGCGGATGACCGACTACGTGATGCCCAGCGGTGTCCGCATCGCCGACGCCTCGCGGGTGCGGCTCGGAGCGCACCTCGCCGAGGGCACCACCGTGATGCACGAGGGGTTCGTCAACTTCAACGCCGGCACGCTCGGCACGTCGATGGTCGAGGGCCGCATCTCTGCTGGCGTCGTGGTCGGCGACGGCTCCGACGTGGGCGGTGGTGCCTCGATCCAGGGCACCCTGTCGGGTGGCGGCAAAGAGGTCATCTCGGTCGGCGAACGATGCCTGCTCGGCGCCAACGCCGGTATCGGCATCAGCCTCGGCGACGACTGCGTGGTCGAGGCGGGGCTGTACGTCACCGCCGCCACGCCGGTGCTGACGCCCGACGGCGTCGTCAAGGCCAAGGAACTATCGGGCCGCAGCGGGTTGATGTTCATCCGCGACGGCCAGTCGGGCAAGGTCACCGCCCGCCAACGGGTCGGTGCCTGGGGCGCCCTCAACGCCGACTTGCACGCCAACGACTGAACCGTGTGACACCCCTCGGGTAACGTTCGACCCGTGCGTACCGTGATCCTCGGGCCGCCTCCTCCGGAGGTCGTCGCGCTGATCGAATCGCGCCGCAGCACAGGCGCCGACCGCTTCGACGAAGTCTGGGAAGGCGACCTGCACATGAACCCCGCACCCCACGGCCGGCACCAATGGCTCGGCGTCAAACTGATCGTCCAACTCGATCCGTTGGCGACACGATCAGGCCTGTTTCTCTACGAGGGGGTCAACGTCGGCGAGCCCGACGACTACCGGATCCCCGATGTGGCGATCTTGCGCGAAAGGCTGTTCCTCACCTACTACCCCACCGCCGCGCTGGTCGTCGAGGTGCTGTCGCCGGGCGACGAGAGCCGCCAGAAGTTCGGTTTCTACGCAGCTCACGGTGTCGAGGAGTTGGTGATCGTCGACCCGGCGACCCACACCGTCGAGTGGTACCGCTCCGACGGCACCACGTTCGGCCCCGTCGACCGCAGCGACCTGCTCGGCATCGACGTCGCCGACTTCACCTCCCAGATCGACTGGCCACCCGCCAGCTGACCCAGTCCGCGGACCGAGTGTCAGGAAGCGAAGCCGATCAGGACGGCCGTGGCGAACGCTCCCGGGGACTCGATCATCGGGTAGTGGCCGACCCCGCCGAGGATCGTGAGCTTGGCGTCGGGGCGCGCCACCCGCAGGGCGTCGGCCATCGCCACGACGGCGATCGGGTCCTGGTTGCCCCACACGATCGCCAGCGGCGACGGATGCTGCTCGATCGCCCCGGTGAAGCGGCGCTCCTCGGCCCGGCGATCTTCGATGTAGCGGATAGTGCGGGCCATCATCGGTAGGCCGTCGTCGCGCGCCGCCAGTTCGTAGAGGTCGGCGATCTCGGCCTCGTCGACCGACGAACCGGGCGCGTACGTCGCTGCGATCGCCCGCCGCCAGGCGACGCCGCGGTCGGCCCCGATGATCGGCGTGACCGCGTCGGGCAGCGACAGCAGCAGGTTCTGCCCGTCGGTGAGGTGCGCCATGTCGAGGTAGATCGACCCGTTCGTGAGCACGCGTCGGCGGACCTCGAACCCGAGCGTGCCCTCCAGCGACCGCGCCAGCAGCTCGCCGCCCACCGAGTCGCCCATGTCGTGGGTGACCAGGTCGACCACACTCAGTTCGAAGTGGCGGGCGACCGCCTCGGTGGTGTCGGCGTGGAGCCGCAGGCTGTAGCGCCGGTCGGGCTTGGCCGACAGCCCGAAACCGAGGAAGTCGAACAGCACCACGTCGCGCTCGGCCCGCAGCGCGGCCAGCACGGGCCGCCAGTCGTACGAGCAGGTGGGGAAGCCGTGCAGCAACAGCGCCGGCGGGTTGCCGGCGTCGCGGTCGGCCGCCAACCGGGCCGCCCATACGTACTCGCCGTCGCTCAGCTCGATGCGCTCGCCGAGCGCTTCCCATTCGTCCAGGTGTCCGCTCACACCTGGCAGTGTCGCCGCCCCACCGCGGCACCGCCGAGTCGAGAGACCCCAGCAGCCCAAGGCGGTACGGTGGCGGGATGGCACGTGCCAACGAGTTCGGCGAGCCGGTCGAACTCCAAGTCGGCGAGCGCACGGTGGCGATCACCAACCCGGGCAAGCCGATGTTCCCGAAACTGGGCGTCACCAAGCTCGATCTGGCCGAGTACTACCTGGCGGTCGGCGAGCCGCTGATGCGGTGGATCCACGACCGGCCGGTACTGCTCGAGCGCTATCCCGAAGGGGTCGGCGGGGCGTCGTTCTACCAGAAGCGGATTCCCGATTCGGCGCCCGACTGGCTGGCTACCACGACGGTGCAGACGATCAACGGCACGCCCAGCCGGGCGCTCGTCGTCGCCTCACTCGGCGAGGTGCTGTGGGCGGTCAACATGGGCGTGCTCGGGCTACACGTGTGGCAGTACCGGGTGGACCACCCCGAGTGGTCCGACGAGTTGCGGATCGACCTCGACCCGTCGCCGGGGCAGACGTTCGACGACATCCGCGAAGCCGCGCTCTTGACACGCCTGTACTTCGCCGAACTGGGCATCACGTCGTACGTCAAGACCAGCGGCAGCAAGGGCCTCCACGTCTACGTGCGCGTGCAGGACGGCTACGACTCGTTCCAGGTGCGCGCGGCGTCGGTCACCGTCGCCCGCGAGCTGGCCCGCCGGCACCCCGAGCTGATCACCGACCAGTGGTGGAAGGAGCTCCGCGAGGGCAAGGTGTTCGTCGACTTCAACCAGAACGCGCCGCACAAAAACGTGTTCGGTGCGTGGGGCGTACGCGCCCGAGTGGGCGCCCAGGTGTCGGTGCCGATCGAGTGGGACGAGGTGATGGATGTCGACCCCGAGGCACTCACCGTGCGCACCGTCCCCCAGCGGCTGACGCGACCCGACGGGCGCGGCGACCCGTGGGCGGCGATGGACGACGACCCGCAAGACATCTCGATGCTCGTCGAACAGTTCGCCGACGACCTCGCGGCCGGCATCCCCGATGCCCCCTGGCCGCCCCAGTACCCGAAGATGCCCAACGAAGCCCCCCGCGTCCAACCCAGCCGCGCTCGCAAACCGGACGCGTAGTGCCTGGCACGATCCGTTCGGAATATTGTTGAGTACGCAAGGAGTTGTACCGAGCATGACCACCACCGAGATCCGCCGAGCCGACACCCGGTTCCACACCGAGATCGACTGGCTCGACTCACATCACTCGTTCAGCTTCGGCCCGCACTACGACGCGAACAACCAGGGCCACGGCCTGCTGCTCGTGCTCAACGACGACAAGGTCCGCGCCGGCACTGGGTTCGGCATGCACCCCCACCGCGACATGGAGATCGTCACGTGGGTGCTGTCGGGCAAGCTGGAACACCGCGACTCCGAGGGCAACTACGGGCTGATCTACCCGGGCCTCGCGCAGCGCATGTCGGCCGGCACCGGCATCCGCCACAGCGAGTTCAACCCTGACCCCGACGTCGACGTGCACTTCCTCCAGATGTGGGTGCCGCCCGACACCAACGGAATCCCGCCGGGCTACGAGCAGAAGGACGTACAAGAGTTGCTCGACACCGGCGAGCTGGTGGCTGTCGCGTCGGGCGCCGGCCACGACGGCGCGATCCACATTCACCAGCGCGACGCTGTGCTGTGGGTGGGCAGGCTGGCCGCCGACAAGCAGGTCGGTGTACCCGCCGGCGGGCACGTGCACGTGTACGTCGCCCGCGGCGATGGCCGCCTGGGCGACGAGGCGTTGACCACCGGCGACGCGGCCCGACTCACCGACGTTGCCGACGGCGACGTGACATTCACCGCCGGCGCCGACGGCACCGAAGTGGTGATCTGGGCCACGGCCTGATTTGCTCACCACCGTGAACTTCGCCGCCTTCGCCGACCTCGTCAGGTCGCGCCGCACGCACATGTTCGTCGACCGCGACCGGCCGGTGCCCGGCGACGTCGTCGATGACCTGTGCGCGCTCGCCACCTGGGCGCCGAACCACAAGCAGACCTGGCCCTGGCGGTTCGCTGCACTCACCGGCGCCGCACGCGCCCGGCTGGGTGAGGCGTTCGCCGACGACATGGCGGTTCGCGAGTTCGGCGACGAGGGCAAGCGCGCCAAGACCCGCACGAAGTACACCCGCACGCCGACCGTGCTGGTGGTCGCCGCCGCGCCGCACGCGAACGAGCTGTTCCACGTCGAGAACCAGTACGCGGTCGCGGCCGGCATCCAGAACCTGCTGCTCGGCGCGACCACGCTCGGCCTCGCCAGCTTCTGGGGCAGCCCGCCACTGGCCCACTCCCCCGCCGCGCTCGCCGTCTGCGGGTTCGAGCCCACCGACCGGCTCGTCGGCGTGATCTACCTGGGCTGGGCAGCCCGCACCGTCCCCACCCCCGAGCGCCCGCCCCCCGCCGTCCGCCACCTCGGGTAGGTCCGCGCGGCGCGCACCACCGTCTCGATACAACGGGGTGGCGGCTGCGCCGCGAGTGCGCCACTCGACGACCGGAATCCCCCTCCGCGCGACCGGTGGTGACGGTGGTCGAGTGCCGGGCTCTGCCCGGTGTATCGAGACCACGCCCGCCGATCATTGGGCGGCGACCACGGCGACCTCCATGCGCCAGGCGGGTTGGGCGAGGGCGGGCACGGTCACCAGGGTGCTCGCTGCGCGGTGGCCGGCCATGAACTCGTCACGGGCGGCCATCACCGGGGCGAGCGGCTCGCCCGCCACCACGTATGTGGTGACGCTCACGATGTCGCCGGCGGCCATGCTCGCTTCGTCCAACATCGCGGCGATGTTCGCCCACACCGTGCGCGCCTGGTCACCGAGCGCGTCGGGCACCGACCCGTCGGGGGCCACCGGCACCACGCCCGACGTGTGCAGCCACCGGGCTGGCTGCTCGACCAGCACGGCGTGGGCGTAGTTGGCGGCGGGCGCGGCGATCGACGCCGGACGGATCTCTGCGTTCACGTCGCCAGCATCGCAGGCGTAGCCTGACGTGTATGACGGCTACGGAGACGGTTCCCACGATCGACGGCGTCGAGCTGACGCCGAAGCAGACCAACCTGCGCCTCCCGACCACCTTCGACACGGTCGAGGAAGAGCGCCTCCACCGCAAGCAGAAGCTCACCGGTGCGTTGCGGATCTTCGGCCGGTTCGGATTCTCCGAAGGCGTCGCCGGGCACATCACCGTGCGCGACCCCGAGTTCCCCGAGCTGTTCTGGGTGAACCCGTTCGGCATGAACTTCCGCCACATCAAGGTCAGCGACCTGATCCTCGTCAACCACTCCGGCGACGTGGTGTACGGCACCCAGCCGGTCAACCGGGCCGCGTTCGTGCTGCACGCGGCCATCCATGCCGCGCGCCCCGACGTGGTCGCCGCCGCCCACGCCCACTCCGTCTACGGCAAGGCGTTCAGCTCGCTCGGCATTCCCCTCGCCCCGATCACGCAGGACGCGGCCGCGTTCTTCGAAGATCACACGTTGATCGCCGAACAGGGTGGTGCAGTGGTGTTCGAGGTCGAGGCCGGCAAGGAGTTCGCCGCCGCGTTCCCCACCACCAAGCTGGCGATCCACCAGAACCACGGCCACTTCACGGTCGGCGAGACGGTCGACGAAGCGGCGTGGTGGTTCATCACGTTCGAGCGTTCGGCCCAAGCCCAGCTGGCGGCGATGGCGGCCGGCACACCCACCGAGATGCCGGCCGAGTACGCCCGCTACACGCGCGAGCAGACCGCGTACCCGCTCGCCGGCTGGTTCCAGTTCCAGCCGCTGTGGGACGACATCTGCCGCACCGACCCCGACCTGTTCGACTGAACTGACCAGTTCCGGTAGCGCTGTCGATTTTCCGACGCGTCCGTTCGTTGCCATGGCATCGGGTGGCCATCCCGCCGCCGGGGCAACGAGCCGAGCGCCGTAATGTCCACCACAGCTACCACCGTCACCACCACCCACCAACCCGGTGGTTGAGCCGGTCGAAACCACCCGGCCGCGCGGCTCCCGGTGGTTTCGACAGGCTCAACCACCTTGTTCGGTACGACGGGGTCAAGCACCTTGTGGGGCGAGGCGCCAGGTACCGCGGCCGGCGCGCTTGGCGGCGTACAGCGCGGCGTCGGCGTCGGCGATCACCGCGGTCGCCGGGTGACCGGGCGCCGACAGGGCCGCTCCCACGCTGGCGCCGACGTCGCACACCACGTCGCCGACGTCGTACGAGAGGCCGAGCGCGGTGACGACCCGGGCGGCGACGCTCTCCAGCCCGGCCGGCTCGATGCCCACCAGCGCCAACGCGAACTCGTCACCACCGATCCGGGCAGCGATGTCGCCCGGCCGGCACAGCCGTCGCAGCCGTTTGCCGCAGGCCTCGATCACGGCGTCGCCGGCCTGGTGCCCGTACCGGTCGTTGACCGGCTTGAACTCGTCGAGGTCGATGTAGCAGATGCCGTAGCGCTGACCGTCGCGATCGAGCTGGTCGACCAGTTCCAGGAAGCGCTGGCGGTTCACCAGCCCGGTCAGCTCGTCGTGGTGGGCGAGTTCTTCCAGCCGGCGCAGCGCTTCGGCCCGCTCGATCGCCAGGGTCAACGCCTGGCGTGGACGTCGTTCGAGCGCGGCGGCCAGCACCGCTGCCAGTGCGTCGTGCTGCGGCCATTGGGTGACGAGCAGCGGCGACCGCGCCCCCGGGTCGTCGACCGCCAGGGCCACGCACGCGTGGGCGCCGATCGCAGCCGCCGCCGAAGCGATGTGGTCGGGCAGGTCGCCGACGGGCAGCACCACCGCTCCGGTGGCTGCCAGTGCCGCCGCCCACGGCCCACCCGGCGTGGTGTCGAGCCGGTGGTCGGAGGTGATCCCGGCGAGCACTGCGGGCAAACTGCCCGCCACGGTCCGCGAGCCGTCGTCGCCGAACGCGACCGCCATCGGGCCGTCGACGGGGTTGCTCATCCCGCAGGCGAAACGGTCGACCGCTTCGGGAAACGGCACACCCGCCGACACGTCGGTGACGAAGTGCCAGTGCGCTTCCTGAAGGTCGTTCTCGCGCAGCACCACCATCGTCACCGTTCCATCGTCACCAAGGTCGATCCGCGAGGGACCGAGCTCGTAGCCGCGCCACTCGCCGTCGGCACGACGCACGCGGATCATGCCGGGCAGCGGGCGGGCCCCGCCGCCGACCGCACCGAGCGCGGTGATCGCCCGGTCGAGGTCGTCGGGGTGGACGATGTCGATCACCGACACGCCCAGGTAGTCGTCGCGGGTGCCGCCGAGCAGCGCCAGCGTGGCGTCGTTCAGCCAGGTGGTCCGGGCCTGGCCGTCGATCACCGCGATGGCCTCGTTCGTCTGCTCCGCCAGCGCGCCCAACCAGGCGCGCGGCGACCTGGTCCGCACCGCATCCACGGGCAATAGCTTGCTACACGCGTGAACGCTGCGGCACTCGGGAAATCATCAAGACTTGGCGCCCTGCCCCCCGAGGCGCTGTTTGTGGTGTCGGCCGTGTCGCAGTACGTCGGGGCGGCAATCGCGGTCGGAGTGTTCGACGAGGTGGCGCCGCGCACCGTGGCCTGGTTGCGGGTGCTCGGTGCCACGATCGCCCTGCTGGCCATATCGCCCGGCTTCCATCGCGGCTGGAACCGCCGGGAGTTGGCAGGGGCGGCCGTGTTCGGCATCGCCACCGCACTGATGAACCTGTTCTTCTACCTGGCGATCGACCGGCTGGCGTTGGGGAGCAGCGTGGCGATCGAGTTCGTCGGGCCGATCGCCGTCGCCGCAGCCACCACGCGGACACGCCGCAACGCCGTGGCGGTCACCGTTGCCGGCGTCGGAGTGCTCACACTCGGCGGGCTCGAAATCGGCGACAACACCACCGGTCTGCTGTTCATCGTCGCCGCCTCGGCGATGTGGGCGCTGTACATCGTCGTCGGCTCGCGGGTGGCCAACGTGCGCTCGGGCGTCGGCGGCCTGGCGGTGGGGCTGGCGATCGGCACGGTCGTGCTCACGCCGGTGGGTGCCCCGGGAAGCGGCCACGTGTGGACGTCGGCTGGCCTGCTCGCGCTGTGCCTGCTAACCGGCGTGTTCTCGAACGCGATCGGCTACGGCATCGACCAGCACGTGCTGCGGCGAATCCCGGTCAACCGCTTCAGCGTGCTCCTGGCGACGCTGCCGGTCACCGCGGTCGCGGTCGGCTGGATCGCCCTCGACCAACGCCCCGGCCCCGCCGAGTGGGCAGGCATCGCCCTGATCCTCGGCGCGATCGCCCTCCAAGAACGCACGTCAGTCACCGACGCTGAAGTCGTCCCCGAACCCGGGTGACACTGCCAAATCTGCTTTCCATTGGTGATCCGGTGGCGTCCTGGCAAGGCGCACGAGGGCGACGTTGACTCAGGTCAACGAGCCCGAGGGCAACGCAGCCAGGGCGTCACCGGGCGCCAATGGTCGTGCGGTGGAGTTCGCGGGCGTGGCCCTCGTAGCCGCCGGTGGCGCGGTGCAGCACGCTGCGGTTGTCCCACATCACGAGCATCCCGGGCTCCCACCGGTGGCGGTACACGAACTGGTCGCGGGTCTGCCAGGCGTGCAGTTCGAGCAGCAGCGGCAAGGCCTCGTCGTCGGCCATCCCGTCGAACCCGATGATGTAGCCGATGCAGCCGAACACGCCCAGCCGGCCGGTCTCGGGATGGGCCCGGATGACCGGGTGGAGTTGCGTGGCCAGCGCGTCGTCGGACGGGCGGATGTCCATGCTGCGGTCGGTCTGCTGGTCCTTCGTGCCGTACATGCCCGCCGGGGCGTACCCACCGCGGGCCGAGTGCACGGCCTGGAGCCCGTCGAGGCGCTCGCGTAGGTCGGCGGGCATCGCGTCCAGCGCGGCGTGCTGGTCGGCGTAGAGCGTGTCGCCGCCGTAGGGCGGGATGGTGACGCCGTACAGCACCGTGCCGTCGGGCGGGCGTTCCTGGAAGCTCCAGTCGGAGTGCCAGTTCTCGGCGAACAGGGGTGACGTCTCGTCGGCGCGCCGGCGGACCGCGATCACGTGCTCACGCCCGGGGATCGGGGCGATGTACGGGTCGTCACCGAACGGGCCGAAGTACTGGGTGAAGCGCTCGAGGTCGTCGTCACTCAGTTGCTGGTCAGGAAACGCCACCACGTGGTGTTCCAGCCACGCCGCCCGGATCTCGCCAACCGTGGCCGCGTCGAGCGGCCGCGCCAGGTCGACCCCGGTGACCCGTGCTCCGCACACCTGCCCCGACGGCTGGACCGCGATCCCCACCCCCCGAACGGTAGCGACCCCGACCCTCCCCCAACTCAGCGGCAGGAACAGTGACGGTTTCCAACACAATTCCTGCCGCAGAATCCGGGTCGGCCGTCAGCGGCAGGAACAGTGACGGTATCCAACACAATTCCTGCCGCTGAGTTCGGTGGAGGTGGGTCAGGGGGTGAGCGCAGGGCGGGCGGCCGGCAGGTTGCGCCAGGTGGCGAGCACCACCGCGGCGGCGACGTACAGCACCAGGCCGACCACCACCGTGCGGTTGAAGCCGAACGTCATCGACAGCATCGTCGTCGCCGTCGACCCGATCACCGAGAAGAACCCGTTGACCGCCCAGCACCAGGCGACCAGGCGCCCCTCGTCGGCGCCCGACACGCCTGCCGCGGCACGCGCCGCGTCGATGCCGGTGGGCAAGAACATGCCGAGCAGCACCCCCACGGGGAGCAGGAGCGCGACGACCAGCACGATCCGCGCCCACCCGGCCCAGGCCAGCGCAGCGTCGGTGATCGAGTCGGCCACCACCAGGTACGCCAACGTGACCACCCACATCGCAACGACCACCGCCGCCAGCCGCGAGGCGCGGCCACGGGTGACCGAGTCGGAGAAGCGAGCCCCCACCGCGGTCGCGATCAGCAGTGTGAACAGCGACACCGACAGCGACAGCGTGGGGTAGCCGAGCAGCAGGGCGAAGCGCTGGATCATCGAGATCTCGACGATCATGAACCCCAGGCCGAGCGCGGCGAAGTACACGAGCAGGCGCCACCTGCCGAGCACCCGCGGCGACACGACCGGCTCGCCGACGGCGCGGCGGGCAACCCACCGGCTGACCACGAACGGCAGGAACAGCAGCACCGCGGCAGTGACGACGGCCACCGTGAACAACATCAGCAACAACCGCTCACCGATCGCGATCTCCGAGTCCTCGTAGCCGCGCGAGAAGTTGGTGAGCACGTCGGAGTACGGCGTGAAGTGCCAGAAGAACGGTCGGTCGTCGGTGATCGCCCCGATGTCGAACCCGTACTCGTCGACGATCCGGTCGACGGTGGGCTGGTCGCCCGCGATCAGCGCCGCCGTGAGACCTTCGCCGGTGCCGCCGCCCCCGGGCAGGTGCACGGCCCGGGCGCCGGAAACCTGCGGGATGTACTCGGCCAGCCGGGCCGACGCGGCGGCGTCGAGCGGCGGCCGCGACAGCACGATGGTCGAGGCCTTCCCGAACGTCAACACGTTGTCGGGGCTGTCGTCCGACTCGACCATCAGCATCGCGTGTTCGGCAAACACGCCGGGCTCGCGGAACTCGGGAATCGCCTCGCGAGCGGTGACGAGATAGCGCGCCGTGCGCGTCGGGCGCGTGTCGAAGTCGAAGTCGCCGAACTGGGCCACCACCATGCCGTCGGGCGACAGATGGCTCCACGACTCGGCGAGCATCTCGGCGGTGTAGAGGTAGCTCTCCGACAGCACGAACGCACCCGACGTGGCCGCGTTCGAGGCCGCGTACGAATCGGGGGCGACGAACCAGATCAGGTCGTACTCGTGGTCGGAGCGGGCGAGGAAGGTGCGCCCGTCGCCCTGCACGTAGTCGACCTCGGGCCGGTGGGCGAAGTTGCCCGAGTACTCGGCGAACTGCTCGGTGACGAGGCGGTGGGTGACCGGGTTGAGTTCGACCGCGTCGATGTGCCCGGCGCCGTAGTGCAGCGCTCCCTGTACCTCGTTGCCGCCGGCCGCGCCGATGATCAGGATCCGCTCGGGGTTCCGACCCAGCGTCGCCCACGGGATGTAGCGGCTGTCACCGTCGAACCGGGCATCGGTGGCCGGCGTACCGTCCGACTGCCAGATCGACGAGCCCCACAACCCGTCGTGGTGCAGCGTGTAGAGCGGGCCGAACGGCACCGCGTCGACGCGGAACACGGCGCCCCACTCGCTGGCCGCCACCGGGTCGCTCAGCCGCAGCGTCTTGGCGTCGTCGGTGCGCACGTCGAGCTGGCCGACCAGCAGCGCCCCGATCAGCACGACGACCACGCCCCCGGCGGCCACCGGCACCCCCACCCGGGTGCGCACGGCAATCAGCAGCCCGAGCGCGGCGAACACCACCGAGGTCGCCAGCACCATCGCCGGCGGGCCCATCATCCGCTGCAACGGCACGGCCAGCAGGCAGCCGAGCGCAGCCCCGACCAGGTCCCAGAAGTACAGCTTGCGGACGTCGGCCGCGTCGACCACGATCAGCACCGAGATCACGATGCCGAGCGCGAAGAACAAGACGGTGAGCGCGAGGGCAACGACGACGAGCACCACCAGTTGTACGGCCGCCTCGCCGAGCGTGCCCGCCCAGATCTGGTTGACGTTCGTGGGCAGCCGCGCCACCAGCAGGTACGACACCACGCCCGCGGCCGCGCCGAACGGGGCGATCTGGCGGATCGTGTCGAGCGCGTCGCGCCGGCGCAGGCGGTTCGACAGCGCCGTGACCGTGGCCGCCGCACCGAACCCCAGCAGCGCCAGGCCGATCACGAAGTACGTGTAGTAATAGAACAGCTTGAACGAGACGATGCGCGTGTAGGCAATCTCCAGGGCCAGCCCGGCGAACCCGACGACGCCCGCCGCGAGGCGACGTAACAGCACGGCGGGAAGCTACCCGCCGCGCTGGCCCCCGGCGGGAATCATCGCTGACGCAGCGCCGCCCACCGGTCGGGTAGCGCCCCGCGCGGGAGGGCGAAGCGGCTTCCATGTCACGCACGCACGCCGCGTGGCTGGTGATGGTGGCGGTGCTCGCGGCCGGCTACGTCACCGGGCGCGACGAGCTGATCGCAGTAGGCGACGAGGGACGTTCATCGGCAAGGTAGCCCGGCACAGCCTCGATCGATCGACGCCCTGCCTGGCGGCGATGCGGTCGCCCGGCCCGGGGCCGATCAGGCCGCCCTCGACGTGGCTGCCCGTCGGCGGAGGCCGACCGGCGTGGCGCGTGAACGGCAGTCGCTGCGGCTCAGTGGTTGAGGCCGGGGGCGCAGAGACCGTCGAGTTCCTGGATGACGATGCGGTCGCGGTTGGCGTAGGTGACCTCGTTGCGCGGGTCGGCCTTGAGGTTGAACACCCGGAACTCCATCTCGGTGGTGTCGACCGACAGGATCCGGCCGATCAAGGGCTCGCCGAGGCCGAGCAGCACCTTGATGGTCTCCAACGCCTGGATCGAGCCGACGATGCCGGGCAGCACGCCGAGCACGCCAGCCTCGGCGCACGACGGGGCCAGCTCGGCGGGCGGCGGCTCGGGCACCATGTCGCGGTACGTCGGGCCTTCGGTCGGGTGGAACACCGACACCATCCCCTCGAAGCGGAAAATCGAGCCGTGTACCACCGGGATGCCGAGCTTCACCGAGGCGTCGTTGAGCAAGTAGCGCGACGGGAAGTTGTCGGCGCCGTCGACGATGACGTCGTAGCCGCTGATGATGTCGACGATGTTGGTGGCGTCGAGCCGCGTGTCGTAGGTGACGACGTTGACGTCGGGGTTGAGCAGGGCGAGCGTCTTCTTCGCCGAGTCGACCTTGCGGTCGCCGATCCGGTCGATGTTGTGGAGGATCTGGCGTTGCAGGTTCGACGCGTCGACGTCGTCCATGTCGACGATGCCGAGCGTGCCGACGCCGGCCGCCGCCAAGTACAGCGCAGCGGGCGAGCCGAGGCCGCCGGCACCGAGTAGCAGCACCTTCGACTCGAGCAGCTTCTTCTGCCCCTCGACGCCCACCTCGGGCAGCAGCAGGTGGCGCTTGTAGCGCTCCATCTGCTCGACGCTGAGACTGGCCGGCTTCTTCCAGTCGCGGCCTTCGTCCTTCCAGCGGCCGAAACCGCCGATCATCGACTCGACCGTCTCGTAGCCGAGCTCCTGCAGCGTGCGCGCGGCGAACGCCGAGCGCACGCCGCCGGCGCAGTAGACGACCACCGGCGCGGTCTTGTCGACCAGGCGCCCCTCGACCTGACTTTCGAGGTGGCCGCGCGGGATGTGCAGCGCGCCGGGCAGCGCGCCCTCGGCGTACTCGTCGGGTTCGCGCACGTCGAGCACGGCATACCCGGCAGCGATGTGGTCGGCGGCGTCTTCAGGTGTCACCTCGGTGATCTCAGCCTTGGCGGCGGTCAGCAGGTCACGGAACGTTGCCATAGGCCCTAAAACCTACTCCCCGGGTCGGGTATTCCGCCACGCTCAGCCGGGTGAGCCGAGGTCCCACCAGTAGTTGACGTCTCCGAGCTCCTTGCGATCCCCGCCGAGTCGCTCGTACAGAGCCTGCGCCACGGTGTTGTGGCCGCCGGTGGACAACCAGAACTGCGCCGACCCGCGCCGCTGCGCGCCCGCCATCGCCGCCCGCACCAGGTCGGTCGCCACACCCTGGCGGCGGTAGGTCGGGTGCACGTCGAGCTGGTGCAGGTAGGTCATCGTGCTTCCGCTGGGCCGCCGGATGTCGACGCCCCACGCCAGTCCAGCTGCCGTGCCGTCGACGAACGCGGCGAGGGCGAAGTTCGCCGGTGTGGCGAGGAACGCCTCGGGCCCGTCCGCCGGCCACGCGCCGATGTCGAGGTCGGGCTGCACCGCCGTCCAGACGGCCGTCAGCACGGCGCCGTCGCCGGGGCCGAGCTCGCGGATCACCGCGGCGACGCTTCTACCAGGGCGGGGAGGATGTCGCCGATCTGGCCATGGACCACGTGGTGGGCGAGGTGATCCATCTCGGTCGGCCCGCCGTTGACGATGACGACGATCGCCCCCGCGCGACCGGCGATCGGCACGCACTGGTTGACCGGGCCGACCGCCAGGGTCGACCCCACCGCCAGCAACAGGTCGCATTCCCCCGCTACCCGCATCGCCCGGTCGATCACGGCCGGGACGAGCGACTGGCCGAAGCTGATGGTGTCCGACTTGAGGATGCCGCCGCAGACGCGGCACGGCGGGTCGGCCTCGCCGGCGCGTACCCGATCGAGCGCCTCGCCCATCGGGCGCACGTCGTCGCAGGCCAGGCAGCGTGTGTCGCGCACGGTGCCGTGTACCTCGACGACCAGGTCGGCGTCGTTGCCGGCGGCCTGGTGGAGCCCGTCGATGTTCTGCGTCACCAGTGCGTGCAGCCGGCCCTGGCGTTCGAGCTCGACGATCGCGAGGTGCCCGGCGTTCGGTTCGGCCGTCCAGATCGGCGTGTCGAGCCGGTTCAGCCACGCCAGCCGGCGCACCTCCGGGTCGGCGACGTAGTGGCTGATGTCGGACATCTTCTCGGCCCTCGGGTTGCGCGTCCACACCCCGTTCGGCCCCCGGAAATCGGGAATACCCGACTCGGTCGAGATCCCCGCCCCCGTGAGCACCACGATCCGCTCCGCTGCAGCGACCGCGGCGACCGCCTTGCCGAGTGTCGTCGCTGCGTCCACGTCGCCGAGCGTAGGCGTTGGAGTCGGCACGAGCAGGCGGTGCGCCAGCCATTTGGGCACGCCAAGTTGCGCAAACCGCACTCCCAGGTGCCCAAACCGCTGGCACCTCCGGGGAACGCATCACCGGGTTGCGCCGCCATGGTTGTCACCCAGGATTGCGAATTACGCAACCTCGGGTGACAACCACGGGACGGCGCTGAAGGCGACAGTCGCATCCCGCTATGTGCCCACGGGTGCACTGCCTCGAACGCCGTGAAGCTCGACCACCGCGACGTCGCCGACTGCTGTGCCGTGGTCGACCAGGCCGACGAGAGCTGACCGAGCATCAGATCCACGAAGCCGGCCAGGATGGTTGACTCACGGTCAACAATCGTCACCAGCTTCCGGTCGTCGCCGACAGCTGGGCAGCCAGGAGTGGTCGACCAGGCCGCTGGGAGCTGGCCGAACGTCAAGTCCACGAAGCTGGCGAAGACGGTTGACTCACGGTCAACTATCTTCACCAGCCTCCGGTTGACCAGCGACCTCGCTCGGCTGCGGAGCGCGTCGCCGCATTGCTGCGCCAACGGTTGTCACGCAGGATTGCGAAGTCCGCAATCTCGGGTGACAACCAGAGGTCGGGCGAGGGCCGGACCGGGTCTATGGGGGCCAGACTGGAACGGTGCGCCGCCCACTCGCCCTCGTCGTCGCGTTGGCTGCGCTGGGCGCGTGCGGTGCTGAGCAGGCCGCCACCGTGTCACCAACCCCGGCGAGTACCACCTCACTCGCCAGCGCGACGACCACCGCCGAGCCCACGCCACCACCCCTCATCACCCAGGCCATCCCACCGCCGGCCGAGGTCGCGACGGTCGACGAGCCGGCCGACCGGGGGCCGCACTGGTCGCCCTCGGCCGAGTGCGACCTGGTGACGGTCGAGGCCCTAGCGCAGCGACACCCCGGCGTAGAGCAGTTCGTCGTCATGGCCACCAGTGCGTTCGCCGACACGTGGGGCACGGTCGAGGTCGCCGTGTGGGCCGACGGCGCGTGGCGCTGCCAGCTCGGTGCCCAGCAGGCGCGGTTCGGGCGCAACGGCACGCGCCCGCTCCTCGACCGTCGCTCGGGTGACGGCACCACCCCGGCTGGCGTGTTCCCGCTCGCCACGGTCACCGCCTGGGACGGCGAGCAGTTCCAGATGTTCGGCAACTCACCCGACCCGGGCGTGCTCGCCGACTACCGCGACGTCCGGCCCGAGGACTGCTGGGGCGCAACACCGCACACGCCTCGCTACCAGCACTTGGTGAACCACCCGAACTGCCCGGGGCCCGAGGACGAAGACCTCGAACGGATCGCCGGCGTCTACGCCCACGCAGCGGTGATCGGTGCCAACCTCGACCCGATCTCGGGTGACGAGCCCGGCGAGACCCCGTACGCGGCGGCGATCTTCCTGCATCGCCACAACTACGGCAGCGGGGCTACTTCTGGCACGGTGCGCCCCACCAGCGGCTGCGTGTCGCTCGCGCTCCAGCCGCTGCTCGACACGCTGCGCCTGATCGACCCGGCACTGAGCCCGCACTTCGCGATCGGCCCCACCACCTGGCTCCGAAGCACCGCCTGATCCCGCTCCGCTCGCTGAGGTGGTTTCGACAGGCTCAACCACCGGGAACAGCCGCTGACCAAACGGTCATACGAACCACGCACCAACCAGGTGGTTGAGCCTGTCGAAACCACCGGAGCGGCAGCAGGCTGGACGATCGGTGCCCGGCTTGCCTCAGCGGGGGTCGGTGACGTGGCCGGCGAAGAGCACTAGGCCGCTCGGCCGGTGCCGGATCAGGTACACGAAGGGGCGGTCGGCGGCGACCGTGAGTTCCGGTTCCGGCGGGCCGCTCTCGGCGAAGGCGAGCCCGGTCGCCGCGGCGGCGACGGTGCCGTATTCGTCGACGGCGATGTCGGCGGCATGAACGCCGGCGCCGAGGAACGCGTCGGCGGAGATCGACGGGTACGCGCCCGGGGCCGCGCCGAGGTCGGTCAGCCATGCCAGCAGGTCGATCTGGTAGCTGTCGTCCCACTTCGGCAACAACAGTTCGTAGGGGCCGGCGGTGAACGTGGCATCGACCGAGTCGAGCAGCCCCTGGTCGAGCCGCCCGACGAAGTCCTCGTAGGTGCCCGCATCGGGTACGAGCACGAGCATCGAGTAGTCGTCGCCCAAGTACGGGATCTCGGCACCGACGAATCCATCGCCACGGCCGCGCCGGTCGGTGAGCTCGAGTTCGCGCATGAACGACACGTCGACCTCGGCGCCGTCGGCCGTGGTGAACGAGCCGGCGACGGTGCCGTACTTGCCGAACGTCTTCTCCCAGTCGGCCGCGAAGTAGATCGCGTCGGTGAGCACCAGGACGGTGTTGCCCTGGATGAAGCCGTCGGGCAGCAGTTCCGGAATCAGGCCGGCGGTCTGCTCGCCGACCCAGTCGTTGATCGTGCGCCGACTGGCCTGGGGGTCACCGGCGAAGTCGAGCGGGATGACGTCGGCGCCGTGGTGCGTCGCAAGCAGGTCGACCCACTCCTGTGCCGGCGTCACCCCCACCCGAGGCCAGATCCGGTCGGCGATCGCGACCGACACCCGCTCCGACTGCGACGCCGCGATCGCCTGGTCGATGCTGTTCCATGCCGCATGGGCATCGGCGGGCAGCGCGAACGCCGACTCGATCGCTGCCCGGGTCGGCTCATCGGCCGCGGCCGCGGCCATCAACAGCGCATGGCCGATGCTGGCAGGGCTGAACACCACGTTGTCACCAGTGGGAAGCCGACGCAGCAGGTCGAACCCGGCGTCGTTCCAACCAGCCACCAGCTCACCGACGGGAGCGTCCTCGGCCGGGACCGCACGCTCGGTGTCGGCGGCGGGCAACGGGGTGGCCGACGCGGTCGTGTTCGGCGCCGGGGCGACCGACGACCCGGCGCGGTCGGGCCCGGCGTCGCCGCATGCGGCGACCACGGCCATGGTGATGAGCACAACCGGTGCAACGATTCTCACTCCTGGTAGACGTAGCACGTTCGTCACCGGTTCCCGAGCGCGATCGCTCCGAGGGGAGCAGTCCCCGGTCCGTTCCGGTTGGGCGAACTCGCTGCCCACACACAGGTGTGAGTACACGCGTCGCCCTCGCCTCCTCGACCGTCACGATCGTGCCGTGGACCGATCCGCTGATCGACAGCTCCGGCCACGACCCACGCAGCGCCTACGCCGAACGCTTCTGGCTGTCGGTGATCGGGCCGACTGCGGGGTGGATCATGCGCCGGATGGCCGACCTGTTCGACGACGCCCCGACGGGCTTCGAACTCGACCTCGTCCACACCGCGAGCACGATGGGCCTGTCGTACGACCAGGGCAGTTCGTCGCCGTTCGGGCGGGCGCTCAACCGGTGCGTGATGTTCGGGCTGGCGCACCCGATGGCCGCCGGGTTGGCGGTGCGCCGGCGAATCCCCCAGATCGCCACCCGGCACCTCGTACGACTGCCTCCCGATGTGCAGGCCGCGCACGCCGATTGGCTGGCGCGTACGACCCACGTCAACGTCCGCGAGATCGAACGGCGCCTCCGCGAGTTGGGCGTCAGCCCCGCCGCCGCAGCCCGCGCCTGCGAAGCCGCCGCCCTCGCCAGCTGACGGCGTGGTGGTGAGGTGGTTTCCGCCGAGCGTTCAGTAGGTGGTGACGAGGTCGATGAGGAGGCGGGTGCCGAAGCCGGTGGCGCCCTTCGACCGCCAGCTGGTGTTGCCGTCGCTGTGCATCGTGCCGGCGATGTCGAGGTGCGCCCACGGCGTGTCGCCGACGAACTCGGACAGGAAGATCGCGGCGATGATCGCCCCCGCGTAGGCACCGCCGATGTTCTTCAGGTCGGCGACCGGCGAGTCGATCTGGCTGCGGTACTTGGCCTTCGACAGCGGCAGTTCCCACACGGCCTCGTCGGTCGCGTCGGCCGACGCCCGCAGGCGATCGACCAGCGCCGGGTCGCTGCCGAACACCGCCGCCCAACCCTCGCCCAGCGCGGCCAGCGCGCTGCCGGTGAGGGTGGCGACGTCGACGATCGCGTCGGGCTCGGCCTCGGTGGCCAGCGCCAGGCCGTCGGCCAGGATCAGGCGGCCCTCGGCGTCGGTGTTGAGCACCTCGACGGTCTTGCCGTTGCGCATCGTGAGCACGTCGCCGAGCTTGAGCGCCGACCCCGACGGCATGTTGTCGGTGAGCATCAGCCACGCGGTGACCCGGTTCGGGCACTTCAGTTCGGCGAGCGCGGTCATCGCCGCGAGCACCGCCGCCGAGCCCGACATGTCGAGCTTCATCAGTGCCGACAAGGCATTGGTGGGCTTCAGGCTCAGGCCGCCCGAGTCGTACGTGACACCCTTACCGACGAGTGCGATGTGGGCGCCCTTGCGCGATCCGCGGGGTACGTACGACAGCTTCACCAGGCGCGGCGGCTCGGTGGAGCCGGCGTTCACACCGAGCAGGCCGCCGCACCCGAGCTCGCGCAGCTTGTCGGCGTCGAACACCTCGGCCTTCAGGCCGCGCGACGGCGCCAGGGCGACGGCCAGCTCGGCCACGCCACGAGCGGTGAGGTGGCTGGCGGGCGTGTTGGCCAGTTCGCGGGCGAGCGCCGCCGCGGCGGCGGTGGCCGTGGCCCGGGCGATGCCGGCCGGCGCGGCGGCACCGGCCTTCTGCCCGGCGACCAGGGTGACCCGTTCGAGCGCGGCGGGCGCCGGGGTGCTGCGGATGCCGGCGTACTTGTAGCCGGCCAGCAGGGCACCCTCGGCGACGGCCTGTGCCGCAACACTCAACTCGGCTGCCGTGCCGCTGGCCGCGTCGAGCAGGTTGACGGCGACGTGGGCGGCCTTCGGCACCGCCCGCACCACGGCCGCCGCGGCGTCGCGTAGCTCGGTGGGCGTGGGCTGCTCGGCCAGGCCGACAGCGACGACGACCGCGCCCTCCTTGCCCGGCACCACCAGCGTTTGCCCCGGCTTGGCCTCGAACCCGAGCGTCGCCAGGCGTGCCCGCGACAGCCCCACCTGGCGCGGCACCGCACCGGAGGGCTTGACGGCGACGCCGAACGCGTCGGCGCCGGCGGGCGCGGATCGGGATACGGCGACGGAAGCCAACTCGGGCACGGTCGGAAGCATCCGCACAGTCTGGCGGCTGGCGACACCCGACAGAACCTGCCCGTGTGACCGCGATACAGCAATCGAACAGGGCAGCGTCCAGGGCGTCTCGCAAGGTTTGTTACTGTCAACCGAATCGCTCGTGCCACCACGTGGTTCGCGGCGTGAACACCGGCCGGGGTACCCAACGCCGGCCACCAGTTAGGAGGACACATGCGTTCATTGCGTTCCACTTCGCGGCGACGTGCCACCGTCGGCGCGATCGCTGCCCTGGCGCTCATCGTCGGAGCCTGCGGCGGCGACGACGACACCACCGACAGCACCGACACCGACGGTTCGGTCGCCATCGACGGCGGAGGTGACCAGCCCGACGACACCACGGCCGACACCGTCGAAGTCGTCCAAGGCGGCGGCACGCTCGCCGCCGTGAAGGCCCGCGGCGAGCTGGTCTGCGGCGCCAACGACACCCTGCCGGGCTTCGGTTCGGTCAACGAGGCCGGCGAGTTCGAAGGCTTCGACATCGACTTCTGCAAGGTCGTCGCGGCCGCCGTGCTCGGTGACGCCAACGCGGTCAGGTACGTGCCGCTCACCGCGCAGACGCGCTTCACCGCGCTCCAGTCCGGCGAGGTCGACGTGCTGATCCGCAACACCACCTGGACGGCCACCCGCGACGGCCAGGAGAGCATGACGTTCCTGCACACGACGTTCTTCGACGGGCAGGGCCTGATGGTGCCGGCAGATACCGGCTACACCACGCTGGAAGACCTCGACGAGGCCAACATCTGCGTCACGCCGGGCACCACCACCGAGCTCAACCTGTCGGCGGTCTTCCAGAGCCGCGGCCTGGCGTACAACCCGGTCGTCATCGAGACCGACGCCGAACTGCGCCAGCTCTACGAGGCCGGCCAGTGCGAGGTGTGGACCACCGACATCTCGGGTCTCACCGCGTGGAAGTTCACGATCGAGGACGAGGGCGGCGCCGAGCAGTTCATCCTGCCCGAGGTCATCTCCAAGGAGCCGCTCGGCCCCGGCGTGCGCGACGGCGACAGCGAGTGGGCGCAGGTCGTCGACTGGGCGGTGCTCGCCACCATCCAGGCGTGGGAGTACGGCATCGACTCCACGAACGTCGACGGCTACACCACCGACGACGTGGGCATCCAGAACTTCCTCGGCCAGAACGCCGGCGATTTCGATCCGGGCCTCGGCCTCGACCCCGACTTCGCCGTGAACATCATCTCGCAGGTCGGCAACTACGAGGAGATCTTCAAGCGCAACGTCGAGCCCCTAGGCCTCGTGATGGAGGGGTCGCCGAACAACCTGTGGACCAACGGCGGTCTGCTGTACGCCCCGCCGTACCGCTGATCCGTTGACCCTCTGACCACCACCGGTGTCGGGGGCGGGTGTCCATGCCCGCCCCCGACGCCACTTTGGGGAGCCCATGACCTCGATCGAATCCGAATTGCGTCCCGTGCCGCGCGTTCCGTTGTGGCGCAACGAACGCGTCCTCAAGATCGTCGCCCAGATCGTGGCCGTGGCGGTCGTGGTGGCGCTCCTGCGGTGGCTGATCGGCAACCTCACCACCAACCTCAACCGGGTCGGCATCTCGACCGACTTCGGGGTGCTACGCCAGTCGACCAACTTCACGATCCGCGACGACCCCGGCTTCGCGCCGAACAGCCCCGTGTTCCCGAACATGCTGTGGGTGGGTGTGAAGAACACCGCGATCGCGTCGGTGGTGGGCATCGCCATCGCGGTCGGGCTCGGCGTGCTGATCGGCGTCGGGCGGCTGTCGTCGAACTGGCTCGTGCGCAAACTGTGCACGGTCTACGTCGAGATCATCCGCAACATCCCGCCGCTGGCGATCATCATCTTCTTCGGCTACGCGGTGTTCACGTACGGACCGTTCCCGATCTTCAACCCGCGCAACCCCCCGTGGCAGGTCAAGCTGCCCGGCTCCGACAACAACTTCCTGATCCTGTCGAACGACCGCTGGGCATTCCCCTCGTTCATGAAGGACGGCAACGTCGGCATCTTCTGGATCCTCGTACTGGTCGCCGTGGCCGCCGCGATCGTCGCGTGGAAGTGGCGCACCAAGGTCAACGTCGACACCGGCGCCCCGCATCACCGGGTGGTGTGGGCGTTCGGCGTGCTCGTCGTGCTGGCCGTGATCGCCTTCCTGGCGACCGGCGTCCCCTACCGCTGGTCGTGGCCGGCGGTGTCGGCCAGCGGGCGCACGATCGTGGGCGGGTTCGGCACCAACGCCGGCTACCTGTCGATCACCGGGGCGCTCGGCCTGTACCACGCCAGCCACATCGCCGAGATCACCCGCGGCTCGATCCTCGCGGTCCCGCGCGGGCAGTCGGAAGCGTCGCTGGCGCTGGCCCTCGGCGGGTTCCAGCGCTACCGGTTCGTGATCTTGCCGCAGGCCGCCAAGATCGGGTTCCCGCCGATCATCAGCCAGTTCCTCAGCCTCACCAAGAACACGTCGCTGGCCACCGTCGTCGCCTATCCCGAGGTCACCTCGCTCGTCACCAGCGCGATCGGTAACGGCAAGCCGGCCGTGCAGATGCTCGTAGCGTTGATGGCGATCTACCTCCTCTTCTCGTTCGCCTGGTCGGTGCTCCTCAACTCTGTTGGCCGCAAGTTCAAGGAGGTCAGCCGGTGAGCGAGATCGACAGCACCGCCGCGGTCAACGAACTGCTCGCTCAGGTGCCGCCCGAACCGCGGGTTCGCGAGCAGCTCTCGCCCGGCCAGTGGGTCAAGAAGAACCTGTTCAACTCGAAGCTCAACACGGTCATCACGATCGTGCTCGCGCCGATCACGATCTACCTGGGCTACCGATTCTTCCGGTTCGTGTTCGTCACCGGGCGGTGGGAGCCGGTGCGCCAGAACCTCGAACTGTTCATGGTGGCCCGGTACCCGCGCGGTGAGCGCTGGCGGATCCTCACCCAGTTGGTGCTCGTCGCCGGGGCGGCCGGCATCGGGACCGGGCTGGTCGGCAAGCGCCAACGCATCGTCGCCGCCCAGACCGGCCAGCCGCTGCCACCGCGCTCGTGGCGCACGTACGCCTCGTCGTACTGGTCGATCGTGCTGTACGTCGTGGTGCTGCTGGCCGCGTTCACGCGCACGTTCGGTCCGTTGCTGCTGACGTTGGGGTGCATCACCACCGGCGTGGTGGGGTACCTGATCGGCCGCGCCCTGCCCGGGGCCGCCCTGCCGTACGGCTGGACGCTGGCCGCGCTCACCGGGGTGGCCAGCTTCCAGGTGCTGTCGGGCACCGGCGGGTGGGCGTGGTTCTTCACCACGGTGGCGCTCGTGCCCGCGGTCGGTGCGGTCGTCGCCGCCCTCCCGGCCAATGCCCGGCTGGTTGGTGCCGGCCTGGGCACGGCGGCCGGGTTGGTCACCGTCATCTTGAAACCTGGCTGGCTGGGCGGCGCCGCGATCGTGCTGGGGGCGTTCGCGCTGTTCACCGCGCTGCGCGGCAACCGCGTCGACGGGGCCCGGCTCGGGTTGCTGGTCGCCGCGGGCGGGGGCGTGTACCTGCTCGGTAGGGCGATCGGGCTCGACGGCATCGACTGGGCCAACTGGGGCGGCTTGCACCTCAGCTTGGTGGTGGCGTCGGCGGCGATCGTGCTGGCCCTGCCGCTCGGCATCCTGCTTGCGCTTGGGCGCCGCTCGAAGCTGCCCGCGGTGCGAGTGATGTCGGTGGCCTACATCGAGTTCTTCCGGGGCGCTCCGCTGATCTCGTTCCTCCTGGCGGCCACGTTCTTCCTCGGGTTCTTCCTGGGTGCCGGGACCACCTTGTCGCAGATCACCCGGGCGATCGCGGCGATCACCTTGTTCTCGGCGGCCTACGTCGCCGAGGTGGTGCGCGGCGGCCTCAACGCCGTGTCGAAGGGCCAGGTCGAGGCCGGGCAGGCGCTGGGGTTGCCGGCGTCGAAGGTCACCCGCCTGATCGTGATGCCGCAGGCGCTGCGGGCCGTGATCCCGGCGATGGTGGGCCAGTTCATCTCGCTCTTCAAGGACACGTCGCTGCTGACGATCATCGGTGTCGCCGAGTACCTCGGGGCCCGCGACCTGGTCCACAGCCAGAACGCGTTCCGGGGCATCGGCATCGCCGAGACACTGGTGTTCGTCGCCTTCGGCTACTGGGCGTTCACGTTCACCATGTCCCGCGAGAGCCAACGGTTGGAGCGGCGCCTCGGCGTCGGTCAGAGATAGGAGCCGCGCATGAGCGACACAACTTCCACCGACGTCATCAACGCCGACGCGACCCAGATCGCCACCTCGGAGGTGATGATCGAGGTGGTCGGCATGCACAAGCACTTCGGCGACTTTCACGCCCTGAAGAACATCAACATGCGTGTCGGCAAGCAGGAGGTTGTCGTCGTGATCGGGCCGTCGGGCTCGGGCAAGTCGACGCTGATCCGCTGCATCAATCGCCTGGAGGAGCACAACGACGGGCGAATCATCGTCGACGGGGTCGAGCTCACCGACGACGTGCGCAACATCGCCGAGGTCCGCCGCGAGACCGGGATGGTGTTCCAATCGTTCAACCTGTTCCCGCACCTCACCGTGCTCGACAACATCACGCTGGCCCCGCGGCAGGTACGCAAGATGCCCAAGGCCGACGCCGAGGCGCTGGCGATGACGCTGTTGGAACGGGTGAAGATCCCCCAGCAGGCACGCAAGTTCCCGGGGCAGCTCTCGGGCGGCCAGCAGCAGCGGGTGGCGATCGCCCGCGCGCTGGCGATGAAGCCCAAGGTGGTGCTGTTCGACGAGCCTACGTCGGCGCTCGACCCCGAGATGGTGAAGGAGGTGCTCGACACGATGAAGGACCTCGCCGCCGACGGCATGACGATGATCGTCGTCACCCACGAGATGGGCTTCGCCCGCGAGGTCGCCGACCGGGTGGTGTTCATGGCCGACGGCGAGATCGTCGAGGTCGGTACCCCCGAGCACTTCTTCACCGAGCCCCGCGAAGAGCGCACGAAACTGTTCCTGTCGCAGATTCTGTAGCGCCCCGGCCTGTCAGACTGGTGCCATGAGCGATGGCGGCACCCGTACCGGTACGTGGGTTATCCGTGGCGCGATCGCGCTGGTGGCGGCGATCGTGCTGTTCTTCGGCGGGCTGCTGATCTACGTCAACTTCATCCACGACAGCGAACCGCCGATCACCCGCGCCGACGTCGACACGAACACACCGGGTCAAGTCGTCGAGCTCACCTCACCGAGCGCCGAGACGCCGCCGGTCACCGAACCGGCCACGACGCCCACCGATACCACGGCTGCCACCACCCCCACCACCGCAGCCCCGGCGACCGGTGCGCCGGCCGGTTCGACGTCGTGGGCGGCCACCGACGCCAGCCTGGTGGGCTACCGCATCAAGGAGATCCTGTTCGGTGTCGACACCGAGGCGGTGGGCCGCACCAACCAGGTCGCCGGCACGCTGACGTTCGACGGCACCACGCTCGTCACCGCCGACTTCACGATCGACATGACGTCGGTCGCCAGCGACGATGGGCGGCGCGACAACCAGTACCGCCAGATCATGTCGGTCGGCGACTTCCCCACGGCCAGCTTCGTGCTGACCGAGCCGGTCGAGGTCGGCATCGAGCCCACCGAGGGTGCTGCGGCGACGGCCAGCGCGACCGGCGAACTCACGTTGCGGGGCGCCACCCGTAGCGTCACGTTCGACCTCACCGCCGACGTCGACAACGGCCAGATCGTGGTGGTCGGCAACATTCCCATCGTGTTCGCCGACTACGGCATCGCCAACCCCTCGCGGGCTGGCATCACCACCGAAGACAACGGCCTGCTCGAGTTCGCCCTCGTCTTCACCCAGGTGTGACGGTCACCAACTGGGTCAACGGGCGGTTGAGCCGGTCGTTGCCACCGGCCCGAGACGACTGACGGTCAGCTGAACTCGTCGCGGACGCGGTCTTTGGGGCGGCCGATAAACGCCCGCTTCGGTGTCACGAGCAACGGCCGTTGCAGCAGCATCTTGTGCTCCACGAGGGTGTCGACGACCTGGTCGACCGTGGCGACGTCGGCGTCGGCCAGGCCGAGCTTGGCGAACAGCGCGTCGCGGCGCACCAGGTCGGTGGGTTCGTCGACGTCGAGCTTGGCGATGATGCCGCGCAGGGCCGCCGCGTCGGGAGGGGTCTTGCGGTAGATCACGATGTCGGCGTCCACCCCCAGCTCGGCAACCGTGTCGACGGCGTACCGCGAGGTGCTGCAGTCGGGGTTGTGGAAGATCGTCACATCAGCCATGCGCGCACCCTAACAACGGCATGACACCCCTTCCCTAAGGTGATCGGTGGCCGGCTTCCCCCTCACCCCTGCCCGCCCGCGGGCCCACGAGGGAGAACCTCATGTCACTCACGAATCTGCCCCGCGCGGGCATCGACCGCATCGACGGGGCCGGCGCGGCGCTGAAGATGTTCGACCTGCTGATCGCCCGTCCGCTCCGCGATCAGACGCTGGCGCTGCTGCTCGACCGCGAACATCGCGGCATCAGTGTGCTGATCGTCGAGGGCACCTGCCTGCCCGACAGCGTGCTCGATGTCGCCCGCCTGCTCGCCGACACCGCCACCGGTCACCCGCGGCTGGCGGCGGTGGTGCTGGCCAGCGTGCGCCCCGGCCCCGTCGTCACCGGCTCCGACAGCGACAGCGACACCGACTCCGACGACGTCGACCGGTGGGCCGACCTGGACGACCAGCTCGCCGAGGCCGGCGTCGAACTCGTCGAATGGTTCGTGCTCGGCCCGGGCCGGACGGCGTCATGCCCCCGCGATTTGCTCGGCGCGCCGCCGCGCTGGTGACAGACGCAGGCCGGCCGCCTTCAGGCGACGCACCAACTCGCGGCTCTCCACCACGGTGGCCCCGGCGGCGATCACGTCGTCGCGGAACTCTTCGGGAATGTCGTAGTGGTCGCCCTGGAACGCCCGCCGGGGAATGCCCAGCGGCTCCACGAAGTCGTGCAACTCGTCGTACGAGACATCGCTGACCAGGTGACACCACCGCCGCCCCCGATGCCACCACCGCGCCTCGTCGATCAAGATCACCGCGCCAGCTTGCCACGGCCGGCGTGACAGCATGCGGGGTGTGAACCCGCTCGAACTGCGTGTGGCGTGGGAGGGGCACGTTGCCACCGACACCGCATGGTTCGACGCCGTGCTCGACCGGCACCGTGAACCCCACCGCCGCTACCACGGCGTGCGCCACGTGCAGTGGGTGGTGCGCCACGTGCTCGATCTCGCCGCGTCACATGCCGACGGCGATATCGACGACCTCGGCGCGGTGGTGGCCGCGGCGTTCTTCCACGATGCGGTGTACGACCCCGAGCGCGTCGACAACGAGGCCGTCAGCGCGGCGCTGGCCGGGCGGGCGCTCGCCGAACTCGGCTGGGTGGCATCGCGCGTCGACGCCGTCGCCAAGCTGATACTGGCCACCGCCGGCCACGCCGCGGTGGCAGGCCCCGGCGAGCCGCTCGACACGGCGGTGCTGCTGGCCGCCGACCTCGCCGTGCTGGCTGCCGAGCCGGCGGGCTACGCCGAGTACGTCACGGGGGTACGCCACGAGTACGGCCACGTCAGCGACGCCGACTGGCGCGTCGGACGGGCCCGCGTGTTGCGCAGCTTCACGGAACGGCCGGCGATCTACGACCCGGCGCTGGGCCTCGATACCTGGGAGCGCCGGGCGCGAGCGAACCTGGCAGCCGAACTCTCCGGGCTGACCAGCGTCAGCGGCGGATGATCCGGCGCCGCGCCCGTACCCGCAGAGGAATCGGCTTGGGCTGTTCAGCTGGGGTGGCGAGCCGGATGACGCCGACCGCGACGAGCGCCGCCACCACCGTCCCCGTGATCGCCTCGTCGAGCCACTCGACCATCCGGGCAGTCTACTGCCGCAACCACCAGCCTGTGCACGGACCCCCCAGTACGGGGTCGGCGAGCAGGCGGCTCGCCACGGTGGTCGAGTGCCGGCGCAGCCGGTGTATCGAGACCATTGGCGGCACCAGTGTCGCCACCTATCCGCTGACCCGTCACTGCGTGCCCGCCGGCGGTCACGCCACCAGCCGATGTGGTTAGGGTCGGGAGGATGTCGGACGAGTCGTTGACCGGTGAGACCGTCGAGCTGTTGCAGACGTTGATCCGCAACGAGTGCGTCAACGACGGCACGCCCGAGTCGGGCGACGAGTCGCGCAGCGCCGACACGTTGGCCGGGTTCCTCGAAGGCGCCGGGCTGGAGGTGGAACGGTTCGCCGCGCGCCCCGGCCGCGGCTCGGTGGTCGCCCGTATCGAGGGCAGCGACCCTGACGCGCCCAGCCTGTGCCTGATGGGGCACACCGACGTGGTGCCGGTCAGCCCCGACGGTTGGCATCACGACCCGTTCGGCGGCGAACTGTTGCGCAGCCCCGACGGCGTCGACGAGGTGTGGGGCCGGGGGGCGATCGACATGCTCAACCTGACCTCGTCGATGGCGGTGGCGTTCCGTCACCTGGCCCGTACCGGCTTCCGGCCCAAAGGCACGCTGATCTACTTCGGGGTGGCCGACGAAGAGGCCGGCGGCAAGTGGGGCGCCGAGTGGATGATGGAACACCACGCCGAAGCGATCGACGCCGACTTCGTGCTCACCGAGCTGGGCGGGTGGTCCACCGTCGACGCCCACGGCACGCGCCACGTCACCGTCAACGTCGGCGAGAAGGGCCTCGCCTGGCGTCGCTTGCGGGTGGGCGGCACGCCGGGCCACGGGTCGGCGCCGTTCGGGTCGGACAACGCGCTCGTGACGGCGGCCGAGATCGTCAACCGTCTGTCGGCCTACCGGCCCGCTGCGCACATCTCCGACGTGTGGAAGGCACAGGTGGCCACCTTGCCGCTGCCGGCCGACCTGGCCGAGGCGTTGACCGACCCGGCCCGCATCGGCGACGTGCTGCCCACCTTGCCGGTGGCGTTGGCGCGCGGCTGCCACGCCCAGACCCACACCACGATCTCGCCCAACGTCGCCGACACGAACCCCGAGTCGCGGCCGAAGACCAACGTGATCCCCGACGTGGTCGACATCGACGTCGACATCCGCACCGTGCCCGGCACCACCCGCGCCGACGTGGCGGCGATGCTCGACGATGCGCTCGGCGACTTGGCCGGTGCGGTCGAGATCGGCGAGTTGCAACACTCCGACGCCACCATCAGCCCCACCGGCAACGCCCTGTGGGACGTGCTCGGCCGGCACACCCAGGCCGCCTACCCGGGGGCGCAGCTGGTGCCCGGGTTGGTCACCGGCGGCACCGACGCCCGCTTCTACCGCACCCGCGGGCGGGTGGCGTACGGCGCCGGACTGTTCTCGCCGGGGATGGACCTGGCCACGTTCGGCAGCCGCTTCCACGGCCACGACGAACGCATCGACGTGCCCAGCCTGACGCTCGCCACCGAGTTCTGGATCGGCGTCGCCCGCGAACTCCTGGACGGCTGAACCCGTCGAACCCACCGACCGTCAAGGTGGTTGAACCTGCCGAACCCACCGTGCGCTCAGCGGGCGGCGAGGTCGCGTCGGGCGGTGGCGAGCTGTTCGGCGAGCACCCGCTCGCGGTTGGCGTCGACGGTGCCGAGCCGGGCGTGGTGCATCGACAGTCGGGCGAGGGCCGCACGGAAGGCGTCGAACCGGCGGCGCGCCGGCCTCGGAAGAGAACGCCGGGCGACGAGCATCTGCCGCCAGTCGACGAACCACGCCTGCTCGGCCGCGGTCAACCCGTACTGCCGCACGAGGAACGGCCACTGGGCCACGAACCGGCGCTGCTCGGCCCGCCGCATCCGCACCAGGGCGATGACGACGCCGACGAACAGCACCACGAACAGCGGGCCGACCACCGCCAAGATCAGCACGCCCGAGCCGCCCTCACCGGTTTCGGGGTCGGGGGCGGCGAGCGCCAGCGACCCGTTCCACGCCGCGTGCAGGGCCACCGACACGGCCAAGCCACCCAAGGCGGCGGGCCACAACCGCCGCCCGCGCGACACCGCCCAGCCGATCGCCAACCCGGCCCAGAACGTGAACAGCGGGTGGGCGAACGGGGTGAGGATCGCCCGCAACAGGAAGACGGCAGGGAACATCTCGCCGGCGTCGGCGAAGTAGAGCACGTCCTCGACCACCGCGAACCCGAGCGCCACCCAGCCGGCGAACACGATGCCGTCGGTGACCCCGTCCACCTCGCCACGGCGCACCGCCCACACCACACCGAGCACCTTGAAGGCTTCCTCGACCAGCGGCGCCGAGACGACCATGGCGACGGTCATGTTCGTCGCCGCGGCGACCGACTCGTTGGCAAGCGCCCCGGCGAGCACGGCCACGAACGCGCCCCACAACACGGCGTGCACACGCGAGCTGGTCGGTTCGGGTTCGACCCGGTCGAGCCACGCCAACGTCGGCCACACGATCATCAGCGGAACGACCGCCGCCACGACCGCGATCGGGGCGGACGCGGCGAGGATCACCAGCAGCAAGATCACGAGCGGCGCGCACGCCACCACGGGCACGCTCAGCCAGCGCGGCAAGCGTGGCTTGCGCGCCGTCGGCCCAGGGCCTGGGTTCGACACGTAGGGCGTCCACGCGTGACCGTCCCACCACCGCCAGCCGCCCGTCGCCAGCGGGTCGGGGTACCAGGCAGGCGGCGGCCCGCCGGGCGCGGGCGGGGCGAGCGGAGCCGACATCGGGCGGGATCGTAGACTCACCCCGATGCCGGACCTGCAGCCTGCGCCACTCGAGACTCGCCCGGTGCGATCCACCGACACGCTCACCGACGAACGCACCGAAACCGGCGAGCCCACGGTCGCTCACATCGTCAAGGTCGACCCCGGCGAGTCGGCGGCCGCCAAGGTGCTCGAGGCCCGCGTGCTGGGCACACCGATCGAGGCGCTGTGCGGGCACATCTGGGTACCCGCCCGCGACCCGAAGCAGCTCCCGCTGTGCCAGGCCTGCAAAGAGGTCTACGACATGTACAAGGCCTTCAACGACGGCCTCCGCGACTCGCCGCAGGACTGACCCGCACGCGCCGGGGACCACTCCCCGCGCCGGCGACACACTGCCGCTCAACGCGTAGGCTTTCCACCGTGAGCATTTCGGAGCTCGGCGCTGACGCTGGATCCACCGATCGCCGCGGCCGCTCGTGGACGTGGCCCCAGCCCACGGCGGTCGCGTCCACGTGTGGCCCTGATGCACCGCCGGTGAAGCCCAGCCTGCGTGGCGCTTGAACGCAAAACGTTGACGAGCCTGGATTCACCGTGATGACGGCGAGGAACGAGCCGCCAGATCGGTGGATTCAGGCTTACACCCTGGAGGACATCGAAACCCTCGAACACGAGCACCCTGAATTCGGCCGCATCGAGATCGTCAACGGTGCGCTGTACGCGGGGGGTGCCGACTTGGGCAGCGACGTACATCAGGGCATCACGTTCGAGTTGATGATGTTGCTCGGGTCGCTTCGCCCACCCGGGTTCGTCGTCCGCGGCGAGACGTATTGGCGCGCTGGCCCACGACAGATGTTGCGGCCCGACGTCGCCATCTGGGCCCAGCACGACCGGCCCGTACCCGAGCAGGCGTTCCAGTCGCCGCCAATGGCCGTGTTCGAGGTGCTGTCGCGCGACCGCGATCACGACCTGCTCACCAAGCACCGCATCTTCCGCGAGCACGGCGTTGCCACGTGGTACGTCGATCGGCGACGCACCGAGGGATGGTGGCTCGGCGACGGCGAGTCGGTGCAGGTCGGCGATCCGTCGTTCGAGCTGACCTTGCCGGGCTGGCCGACGGTCACGATCACCGACGCAGTCCTGCTCGGCTGATCGCGCTCGTGTTGCACGCACCCTGGTGGGGCGTGGCACAGTGGCACGGCCAGCGGCGGACGGCCGCGGGCGTAGAGGGGAGCGACATGCGCAAGTTGGTGGCAAGCGGCGTGGCCGCGGTACTGGTGATCGCCGGCTGTAGCGGAGGCGACGACGACACGACCACGCCGGTAACGACGCCGCCGGCAGCCACCATTGGCTCAACCACCACCGCTCCCCCGGTGGATGAGCCAGCCGTTACCACCTCACCAGCCACCACTGCGCCCGCGCCCACCACCGCGCCCGGGCCGCAGCAGCCCGACGCCGACACGCTGGCGGCGATCGACGCGACGCTCGCGGCCTCGCCCCTGGGCTGCGACACGCTCGACACCCGGCACTGCTTCTTGCCGTACCCGAGCAACTTCTTCACGGTCGGCGACGACTACACCGACACCGGCCTGCGCGTGCGCTACCCCACCGAGCTGGCCCCCACCAACGCCAGCGGTGTGCCGATCGACATGGCCGAATGGAACCGCAACGACGGCTTCAGCCCGAACTCGACGATCCTCACGTTCGTGCCCGGCCTCGATGCCGCGGCCTCGAACCTGCCGAGCTGGACCGACCTCGGCGCGTCGCTCGACGACGACGCCACCGTGGTGCTGATCGATGCCGACACCGGCGAGCGGTTCGCGCTGTGGGCCGAGCCCGACGCCAAGGCGCCCCAGCCGGACGGCGAGACGCTCGTGATCCACCCGGCGGTCGCGCTGCCCGAGGGCCGCACGTACGTGGTGGGCATCCGCGGGCTGGTCGACACCGACGGCGCGCCGGTCGAGCCGAACCCGGTGTTCCGGGCCTACCGCGACGGGTTGCTCACCGAGTTGTCGACGGTGGAGGCGCGGCGCCCGGCGGTGGAGGCCAACCTGGCCGCGCTGGCCGCGGCGGGCATCGCCACCGACGACCTGATCCTGGCCTGGGATTTCACCACGGCCAGCACCACCAACATCGCCGGGCGGATGTTGGCGATCCGCGACGCCGCGCTCGCCGACCTGGGCGACGCCGCACCGGCCGTCACCGTCACCTCGGTGACGCGCACCGGTGACCCCGACCAGCCCGAGACGATCGCGATCCAGGTGCAGGGCACCTACACGGTGCCGAACTTCCTCACCGGCGACGGCACCCCGGGCAACTCGTTCCACTACGACGCCGACCTGGCCGAGAACCCCGACGCGCACCCCGCCGTCAACCCCGAGAACCCCACGCTCGAGTCGCCGTTCGTGTGCAACATCTCCGACGCCACGGTGGCCGGCTCCGAGCCGGCGCATCTGGTCCAGTACGGACACGGCCTGCTCGGCCGCAACCTCGAGATCAACGCCAGCAACGTGCGGGCGATGTCGAACGAGCACAACGTCGTGCACTGCGCCACCAAGTGGGCCGGCATGAGCGAGGACGACATCGGCAACGCGGCGCAGACACTCGGCGAGTTCTCCCGGTTCAACACGATGGCCGACCGGCTCCAGCAGGGGCTGCTCAACCAGATCTTCCTCGGTCGCCTGATGCTGCACCCCGACGGGCTCGCCGCGCTGCCCGAGTTCCAGCGGGCCGACGGAACCCCGCTGATCGACACGAGCGAGCTCGACTACGACGGCAACAGCCAGGGCGGCATCATGGGGCTGGCGTTGATCGCCGTGTCGCCCGACATCGAACGCGCCGTGCTCGGCGTGCCGGGCATGAACTATTCGATCCTGCTGCCGCGCTCGGTCGACTTCACCGACTACGAGGCGGTGATGGAGCCGGCCTACCCCGACCCGTTCGACCGCACGCTGATCATCTCGATGACGCAGATGTTGTGGGACCGTGGCGAGGGTGCGGGCTACGTGCAGCACGTCACGTCCGACAACTATCCGGGCGTCGACCCGGTGCCGACGCTGCTGCACGTCGCCTACGGCGATCATCAGGTGAGCGAGCTGTCGGCGCTGATCGAGGCGCGCACGCTGGGCGCGGCGATCCACCAGCCGGTGGCAGCCGAGGGTCGTTGGGCCGAGGTGGAGCCGGGCTGGGGTCTGGTGCCGATCGACTACAGCGACCCGGCCGGCGGGGGTGGTACCGCTGGTTCGGCGATCGTCATCTGGGACTCGGGCATGGCGCCAATCCCGTTCGAGAACATCCCTCCGACCGAGGGCGACGACTCGCACGAAGACCCCCGCGCCGACCCCGACGTGCGCGTCCAGAAGGCTGCGTTCCTCTTCGACAACCAGTTGATCGACGTGTGCGGAGGCGCCGCCTGCACCGCCGACCACCGCGAGTAACGCCAACCCAAGGTGGTTGAGCCCGTCGAAACCACCGGCAGCGGGCGGTCCAGGTGGTTGAGCCCGTCGAAACCACCATGGCAGACGTCGGCCCAAGGTGGTTGAGCCTGTCGAAACCACCGGCAGCGGGCGGCCCGGCTTACCGAGCGTCAACCGAGGTCGTGGTCGGCGGCGTACTGGGCCGCCAACTTGGGTGGGGCCATGCATAGCCAAGCATCGACGACGAGCTCTTCGACCACCGCCGGCTCGGCCGCGTCGAGGTGGATCAGCACCGCGTCGTAGTTGTCGAAGTGCGGGATCGTGAACACTGCGTCGTACGTGTCGAGCACGGCCTGCTTGTCGGCCCGGTCGGCCACCCGCACCCCGGCGATCTCGCCGGTCGGGGCGGCGTCACCGAGGTCGGCCCGGTCCTTCTTGCCGAGCGGCCGCACCCACACGAACGTGCGGCCCTTGACCTTCCAGCATCGGTTGCCCCACGACGTCCCCTCCTCTACCTCGGGCAGTGAGGTGGCGACGCCGATCACGTCGTCCCAGGTGGCCATGCCCCCGAACGCTAGGCGACGGCGGGAGTCGCCGGAGCGGCCGGCGGTGGCAGGCGCCGGGCGACGAACGCCACACCCACCACGGCAACGGCGACCGGGGCGACGAACGCCAGACCGACCCCGCTGCCCGGCGCCCACCCGCGGCCGTCGCCGAACGCGATCACCGCTCCGCTCAGGCCGGCGCCGAGCGCCACGCCGAGGTTGTCGCACAGCTGGAGTGAGGCGGTCGCCGCCCCGTACCGCTCGGGGTCGGCGACGCGCAGCGTGGCCTGGGCGTGAGCCGAGTACGCCAGCCCCACCCCGAACCCCGAGATGGTCGCGCCGATGTGGATCACCCAGAAGGGCACGTCGGGCGCGGCGGCGGTGATCGCGATGGTCGCCACCCCGGCTGCCACGACGGCGTAGCCGATGCGAATGAAGAACGCCTCGCCGGTGCGCACGATGTGGCGCTGCTGCACCCACACCGCCGACGTCCAGCCGAGCGTCGAGGCGGTGACGGCGATGCTGCCGGCGAACGTCGACGTGTGCTTGCCGTGCGTCAGCGCATAGGGCACGAACGCGTCGACGCCGTAGAAGGCGAACATCAGCATGCCCCGCGACAGCACGGTGGCGGGAAGCCCGGGGGCGCTGCGCAGCGTGCCCGGGGGCGTCAGCCGTCGGAGCGGATTCACGCCCACCACCACGCCGGCGACGACCATCGGTGCCACTTCCCACCCGCCGCGGGTGAGGCCGCCGACGACGAGCGCGGCACCACCCGCGACGCGCACGGCCTCGACCATCGGGCGACGTAACCACGGCCGCCCGGCGGCGTCATCGCCGTTGGCCGCGTCGGGGGCGCCGATCCGGCGCATCGTGGGAACGATCAGGCTGCCGGCGACGATCACCAGCGGGAGCAGGCCGAGGAACACCCAGCGCCAGCTCGTCAGGTGGGCGATCCGTTCCGACAGGGCCGGCCCGGCGATGCCCGGTACCACCCACGCGGTCGACAGCACGGCGAACATCCGTGGGCGCGTCGCTTCGGGGTAGAACCGCCCGATCGCCACGTAGCCGACTGCCGGCACCACTCCGGCCCCGAACCCCTGCACCACTCGGGCGACGACGAGCATCGGCATCGACGTCGCCAGCCCGCCCACCAGCAGACCCACGGCGAACAGCGTGAGCCCGGCGACGTAGGGGCGGGCCAGGCCGTAACGGTCGGCCTGGCGGCCGGCGAACACGATGCCGATCATCGTGCCGAGGAAGAACGCTGTGGTCACCCAGCCGTACCACGCCAGCCCGCCCAGGTCGGCTTCCACCTCGGGCAGGATCGTCACCACCGCCAGCGACTCGAACGCCACCAGCGTCACGATCGACACCAGCCCAATCGTGAGCGCCCGGTACGCCGGCCCGAACAACCCCGAACCAGTGTCCGGCTGATCGGGCGCGGTGTCGACGGCAGTCACGGCCGCCAGTCAACAGCTTCAACCGCAGTTGAAGGCAACCCCCAAAGCCACATCGAACCATCCCCTTCGGTGGTTGAGCCCGCCGAAACCCACCCCACCCCCACCCCCGGTGGCTGAGCCCACCCCGGTGGTTGAGCCCGTCGAAACCCCCCCACCCCCCACCCCCGGTGGTTGAGCCCGTCGAAACCACCCCACCCCAGCATCGGTGTGGAGTCGCCGACGCCCGCGACACAACCTCGATCGCAGGCCAGCGGGCCGGCTGGTCGAGGCCCTGGCAGGTGTCAGCCGGTGCCGGTAGCGCGGGCCACGAGCGGCGCGATGGCTTCGCTGATCTCGATCGTGCCCGCCGCGGCCCGGCCACGCTCGCTCATCTTGGCGAACGTCTTGCGGAGCACCTCGACGAGCTTGTCGTCGTCGGCGAGCCGGGCGCGCGTCGACACCAGTTGAGATTGGAGGAACGTGAGCGCGACCGCGTCCTCGAACAATTGCACGTCGGGGTCCGACCCGAGCCCACGCTTGTTGATGATCGTCGCTGTCCGCTCGATAGTCGCGTCGTCGTAGCCGTGGGCGGCGAGCAGTGTGGACAGGTCGTCGGAGTGGCGGCGCTGCTGGTCGCGCCGCCAGCGCAAGTAGCCGTTGCGGCCGTCCGGGTAGCTCGAACGCGGCACCTCCCAACGCCGCAGATGATGGGCGCGGGCAGCGATCTGGACGGCTTCGGGGGCGAGCGGTTCGAGCCGCACGGTCCACTGGTGGGCGGTGCGGCCTTCGTAGAGCGCGAGCGGTTCGCCGTGCGCCTCGGACGGGTCGGCCGCGTTGGCGGCGTCGATCGCCGCCAACACGTTCATGAAGCGAGCGGTGTCGGCGGTCGGGTCCGATCCGGTGCTCATCTCCTGCACGCTATTGCTCGGTCGCCTTCCCGGCCCTACCGACTCGCCCAGGCCGGGACCAGCACCGTCGCAGAACTCGCCGGGACGTCGGCTGCGGCCCAGTGACAGACTCTCGGGGTGAGCGACGCACCAGTGATCGGACGTATCGACCCGACGGCGGTCGACGCCAGCTTCGTCGCCGAGTTGGCCGATCTGTGGTACCGAGTGTCGCTAACCGGCGGGGCGGTCGGGTTCGGGCACGATGTCGAGCGTTCCGAGGTCGACGCCGCGGCGGAGCGGATTGCCGACGACATCGTTGCTGGAAGCACGCTGTTGCTCGCTGCGCGGCAGGGCGGCCGGTTGGTCGGGACCGTGCGGCTGGAGCCCGGCACCGATCCGGTGGTGCGCCATCGGGCAATGCTCAAGTTGCTGATGGTCGACCCCGATCTGCAACGCGCCGGCCTGGGCCGGCGGCTGGTCGAAGCGTGCCTCGCCGCAGGGTCGGCGGTCGGGCTCGAACAGGTCTACCTGTCGGCCCGCGGCAAGACTGGGCTCGAGGAGTACTACCCCCGCCTGGGCTGGCGCGAGGTCGGCCGCTTCCCCGGAGGTGTCCGGGTGTCCCCCGGCGACGACCGCGACGAGATCTGGTACCTCTACGACCTCCGCACGACCTGATTCCTCAGGAGTCGACGCAACCCACGAGTGGCGATCGGGTCACGCGGATACTCTCGAAACCGTGGCGGGCTCCCCGCAGACCTTGAGTGTCGATGATCGCAGGCGCGTTGCATCGTGGGCAGCCGACTGCGCCGAGCACGTCCTCGCCATCTACGAGACCGCCGTGCCCGCCGACCCGAGGGTACGCGAGGCGATCGATCAGGCGCGAGCCTTCGCAGCAGGCGAGTTGGCGGTGAGCGACGCCGTTCGACGTCGCGGTGGGGACGCGGGAGCGGCCGCACGGGACGCCCCAACGCCAGCCGCGAAGGCTGCCGCCTACGCGGCGGAGCAGGCGGCCGCAGTTGCCCATATGGGAGCGCACGGACGCGCTCAAGGAGGAGCGGGAGTCAGTGCGGGTCGCTCTCGCGAAGGCGCGCGCCGATCAGGATCTGTACCAGCGACTCACCGGGCCCATCCGGCGTCTGATCAATTGCCTGCGCTGGGTGGGTTCAGTCGTCTCACGCCAACGGCGCCGAAGTGCCGGACTTGTGCCGATCAGCATCTCGGTTCTGACGCCCGTGTACCGGCCTGTGCCCGAGCACCTCGCCCAGTGCCTCACCTCCGTTGCTCGCCAAACCGGCCTGAAGTCCCGAAACGTCGCCATACAACACGTCGTGGTCGATGACGGGTCGAACGATCCCGGCGTCGACGGAGTGCTCGAAGCCAACCACGCCGCTTGGAGACTGATCCGTCGACGTGCGGCCAACGGCGGCATCGTCGCGGCCAGCAACGACGCTCTATCCCTGGCGACCGGCGAGTGGGTAGTGATGCTCGACCACGACGACGTCCTAGCGGTGGACGCCCTCGTCACCGTCGCCGAAGCGGCACGGGCAGCTCCGAATGCCGTCGTCGTGTACAGCGACCACGACATCATCCGCGCGGACGGTCGGTACGTGAGTCCGTTCTTCAAGCCGGATCTCCCGCCAGAGCGACTGCGACACACGAACTACATCACCCACCTGGTCGCCGTACGACGCGATCGTCTGATCGAGACCGGCGGCTTTCGCCCCGGCACGGACGGGGCGCAGGACCACGACATCCTTCTACGAATGCTCGAACTCGGCTTGCCGTTCGTTCATGTACCGCGGATCTTGTTGCACTGGCGACAGTCCCCAGCCAGCGTCGCCAGCGATCCAACCAACAAGCCCGAGGCGTTCGGACGGGTCTGGGCTGAGTCTGGGCGACATCTAGACTGCGGAGCGTTGGCTCTGCGTGAGAGGATGTTGTCATGCCCAAGCCGTTCCCTGACGAGTTCCGTCAGATGGTGATCGCGACCGCGAAGTCGTCGTCGGAACCGAAGACGAAGATCGCCGCCGATTTCGGGATCTCCGAGTCGTGTCTGCACCGCTGGCTCCAGTTGGACGGGATCGAAGCTGGCGAGAGGCCCGGTCAGACCCAGGCCGAGAAAGAAGAGGTCCGTGAGCTCAAGCGCAAGGTGAAGGTGCTCGAGGAGGAGAACCTGATCCTGCGGCGTGCGGCGGCGTTCTTCGCGAAGGAGATCACCCCAAAATGATGTACCCCCTCGTCGACCGGCTCGCCGAGACCGAGGGGGTTCCGATCGTCAGAAGCGCCGAGGTGTTGGGGTTCAACACGACGTCGTTCTACAAGTGGAAGCAGACACCTCAGTCGGCGCGTGAGCGTTACGACACGGTGCTGCTCGCCGAGATCCGCGAGATCCACGCCGACGACCCCGAGTTCGGGCATCGGTTCATCTGGGACGAACTCAAACAACGCGGCCATCAGGTCGGCCGGGATCGTGTCAAGCGGCTCTGCAAGACGCATCGGATCCACTCCAGCACCGTGAAGTCCAAGTCGTTGCGCACCAAAGCCGGCCCGCCGGTCACCGACGACCTGCTGCAACGCCACTTCCATGCCGACACCTGCGACGTCGCGTGGGTGTCCGACATCACCGAACACCCCACCGACGAAGGCAAGTGGTACTTCGCTGCGATCAAGGACCTGTGCTCGACCCGGATCGTCGGCTACCAGTCCGGTGCCCGCATGACCTCCCAACTCGTCTGCGACGCGCTCGAACACGCCATCAACCTCCGCGGCGGCCCGGTCGACACGATCGTGCACTCCGACCGCGGCGGTCAATACCGATCCGGCCGCTACCAGCGCATGATCCGCACCAACGGGCTCCGCCAATCGATGGGTCGCGTCGGCGCGTGCGGCGACAACGCCGCCATGGAATCGTTCTTCTCGCTCCTGCAGAAGAACGTGTTGAACCGCAAGCCACGCTGGGCCACCAGAGACGAACTCACCCACGCGACCATCGAGTGGATCGAACGCACCTACCACCGCCGCCGACGCCAAGACCGACTCGGACGCCTCACCCCACTCGAATACGAGCTCGCGCTCTGCCACACCCACCTCAACCCACTACACTGACCCCACACCACCACTGTCGCCCAGACTCAGCCCAGACCCGACCCGGCGACATCGCGAACGGCGAGCACGTTGACGTCGGGCAGGCCGACCAGCAGCTCGCACATACGCGTAGGGTTGAACTCCACAGGGACTCCGAGGACTCGACAGGTGTAGGAACCACCGATTCTTGGAGTCCCTGTACCGCGCCTCGCGGACCCTCGCTACCCCACCCCACCCCGCTCAGATCCGAAGCGCCGCTTTGCTGAGTCTCTACCGCCCCTGACACCGGTCATCGACCCAAGCATTCTGAGACGCACGTGGTCCTTCGACGGCGAAGAGGCCGACCCGTACGGCAATCCGAACCTTGCGTCTGGTCGAGGAGATTGGCTGGAACTGCCACGCCGTTCGGGGGCGCCGCCCTACTTCATCGATGCTGGGGGCACAAAGCAATGGGCATGACCACGAGGCCCGAAAGACCGCCACCGCTACGGACCCGGATGCGGGCGACGTCCGCACGTGTCGTTGAGGACAATCCCTTAGCCCTCGCATCCGTAGCCGTCCTTATCGCGGTCGAACTTGTGTGGGTCCGGCGGGAGGACGACGAAGTTCCGATATGGGATGTCGGGGCAGTTGAGATCTGGCGGCGCCGGTGGGATGCACACCGTCGGGTACGACGGGTGGCATGGGCCGCCCGCGGGCGGCGGGGTCGTAGTGGTCGGCGGGCTGGGAGTCGTGGTGGTGGTCGTCGGGCTGGGAGGCGTCGTGGTCGTGGTGGTCGGCGGTGGAACCTCGGTGCGTGTGTCGAGGGTGCGCTTGGGGGCACCGCTCGATGTTGCACGTTGGTAGGCGTTGGCAGAGACGGTGCCGAGGTGGTCGGCGACCAGGTGAATCGAAGTGTGATGAGAGTTGACGTAGCAAACCTGGTTGTCGACACCGATCGGAGCGACCGCAACGTTGGGGTCGACACTGTTCGGTGAGAAGTTGACGTTCGACGCCGCCGGCGGGCTGGAGACATCGGAGCTGACGAGCTTGCCGTTACCCGCACCAGCCGCCTCGACCGGCGTCAGGTTGACCAGTGCCGCGTCGCCAGCGTTCCCAGCAACGGTGAAACAACGCCGCTCACCCGGCCCGACCCGGCTTGCCGCCCGCGTGTCGAGCGTCCGACGCGGTGCTCCGGTCGTACTCGCTCGCTGAAAGGTGTTGGTAGCGATGGTGCCGAGGTGGTCGGCGACGAGGTGAATCGAAGTGTGGTGAGAGTTGACGTAGCAAACCTGGTTATCGACACCGATCGGAGCGACCGCAACGTTGGGGTCGACGCTGTCCGGTGAGAAGTTGACATTCGACGCCGCCGGCGGGTTAGAGATGTCAGAACCGACGAGCTTGCCGTTACCCGCACCAGCCGCCTCGACCGGCGTCAGGTTGACCAGTGCCGCGTCGCCTGGATGCCCAGCAACGGTGAAACAACGCCGCTCGCCCGGCCCGATCCGGCCGGCAGTGCGGGTGTCGAGGGTGCGCTTGGGGGCGCCGCTCGATGTTGCACGTTGGTAGGCGTTGGCGGCGACAGTGCCGAGGTGGTCGGCGACGAGGTGAATCGAAGTGTGATGGGAGTTGACGTAGCAAACCTGGTTATCGATACCGATCGAGACGACCGCGACGTTGGGGTCGACGCTGTTCGGTGAGAAGTTGACATTCGACGCCGCCGGCGGGTTAGAGATGTCAGAACCGACGAGCTTGCCGTTACCGGCACCGGCCGCCTCGACCGGCGTCAGGTTGACGAGCGCCGCGTCGCCTGGACTCCCAGCAACAGTGAAGCAGCGTCGCTCGCCCGGGCCGATCCAGCCCAGACCCGCCACCGAAGACCCACTGCCAAGCACCAGCACAGTCGACGCGCTGGCGATCAAGCCCATCCCCACGATCAATTTTGTCCGCACCGAGCGTCACTGTACGGGTGCGCTCTGTGACAGAGCGAGCCGGAGGGGATGTCGAGCGGATGCGGGGCGCGCACCGATGGTCTCGATACACCGGAGGGGCGGCTTCGCCGCGGGGCGGCACTCGACCGCCGGTGGGTGGGGCGGGATCAACTCTGGGGATCCGGGGAGTGGTCCCCTCGCTGTTCGAACACGCGACTCATAGCCTCCACCAGCATGTGCCGCAGGTCGTATAGAGCGGGTATACGATGAGCGCGCCGGACTGGGAACTCGACCTCGACCGGCTGAATCAGGACGACCCGTTCGAAGTCGATCAAGTCAATGCTGCTCACCTTGCCAAGCATGACCACTTCGCGACCGACGACCTGTACGACGCGTTCGCGGACAACCCGATCTTCGTCGGTGCCCCACACGAACCGGCGCTCTGGCTCATGATCGCCGAGATCCCAGGAGACATCGTGATCATTCCGCTGATGCGCGCACGCAACCCCACGCAGGTCCGGCCGATTGGGATCTACCGGGCGAACACGCGCTACCGGAAGGTGTTTCGTGATGCCTGGAGGTAAGCATCGACGCAGAACCGAAGCCGAGCTTGCCGAGATCGACCCCAACTCGTTGGAGCCCGACGTGGAAGTCCGCAAGCTCCACGAACGAGCATCGAAGCTCGGTGGGGCGGTGCCGGTCCGCTTCGCTCCCGAAGTGATCGCGGCGATCAAGCAGATCGCCGACGCCGAGCACCTCACGGTGTCGGCGTGGATCCGGCGCGAGATCGACGCATCGCTGGAACGTCGCCAGGCGGCCGACGCAGCACGACACCGGATCGAAGCCAGGGCACGACGCTCGGGCATGACCACCGCCGACTTCGTCACCCGGCTGATCGAGCGCGAGGCCTCGCGCACCGACGATGAAGCCTCGCTGACCGAAGACCTGCGGTGGCTCGCGGAGACGCTGTCGGAGACTGGGTAGGCGCAGCGGCAGGGGGTTTGGGCGCGCGCACCAATGGTCTCGATACACCGGAGGGGCGGCTTCGCCGCGGGGCGGCACTCGACCACCGTGGGGTGGGCGTGCCGGGTTAGCGGAAGTCTCGGCTTTTTAGGGTGGTGGTGGCTAGGGGGAGGGGGACGAGGTGGTTGGCGACGATGTTCACTACTCCTTCGGCGCGTTCGAGGCGGCCGACGACGACGAGCGCGTGGGCAGTGCGGGCGACGGTGGCGTACTCGTCCCAGCAGTGCTTCGACACGATCACGTTGATCAGGCCGGTCTCGTCCTCCAGGGAGAGGAACGTGGTGCCCTGGGCGGTCATCGGGCGCTGGCGGTGGGTCACCACGCCGGCCACCCGCACCCACCGACGCTGAATCGTCGCCAGGTCGCAGGCCTTGACCACATTCATCCGGTCCAACTCGGCCCGCACGAACTTGGTGGGATGACCATCGGGAGATACGCCGGTCGACCACAGGTCGGCCGCCGACTCCTCCACCGGCTCCAACCCCGGCAGGTGCGGCGCCGACTCCCCCACCACCGCCCCAGGCAGGCGGCCGGGCCGCGACTGGGCGACCGCCCCGGCGGCCCACAGGGCACCCCGCCGGTCGAGGCCGAAGCAGCCGAACACGCCCGCCATCGCCAGCGACTCAAGCTGCGTCTGGGTCAGCTCGGGTACGCGGCGGACGAGGTCTTCGGGCGACGTGTACGGGCCGTCGGCGACCCGCGCCGCCTCGATCCGTCCGGCCAGCTCCTTGCCGACCCCGCGCACCGATGCCAGGCCGAGCCGCACCGAGTCACCACCGTCCTCCAGCGTGGGCGCCGCGCCGGAGGCGTTCAGGTCGGGGGTGCGCACCGTGACCCCGTGGCGCTGGGCGTCCTGCACCAGCGTGTGCGGCGACCAGAACCCCATCGGCTGGGCCTTGATCAGCGCCGCGCAGAACGCCGCTGGCTCGTGGTACTTGATCCACGACGACGCGTACACCAGGTGGGCGAACGACATCGCGTGTGACTCGGGGAACCCGTAGCTGGCGAACGCCTTCATCTTCGTGAAGATCTGCTCGGCGTCGTCGCCGGTGATCCCGTTGGCGGCCATCCCCACGAACAGCCGCTCGCGCAGCTCGTCCATCCGATCGGCCGAGCGCTTGGAGCCCATCGCCTGGCGCAGCTCGTCGGACTCGGCCGGGGTGAACCCGGCGATGTCGATCGCCATCTGCATCAACTGCTCCTGGAACAGCGGCACACCCTTCGTGCGCTCCAGGCACGCCTTCAGCTTCGGGTGCAGATAGGTGACCGGTTCTTCGCCGTGACGGCGGCGGATGTATGGGTGCACCGACCCGCCCTGAATCGGGCCGGGGCGGATCAGGGCGACCTCGATCACCAGGTCGTAGAACTCCCTCGGCCGCAAGCGCGGCAGCGTGGCCATCTGCGCCCGCGACTCGACCTGGAACACACCGACCGTGTCGGCCCGGCACAACATGTCGTACACGTCATGGTCGTCCGGGGGGATCGAGGCCAGATCGAGCTGCCGGCCGCGGTGCTCGGCGATGTACTCGAACGCGTAGCGCAGGGCCGACAGCATCCCCAGCCCGAGCAGGTCGAACTTGATCAGCTTGATCTGGTGGCAGTCGTCCTTGTCCCACTGGAGCACCGAGCGCTTGTCCATCCGGCCCCACTCGACCGGGCACACCTCGATCACCGGCCGGTCGCAGATCACCATCCCACCCGAGTGGATGCCGAGGTGCCGCGGCGCGTCGGCGATCTGGCGGGCCATCTCGAGCACCTCGCCGGGGATGCCGTCGACGGTGTCGAGGTTGCCCCACCCGTCGACCTGCTTGGCGAACGCGTCCTGCTGCCCGGGCTGGTAGCCGAACGCCTTGGCCATGTCGCGCAGCGCCGAGCGCGGCCGGTAGGTGATGACGTTGGCGACCTGGGCGGTGTGGTGCCGGCCGTGCTTGGTGTACACGTACTGAATGACGTGCTCGCGCTCGTCGCTCTCGATGTCGATGTCGATGTCGGGCGGTTCGTCGCGCACGGCTGACAGGAACCGCTCGAACAGCAGGCCGTGGTACACGGCGTCGACGTTGGTGATGCCGAGCACGTAGCAGACGACCGAGTTGGCCGCCGAGCCGCGCCCCTGGCACAGCACCTTCAGCACGTCGCGGCAGTACCGAACCAGGTCCCACACGACCAGGAAGTAGCCGGGGTAGTTCAGTTGCTCGATGATCGCCAGCTCGCGGTCGAGCGTGGCCCACGCACGGGCGTGCACGTCGGCGGTGACGTGACCACCGACGGGCGTGCCGCCCCGCGGGCCGTAGCGCCCTGCCGCCCCCTGCTCGGCCAGCCGGCGTAAGTACGCCATCTCGGAGAGCCCGTCAGGACACGTGAACGGCGGCAGCTTGGGGCCGATCAGCTCCAGCTTGAACGCGGCTGACATGCCGACCTCGGCGGCCAGCGCGACCGCCCCCGGGTAGCGGGCGAACCGGCGCGCCTGCTCGACGCCCGAGCGCAGGTGCGCGCTCGCCGCGGCCGGCAGCCACGCGTCGATCTCGTCGAGGCTGCGCCGCGAGCGCACCGCCGCGATCGCGGTCGCCAGGCGGCGCTGGGCCGGCTTGGCGTAGTGCACGTTGTTGGTGGCCACGCAGCCCACACCAACCCGCTGGGCCAGCTCGGCGAGGGCGTCGTTGCGGTGCGAGTCGAGCGGGTCGCCGTGGTCCCACAGTTCGACCAGCACCCGGTCGCGCCCGAACGCGCTCACCATCCGTTCCAGCTCGCGGCGTGCGCCCGCCGGGCCCTCGGCGACGAGGGCCCGCGGCACCGAACCCTTGCGGCACCCGGTGAGCACCCACGCGTGACCGGCCACCTGGTCGGCGATGTCGGCGAGGGTGAACTGGGGCGCCCCCTTCTCGCCCGCCAGGTGCCCCAGGCTCAGGGCACGCGACAGCCGGGCGTAGCCGGTGGGCCCGTCGGCGAGCACCAGCAGGTGGTCGCCATGCGGGTCGGGGACGTGAGCGTCGGGCAGCTCACCGGTGTCGATGTGGTCCTGGGTGTCGTCCTCCAAGCGGGCGACCCGGGCGTCGGGCGCGAGGCCCGGCGTCAGCGTGATCTCGGCCCCGTACGCCACCGGCAGCCCGTACCGGTCGGCCGCCTCGGCGAAGCGCACGACCCCGTAGAAGCCGTTGTGGTCGGTCAGGGCGAGCGCCTCCAGGCCGAGTTCGACCGCCTCCTCGACCAGTTCCTCGGGGTGCGACGCCCCGTCGAGGAACGAGTAGTTGGAGTGGCAGTGCAGCTCGGCGTAGGGAACCTCGCCACGTGTGCGGCGCCGCGTCGGCTCGAACGGCTGGCGCTTGCGGCTCCACGCCGGGCCGTCGCCGCCCGAGTTCCACGACGGGCTCGCCGGAGGGCGCCCGTCCCGCCCGAGGACGCCGTCGGACAGCGCCCGTTCCAACTCCTTCCACGTCCACGCCGGGTTGTTGAAGCCCATCCCGCGAGTATCGAACATACGTTCGCCTCCCGCAAGCCGGCCCAACTGTTTGCGTGGACGTATTGCGCACTATCTGCGCAACACATCCACGCAAATGGGGCTGGCCGCCAGGCACGGTAGGTTGCCCGTGAGCGCCAGCTCAGATCGGACGCACGTCCCTACGTAGCTCACACGTCGGGGGTTCCCATGCCGTATCTGTCCACCACGCTCGCCGGGGTCGTCGCCGCCCGCCACGGCATCGTTACGGCCGATCAACTGCTCACTGACGGCCTCACGACCAGCTCGGTTCGGCGCCTCGTGGAGGCTGGCACGTTGCTGCGCTGCCATCTCGGCGTGTACCGCGTCGCAACCTCACCCGACACGTTCGAGGCTCGCTGCGCCGCAGCCTCGGCAGCCGACCAGTCGATCGTGGTCACCGGAGCCGCGGGTGCACGCCTGTGGGCGTTCCGGCACGTGTTCCGCCCCGAGCTCCCCATCGTGCTCGTCGAGCACGGGCGTCAACCGGTGAGCGGTCCACTGATCATTCGCCGCACGAACGTGCTCACGCCAGAGGACTGGACGATGCGACCCGATGGCATCCGCGTCGCCAGCCCACCACGGGCATGGTTCGATTGCGCCAGAGACCTCGACGACGTCCGCTTCGAGCGGCTCACGGAGTGGGTGCTCGACCACCATGCCGGAGTACCCACGCTGTGGCGCATGCGGCGACGCTTGAGCGGCAGCGGTCGGGTCGGCCTGGCGCGGGTCAACCGCGTGCTCTCCAGCCGCTCCGCCTGGCAACGTCCGGCGGGGTCGGGCCTCGAGCTGCGAGTGTTCAAGGCGCTCGAGCAGCACGGGGTGCGCGGCCTCGTCCGGCAACACCCGATCCGGTTGTCGGACGGCATCACGATCCATCCCGATGTGGCCCTCCCCGACGTCAAGTGGGCACTCGAGGTCGACCACGTCACCTGGCACGGAGGTCGCTTGGACGCCCAACGCGACAAGGGTCGCGACCGGCAGCTGCGCCGAATCGGTTGGCAGGTCGACCGGGTCACCGACGTCGAGCTGAACACGGCGTTCACCTCCACGATCTCGGAGGTGGTCGAGCTGATCCGCCTCCGTCAGGCCACTTGCGTGGACTTCGTGCGCAGATAGTGCGCAACACGTCCACGCAAATCGGCGGGCAGCCAGATCGACAGGATCACGGCGACCGCCAGGTACGAGAACGTCTCGACCCGGCTGGTCAGTTCGATCAGCACATGGAACACCACCGCCAGACCGAGCGCCCAGGAGCGAGTGCGGCGGAACCACGGGCCGAACGCGATCGCCAGCTCGGTGGCGACGATGCCCGGGGCGAACACGTAGTGGGCGCCGCGGTCGAGCACGGCGTCGGCCACCCAGCCGGGCAGCACCGACCCCCGCACCTTCGCCTCCTGGTGCACCACCCGCAGCCACGTCACCGTGCCACCCACCCAGTCGCGATCGAGCAGCTTGCTCACCCCCGACGCCGCGTAGACCACCGAGCACTCCACCCGGAGCAGCCACAACGGCCAGGCCGGACCGACCGCATCGCGCTCGCACGGGGCGACCGCCAGCACACCGAGCACGATCGCCAGGTACGTGCGGTTGTGATGCACGTGCGTGGCCGACAGCAGCAGGTGGTAGACGACCACCGCGAATGTCACCTTGGTGGTCACCCGGGTGGCCAAGCCGGCCGCCATCGCCAGCGCAGCCGCAACCCCGACGCCCATCACCGCCGTGAACATGGGCGGCGGCAGGTCGGGCAGCCACCCCAGGTACGGCCGGTGGAACACGTCGTGATATGTGCGCCCGGCCAGCCCGTCGCGGAACACCCGCTGGAGGTACCAGGCGGCGATCAGCCCGACCGGAACGCGCAACCGGGCGAGCGGCCGCATCGACACCGGCGTGTCGAGGAAGGTAACGACCGGCTCAACCACCGGACGGACAGGCTCAACCATCGGTGGGCAGCTCCCGTTCGGGCGAGCGCAGCACGTAGGTCACCGGCGGGTCGGCGTTGTGCCACTCGGTGACGGTGGCCTCGTAGTAGCGGGTGTCGTAGTCGGCGGGTGTGTTGGCGGCCACCCACGCCATCGCATCCTCGAGGAACGCCACCTGACTGGCCAGGCCATTGTTGGCGTGCCGCCGCCCGCCCAGGTGGCCGAGCCCACGCTCGGTGACCAGCTCACTCCACACGTACCCGCTCCACGGCTCGCCGACCGGCACCCGCTCACCGTCGGCGGTGACCCGCACCACCTCGGCCTGCCACTGGCTGGCCTCGGGGAACATCTGGAAGCCGAGCTCGTTGTGCGGCGCCCAGTACGCCCGCACCACGAAGAACGCCTGAAGTACCAACACCCCAGCGAACACCACCCGCCGGCCGACTCGGCGACCGGTGGTCGAGTGCCGGGCGGCGCCGGGCACTATCCGCTCGCGAGACGGGCGAGCAGGCCTTTGAGGCGGTCGTCGCTGGCGCGCTCGACGGCGGCCGGCCAGGCGAACCAGAACACCTCCTGGCTCTCACCTTCGGGAGGTACCGGGTCGGGGTCGCCGTCGACACCCACGAGGTAGCGCAGGTCGAGGTGCGTGTGGCCACGCCCGCCGGCGTGCACGTCCACATGCACCAGCTCGGGCGACGTCAGCGTCACCGGCAGGCCGGTCTCTTCGCGGGACTCGCGCACGGCAGCCTCCCACGGCGCCTCGCCGGGGTCGACGTGGCCACCCGGCTGAAGCCACAGCCCGAGCCGCTTGTGCTTGAGCAGGATCACGCCGCGCGGACCGACCACGATCGCCGAGCCGGTGACGTGGACCGGGTCGGCGGTTTCGCTGAACGGGTCGTCGAGCCGGGCGTACTCCGTCAAGAAGCGCTCGACCGACGCGCGCTCCGCGTGATCACCGGCCACATGCTCCTCGACCGAGTGTCGGACCTGCTCACGCAGCGTTTTCGGGTCGTTGGAGGGCATTGGCCACACGGTATCGAGCGCCGTCCGCAAGATCGGTCTTCAAGTTTCCGGCAGACCGGCCCGATAGGTGATGGAGGCCCCACCGGGCCACCCCTCACGCATCGACGACATGGAACCGAACTCGCAGTTTGCTCCCCGGGTATTGCTGGCGATCGACGATCTTCGCCTGCGCCGGACCAACGAAGCCAGCTTGCGCGCGGCTGGATTCGCCGTCAGCGCCCCTAGCGACGCCGACGCCGTGCGGATCCTCGCCGAGTCGTTCTCGCCCGACGTGCTCGTGGTCGACAGCGCTCTCACCGGGCCCGACGACCGCCCGCTCTACCAGCAGCTGCGCACGCGCACCGACAGCTACCTGCTGTGCATCGACTCGGTCGGCCGCGACCGGGCCCGGGTGGAGATCCTCCGCTCGGGTGCCGACGACGCCGTGTCGGTACCGGTGACCCCCGACGAAATCGCTGCCCGCTGCCAGGCCCTGATGCGGCGGCCCCGCGAGATCCGCGCCGACTGGGACCCAGTGCAGCAGACCGTGCTCACGCTCGGCCCGCTCACGGTCGACACCGGCCGTCACGAGATCCGCCTCGACGGGAGCGAGATCGCCGCCACCCGGATCGAGTTCGCCCTGCTCGAGCACCTCGCCCGGCACCCCACCGAGGTCGCCTCGCGGGCCGAACTGCTCGACTCGGTGTGGGGGCCGCACTGGGTGGGCGACACCCATGTGGTCGACGTGCACCTGTCGAACCTGCGCCGCAAGCTCGACGAGGCCCTGCCCTCGTTGCGCGTCGTGCAGACCGTGCGCGGCGTCGGGTTCCGGATCAGTAACGAACTGCTCGACCTGGCCGAAGCGGCCCAGTCGGTGCGCTACGAGCCGCCGACACCCCTGCACGTCGCCGCCGGCTGACGCCCGGATTGCATCGAACATTTGTTCGACTAACGTGGCGCGGTGAACCGCGCGGCACTGGCTGTCCACACGCTGGCAGAGCTGGCGCCCGCGCGCGATCGGTGCCTGCCGGTCCACCCGTTGCTGGCCGGGTTGTTTCCCGAGGGCGGTCTGCGCCGGGGTCACGTGGTGGCCTGCACCGGCTCCGCGGCCACCTCGCTGGCCCTGGTGCTCACCACCCAGGCTGCGGCAGCCGGGGCCTGGGTGGCCGCGGTGGGTCTTCCCGAACTGGGTATCGAGGCCGCCGCCGAACTAGGTGTGCCGATCGAACGGCTCGTGCTGGTGGCCCCCGGGAACTCCCCCGCCCAGTGGGCCGAACGCGTGGCGGCTGCCGCCGACGGGTTCGAGCTCGTGCTCACCGCGCCACCGCGTGGGGCGGAACGGGCCGGGCGCCAAGTACGCCAGCGGGTGCAAGCCCGCGGCACGGTGCTGGTGACGGTCGGCGCCGCAGCCACGTTCGGCAGTGACGTCGAACTCACCACGGCCGGATGCGCGTGGGAGGGCCTCGGCACCGGGCACGGATGCCTGCTCCGGCGACGCCTCACCGTGACGTCCTCCGGCCGCCGAGTACCCCGCCCCCGCACCACCGCCCTGTGGCTCCCCGGCCCTCACGGCCAGGTGGTGACGACCGACGCAACCACCGAGACGCGGCCCAACCATGGCCGGGACGATGTCTGAGCGGTTTGTGACGGTGTGGTGCGGCGAGTGGCCGGTGGTGGCGGCGGGGGTGGCCCCTGATCAGCCGGCAGCGGTGTTCCACGCCAACCGGGTCGTCGCCCGCACCCCGGCGGCAGCGAAGCGCGGCGTCGCCCACGGGGAACGTCGCCGGGCCGCCCAGCGGGCCTGCCCCGAACTCCAGGTGCTGACGCTCGACCCCGACTCCGATGCACGCCGGTTCGAGCCGATCGTGCGGGCGGTGGCCGAACTGGCCCCGCGGGTGGAGGTGGTCGAGCCGGGCTGGTTGTGCCTGGCGGCCCGGGGGCCGTCGCGGTACTTCGGCGGCGACGGCCCCCTCGCCGACCGGCTGGTCGAGCTGGTCGGGCAGCATGCGCCGTGCGCCCGGGTGGACGGGGGCGTGAGGGTGGGGGTGGCCGACGGGCGCACGGCGTCGGCAATCGCCGCCCGCACCGCGCCAGGCACCCGGGTCGTCGACCCCGGCGGCTCGGCGGCGTTCCTCGCCGACCGGTCGGTGGCCTGGTTGGCACGCACGGGCGACATCACCACCGACCTGGTCGACCTGTTCGTGCGGCTCGGGCTGCGCACGTTCGGGCAGGTCGCCGCGCTCCGCCCCGCCGACCTGTTGTCGCGCTTCGGCCCGCCCGGCCTGCTCGCCCACCAGATCGCCACCGGCACCGACGCTCGCCTGTCGGTCGGTACCGACCCGTCGTCGGAGTGGTCGTGCGAGCACCCGTTCGACGAGCCGGTCGGCGACGCCGGGCCGGTGATCTTCGTCGCCAAACGGCTCGCCGACGACCTCGCCGGCCAACTCGGCACCGCCGGCCAAGTGTGCACCCGGCTGGTGGTCGCGATCGAGACCGAGCACGGCGAACGTAGCGAGCGCACGTGGTACCGGGCCCACGGGTTGTCGGCGGCGGCGATCGTCGAGCGCGTCCGCTGGCAGCTCAGCGGGTGGGTCGACGACAGCCACGGCGGCGACCAGGAGGGCGACCGCCCCACGGCCGGCATCGTCCTGCTGCGCCTGACACCCAGCGAAGTGCGTATCGATTCCGGCGAGCAGATCGGGCTGTGGGGCGGGCACAGCCAAGCCGACGTCGACGCCGCCCGGGCCGTGGCGCGCCTGTCGGGGATGGTCGGCGAGGGCGCCGTGCGGGTACCCGAGTGGGTGGGCGGCCGGTTGCCTCACGAGCGCTACCGGCTGGTGCCGGCGACCTCGGTCGACCTCGACGACCCGGGTGGGCGGCTCGGCCGCGGGGCGGGCCCGTGGCCCGGGTCCGCGAGCGGGCCGGCACCGGCCACCGTGCTGGCCGAACCGGTTGCGGCCGACGTGCTCGACGCGGCCGGGGAGGTGGTCCGGGTCACCGGGCGAGGCGACATCAGCGCGGCCCCTGACACGGTCGTGCTGGCGGGTGTGGCCCGCAAGGTGACAGGGTGGGCGGGCCCGTGGCCGGTCGATCAGCGGTGGTGGTCGCCCATCCAGGCCCGGCGCGTGGCACGGCTCCAGGTGCTCACGGCCAGCGGCGACGCCTACCTGCTCGCCGTCGAACGCGGCAACTGGTACGCCCTCGCGGCCTACACATAGCGTTACAAACGGTGTCAGACACCGTTTGTAACGGTCAGCCGCCGTTGGCAGCGAGCCACTTGGCGCGGGCCTGGCGGCTGCGCTCGAGCAGGTGCGGGGGCACGCGCTTGGCGGCCTCGGACAGCTCGGGGCCACTCTCGCCGTCGCCGCCGCTGGTGACCGCGGCCGGCTCGTCGGCGGGCAGGTCGTCGAACGTGGGCGCCTCGACACCGGGCTTCCAATACCGATACATCTCGCTCACGATGTCGGCGAGGCCGACCGAGTCGAACCCCTTGGCGAGGTCGACCGTGACGATATTCGAGTAGACGTGCACCGAGCTGACCTTGCCGGTGGACAAGAGCTCGCGGGCGAGCGCCGACGACGGGGTGCCACCATCGGCGTCGAGCAACGACATGAACCGCTCGTGCCCCATCCCCGACAGCGTCCGGTTGAGTTCGAAGCGCACCACACCCGGCGTGGCGCTCGGTTTCTCGACGACTCCCACCAGCTGACCCATAGTTCGCACAGACTACCGATTCGAGGCCAAACGAATAGTGTCTGGAGTCGAGAGGCGTGCTTTGCCCACGGTCGTCGAGTAGGGCGCGCAGCGCCCGTATCGAGACGCGGTGCGCGCACCAGCGTCTCGATACAACGGAGTGGCGGCTACGCCGCGGGTGCGCCACTCGACGACCGTCACCGCCTATCCGCTTACTGGGCCTCTCCGCTTACTGGAGGGCGGTGGCGAGGACGTCGGGGAAGTGGTCGGGGGTGCATGCCATCACGGTCGCCCCGAGCGCAGTCAACTCGGCGGCGACGGCGTGGTCGTGGGCGGGCGCCCCGTCGTCGCTGAGCGCCAGCAACACAAGCAGGGAGACGCCCGAGCGGGTCAGTTCGGTGGCCTCGGCCAGCAGCGTGCCGGCGTTGCCGCCCTCGAACAGATCGGAGATCAGCACGAGCACGGTTGCCGTGGGGCGGGTGACCAGCTGGCGACAGTAGGCCAGGGCACGACCGATGTCGGTGCCACCGCCGAGCTGCACGCCGAACAGCACGTCGACCGGGTCGTGCAGCACGGGGGTGAGGTCGGTGACGGCGGTGTCGAAGGCGATCAGGCTGGTACGCAGCGCCGGCAGCTGGGCCAGCACCGAGCCGAACAGCGAGGCGTAAACGACGCTGTCGGCCATCGACCCCGACTGGTCGACCGCCACGATCACGTCACGCGCCAAGCTGTGCGAGCGACGCCCGAAGCCCACCAGCCGCTCGGGCACCACCGTGCCGAGCTGTGGTTGGTAATGGCGCAGGTTGGCGTGCACGGTGCGCAGCCAGTCGATGTCGCCCGGGCGCGGGCGACGGCTGCGGTTGGCCCGCGCGAGCGCGCCCTTCACCGCCGTCCGGGTGCGGTCGGCGAGACGCCGTTCCAGGTCGGCGAGCACCTGGGCGACGACCTGGCGGGCGGTGGCCCGGGTTTCGTCGGGCAGCAGGCGGTTGAGTTCGACCAGCAGGGTGACCAGCCGCAGGTCGGGCTCGACCGTACCGAGCAGCTCGGGTTCAAGCAGCAACTGGCGCAGGTCGAGCCGCTCGATCGCGTCGCGCTGCATCACCTGCACCACCTCGCGCGGGAAATAGCGGCGGATGTCGCCGAGCCACCGGGCAACCTGGGGGGCGCTGCGCCCCAGCCCGCCCTGGCGGCCGCGGGGTCGACCGCGACCGCGTTGCCCGGCCGCCGCGTCGAGGTCGTAGAGCGCGCCGAGCGCAGCATCGACGCGCACGTCGTCGCCACCCAGCTCGGCCCCGGTGCCGTCGGCGTCGGCCCCACCGAGCACCAGCCGCCACCGCCGCAACCGCTCCGCCTCCGACACCCGCAACTCAGTCATCGCGCACCCGCCTGCCAACTTCCGGTGGTTTCGACAAGCTCAACCACCTGGACCCGAGATCGGCAAGGTGGTTGAGCTTGTCGAAACCACCGGAACCGACAGACCGAGGAGGTGGCGGGTGGTGGTGAGGGCGAGGGTCAGGCGCTCGGGGTCGAGGTCGGTGCCCCAGGGCACCTGGGCCTCGACTGGGGTGCCGGCGACGAGCTGACCGAGCTGACGCCGCTCGGCGGGCTCGAACGCACCGAACGTGCGCCGCAACAAGGGCACCGTGGACTCGAACGCGTCGGGGGCCAACGATGCCAGCCATGTGTCGACGATGCCGCGCAGCCCGGCGTCGTGCACCAGCACGGTGCCGCTGCCGGCCACGAACCCCTCGACGAACGCGGCCCCGACGGCCGGTGGGGTGCCGCCCGACAACGCCTGCCCGAGCCGCTGCCCGACCTGGGCGGCGCTCCAGTGGGCGCCGTCGTGGAGCACCCGGGTGGCGCGCCCGGCGATCATGCCGGTGCCGGGCGTGGTGGCCCGCGCCGCCAGTTGGGCGAGCACCCGCGGGAACGCCGCCCGGTGCGCGGGATGGTCGACAAGGGCCAGCGCGTGCTGGGTGTCGCTGACCCGCTCGGCCATCGCCGCCGCAGCTTCGTCATCGAGCCCCGCACACGCCGGCACCAACCCGGCGAGCACCCGTACGACCAGCCCGTCGAACACCTGTCGCAGGGCGTCGCGGCTGGTGCCGCGCACGTCGCCGTAGCGCTGCGCCCCGGCCAGCGGCCCGAGCGCGGCCATCAGCTGGGCGACGTCGGGGTCGGTGGCGGCGCGATGTTCGAGCGTGGCCACGATCGGTGCCACGGCATCGGCCAGGTCGGCAAGCAGGGCCTGGTCGAGCGCTGCTGCGACGGCGACGATGCCGGTGGCCTGGCGGGCACGTTCGGTGAGCCGGGCGGTGGCCGCCCGCTCGACCGTGACGCCGTACCCAGCCGACTCGACCAGGCGTACCGAGAACTCGGGTTGCCAGCACACCCGCCACGTCTCGCGGAACGTGCCCGACGAACCACGGCCCTCCTCGAGCACGCCCCAGGCGACGCCGAGCGCGGCGAGCTGGTGCAACAGGTGCGAGCGACGGCGGCCGTTCGGTGTACGCAGGTCGAGCTCGACCACCTGGGCCGTGTCGGTGAACGCCAGCCGCGCCGACTTGCGGCGCCGTTCCAGGTCGCGGGCGAGGGGCACCTGCGGGGCGCCGTCGGGCACCGACCCGATCGCCTCGCCGACCACCAGGCGGCGGCGCACGAGTGGCAGCCCGCCCACCACCGCGTCGGCGGCGTCGAGCACTTCGGCAAGGCCGGGCCGCGGGCGCCCTCGGAGCGCGGCGAGCGCGTCGGCCATCCGTGTGGCGGCGATCAGGTGGTCGGGCGACGCCGGCAGGTCGGCCGAGCGCAACAGGTGAGCGGCCTCGACGAAGAACCGGGCGATGGTGTCGGGGCCTGGGTGGCGGAACACGTGGGCGTACCAGCCGGGGCTGGTGACACCGGCGCCGTAGCCACCGGCCGCGGCCAGCCGCGGGTGAGTCCACGGCACCCAGCTGACGGCGACCTTGGCCTTGGCCAGCCCGCGCAGCGTGGCGGTGTCGGCCGAGGCGGTGGGTGCCCCGGGGGCCGCGAGGTCGAGCGCCGGGACGTGCCAGGCACCGCACACGACGGCGACCGTTCCACCGCCCGCACGGGCAGCCCGGATGCCCCGACGCATGTGGGCCTCGCGGCGGGCCTCGCGCGGCGACGGCACGCTGCCGCTGCGCACCGAGCGCATCGCGTCGGCGACCGCGGCGAACGACGCCACTCCCCCGTCGCGGTGCTCGATCACGTCCTCCCACCAACGTTCGGGGTCGCTCTCGCCGGCCGCTGCTGCCAGCGCGGCGAGCGGGTCGACCGGTTCAGCACCGTCGGCGAACAGCGACTCGTCGGCGGCGGCCGGCCCGGCCAGGGTATTGGTGAGGGGCAGGTCGATCGCCTGCACCGGCACTCCCCGCTCGTTGGCCCAGGCGATGGCCTGCCATTCCGGGCTGAACACGGCGAGCGGGGCGAACACAGCGCGGCGCGGCTCGTCGACGACGTGGCCCAGCAAGGCGACCGGCGGCACGAGCCGGTCGGGCCCGTCACCCACCCACCGCAGGGCGGGCGTGGCGTCGGCCGGCAGTTCGACGAGCACGACGTCGGGCCGCACCTCGTCGAGCGCAGCAACCACCGCCCGCGCCGACCCCGGCCCATGATGCCGCACCCCCAACAAATGCACCGTCACGGCACCGGAACCAAGGTGGTTGAGCCTGTCGAAACCACCGGAACGACCGAGGGTGTCATTCGAGGGCTCGGCAGGCTTCGTAGAAGTCGGACCAGTCGGGGCGGTGGGCCACCACGGCTTCGAGGTACTCGCGCCAGGCGACGCCGTCGTGTGACGGGTCGCGCACCACCGCGCCGACCACGCCACCGGCGACGTCGGCGGCCGACAGCGTGCCGTCGCCGAAGTGCGCCGCCAGGGCGAGCCCGTTGGTGAGCACCGAGATCGCCTCGGCCGTCGACAGCGTGGCGCTCGGCACCTTCAACGACGTCGCTCCGTCGTCGGTGACGCCCGCCCGCAGTTCGCGGAACACGGTGACGACCCGGCGGATCTCGTCGGCCGCGGCCGGCACCGGCGGAAGCGCCAGTGCGGTGCCCAACTCGTTGACCCGCCGAGCGACGATCGCGATCTCCTCGTCGGCGGTCTCGGGCAGCGGCAGCACCACCGTGTTGAACCGCCGCCGCAGCGCGGCCGACAAGTCGTTGATGCCGCGGTCGCGATCGTTGGCCGTGGCGATCAGGTTGAAGCCGCGGGCGGCGGCGACCTCGCTGTTCAGCTCGGGTATCGGCAGCGACTTCTCGGACAGCACGGTGACGAGCGCGTCCTGCACATCGGACGGCATGCGGGTGAGCTCTTCCACGCGGACGATCGCGCCGCGCTCCATCGCCCGGTACACCGGCGACGGCACGAGCGCGGCCGGGGTGGGGCCCTCGGCGATCAGGCGGGCGTAGTTCCATCCGTAGCGCAGCGTCTCCTCGGTGGTGCCGGCGGTGCCCTGCACGAGCAGCGTCGAGTCGCCGCTGATGGCCGCGGCGAGGTGCTCGCTGACCCACGTCTTGGCGGTGCCGGGCACGCCGAGCAGCAGCAACGCCCGGTCGGTGGCGAGCGTGGCGACGGCGATTTCGATCAGGCGCCGTTTGCCGACGTACTTCGGCGAGATCACCGTCCCGTCGGCGAGCACACCACCGAGCACATACTCGACCACCGCCCACGGTGACAGGCGCCAACTGGGCGGGCGTTCCCGGGTGTCGGCCGCGGCCAGCGCCGCCAGTTCGGCCGCGAACTGGACCTCTGCGTGCGGTCGAAGGATGTCGGGCTCGGCCATTGCCCCGACCTTACCGAGACGGTGTCACAGCTAACTTTCGGGCATGGCCAAGCCCACTGCCCGCGCCGTCAAACTGCACGCCGCACTCAGCGAATTCGCGCTGTCGCTCCCCGAGGCCTGGGCGGATTCGCCGTGGGGCGACTCGGTGGTGAAGGTCGCCAAGAAGATCTTCGTGTTCCTCGGCAGCAGCGACGAGCCGCGCATCACCGTCAAGTTGCCCGAGACACGCGACCACGCGCTCAGCCTGCCCGGCGCCTCGCTGCCCGGCTACGGGTTGGGCACGCACGGGTGGGTGACCGTGCCGCTGGCCGGGCTGAGCGCCGCCGACGGTGAGGTGCTGTTCGACTTCGTCGAGGAGAGCTACCGCACGGTGGCCCCGAAGCGACTCGTCAAGCTGCTCGACGCACAGGCCTGACCGCCCGCACGCGGCGAGGGCGCCCCGCTGGTGCGGAGCGCCCTCGCCGGTTCGGGTGAACCTCGTCGGTGTTCGTCAGTGGGCGGCGAACCACCCGTTGACGTCGGCGATCAGGTCGACCGCCACCTTCGAGAACAAGCACACCTCGCCGTCGGCCGACACGGGTGCGAGCACCGCGTTCGGGTAGGCCGCGCCAGGCATGTAGTTCACGTTCGACGCCAGCGGACGGTCACCGCACGGGTACACCGTGACAAAGCCCGGCTCCACGGCGTTGACCGCGGTGACGTTCAGCGACACGATGCCGACCCCCTCGTCGGGCACGCCACCGACACCGGTGAGCTTGACCTTCAAGATGTTGGCCTCGCCGCCGTACGGCTGCTGGGTGATCTCGATGAGACCCTGCTCGAAGTCGGGGCGGGAGTCGAACAGGCGAACCGGTTCGACCGCACCGAAGTCGCCACCCTCGGCGAACCAGGCGTTGATGTCGGCGAGCAGGTCGGCGTTGACCTTCGAGTAGAAGCACACCTCTCCGTCGTCGGACAGCGGCGCAATCACCGCGTTCGGGTAGGGGCTGGCGTCGACGTAGTTGACGCTCGACACCACCGGACGCTCACCACACGGGAACACCGTGATGAAGCCCGGCTCGACGGCATTGACGGCGGTGACGTTGATCGACACCGCAGCGACGCCGGTCTCGGGCACGCCCCCCACACCGGCGATCTTGACCTTGAGGATGTTGCCGTCGCCCCCGATGGGAGCTTGGGTGACCTCGATCAGGCCCTGATCGGACGTGGTCCGGGTATCGAACAAGCGAGCCGGTTCGACGATGCCGATGCCGCCGTCGGCCGGGAACCACCCGGAGACGTCGGCCAAGAGGTGCGTCTGCGCCTTCGAGTAGAAGCAGATGTCACCATCTTCCGACACCGGAGCGATCACCGTGTTCGGGTACGGCAGGTCGGCCAGGTAGTTGACGCTCGACACGAACGGCCGCTCGTCGCCACATGGGTAGACCGTCACGTACCCGGCTTCGGTGGCATTCACCGCCGTGACGTTGAGGGCGACCGCCCCCACATCGCCATGGGGGATGCCCGCCACACCGGACACGTTGATCTGGAGCACGTCGTCGTCGCCACCGTAGGTGTGCTTGTCGACCTCGATCAGGCCTTGCGGCTCGGTGGGTCGGGTGTCGAACAGGCGGACCGGATCGATCGGCTCGAGCAGGGCCGAGTCGGGCGCCGGAGCGGTCGGTGTCACTGGCGCCGACGAAGCCGACGGCGGGCTGGTACCAACCGCGTTGGTGGCCGTCACCGTGAACGTGTACATGGTGCCGTTCGTCAGCCCGCTGACGACGCAGGTCGTGGCCCCAGTGGTGGTGCAGGTCGCCCCACCCGGGCTGGCCGTCACGGTGTAACCCGTGATCGCCGAACCGCCGTTGCTGGCCGGAGCCGTCCACGACACCGTGGCCTGTCCGTCTCCAGCCACCGCGGTCACCCCGGTCGGCGCACTCGGCGCCGTGGCAGGCACCGCCGTGACCGTCAACGAGATCGTGACCTCGGTGTTGCTCGGCGCGGCCACCAGCGTGAGTACGTAGTCGCCTGCCGGAGTGCTGGCAGGAACCGTGACGTTGACGTTGGCGATGCCGTTGGTCACGGTCGCGGTGCCGATCGACAGCCCGCCGAGCCTGACGTCGAGCGACGTGTTCTGCGGCGAGCCCAGGCTGTGCATGTCGAGCGTGGTGCTGCTCGGCCCGGGCGCTGTGTTGAACACGTCAGGTGCGCCGACCGTGAACTCCAGGTCAGCGCCCGCCGCCACCGAACTCGGCAACTCGTTTACCAACACCGATTGGCGGGCGAACGATGGGGTCAACGGCGAGTTGTCCCGGATGTACTGGATCCACACGTCGCGGTCGACGAGGCCGGTATCGGCGTCGTTCGTCCCCTGCGGGAAGATCGGGTACTGGTCGCCACCTGCCGTCAGGAACGAGAACGTGGCGAGGCGATAGTCGGCTGCCGGGTCGTACGGCGCACCGTCGATCGTGATCGACGTGACCCGGTCGAGGAACGGCCGGGTCGGGTCGTACGTGTACGACACGTTGTCGGACAGACCGAGCGACAGGAACGAACGCCCCGAGAATTCGGGCACCTTCCACTGTTGTTCCAGCAGTGTCTTGAACTGCTCGCCCGTCAACGTGATGGTGTGCACGTTGTTGACGAACGGCAGCACCGCGTTGGCTTCGGCAAACCGAATCTGGCCCGGTTCGGTCTCGGGGCCGGAAGCCGCGTAGAACAGTTCGGCTCGAACGCCGCCACCGGCGTTGACCACACCGATGTCGACCGCTCCGTACTGCTCGACGGTGGGCACCGACGGGTCCTGGAAGGAGTCGCGCAAGGCGTTCCCGACCAGGTTGCCGAGTACCGATTCGGCCCAGCGGTCGTCGCGGGTCAAGCCCGTATATGTTCCTCCCGGCCCTGTGTAGGAGGGCGGTACGAACTCGGGTGGGAGTGGACCTGGCCCGTCAGGATCGACCTCACCCCCGGCATACGCCGTGGTGATGTCGGCCGTGACTTCGCCGATCACGTCGTCGCCGACCTCGCGGGCGTTGACCATCGCGTCGCACACGATCTCGCGGGCCTCGACGACCCGTGGGAACTGGGCGAGCAGCGAAGACAGCGGCGTGGTGGTCGCGGGCACGTTGCGCTGGGTGTGGGCCACGATCTCGCCGGCACTGTCGACCGTAAGGATGATCTCGCCGACACGGGCCCCGTACTCGCCGGTCTGGATGATCGGGCGCGTCGCGCCCTCCTCACCACCGGGAATCGGCGCTTCCCACGCGTAGTTGCGGTGCGTGTGACCGTTGACGATCGCGTCGACCTCAGGCGACAGGTCGTTGACGAGCGCCGCAAACCTCGGGCTCTCGGCAATGGCCTGCTCGAGCGTGGCCGGCGACGCCAGGCCCGATCCGTCGTGGAACGTGGCCACGATGATGTCGGGGGCGTCCTCGGGTACGGCCGTGATTTCGGCGACCACGTCGTTGACCGCTTCGACCATGTTGATGAAGTTGAGGTCGGCGACGCCGGCCGGCGACACCAGGTCGGGGGTGTCCTCGGTGACCGCGCCGATCACGGCGATCGTCAACCCTGCCCGCTCGTAGATCGAGTACTCGGTGAGGGCGGGCGAGCCGTCTTCGGCGAAGCGCACGTTGGCGCCCAGGTAGTCCCAGGCGGCGGCGTTGTTGTCGTCACCGCCACCCGGCTCGTGATCGTGGCCGTGGCCGCCGATCACCCGGTGAACGAGGTCGTCGTAGCCCTGATCGAACTCGTGATTGCCCACCGCCGAAGCATCGAGCTCGAGTGCGTTCATGAGGTCGATCGTGGGCTGATCGCCGAGCACAGCCGACGCGAACAGCGATGCGCCGATCAGGTCGCCGGCGCCGACGAAGACAGAGTTCTCCTCTCCCCACTCGGCACGCAACTCCTCGACCGTGCCGGCGAACTGGAGCGCCGGGGAGGCACTCAGCTCGGTGGGGCATGGTGGTGTGCCCGCGAGCGTGCCGTCGATCCGGCCGTGGAAGTCGTTGACGGTGAGGATGGCCAGGTTGACGATCTGGGTGACGTCAACGTCGGCACTCGCAATGGCCTCCTCGGCGAACGGGTCGTCGGTGAGGTGGGCGGCGTTGTTGGTGTAGGTAGCCGACTCGGCATCGGGGTCGACCGTGACCGTGTAGCTCAAGTCGATCGTCTCGCCGATCGCACCGATCCAGTCGAGGCAGATCACGCCCTCGGTGAACAGGTCGGCGGGGTCACCCCAGTTGGCGTAGACCGCGGCGGTATCGCCAGCCAGGTTCTCGGTGCCGGTCGTGACCCCGTTCTCGAACGTGCCCGGGCCGGCAGGCCCGTACTCGAAGACGATCTCGGGATACTCATCGTCGATGTAGTTGTACACGAAGGCTTGGAACTTGCCGAGTGCGTTGCCCGCGTTCGTCGCGGCCGGCCACTCGACCGGGTTGTCCCACTGGATGGCTGCGGCAACGCCGAAGTTGACCAGAACGACGCCCGAACCGCTGTCTTCGTCGGTGACGAAGTCGTCCCAAATCGCCGCGATCACGCCGTTCGGGGGTGCCGCATTGGGCAGCGACTGGACGTTCCACAACGGGCCTGTGAGCCCCGCCGGGATGGTCACGAACCCATTCTCGCTGAGTCCGAGCGCGGGGGAATTCTGGCCCCATAGTGGGAACGGGCCAATACTCGAGAACGCTGTGCCCAATACCTCATCGCCGGAGAAGGCGTAGCTGTTCCCCTGGCCCTGTGGCCCCAGGTCGACGAAGCCCTCGGCGAGTTGGTGACCGCAAGTGGCCGGGTGGGTGGTCATCGTCTGCACCTCGTAGGTGCTGGGAAGCCCGACGAGCGTGGGCTGCGTCACCGTCCACGTGATCGTCTGCCCGTCAACTTCGCCATCTCCGGTGACCGAGTCCTCATCGATGATGAAGCCGTCGGGAACCGTGTCGGTGATGGTGTACTCGAGGTCGGTCGGCGTGACGTTCGGTTGGACCGTGATGGTGTAGTCGATCTCGTCGCCCGACATCGCGGTCTCGGTCGATGCCTCCTTGGTGACGTCGTCGGAGAGGCGGGCAAGCGTGACCGGGAACGAACCGACCCCGTCCAACGCGGTCACACCGAAGTACGTCTCGCCAGCCACTGCGGTGGGCAGGTCCCAAGTGAGGGTCACGTCGTACGGGTCACCCCCCGGCACCGTGCCGGCCGGGCCGATCAGCGTGCCCGTACCGTTGTCACCGGCACCGACCACGGCATAGGTCAGCGTGTAGGGGTCTTCGGCTACCGGTGAGGTGCCCTCGAAGCTGTGGACCATGATCCAGTACGGGCCCGGTTCGGGGTCGACGATCTGGCACTTCTCGTTCGAGCCAGCGTTGGCCGACCAGCACACCTCGGTGGCCTCGCTTGGCACATCACCGTTTGGTATGTCACCCGTGCCAACGAACAGGTCGAGGTCGGGGGCTGCGGCGTTGCTCGTGGCCACGTGCAGCAAGCCGGTGCCGGGCAACACCTCGATCGGGTAGACGTTCACGCCGCCGTCGAGGTTGTAGGCCCCGGCGGGGAACGGCGTGGGCGTGGCGTCCTCGACAAGCGTGTCCTCGATCACCGTCGGCAGGGTCCACCCGATCGTGCCGGTGAGGTCGGTCACCTCGCCGCTCAGAAGACCCGTCACCGTCTCGGAGCCGGCGTTCCGCCGGGTGTCGAGTTCGACCAGGCGGGGCAGGATCGCGTCAGTGGGCACGGCCACCAGCGGCAAGGTCGCCTCGGGAACGGCGAGGTGGTCGGGGACCAGGGTGATCCGAGCGAAGTAGTTCTCGCCCTCGTCACCGGCCGACACGTCGGCGGTGACGGTGATGGTGATGGTGTCGCCGGGGTCGACAGGCCCGACGGGGTCGAGCACGACGTCGAGGTCGAGATCGTCGTCGGCGTCGATGTCGACCGTCCAGGTCACATCCGTGGGTGCGCTCGCTGGCACGGTCGCCGTACGGGTCCAGGTGCATACGCCGAGACACTGGGTGTTCGCGAACGATGGAAGGTTCAGGGTGCGCGGGTCGCCGCCCTGGGCGGGGTTCGCCGCCTCGTAGTTGGCAATCGACTCGTCGAACAGCAGGCCGGCCATGATCGCCGCGCCGATGTCGGCGCGGCCCGAACCCTGCTGGTACGGAGTTGCCGGCTCGCCGGTGTGGTTGCGCACCACCGGCGCGGCGGTGGTCATCAGCGCCGACTGAACCTCGGCCGGCGTCCAGTCCTCGCGGGCCTGCATGATCAACGCAGCGGCGCCGGCGATGTGTGGGCTGGCCATCGATGTGCCTGAGATCACGCCGTATTCGACGCCACCGTCGGGCGCGTCGGTATCGGTGGTGGCGGCGAGGATGTCGACCCCGGGGGCCGTCAGGGACGGCACCAGCGTGTCGACCGCACGGTTGGCGCCACGCGACGAGAAGCTCGACAGAATGTCGGCGTACGGCACGCCGTCAACCCCAATGAGGTAATCGACGCCACTGATCGTGGCGACGTGGTCCTCGCCGGCGGCGAGCCAGTCCTTGAGGATCGCCCCGTCGGCGAGTGTGATCGCCACGCCGGGAACTGCGAAGGCGTCGCCGACGATGCCCCCGAGGCCTGCGTTGGGAGCGTCCTGGATCAGCACGAAGCCGGCCGCGCCCTGGGCGGCAACGTTCTCCGACTTGGCGACACGACCATTTTCACCGCGTGTGCACACGACGATTACGCCCTCGAACTCTTCCTCGTGGCCTTCGTCGTCGAGGCACAGCGGGTCACCGACCGAGGCGGCGTCGATGATCGGGGTGGGCACGTCGATGCCGAGCGTGGCACCCTTGCCCAGGATGTCGGCGAGTGGCCCTTCGGAACTGTCCAAGTCGGTGAGCGAGTTGCCGTTCCAGCGGTTGTGCGTGGTGGCGCCGACCGAGGTGAGCCACGGCGCGTCACCCGGCGAACCGACCGTTTCGCTGCCCGAGCCGTCGTTGCCGGCCGAGGTGGCAACGAAGATGCCCGCCTCGCGGGCGTTCAGAAAGCCGACCGAGTCGAAGTCATCCCACAGCGCCGATGCCGCCGACGAGCCGATCGAATAGTTGATGACGTCGACGCCATCGGCGATGGCCTGATCGATCGAGCCGGTCAGACCGGCCAGCGAGCAGCAGCCCAGGTACGAGATGATGTTGGCGTGCGGGGCGACGCCCGAGATGTCGAACATGACGCCTTCGCTGATCTCGACGCCGACGACGAAGTTACCGCCAGCCGTGGACGCGGTGTGCGAGCCGTGGCCGTCGTAGTCGATGCCGCCGTCGCCGTCGTTGAGGAAGTCCCAGATGCCGATCAGCTTGTCGTTGCAGATCTGATCCTCTGGCTCCAGGTCGGCACAGACCCCGAGATACTCGCCGGGCGGGAGTGGGCTCGTATGAACGTAACCGTCGGCATCCTCGGCGGCGAAGCTCGGGTTGAACGGGCTGATGCCGGTGTCGATCACGCCGATCACCATGCCCTCGCCCAGGTAGTCCGCCGGCAGACCCAATTCGGCCACCGCGTCCCACGCAGCGTCGGCGTTGATCCACGACGGGCCCGAGTCGGTGTGCAACTCGCGCTGCTTGTCGGGCGAGATCGACAAGATGCCCGGTGTCTTGCTGAGCGCGCGCACCTCGGCCGCGGTCAGCCGCAGGGCCATGCCGTTCACCGCATAGGTGTAGTCGAACACGACTTCGGGCGTACGGCCGATGGTGGCGCTCGCCGACTCAACGAAGTCGGCGTGCGCGTCAATGAGATCGGCGACGTAGGCACGGACCGGGGCGCTCTCAGAGTCGAGCTTGCGGCCGTCCAGTGAAGCCTCCGACCACAGTGCACCCTTGCTGCGCACGAACTCGGGCACCGCTGGCTCGGCGAACCGGACGAGGTACAGGTGCTCGCCGGGATGGTCGGCCAACTCGATCTTCGCCGACAGCGGCGTGAAGTCAGCCTGCCTACCGGTCGCGACGTCGAGGCGGCTGCCCGCGCCGCTCACACCATCCGGTGCCCCAACGGCGGGGGAAGGTGCGCCGGCGGCGGACACGCCTCCCATCGTGGCGGCGGTCGACGCGACCAGGGTGAAGGCCGCGGTTGCGGCGATCAGCTTGCCTCTGCGCTTCATGTCAGGTGACTCCAAGGGTGCGTTCGGCGTGCGTCCTCGGGCGGTCCCCCTCGGCCGGCACTGGATCAGTTGTTCCCGTTGCCCACCCGGTCGGCATAAGCCGACCGGACCCGGGTTGGGCAACGTACCACGCCCAGAAACGTGCGCGGAACAAGTCACTCAGCGTGGTCGCAGCTCGTCGAGCATCCGGCTGCGCAGCCGGCACAGGTCCGCCAGCGCGAGTGCCAGGCCGAACGGTTGTGTCGCCAACGCAGCGGCCGTGTCGGCGAGCACTTCGGGCCGGCACCGCGCCAGGAGGTTGACGAACACCGGCTTGAGCGACGGGGTCGCCACCTCGACGCGCGGCACGAGCGCGCCGACGAAGGTGTGCGCGTCGACAGCTAGCAACTCGGCCAACTCGGGCGGCACCGGCAGGTCGGGCAAGGCCTCGACCGCGCCTGGGGGCACGGCGCGGCGGCCGGTGGCAGCGAGCGCGGGCTCGTGGGCGGCCACCCACGCGGCGAGCGGGCCGGCCGCGCGGCCCACGCGGGCCAACCGCACGGGGTCGGTGCGATGGCGGGCCAACGTGGCGACGAGCACGTCGGCAGCCAACTGCCAGCCACCGTGCACGACGGCGAGCGTCCACTCGTCCTCCAACACTGGCCACTCGGCGACGATCTCACGCCACGTGGCCGCGGCTACGGCGGGGATGATCGGGCGCGGATCGGGCTCGGGTGGCTGGAGTGAGGCAGCCGGTGGTAGGGGTACGAACGCCGAGCGGCGGGCGACGGCCATCGCCGCGACGGCCGCGAGCATCCGGTCGGCCGGGTCGGTGTGCACCCCGTCGGCGACCATGTCGGCGAGCGCGCCGGCGGGCAGATCGGGCACCGGCCGCCGGTCGGTGCCGAGCAGCGCGGCGGTGACCAGTTCGGCCCACGCCTCGGCTGCCGACTCAGAGGGAGCGTTCATGCCGCCCCTACGAATGAGGGGTCCGCGCGTGGGCCGATGTCGAGTGTGCGGTCGGCGAGGTGCACCGCGAGCGGCACCACGCCACGCGGGGTCCACTCGACGGTGATCGCGACCGGCGCGCCGGCCGACGCGGCAAGCAACGTGGCACGCCCGTCAACCTCGCCGGCCAGCGCCAGCGAACCCGTCGCGTCGGTGAGCACCCAGCGCCCGTCGGCGAACGTGGGGGTGGCGCGGATGATCGCCGGGTAGCGCTCGAGCCACGGCTCGGCCGCCACCGCCCGACCGATCGCGTCACACGCGCCTGCCACTGTGGTGGCTACCTCGGCCGCAATGGTCTCGGTGGTTTCGACAGGCTCAACCACCTTGGGCGTGTCGGTGGTTTCGACAGGCTCAACCACCTTGGTCCGGCTGACGAGGACGCGGAGGGAGCGGCCGGGGTAGCGGTGGAAGTCGGCGCGGACCACCGCACCGACCGTGAACGAATCGTCGAGCGACTGCTGGTAGGCGGCGAACGACAACACCATCGCCCACTCGCCGGTCGCCACCCCGCGCAGCCACACCCGGCGGACCTCGATGCGATCCTCACGAACATCGCTGCGCCCGGCCACGAACCAGTCGTCGGTGTCGGGCACCCCGGCGAGCACGTCGGCGTGGCGCACCTGCCAGCCCACCGCGGTCGCCGCCCGGTCGGCCAGCCCGTCGGGCAGTTCGCCGAGCCGCAACCCGGCCTGCGCCAACAGGTGCAGCAAGCCCAGTTCGGCGAGCACGTCGGCGTGCCAACCGGGCGACGCGCCCACCAGCCCAGCCAGCCGGCGCACCCGGTTGGCGAGCGCACCGGCCTGGGCGTCGACGAGGCGCGCGGCCAACGCGTCCCACGTGGAGTAGCGCGCCAGCGCCGGGTCGGCCAGGCCGGTGCGCATCCGGTCGGCCAGCCAGCGGTCGAGTTCGGTCAACCCGGCCCGCATCCGCGCGACACGCTCGTCGCGAGCCCGGTCGAGGTCCCCGCGGTCGGTAGGGGGTGGTGGTGCCGGCGGCGAGTCGTCCCCGGTTTCTGTCGTATCGGTGGTTTCGACGGGCTCAACCACCTGGTGGGGGGTGCGACCGGTGATCCACGCCACGACGGCTGGCGGTGGGGCGGCCTCGGGGACGCCGCCGCGCACCCAGAGGAGCAGCAGCGCCAGCGCGTGCTTGCACGGGCGGCGCCGGCTGGGGCACGAGCATCGCCACGCCGCACCGGTGCCGTCGGCCAGCGAGTGGTCGACCATCGTGTCGTACGGTTCGGCGCCTGAGCCGAGGCACTTGCCCCACACCGCCCGCGCGTCGCATCCCGTCGACGCCCACCGCCGCGGCACCGCCAGCGGTTCAGCCGACGCCACCGCAGCAGCGTTCGGTGCCACCGCGGCGACTTGCTCGACACTCCAGCGCTGCTCCACCCGACGCACGGTATTCCGGGGGTGTCGCGGGGTACTACCGCGCATGCTTGCACTCCCTCGGTCGCGCGGCTCGCTAGGGTCGCCGACATGACCAGCCCCCCTGGTCTGCCCGACCAGCCACTTCCCGGGCACCCGCCTCCCGACCGGCCACTCGTCGTGGCAGCCAACCGGCTGCCCGTGGTACATACGCCCGACGGTTGGGTCGCCAGCCCCGGCGGGCTTGTGCGCGCCCTGCTTCCCACCGTGCAGCGCACCGGCGGGTGCTGGGTGGGATGGACCGGCCGGGTCAGCGACCCCGACGAGCCGCCCACCGACCCGATCGTGCAACTCGGCGTGGAGATGTATCCAGTGCCGCTCAGCGCCGACGACATCACCGGTTACTACGAAGGGTTCTCGAACGACACGCTGTGGCCGCTGTACCACGACGCGATCCGCGACTCGGGGTTCCACTCGGTCGAGTGGGACGCCTACGCGACCGTCAACGCCCGGTTCGCCGAGCGGATCGCAGCGATCGCCCCCGAGGGCGCCGCCGTGTGGCTGCACGACTACCAACTGCAACTCGTCCCCGCGCTGCTGCGAGCGGCTCGGCCCGACGTGTTGATCGGCTGGTTCAACCACATTCCTTGGCCGCCGATCGAGCTGTTCCAGCGGCTGCCCTGGCGCACCGAGATCGTCGAAGGTCTGCTCGGAGCCGACGTGTTGGGCTTCCAACGCGAGCGCGGCGCGCGCAACTTCGTGGTCGCCGCCGAACGGCTGGGGGGTGCGATCGAGTCGCGGCCCGACACGCTCACCACCCCTGTCGGGCACACCGTGCAGGTCGGCCACTTTCCGATCGCGATCGACACCGACGAACTGGAACTCGCAGCCAGCGGCCGCGACGCGCGGCGCCTGACCGCGCAGCTCCGCACCCGCCTCGGTGACCCCGAGGTGATCCTGCTCGGCGTCGACCGGCTCGACTACACCAAAGGCATCGGCAGCCGCCTGCGCGCGATCGGCGACCTGCTCGACGCGGGGCGGCTCGACCCCACCCGCCACGTGATGGTGCAGGTCGCCACTCCCAGCCGCGAAGGTGTCGAGCAGTATCAGGAGGAACGCCACGAGATCGAGCAGTTGGTCGGCGAGATCAACGGCCGCCACGCTCGGCTCGGGTTCCCCGTCGTGCACTACCTGTACCGCACGCTGCCGCTCGACGAACTCCTCCCGCTGTACCGGGCCGCCGACGTCATGCTGGTCACCCCCATCCGCGACGGCATGAACCTGGTGGCCAAGGAGTACGTGGCCGCGCACACCGAAGGCGACGGCGTACTCGTACTGTCGGAGTTCACCGGAGCGGCCGACGAACTCGACCAGGCCCTGCTCGTCAACCCGCACGACACGGTCGCCTTGCAACAGGCCATCGTCGACGCGGTGGCGATGGACCGTCACGAACGCCGGGCCCGGATGCACGCCATGCGCGACGTCGTGCGCGCCCACGACGTGCACCGCTGGGCTGCCTCGTTCCTCGACGCGTTGCTGGCAAGCTCGAGCGTGTGAGCGAGCGAACCATCGTGACGGCAGGCGCGACACCCGAGGCTCGCCCGATCGCCCCGGCGGAACTGATCGCGGCCGTGCTGCCCCGCCTACCCGGGGCGCTGCTGGCATTCGACGTCGACGGCGTCCTCGCCCCGTTGGTCGACCACGTCGAGCAGTCGGCCCTGAGCACCGGAGTCGACGCGGCGCTGGCGACGCTTGCCCGCCACACCCACGTGACGCTTCTGTCGGGCCGCTCGCTCGACAGCCTGCGCGGCCTGCTCGACTTTCCGCCGGGCCTGTTCGTCGTCGGCAGCCACGGGCTTGAAGTGCACGGCGGTGAGGGGGTCGCCCTGTCGAGCGCCGAGCAGGACGCCTACGAGCGGGTGACCGGCCTGGGGCGCCGGGCCGTCGCCGAGTCGGGCGACGGTGCCTGGCTGGAGTACAAACCGGCGTCGGTCGCCGTGCACACCCGGCAGGCCGACGGGCCGGGGGTGGCGGGCGCGGTGGGCGCCCTCGAGGTGGCCGCGATGGCTGTTCCCGGCGTGACCGTCAAAGCCGGCCACGACGTGGTGGAACTGCTGGTACGTCAGACCGACAAAGGCACCGCACTGCTCTCGCTGGCCCACAGCGTGGCCGCCACATCGGTGGTGTTCCTCGGCGACGACCGCACCGACGAGGAAGCGTTCGCGCGCATGAGCGCCAACGACCTGGCCGTGCGGGTCGGCCCTGGCGACACCGTCGCCCGGTTCCGTCTGCGCGGCACCGCCGAGGTCACCGAGTTCGTCACCGGCCTGGCCCGGGCGGTCGGGGGCGACGTCAGCTCGCCAGATCGAAGCTGAGCTGGTCGCCGGCCGGGTCGGGCCGGTAGACGCGCGGCGTGCCCGACCACGGCACGAAGTTGTCCATGAACACCCACGTGCGGCGGTGGATCGACGACGGGCCGTACCCCGACAGCGCCGACTTGTGCAGCGGACAGGGGTAGCCCTTGTTGGTGTCGAACGACCAGTGCGGGTAGTGCTCGGCGAGCGCCCGCATGTGGCGGTCGCGGACGACCTTGGCGAGGATGCTCGCGGCCGCCACCGACAGGCAGTGCCGGTCGGCCTTGACTCGCATCTCGACCTTCGCCACGCACGGCGACACGAAGTTCCACTTGCCGTCGCTGACGGCCACGTCGGGCACCACGCCGAGCCCGTCGACGGCCCGTTTGCAGGCCAGCTTCTGAGCTGCGGTCATGCCCAGTTCGTCGCACTCGGCCTGGCTGGCGGCACCCACCGACCAGCTCAGGCACCAGTCGCCGATCCGCTCGAAGAGGCGTTCGCGATCGGCCTCGGACAGCAGCTTCGAGTCGCGCACACCGAGCACGCGCTTGTCGCGCGGCAGAATCGCCGCGCCCACCATCAACGGCCCAGCCCACGCCCCCCGGCCGACCTCGTCGATACCGACCACCGTGTCGTACCCGGCCGCCCACAACTCCTGCTCGATCTTGCGGGTCGGCGCCTTCCCAGCCACCATCACCGTTGGACTCTACGGCCCGATGGTGGTTGAGCTTGTCGAAACCACCAAGCCCTCTGACAACGGTGGTTTCGACAGGCTCAACCACCTTGGGGGGCGGTTTCGACAGGCTCAACCACCTTGGGTTCAGGGTGGGGTGGGCCAGAGGGTTTCGCCGGTGGGGGCGCCGCTTGACCAGCCGAAGGCGTGCAGTTCGACGGGGTCGCCGGTCTGCTCCCACAGCACCGCCGGGCGTTCACCGTGCCAACGCACCCCCAGCGACACGGTCGAGGCGCCCACCGTGGGAATGCCGTACACCTCCCAGGGCTGGCCGAGCCAACCGGCCGGCCAACCGTCGGGCAGCAGTTCAGCACCGGCCGCGAGTGCCCCCTCTACCCACGCCACCAGGCGCACGCCGTCGGGCGCAGCCGCGGGCCGGGCTGCGGGTGCGCCGCGCCCGGCCACGATCCGCGCCAGGTCGCGCGCCGCGCGATCCTCACCCGCCCCGGCGAGCACCCGGGCGGCAGCCGCCAGCGCCACGTCGGCATCCCAACCCGACCGTGGGCCGAGCGCGGCGACCGCCTCCACCAACTCGGGCAGCCAGTGTTCGGGCCGCTCGCCCATCCGCACGAGTTCACCGAGCGCCAGCGCGAACCCGGCCGGGTCGTCGGCAGCCTCGGGAATCGCCGCGCCGAGCGCCAGTTCGCACCGCACCGCGGTGATCGCTGCCACGTGGGCGGCCCACGGCTCGGGCAGCACCAGCCGGCTGGCGCGCTCGGTGACCGTCAGCCACCCACGCACCACCTGCTGCCACGGCGACACGTCGGGCGGGAACACGGCACCCAGAGCGTGGGCCAGCACCACCCGCACCGCGGCCGCGTGGCCGACCGGTAGCACGAACGCATCCGCCGGCAGGTCGATGCCTTCGATCGGCACGTTGGCGATCGGCCGCTCGGTCAGCACGGCCCGGTGCGAGAAGGCCACCGCGATCGGCAGGGTCGACTCGTTGGTGACCTCGACCACGGTCAGCCCGCCGTGATCGGCCACCGACCACACGCGGTGCACCGCGTCGCCCTGCGGCACACGTACCCGGGTCTCGGTGACCGGTGTGCCGTCGACGCGCACCTGGCGTACCGAGGCCTCGTCGGCCGGCACATGCCAGCGGTCGTCGGCGGCCACCCACCAGTCGAGCGTCGGCCCGCCGTCCCACGGTTCCACCGCCCCCCACGGCGTCACCGAGGCGCGCCAAGCTCGTCCGGTCGTTCCCGTCGTGATCACGCCCGAGAGTGAACCCGCTCCTCAGCCGTTTGCGAAGCGGTCGCCGCCCTGCAACGCCGCGACTCTTTTACAAAGGTTTTACAAACACCCTGATCAACCTTGCATACTACGAACATATGTTCCTGTACTTTACGGTCCATGAGTACGCTGACCACCTCGACTGCACCCGATGTGCGGGCCGCGTTGGGAGTGCTGCTCGATGCCGACCCTGCCTGCTTCGAACGTGCTGATCTGGCCGATGCCGGCGGGTGTGTTCGGGTGGTCCGCGGGTTCCTCGACGCGTTCGACCTGCAACTCGCCCGGCGCAGTCGCCAGCTTGCCGAACGTGAGCGGCCGTCGGGTCAGACGCCGTCGCCGCAGGCGGGTCAACACGAAGCCAGCCAGTCGTTGCTCGACATGGGTGCTACCTCGTCGGGCGCCGAGGCACGCGGGATCGCGACGCGCGAAGCGGCGTGTGGTGACGTTCCGGGCTTCGAGGAGGCCTTGAAGGCGGCAGAAATCTCCAGTGGCCACATCGATGTGTTGGCCCGCCAACTCAAGCGGCTCACCGACGCCGAACGCTCGGAACTGGTCGCTCGCGCCGGCGAACTGCTCGCCCAGGCACGGGGCTCGATCGCCGAGGGCTTCGAGTACTGGTTGCGCCGGACCGTCGACGAGATCCGGGCGCGGCACCGCCCCACTGCCGCCGACGACGAGCTCGCCGCCCAACGCAAGGCCTCCAAGGTCACCGAGTGGACCGACCAGCACACCGGGATGCGGCACACCAAGATCGAACTCGACCCCCTCCGCGGCGACCAGCTGTCGCGCCGGTTGCGCAACGAGTTGAACCGGCTCCGCAACGACACGACGCCCGGCGTCCCGGCACGTTCGTACGAGGAGTTGAAGGTCCAGGCGTTGATGAATGTTGTCGGGGTCAGCGACACCCCGAACACACCCGCTCCGGAACCCCGGGTAGCTCCCCAGCCGGCGGCTCCGAAGGCGGGCCGTCCGAACCTGGTTGTCCACCTCGACTACCGGTGGCTACTCGACGAACTCGCCGCCACCGGCGCGATCTGCCAACTCGCGGACGGCACCCCCATCCCCGCCGGGGTCGCCCGGCAGATGGCGGTCGACGCGAACATCATCCCGGTCGTCCTCGGCGGCGCCAGCGAAGTCCTCGACGTCGGCCGCGCCCGCAGGCTCGCCACCGAAGCCCAACGGGTCGCTCTGAACGCGATATACATCGGATGTGTCGAGCCAGGCTGTGGGGTCGGGTTCGACGACTGCCACATCCACCACACCAACCCGTGGGAACGCCACGGCGACACCAACCTCGACCAGTTGGCACCCCTGTGCGTGCGCGGGCACGACCGAATCCACGAACAAGGCTGGCACCTCAAGATCGGCCCCGACCACGAATGGGTCGAGTGGACCCGCCCGGACGGCACCACCGCCTACCACGGCCCCGCCCCCAACCGCCGACGATGAGGCAATCCCGCAGCTCAGTTGGGTGGTTTCGGCAGGCTCAACCACCCGACGCAGGCGCTGACCAGATGGTTGAGCCTGTTGAACCTCGTCTTGCTGGCGGTGGTCGAGTGGCGCGCTCGCGGCGCAGCCACCACCACGGTGACGGCAGCCAGGTACGCAGAGTTGCCTCAGAGGCAACAATTCGTACCTGGCTCGGCGAGGCACCCCCGGCGCCGCGGCCCACCAGGTCGGTGGCTCCAGGCTCAGAGCTCGGAACGGCTGGCGCGGGTCATCAGGGTGGTCAGCGCGGTGCGGGCGTCGGTGTCGCCGGCGCACACCGCGGCGACCTGCTCGGCGATCGGCATCTCCACCCCATGGCGGCGCGCCAGGGCGAGCACGCTCGGCGAGCTCTTGACGCCCTCGGCCACCATGTTCATGGCTGCCACGATCTCGCCGATTTGGCGGCCCTCGCCGAGCGCCCGCCCGACCGAGTTGTTACGGCTGCGCGCCGAGGCGCAGGTGGCGATCAGGTCACCCATCCCGGCCAGCCCGGCGAACGTGGCCGGCTCGCCCCCCATCGCCACGCCCAGCCGCGCCATCTCGGCCAGCCCGCGCGTGATGAGGGTGGCCTTGCTGTTGTCGCCGAACCCCATCCCGTCGCACATGCCGGCGGCGATCGCGATGACGTTCTTCACTACTCCGGCCAGTTCGCACCCGACCACGTCGGGGTTGGTGTAGATCCGCAGGGTAGGCCCACCCATCAGCGCTTGGAGATCGGCCGCCACCGACTGGTCGGCGAACGCCACCACGCTCGCCGCCGGGTGCCCGGCGAGCACCTCGGCCGCCAGGTTCGGGCCGGTCAGCACGCCCACCGGATGGCCCGGCAGCTCGGCCGCCAGTACCTCGCTCATCCGCAACTGGGTGCCCTGCTCGAGGCCCTTGGCCAGGCTGACCACCGGAATGCCCGGGCGCACGTGCGGCGCGGCGGCCGCGGCGATCTCGCGGAAGCCGTGCGAGGGCACCCCCATCACGACCACGTCGGCACCGGCCACCGCAACGGCGAGGTCGCTGGTGGCGCGCAGCGCGGGGGGTAGCGCGAAGCCAGGCAGGTACGTCGAGTTGGTGTGCGACCCTTCGATCTCGGCAGCCAGCTCGGGGCGCCGTGCCCACAGCACCGTGTGGGCCGCGGCCGAGGTGAGCGCAGCGACCGTGGTGCCCCACGACCCCGCCCCGACCACCACAACGTTCACGCCCGCTCCCCCCGAAGCATGGACGACACCATAGGCGCGCCCGCCGGGCGGGCTCGGGTCAAGTCTGCTCATGTGGTGGTTTCGACAAGCTCAACCACCGGCGCCGGGCGCTGACCAGGTGGTTGAGCCTGTCGAAACCACCGGGCAACGGCAACGGGGTTAGGGTCACGCCTGTGCGCACGGCGACGCTGGTTCCGGTGAAGGCGTTCGGTGCGGCGAAGGGGCGGCTGCGCGGGCACCTGCCCGACGCCGACCGCGAGCGGCTCGCCCGCTGGACCGCCGACCAGGTGCTGACGGCGGCGCTGCCGTACCCCGTGTTCGTGGCCTGCGACGACGAGTCGGTGGCCGACTGGGCGACCAGGCGCGGCGCCTCCGTCGCCTGGGGGCCGGGGTTGGGCCTCAACGGGGCGATCGACGCAGCCGTCGCCGAGATCGCCGCAGCCGGGTTCGACCGGGTGACGATCACCCACGCCGACCTGCCCACCCCGCGCGGCCTGGCACACCTGCACCACGCCACGCCCCGCCCTGCAAGCGGGGTGGTGATCGTGCCCGACCGGCACGGCGACGGTACCAACGTCCTCAGCCGCCCGACCGCGATCACATTGCCGGCCCAGTACGGCCCGGGCAGCTTCGGTCGCCACCTCGCCGCCGCGCTCGCCACCGGCGCTCCCGTCACCGTCCGCCACGACCCGTTCCTGTCGGTCGACATCGACACCCCCGCCGACCTGCGTCACCCCACCGTCGCCCGCCTGCTCGCCACCGCGCTCGGAGCCACGACGTGACCGACCCTGTGCGTCGGGGTGGTCTCGATACACCGGCTGCGCCGGCACTCGACCACCGGAGGGGCAACCCTGCGTCGGCACTCGACCACCGGGACACTCGGACGCCGGCACTCGACCACCGGCGGAGGGAGTTGTCGTGAGTGCGAACGAGCCGGGGCAGCCGGACTTGGCGGTTGCTGCGCACACCACCGACCTGGCGACGCCACGGGTGGCGTTGGCGATCGGGGCGCACCCCGACGACGTCGAGTTCGGGGGCGGGGCCACGCTCGCCAAGTGGGCTGCGGCCGGATGCGTGGTGCACCACCTGGTGCTGACCGATGGGTCGAAGGGCACCTGGGACGCGCACGCCGACCTGGCCGCGCTGGCCGCCCGCCGCCAGGACGAGCAGCGCGAGGCAGCCCGGCGGCTGGCCGCCCCGAATCACGGCGAGGTGGTGTTCCTCGGCTACGTCGACGGCGAGCTCGACAGCGACCTGGCCGCGCGCAGCCGGGTGGCCCGGGTGATCCGCGAACTACGGCCCGACGTCGTGCTGGGCCACGACCCGTGGAAGCGGTACCGCCTGCACCCCGACCACCGCCACGCCGGGCTGCTGGCCTGCGAGGGCATCGTCGCCGCCCGCGACCCGCACTTCTTTCCCGAGCACGGCCTGGCCCACCACCGCCCCGAGCGGCTACTGCTGTGGGAGGCCGACGCGCCCGACCACGCCGAGTCGGCCGACCCGGCCGCGCTGGCCGCCAAGCTCGATGCGCTCGAGGCGCATGTGAGCCAGCACGAGTCGACGATGCACGCCGTGGACGGCGACCAACTGGCGGCCTTCCGCGAGCGGGTGAGCGCCCGCCTGGCCGGGCTGGGGGCGCCGTACGGGTTCGCCGCCGCCGAAGTGTTCAAGCTGATCACCGACTTGTAGACGCGACGCAGCCGACACAGCCGGAACGCAAACGGGCGGGGCCGAAGCCCCGCCCGTTCCGAGCGCCCGAAGGGATCTTGGAGAACTACTTCTTGGGGTTGAGCGCAGCCTTGAGCGTCGACGAGGCGCCGAACTTGACGGCCTTCGAGGCGGCGATCTTGACGGTCTCGCCGGTCTGCGGGTTACGGCCTTCGCGGGCGGCACGCTGGGTGAGGCTGAACGAGCCGAAGCCCGGCCAGGCGACCTTGCCGTCGTTCTTCACTTCAGCGACGACGTAGTCGAAGAACGCGCCGATGGTCTTTTCCGCGTCGGCCTTCGACACACCCGCCGCGCCGGCGACGGTGTCGATCAGTTCTGCCTTGGTTGCCATGAGACTTCCTTTGTTCGGTACGAGCGAGGCCTGCCGCGAGGTGGCTGCGGGCGTCGGACCCCGGTGAGCCGAGTTGGCTACAAGCCCCATCAAACGCCGCGAACTACAACGATGCAACTACTCTCGCCAGTTGCATTTGCAATCAAATATTGGTGCGGGCCTTGCGGTACAAGGCCCGGAGGGTCTGGTTCACGATGCGAGCGCGGCGCTCAGGGCGGCCGCGACCGCGGCCACTTCGCCGTCCGCGTAGCGCGTGCGCGGCCAGAAGAATCCGCGCAACCCGTCGCCCTTGGTCCGCGGCACGACGTGGACGTGGAGGTGGGCGACGCTCTGGCTGACCACGTTGTTGGCGGCGACGAACGTGCCCTGGCAGCCAAGCGCGGCCGGCATCGCCGCGGCCACCCGGCGCACGCGCTCGAACAGCGGCCCCACCTCGTCGGCGGCGAGGTCGGGCAGCGTCACCGCGTGCCGGCGCGGTACCACCAGCGTGTGCCCGGCGAACAACGGCGACCGGTCGAGAAAGGCGATGCAGACGCCGTCGGCGAAGACCACCTCGGCCGGCGCCTCACCGCGCACGATCGCGCAGAACGGGCACACGGGGTCGACGGCTCGGGCCACTGCCTCACCGTAGGCACTCACCCTGGATCCACCGTGAATGCAGGTTCGTCAACACGTTGCGTTCAAGCGCCACGCAGGCCGGCCTTCACTGGCGGTGCACCAGGGCCAAGGCGGACGCAACCGCCGTGGGCTGGGGCCACGTCAACGAGCAGCCGCGGCGATCGGTAGACCCAGGCTCACGCGGGGGCGGCATTGACGCCCGGTGTAGCGTCGGGGCCATGCCCCAGCAGGTCGTCAACGGCGCCGCCACGCTGTGTTCGTTTGGCATGGCACCGTCGACGTTGATGGTGCTCCCGGCTGGCAGGGTGATGGCCGAGAACATGCCGGCCGCCAACATCTTGGACAACAAGCCGTTCGTCAACATCATGCCGTTCGGGTTGTGCAGCAGCCTGGCCAACCCGATCACGGCGGCCCAGACCGCGGCCGCCCTCGGCGTGCTCACGCCGGGCACGTGCACGCCGATGACGGTCGCCCCGTGGATGCCCGGCGCACCCAAGACGCTGGTGGCCAACGCCCCCGCGCTCACCAACAACTCGCAGTGCATGTGCGCCTACGGTGGGGTGATCACGATCACCACCCCGGTGACGATGAAAACGATGGTGTCCTGACACTCGCTTGACGCACAGTGCGGCGAATTTGACGATCTGCCCACGCGGCGTCGACCGCTGGGGGAGCGCAACGATCAAAATTGTGTCTATCTCAAGTGTTGCTTGTCGTGCCCTCTACCTCCTGTGTTATTCTCGGCGGCGCGGGTCAGCACAAGAGATGGCACTCAACGTGGGGGCCGGGGCACGATCCGTAGCGGTCGTTGCGCGCAACGGCCGTTCCACAAGTTGAACTGGGAGGTTCATCGTGCCGTCGTATTTGACCCCGGGTGTCTACGTCGAGGAAGTCCCCTCGTCGAGCGCCACGCTTTCCGCAGGCGCCACCGCTGTGGCAGCGTTCGTCGGCTTCACCGCCAAGGCCCCGACCGACGATCCCAACGACCCCGACGGCCTCAAGCCGCGGCTGGTCACGAACTGGACCCAGTTCGAGAACCTCTACGGCGGGTTCGTGCCGGGGGCGATGCTCGCCCACTCCGTGTACGGCTTCTTCAACAACGGCGGCTCGCTGGCGTACATCGTCCGCGTGCCGCACACCGTGCCGGCCACCGAGTCGGGCCAGTTGGCTCTGACGTCGGGCGACCGGGCGCTCGGCCCGGCGGTCGAGTTCACCACCACCGAACCCAACGCCGACGTCACCGTCACCGTGCTGGCCGAGCCACCGGCCGACGATGCCGGCGACGACGCCGTGCCCACCTACGAGGTGATCGTCAGCGAGCCGCACAGCGAGCCCGAGCACTTCAGCGGGGTCACGCTCGGCTCGATCGGCACCGCCCTCGGCACGTCCACCAAGGTCAAGGTCGAGACCAAGATCGACGTCGACCAGCTCGCCGCCGACCTGCAGACGCTGCCCACCGGGGCGTTCGCGATCGAGCCCGCCGCCCCCACCCCGGTCAGCGTGCCGGGCCGGGCGTTCACCGGCTCGGAGTCGGCCCGCACCGGCATCAACGGCCTCACGATCGCCGACGACGTCACGATGGTGATGGTGCCCGACCTGATCACGGCCGCCACCAAAGACGACGGCACCGTCGACCTCGGCCTGTGGAAGTCGGTGCAGCTGGCGCTGATCAACCACTGCGAGGGCCAGGCCAACCGGATGGCCATCCTCGATGCGCCTCCCGGCATGTCGCCCCAGCAGATCAAGGAATGGCGCAGCGACACGGCCATGTACGACTCGCAGTTCGCGGCGCTGTACTACCCGTGGGTGAAGGTCGCCAACCCGATCGGCACCAACGGCGACAGCGAGATCCTCGTGCCGCCGTCGGGCCACCTGGCCGGCATCTGGAGCCGCACCGACGAGTCGCGCGGCGTCTGGAAGGCCCCGGCCAACGAGGTCGTGCGCGGCGCGCTCGACGTCGAGACCAACATCACCAAGGCCGAGCAGGGCCTGCTCAACCCGATCGGCATCAACTGCATCCGCCCGTTCGGCACGCAGGGCATCCGGGTATGGGGCGCGCGCACGCTGTCGTCGAACACCGACTGGACCTACATCAACGTCCGGCGCCTGTTCAACATGGTCGAGACCTCGATCATGAACGGCACGCAGTACGCCGTGTTCGAGCCCAACGACGTCAAGCTGTGGGAGGGCCTGAAGCGCACGGTCAGCTCGTTCCTGCGGGGCCTGTGGCGCGACGGTGCGCTGTTCGGCGCCACTGCCGAGCAGGCGTTCTACGTCAAGTGCGACGCCGAGACGAACCCGCCCGACTCGATCGACCAGGGCAAGGTCGTCGTCGAGGTGGGCATCGCCCCGGTCAAGCCGGCCGAGTTCGTCATCTTCCGCATCGCCCAGATCAAGGACGAGGCGGCCTGACGGCCGGCCGCGGAACTAGGAGGACATACACATGCCCGTCTCCACACCTGGCGAAGTCCAAGACGTCGAGCTGATCGGCTCGTGGTTCTCGATCACCCTCGACAACGGCATCACCGGTCACTTCACCGACGCCAGCGGCTTCAACTACGAAATGGAAGTCGTCGAGCAGACCGACACGATGCCCACCGGCGACACCCGCACCCGCAAGCGTCCCGGCACCGCCAAGTACTCCGACATCACGCTCAAGCGCACGCTCACCCCCGACAAGAAGTTCTGGGAGTGGGCCAAGTCGATCCGTGACGGCAAGCTCGACTACCGCACCAACGGCTCGATGGTCATCCACGACATGAGCGGACAGGAACTCAGCCGGTGGACGTTCACCAACGTCTGGCCGTCGAAGTGGTCGGCCTCCGACCTCGACGTCGGCAGCGACGACCTGATGGTCGAAGAGGTCACGTTGGCCGTCGAAGAACTCGTCCGGAACAAGTGAGGAACCTGACATGGCAACTGACGCCGCAAAGCACGACGAGGACTTCCAGGGTTCGTTCTTCGCGCTCGAGATCGACGGCCTGACGCTCGGCTGGTTCACGGCCTGTAGCGGGCTGTCGCTCGAGTTCGACGTGACGACCTTCAAGGAGGGCAACGGCTCGAAGGTGGTCGAGCGCAAGCGCCCGGGCAAGCCGAAGTACAGCGAGGTCGTCCTCAAGCGTGGCTTCACCACCAACAAAGAGATCCACGACTGGTTCAAGGAAGTGGTCGACGCCGCCAAGCCGACCCCGTACAAGACCGGCTCGATCGTCATCTACGACCGCCAGCAGCAGGAGGCCGCACGCTTCAACCTCGAGGCGATGTGGCCCTCGAAGCTGTCGGTGTCGGACCTGTCGGCCGGCAGCGACGACGTGATGATCGAAGACCTCACGATCCAGCACGAACTGCTCGACTGGGTCAAGCCGTAAAGCACCCCGATGGCCGGTCTGCGCACGGAGTTCGAATTCACGCTGCCGAAGGGCTACCTCGCCGCGGACGGTGTACTGCACCGTCACGGGGTGATGCGGCTCGCCACGGCCCGCGACGAGATCGAACCCCTGCGCGACCGGTCGATCGAGGGCCCCGACGACCCGTACCTCACGGTGCTCGTTCTGGCCCGGGTGGTCACCACGCTGGGCACACTCCCGGCCGTCGGTGCCCACGAGATCGAAGGGCTGTTCGCAGCCGACCTGGCGTTCCTCCAAGACCTGTACGGCATCGTCAACTTCGGTGACCAACGTGACGTGGCCGCGCTCCAAGCGAGCGTGCTGCCCGACGAACCCGACGACGAGCCGGTGGCCCCCGCCGCCGCTGATGATGACGACGAGTTCGGCATGGTGACGCTGCCCGACGTCGACGAACTCGATGCCGACGCCGACGCGGCGCCGGCCGCCACCGAGCCCGAACCGCCGTCCACGGCACCGCGCCGCCGGGGGCGCATCGAGGAAGTCAGTCACACCGGTTCCGGCTGACCGGAGCCCACGATGAAGCTCTACCCCGAGAGCGCCCTGTGGAACGAGATCACGTATCTCGCCTATCACCTCCACTGGCCCCTCGACCACCTGCTCGACCTCGAGCACCCCGACCGGGCCCGGCTTGTCGAACTCGTCGCCGGACTCAACGAACGAGCCTGGGAGGCCCTCGATGCCGTCCGTTGACGCCTACTACAAGCAGCGCATCACCGCCGCCACGTTCCTGTTCGAGGTCGACGGGGTCGAGATCGGCTGGTTCATGGAGGTGTCGGGCCTGGAGGTGACGGTCGAGACCGAAGACATCCAGGAGGGCGGCCAGAACAGCTTCGTGCACCGCTTGCCCGGCCGGATGACGTGGCCCAACCTGCGCCTCAAGCGGGGCGTCACCAAGAACGACACGCTGTTGAACTGGCTGAACAAGTCGTCGGGCGAGCAGTTCGCCGCGGCCGGCAACAAGCTCAGCCGCTCCACCGCCGCGCTGACCTTGATGGGCCCGGCCGGCGAGCGCCTGCGGGCGTGGGAGTTCGACGGCGCCTTCCCGATCAAGTGGACCGGCCCCAAGTTCGCCGTCGACTCCACCGACGTGGCCACCGAAGAGCTGGAAATCACGCACCACGGCTTCCGCGCCAAGGAGCTCGCGTGACCGCTGCCGCGCCGGCCATCGCCGAGCCCACCGATACTGCCGCCGAGACGCGCGCCACCGGCGACTTCGGCCGGCGCCTCGCCCACCGCGTGGCGGCTCGCACCGCCACGCGGCGACACACCGGCGGCGCGCGCTCGATCGGCATCGTCAGCCGCTCGGCGGTGGGGTTCGGCCAGGCGATCGGCCGCAGCCGCCAGACCCGCCCGAACGTCACGGCCGACTCGCTGACCTCGTTGCGCCTGCGCCCACCGGTGGGCTGGTGGCACACGCTCGACACGGCCGACTCGGTCGCGCCGGTGTGGCAGCACGACGCCTGGACCGACGACCTCGTGCCCCCCACCCGGCACTCGCCGCGGCGGCCTGCTCCGGCGCGCGACCCCGAGGTGGCACGCCGGGCGGCGCCGGTGCCGGCCGCGCGTCCCGAGCCGCGTCCCGAGCCCGCCGTCGCCCCCACCGGACTGGGGCGGCTCGACGCGCTGCGCAACATGATCGCCGGTGGCCTCGCCCCCGACGGCTCGGCCGTGTCGCCCGACATCTTGCACCAGCAACGCCCCGACGACGACGTGCCGGCCGAGCAGGTCGCCCCGTCCACGCCGCGCCGGCGACCCACCCCCGTCGCTCCCACCGACCCGGCCGGCGGGCCTACCACCCGCCAGGCCCACACCGAGGCGGGGCCGGCCACCGGCCCGGGTTCACTCGGCCGGCGGATGCAGCCCGAACTCGTCGAGCCCGGCGCGCGTCAGGCCCAGCCCGAGCCCGGCCGCGGCGACCAGGCAGCCTCCGCAAGCACGTCGCCGTCGCGCCGCGAGGTGCCACGGGCAGGCGCCTCCACCGCACCGCCGAACGCACCGTCGGCCCCCCGTGAAGCGGCCGGTGTCCGGCGCAGCCCGGCGTGGCCCACCGATGCTGCCACTCCCCCACAGCGTGACGAGGTGGCCGGACGCGTGACGTCTCGCCCGGGGGCGGCCACCCCAGGCACACGGCCGACGCCGAGTGCGCCCGGCACACCGATCGCGCGCGCCACAGACCCGACGGCAACCCCGCGCACGGCTGGCGCTCCCGACCGGGCCGGGTTCGCCGCTCCGGGCGTGCCCGGCGACCACAGTGGGCGCGACCCCGTCGCGGGCGCGAAGCCAGCGCCCGAGCAACGCTCGAGTACAGCCGCGCTGGTGACTCCGGCGGTGGGCGAGCCGGTGGGGCGCCAACCACGGTCGACGAGTGACACGCCCACCGCACCGCCTCCGGTGCGCGCACCACGTCTCGATACGGGCGCTGCGCGCCCACTCGACGACCGTCACCCGCAGCAACTCGCGCGATCGCTCGACGGCGACCATCCACCATCGGCTCCGCGGCCACTCGGCGGCGACGATCCATCATCGATCAGGGGTTCAGCGGATACGCACAGCAGCACCAGGTCGTTGAGCCGATCGTTACCACCGAGACCCGCGACGACCAGTGGTTTCGACGGGCTCAACCACCTGGGCGGCGATCGCCCATCAGCTGAGGCCCCAACGCGACGGCTCGGCGACCACAACCCAGAGCTGGGCGTTGCCGACCTGCGCGTGCAGCGGTTGATCGCCGCCGACCCGACGCATCGCCCGGCGCCGCCTGCGGCGGCCCCCGCCCGCGCGGTCGCGGTTGCCGAAGCGACGGCGGTACCGAGCACGCCGCGCGCGTCACGTCACCGGGCGCTCGTGCCGCAGCTTCCCGGGTCGGCCCTCGACGGCCAGCCGCTGCGGCGGGTGACGCTGCCGCGGGCGATGTCGAGCGTGCACCGCCCGTCGACCTCGCTGGTCGCCCGTACCGTCGCCCCCGCCAGCACCCCCGCGTTGCTCGCCGCGGCGTCCACCGCTCCCCTGGCGATGGCGACCACCGTCGCGGCCCTGGGTCGCGCCGAAGCCGGCTCGGTGGTCGCCGCCAACCTCCCCACCGCGGCGGGTGCTCGGCCAGCCCCCGCCGACGTGCGCCCGCCGGCGGGCGTCGTCGATCTCGCCGACGAGTTCGTCCGTCCCACCACTGAGGTGCCTGCCGAACGGGTCAGCGTGCGCCGCGCCCCGTCGGCAGCCGGCTCGTCACCGGCAGCAGTTCCGGCCGTTCTCGCCGGCCCCACCGCCCCGCTGCGCCGACGGTCGCTGGTCGCCACCGGGGCAGATGTGTTGCGTCGGGCCCTGGCCGAGCGTCCGCAGCCGCACCGCCAACCCGGCGCGGCGTCGCGGGCCACACCGGTTCGCGCCGACCTGCCGGTGGCCCCGGCCACCCGCGCGGCACGCGACGCCAGCGCGCCCACCCCCGGCCCCACAACCGAGTTCGCCGTTCAGCCTGTGGCCGAGCCGGCTTCCGAGTTCGAGCCCGCGGCCACCGACGCCGCTCGTGCCCCACAGCGCGACACCGGCACGGTCCGCCGCGCTCCCAGCGACGTCACCCACGCCGCCGGGACACCCCGTTCCGAGGCCGGGGCCGCACTGGCCGAGCGGTTCATGACCGAACTCTCGCAGGCCGTCCGTGCCCGCCCGGCACCGTTGCCCACGACGTTCCGCCCGCTGGCCGACCAGATCGCCGGACGACAATCGGTCGCCCTGTCCACCGATACCGCCTCGCGGCGGGCACTCCGCTCGGTCGGCAAGCGCGCCGCCACGGTGGGCGGCACGATCCACCTCGATGCCAGCGCGCAGCAGCTGGTTGCCCCGTCGGCGCAACTGACCGAGGTGGTCGCCCACGAGCTGACACACGTCGCCCACCCCTCGGCGGCACCACGGTTCTTCGACGACATCGACGAAAGCCCCGAGGAACGCCGCGCCGAAGCGGTGGCCCGCAGTATCCGCCGCGCCCCGGTGTCGCCCACCAACTCGACGCTGAGCGCCCCGTTCGCACCCCCACGCCCGGCGCCCACCCGCGGCCCGGGCGGCAGCGACGTGATCCGCCGCGCGCTCATCGATACGGACGTCGACACCGACAGCCAGCCCCGCGGCGTCGCCGCACTGGCCGCCATGTTCGGGGGCCAGACGCCCCATCTCGCCAGCCCGCCCGGCTCGCTCCGCAGCAAGGAGTCCCTTGTGCCCACGTCGTCCACCGCTCCTACCGGCACCACCCCGTCCACCGGCGGCAACGGCACGAGTTCGCCGTCCACCGGCGCCACGAACCCCGCCGACGTACTCGACACCGACTACGCCCGGAGCTGGTTCCAAGGCGAGATCGAACGCAACAACCGACTGATCCTCGAACGGCTCGAAGACACCATCCTCGCCCAACTCGAACGCCGCGGCGGCCGCTTCCGGGGAGGCTTCTGATGGCCGCCCAGCAGCTCCAGAAGGCCTACCTCGAAGTCGAAAACGGTGCCCGCATCGACTGCATGTTCAACCCGGCCACGTTCTCGTTCTCGCAGGCCAACCGCTGGGACTCCGACCAGATCCCGGGCAAGGCCACCCCGACGATGCGGTACGTCGGTGGTGGGGGCGGCTCGTTCAACCTCAGCCTGGTGTTCGACACGACGGCGCAGGGCAGCACCGTCACCGCCTACACCAACAAGCTGGTCAAGCTGATGGACGTCGACACCGGCCTTCCCGGCTACGACGCCGCGCGCAGCAATGGCCGCCCGCCGTGGGTGAAGTTCCACTGGGGTACCGACCTGCACTCGTTCAAGGCGGTCATCAAGAACATCCAGGTCGCGTTCACGTACTTCTCCAGCGAGGGCCTGCCGCTGCGGGCCACGGTCGAGATGAGCCTGGAACAGTTCGAGCCCGACGCCAACTGGGGCCCGCAGAACCCCACCTCGGGCACCCCGCGCCCGAACCGCACACACCAGGTCGAGGTCGGCGACACGCTCGACCGGATCGCCTCGCGCTACTACGGCGACGCCACGCAGTGGCGCGCGATCGCCGACGCCAACGGCATCGGCGACCCGCTCGACCTGGCCCCCGGCCGCTTCCTGGCGATTCCCGAGACGAGTCGCTAGTGCCCCGCTCGACGCTCGTCGCCAGCCCCGAGGTGATCGTGGACGGGTCACCCGTTCCCACCTCCGACCTGGCGCAGATCTCGGAACTGCACGTCTCGCGGACGCTGGGCGCGCCGAGCGAGTTGACGCTGTGCCTGATCGACGAGACGTTCGAGCTGCTCGACGGCAGCCGGTACGTGGTGGGCGCCACCATCGAGGTCAAGTTTCCCGATCCCACGGGCAAGGCGACATCGGTGTTCAAGGGCGAGGTCGTCAGCGTCGGCGTCGACCAGCACGCCGGCCAGGCCCGCGGCTGCCTCCTGACCCTGACCGCGCTCGACCTCGCCCACCGGCTCGGCCACCAGACCCGGGTGCGCACGTTCCAGAAGCAGAAGTACTCCGACGTCGTCTCGAGGATCGCCTCCGAGTACGGCCTCCAGTCCCAGGTCGACGACACGTCGATCTCGTTCGACTACTTGATCCAGACCACCACCGACTACGCGTTCCTCCAAGAACTCGCGTTCCGCACCGGCTACGAGTGGCGAGTCGACGACAGCAAGCTGATCTTCAAGCCGCGCGCCGACAGTTCCCCGGTGGTCACCGTGAGGTACGGCGAGGACGTCCGGCGCATCCGCGCCCGGTACACGGCCGGGAACGAGGTCGCCGGCGTCACCGTGCGAGCCTGGAACCCGCTGTCGAAGACAGCAGCCGTCGGCACGTCCCAGCTGTCGAGCGTGCGCGGCGCCGGCGCCAGCGGCTCGGCGAGCGAACTCGTCACCCAGGGCCGCAACAAGGCGAGGGCATTCAGCAAGGACGTCGCCTCGTCGTCGCTGCTGGCCGCCGTTCCCGACGAAGCGACCCAACTCGCCAACGCGCTGGCCACGCGCCTCGCCACCGCCGACCTGTCGGTGCGCTGTGAGTGCCTGGGCGACCCGCGCATCGCCGCTGGTTCGGTCGTCAAGATCGAGAACGCCGGAACCAAGCTCAGCGGCAACTACTACGTCACCTCGGTCGAGCACCATTTCGGCCGCGACGGCGACCTGACCACCACGTTCTCGACCGCACCGTCCGACTCGTCGTCGATCGTCGACCTGCTCGGCGGGGCCGAGCGGGTCAACCCGTTCGGCCAGCTCGGCCTGACAATCGGCGTGGTCACCAACAACAAGGACCCCGACGGCCACGGCCGCGTGCGGGTCAAGTTCCCGGCCCTGAGCGACAGCGAGGAGAGCTGGTGGGCGCGCATCGTCACGCCCGGCGGGGGCAGCGAGGCCGGCCTGATGTTCATGCCCCAGGTCGACGACGAAGTGCTGATCGGGTTCGAGCACGGCGACATGCGCCGCCCCTACGTGCTCGGCGGGTTGTGGGGCGCCAAGGCCAAACCGCCCACCGCCACCGACACGTTCCTCGCCAACAACAAGGTGATCGAGTGGGGCGTCAAGACGGCGAACAAGACGACGCTGACGATCCGCGGTGGAGACAAGCCCGAAGACAAGCACTACAAGTTCGCGCTCCCCGACGGCACCACCCACTACATGGGGTCGGACAAGACCGAGATCATCGCCCAGAACAAGTCGATCGAGCTCAAGTCGGGGCAGGCATCGATCAAGATCACCGACCAGGGCGACATCGAGATCAAGGGCAACAACATCAAGATCGAGGCCACCCAGAACCTCACGGTCGACGGGCTCCAGATCGCCGCCAAGGCGAAGACGTCGCTCAAGGCCGAAGGTTCGGCGAGCCTCGAGCTCAAGGGCGGGGCCTCGGCCAAGCTCGAAGCGAGCGGCATCACCGAGATCAAGGGCTCACTGGTCAAGATCCAGTAGTGCAGATCGAGCAGCAGGACAACGAGTAGCAGGACAAGAGGTACGAGCAACCGTGTCGGACATCAGTGACTTCGTCGGGAGGGGCATCAGCTTCCCCATCCGCGTCGACCAGTCGGGAGCGATCGCGCTCTCCAGCGGCACCACCGACATCGACTCGTCGCTGCGCATGATCCTTACCACCGCGCCCGGCGAGCGGGTCATGCGCCCGTTCTTCGGATGCCGCATCTGGGAGCTGCTGTTCGAGCCGATCAACGCCAACACGATGGGCCTGATGGGTGAGGCCGTGCGCGAAGCGGTGGGCCGCTGGGAGCCGCGGATCACGCTCGACGACGTGCACATCGACCCCGACCAGCGCGAGCACGGCCGGGTGTTGATCCACCTCGACTACACGGTGCGCGCCACCAACGACCGGCGCAACCTCGTGTATCCGTTCTACGTCATCCCCCGCGAAACACCCCAGGAAGAATTGTGAGGGAGCAGCTGTGAGTCTGCCCGTGACCAACCTCGACGACCGGCGGTTCCAAGACATCGTCGACGAGGCCAAGCGGCTGATCCCGCAGCTGTGCCCGGAGTGGACCAATCACAACCTGTCCGACCCCGGCGTGGCGCTGATCGAGCTGTTCGCGTGGATGACCGAGTCGATGCTGTTCCGGCTCAACCAGGTGCCCGACGTGTTCTACACGCGGATGCTCAACCTGCTCGGGTTCGAGCCGTACCCGGTGTCGGCCGCCCAGGTCGAGCTGACGTTCTGGGGCAGCGCCGACGAGGGCCGCACCATCGTCGTGCCGGCCGGCACGCAGGTGTCGACCGTGGGATCAATCGGCGAGACGCGTGTGTTCACCACGCTGCGCGACGCGGCCGCGGTCGCGCCCGGCTTGAAGGGCGCCCTCACCGCCGACGGCGACCAGTTCACCGACGTGTGGGAGCACCTGTCGCTGGGCATCAGCCCGGTCACCGTGTTCACCGGGTCGCCGATGGTCCCCGGCGACGCGTTCTACCTCGGGTTCGAGCGTTCGCTGGCCCACAACGTCGTGCGGCTCGCGGTTGAGGCCCGCGCCGAGGGCATCGGTGTGGTGCCCGACCGGCCGCCGTTGGTGTGGGAGGTGTGGCAGGGCGAGGGCTGGGCCCCGGCCACGATTCCCATCAACCCGGCCACCGACGCGTTGTGGGACACCACCGGCGGCCTCAACCGCGACGGCGAGCTGGTACTGATGGTGCCGGGCGCCCACGAGCCGCTGACGTTGGGCGGTGTGCGCGCCCACTGGATCCGCGCCCGCCTGCTGCCGTCGGGCCCCGACCGCCCGGCCTACCGCAGCTCGCCGCAGCTGCGCCGGGTGCGCGCCGACAGCGTCGGCGTCAGCGTGCCCGCCGAACACAGCGAACCGATCGAGGCCGAGGTGATCGGGCGCAGCACGGGCAAGCCCGACCAGGTCTTCATGTCGAGCCGGGCGCCGGTGCTGACGCGCACCCGGCTGGAGACGCTCGAGGTGATACTGGTCGACGGCACCGTCGAAGCGTGGTCGGAGGTCGCCGACTTCGCCGACTCCGACCGCACGGCCCGGCACTTCGTGTGGGACTCGACCACCGGCGAGATCCACTTCGGTCCGCTGATCCGCTACCCCGACGGTTCGGTCCGTCAACACGGCGCGATCCCGCCCGAGGGCGCCCGCCTGCGGCTCACCGGCTACCGCAGCGGGGGCGGCGCGGCCGGCAACGTCGGCGTCGGCACGCTGACCGGGCTGCGCACCACCCTGCCGTACATCTCGCGGGTCGAGAACCTGGTCCCGGCCACGGGCGGCGTCGACGCCGAAACCGTCGCCAACGCCAAGCTGCGCGGCCCGCAGACGCTGCGCACCGGCGGCCGGGCGGTCACCACCGCCGACTTCGAACGGCTCTCGCAAGAGGCCGACCGGCGCGTCGCCCGCGTGCGCTGCCTGCCGCCGTCCGACCAGTTCGCACCGGTGCGCCTGCTGGTCGTGCCGGCGATCGGCGAGCCCGCGCACTCGTTGCAACTCGACCACTTCGCACTGCCCGACGACATGATCGGTCGGATCTCGGAACACCTCGACGAGCGCCGGGTGCTGGGCAGCCGGGTCGAGGTCGGCACGCCGTTCTACCAGGGGGTCACGGTCGCCGCGCTGCTCACCGCGCGGCCCGGGCGGCCGCCCTCGCTGGTGCAGGACCGGGCAATGCGGGCGTTGTATCAGTACATCAACCCGATCACCGGTGGGCCCGACGGCGGCGGCTGGCCGTTCGACGCCGACCTCAACTCGGCACTCGTGTTCCAGGTGCTCGAAGCGGTGGAAGGTGTCGAGCGGGTCGACGAGGTGCTGTTCTTCGAGTACGACCTGCGCAACCACGAGCGGGTCGGCTTCGGCAAGGAGCTCGTCAAGCTGGCGTCCGACTCGCTGTTCCTGTCGGCCAACCACCAGGTGGTCGTGCGATGAGTACGACAGTTCGGAGAGTGCGCTGATGGCCCGCCGTGACGACTGGCTCACCCACCAACTGCCGGTGGGCATGGCCGAGGACGACTTCCTCTTCCGGTTCGTGTCGATCTTCCAGCGCGTGGCCGACACGGCGATGACGCAGATCGACACGCTGCCGCACACGTTCGACCCGACCGTGGCGCCCGAGCCGATGGTGCGTCAGATGGCCGCCTGGCTGGGCGTCAACTGGGTCGACTCGTCGCTCGACGGGCGCCTTCAGCGGGCGATCGTCACCGAGTACAGCCAGATCGTCCAGTGGCGCGGCACCAAGCGCGGGTTGCGCCGCCTACTCGAGCTGCTCACCGGTGGCGGCGAGGTGACCATCACCGACTCTGGCGGCGTGTGGCCCGAGGGCGAGTCGCCGCACAGCTCACCGCACGTCCGTGTCGACCTCGTGCGCACCGGGTGGTTGTCCGACGACGACCTGGTGCGGATCATCCGCGACGAACTGCCGGCCACGGTGAGTTTCGACCTGTGGGCTGCCGGGCGACGCCTGTTCCCGCCCGACGACATCCCCTCAGCCGACGCCCCCCGCGTCGGCCAGCTTCCCATCCCGTCCCCTGCACCGGCCGGAGGCCCCGTTGGCTGACGTCACCTGTCCCGAGTGCGGCACCGTCACCGAACTCCCGGCCATCCGCCGGGCGGCCGACGAGTTCTGCCGGCACTGCGACTATCCCCTGTTCTGGACACCGTCGGCTGCGCCGATGACGTCACCGGGCGGCAACGCCGCCACCGCGCTGCGGCGCCTGCCGGGTGCCGGCGGACGGCAACGGATCGGGTCGAAGGACTGCCCGGCGTGCGGCGAGCTGAACCCGCTCGGCGCCACCGACTGCCTGCGGTGCGGGGCCAACCTCGACCCGAAACCGCCCGAACCGGTGGTGGAGGAACTCCCGCCGCCGGCACCCGAACCGGAACCCGAACCGGTCAAGCGCACCCCCTGGTGGTGGTGGCTGGTGCTGGCCGGTGTGGTGACCGCAGCCGTGGTCGCCGCCGTCGTCATCGCCTGACCCCCGCTCTCGACCACCGTCACTACCGGTCGTCGAGTGGCGCACTCGCGGCGCAGCCGCCACTGCGTTGTATCGAGACGGCTAGCCCGGCTCGGTGGTCGTTGTTGTCGTTTCCTCGGGCTCGGTCGTGGTGGTGGTCGTCGTGGTCGCCTCGGTCGTCGTGGTCGACGTGGACGAGGTGGTCGTGGTGGTCGTCGTCGTGGTGGGCGGCACGGTCGTGGTGGTCGTGGTGCTGGTCGTCGTCGTGGTGGTGGTCGTGGTTGTCGTCGTGGTGGTGGGAGCCAGCACCATCTCGACCGTCGGTACCGTGACCTCGAAGCCGGCGGCCTGGTTGAACGGGGCGACGTTGCCGTTGATCGTCCTGTACAGCTCCTTGCTGACCGAGAACGCGCGCTGAGCGTTGTTCCAGCCCGCCGCCGAGCGCTCACCCACCGTGAACGTCGTTTGGCCGAACTCGTCGGTCTGCTGCGTGGTGCTGCCGAACGTGACGTCGGCGTCTTCGATCGGGTTCGTGCCGTCGGTGACGGTGAACGTGACGGCGATGGTGCGCTCGGCGACGACCAACGTGGGCGAGGTGACGTTGCCTGTGGCACCGACGACGACGTTGGTGGTGACGAACCCGACGCCGAACTTGTCGAACGTGACCACCCAGGTGCGGTCGGCACCGTTCGGCTGCGTGCCAAGGCCTATCAGGTGATAGGCACAGCTGTTGCCAGCGCTGTTGCCACAGCTGTTGCCGGTGATCGTGCCGTTGGCCCCACCCACCACCACTGCCGGGTTGTCATCCGCGACCGCGGCCAGTGACGCGTCTTCGCTGCCCAGCCCCGCGGCACCCCAGATCGACCCTTCCAGGTTGACCAGCGGCCACAGCGCTACCGAGGTCGTGCCGTCGAGGTCGAACGCGTACGTCACCCGGCGAACCCGGTAGCTGGTGCGGCTGAACTCCAGCTCGAGGTCGCCGGTCTCGTTCCATACCTCGCTTGGCAACGTGATGTCGGCGGTGCCGTTGATGGTGTAGTCGCCGCCGACCTGCGCCGTCGGGGCCGACGCCCGGTAGACCTTCATCGTCACGCCCGACAGGCTGGCCCCGCCGCTGGTCGCCGTGGTGACGTCGACGAACCGGGGCAAGATCGCGGTGGCGGTAGGTACCTGGGCACCGATGGTGAGCTCGATGCCGGTGGTGACCCTGGTGTCGGGGTAGTTGCCACCGTCGACCCACAAGTCGTACGTGCCAGCATCGACCACGCACTCGTACCTGTCGTCGCCGAGCGCCGTGCACTCGGCGGCCACCGTGCTGCCCGCGCGCAGCTCGACCTGCGGGCTGGTCAACGTCGACCCGTTGAGCAGCTCGACGACGTAGGTGGCCTTCTGGGTGATGTCGACGTCGCGCAGCACGCGGACGCCCAAGGTCAGCGTCACGCCGACCTCTTCGGGCGGGAAGTCGGTCTGGGTGACCCGCAGCGTGTAGCTGCCCGCGCCGGCGTCGAGCTGGTAGTCACCGTCGCCGGGCAGCGGCCCGGCCACCCCGACCACCTCGTCGTCGTCGCTGTCGATCAACGCCACACGGCCGCCGGCCCTGAGCGCGCCGGTGCCGTCGGGGCCGGTCTGGGTGGCAATGCCGGCAACCCGCCCGAGGTCGGGGGTCATCGCCGGGCTGAGGGCCCTCGCCTCGGGGCCGGACGACGGGGCGACCGCGATCGTCCCGTCGTAGGCCGCGTGGAGGGCCGCGTCGGCCTCGAACGTGTAGTCGCTGAGCTGCGGCGGCACGCCCGTGAACGTGACCGTGTTGCCACCATCGTCTGCCGGAGTGCCGAACAGCGGGTTCACCAGATCGTCGTGCGTCAAGGTCGGCGCTACGGTGCCGGTGAGGTCGAAGTCGAAGAACTGGTCGGACGGCCCGAGCGTGACGGTCACGACGACGTTGGCCGCCCGGAACGTGAACGGGGTCGCGACCGGGTTCGGGCCGGTGTCGTTGACCGCGATCGGCACCGAACCGGTGCTGCCGATCAGTTGGTACCCGGCCGCTTCGACGGCCGCGATCGCGTCCGGCGAGAGCGTCACGGTAGCCGCCCCGTACGGCACGTTGTCGAACGAGTACACGATCTGGCCCGAGTCGTAGGTGCTGGTGACGACGGCACTGCACGTGGCGGTGTTGGCGGGGTCGGTGGTGATCGGGGTGTACCCGTCGAAGCAGATCGGCTCGGCGACGCCGTCCGGCGGGTCGTCGGTGTCGAGGCCGAGCTCGTCGGTGCCCGTCTGGTTGGGTACCACGGTGCCGTCGACCTCGACGCCCGGTACCGCGTAGGTGATCGTGACGTCGTAGTCCCATTCACCGGCGACCGGTGCCGGCAGCACGACCGGGCTGTTGAACTGGTTCTGGGCGACGATCCGCCCGCTGACCGTGGGCGCCAGCGACGGCAGCGGCGCGCGCACCACGACCCGACTGGTGGCGTCGGCCGTGCTCGGGTCGATCGTGATCGTGACGATGGTGGGGAACGCCACCTGCTCCGAGTCGCGGTCGCCCGGCGTGGCGAACCGGCGCACCTCCAACCGGTACTGGCCGGGCAGCAGCCCGTCGATCACCGCCGCCCCACCCACCAGCGGGTCGTCGGCGGTGACCGCGGCCGGCACCTCGACGCCGTCGGAGGCGCGGTACAGGTAATAGCTGGCGCCGTCGACCGGCAGCCCGGTGACATCGAGCACGTCGAACACGCTCAGGTCGAGTTCGCCGGTGCGGGCCTGGAGCTGCCAGGTGCCAAGCGGGGTGGTGTCGTCGTTGACCAGCAGGAAGATCCCGGGCACCGGCGACGCCCCGGCCAGCGTGTCGGCGGGGGCGCCCGAGCCGTCGACATAGTTCGGATGGGCGACGGTGATCCGGTAGTACCCAGGCGGGCCGGTGAGCCCGAACGTGTTGCCGGTGACGTCGAGCGCGAACGCGGCACCGAGCGGGTTACCGTCGACGTCGACCGGTTGGGCGGTGACCGTGGCCGCAGCTGCCTGGCTGGTGGGGCCTGTGTAGGTGTCGTACCAGTTCTGGAACGTGATCGTGCCGGTGCGCGCGGCGTACTCCGGCAGGCGGATCGACACGTCGACCAGCTGGCCGGCAAGCACGGCGAGCGGGATCGTGCCGCCTGGGCCGATGGGGGTCAGCGCTCCACCGGCAAGCGAGAACTCCGCGCCAGGGATGTCGAACCCGGGCACACCGACGGTCAGCGTGTACGGCCGCGGGGTGATCTCCGGGGCACTCGCTGCGACGGGGATGTTGCTGAGCGTGTAGACGTTGTTGACATCGCCACTGACCGTGATCGGGCCGGTGAACGGAGGCGGACCGTCAAGGGTGATCGTTGGCGCAACACCGGGAGGCAACTGAAGCGGGTTGCCGCCGCTATCGAGGAGCGTCAGTTGCAGCGCGGCACGCTGGGCGACCTCGACGCTGTCGGTGAACGGCACCGCAAGCGGCGGCGGTGACGTCGGGGCCGGCGCGACGACCTGTGTGACGGGTACGGTGCCGTAGAAGTCGAACCCGGTGACCGCGCTGACGGCGATGCTCCATGTACCGGGCTGGGCGTTGCAGATCTGGAACTGACGGTACGGGTTGGTGGGAGCCGTGGTAGCTGGGGCCAGCAGGCGCAACTGGGGGGCTCCCGCGAGTGATGGAGCGGGGCAAGGGCCGCTCGGGCCAAGCGGCGCCGTTGCGCCAGTCGGCGACGTGGCGGTCAGCGTAAAGGCGTCGAAGTTGACGGAGCCGGGGTCGGTCGTGCGGACGACGAAGTTGCCGGTCACCGTGCGCGGGTTGCCTGTCATCAGCCGAACGTCGAAACGCCCGGCCGAGGTTTCGGTGACGGTGGCCGACGCCCCATCGGCGGTGGCCGACGCCCCGCCGTCGTCGACAGTGACGGTGATCGCTCCGGTGGTGAAGCGGCCTTGCGAGTCGAACGTGTACGGAGTGACACCATAGACCTGGCCGTCGAGGTCCCACACTCCGCCGCCGCTGCTGGTGGTCGACAACGTGGCGAGCGGCACCGCCGGCGGAGGGTGGTTGTCGTTCGCCGACTCGGCGGTCGTGTACGCGGTGAGCGGAACAGCCGACACGGCGACGCCGTCGAGCGGCATCCGCTGCGTGCCGTCCATCCAGAACACCGATCCGCCGATCGCGGGCGCCGGGGGGGTCAGCACCATGTGGATACGACGGTCACTCGGCACGTTGTTGGTGGTGGCGTCGACGTTGTCGAGCATCGCCGTGGCGGGCACCCGACCGGGGTGGCGGGCCGTCACCGTGCACGTTCCCGTGAGGTCGTGCTCGTCGACCAGCGCAGGGGTGATCGAGAACGAGTCGTTGCCAACCGTTCCTGCTTCGTCGACCAGCGGTGCAACGAACGCAGCGCTTCCATCGGTGCAGGCGACCTCGACGCTGAAGTCGTCACTGTCGATCGGATCGAGGGTCGATCCAGCTACCGGGCCCTGCGGGTCGAGCCCCGGCTGGTAGATACGACCAGTCAAGTACGGATACCGGTAGGCCCTGATGTCGTCGACCACGACCGGGTCGGTAGCGTCGAACGGCAGCACGAATCGCATGAACCGGTCGTTCGGGTTGGCGCCAACGACCGCATCGTCAAGCAGCTGGTCGGTACGTACCAGGTACCCGACCGGCGACGCACTGTCGCTGATCTCGATTCGATAGGTGCCCGGGACCAAACTGTTAGGCGGCGTCTGCCAGGTGCCGTCGTCGCGACTCCTGATCGGTGGCAGCACCGGCGCATCGCCAGGGCTTTCGGGCTGCCGGAACAGCGAGACGAAGTAGCCCGAACCGGGCCCGGTGATGACGGTGTCGGTGATCGAGTCGATCACCCGGCCCGACGCTTGGCCGAGCCGCAACAACTCGACCTGGATACGGGTTTGCGACAACCCGATCGACACCCGCCGCGCAGGCGCCGGGTTGTAGCGCGGAGCGGTGACCTCGACCATGTACGTGCCGACCGCGATATCAGCGAGCTCGAAGTTGAACGGCTCCTGGGTGAGCTCACGCACGACCGCCCGCGTCTGCGGGTCGATGACCCGCACCGTGGCGCGCCTGATCTCGCGCTGCTCGGCAGTCTCACCGGCCGGGTCGATCACCTCGACCACCAGCGAACCCGTACCGATCGCGGCGATCCCGTCGTTGGGTTCGAGCACGAAGTTGAGCGGCGGCGGGGTGACCCCGGCGGTGAGCGTGACGGCTTGTGTCGACGTGTCGTGCTGGTAGTGCTCGGCGCGCACCGTGTAGTTGCCCGGTGGCAGGTCGTCGATCGTGAAACTGCCGGTGTTCGGTGCTCCGGCGGTGGCCACCCTGAACGTCAGGTCGCCGGTCGACAGCGTGAGCCCGACGTTGGGAATGCCCCTGCCGCGGGCGGAGCTGGTGACCATGCCGGTGAGCCGCAACGTGGTGCGGGTGAGGGTGAAGTCGACGCCGCCGACGGCGCCACTGACCCCGACCCGGCGGGTTTGCGTGAGGTACCCGTCGGCGCTGACGGTGACCGTGTACGTGGCCGGTGCGGCGAGTTGGGGGATGTTGTAGAACCCGATGTCGCCGTCGGTCAGCGACGACGTGGTGAACGTCTGGTCGTCGGTAGTGGCGGTGATGGTGACCCCACCGAGCGGGCGGCCGTCGGGCCCCAGCACGCGACCGGCGATGCTGCCCACCCCCGCCCGCATCGTCAGGTCGGCACCAGCGAACTGCTGGCCGGGCGACAGCTGCACCTGGCGTACCTCGGTGCCGTAACCGCGGCGCACACCGGTGATCGAGTAGACGCCGGGGGTGCTGACCTCGCCGACCGACCACGACCCGATGTCGCCGACGGTGGCCGTGGTGGTGGTGAACGTGAGCACCCCGTCGGTGACGGTGATCGCCACGCCACCAAGCGGGCCACCCGGCCCGTACGCCCGGCCCGACAGCGATCCGGTGGCCGGCTCGAGCTCGACGTCCATCTCGGTCGCGCCGCCGTCGGCGGGCGGGGTGACGACGAACGACTGGGTGTCGAAGCCGGGTTTGGCGAACGTCAGCTCGTACGACTGGCGCAGGGCGACGTCGGTGAACAGCCACACCCCGTCGGGTTGGGGCGACGTGGAGACGGCCGTGCCTGCCAACTGTGGCAGTGGCCGCAACGGTTCGGTCTGGCGGCGCCCGTCGAGCGCGTCGGTGACCTGGGCCGCGCCGAGCCGCGCCGACCACAGCTTGGCGACCGGGCGCGCGTCCTGGTCGAGTGGCGCACCGAGCGATTGCCCCGGCCCCGAGGCGACCAGCGCCTGCGGGCCGTCGGGGGTTGCGGCGAGCGCGATCGGGGTCAGCGTGATGCTGATGTCGTCGAGCGAGCCGGCCGCGCGTACGGTGCCGCGCACCACCGCCGACGTCGGCGCCGTCGACGCGCCGCGGCCACCCGCTCCGTTACCGCCGGCCACCTCGTCACCCCCGCCGCCTGCACCGCCTGCACCGGCGAGGCGCGGGTCGGCGACCAGGTTGCCGGCGGCGTCGGTGAACAGGTCGGGCTCGCCGTCGCCGTCGGTGTCGACGCCGGTGACCTGCTGGCCGTTCGGCAAGATGAAGACGTCGGGGATGCCGTCGCCATCGGTGTCGATCGCGGTGATGCGCTGCCCGTCGGCGGTGATGAACAGGTCGGGCACCCCGTCGCCGTCGGTGTCGAGCGCCTGGTAGGCGCCGTCGGCCAGCGGCGTGTCGTCGGAACGGCCGTTCCACCACCAGATGAACCCGCCGATCGCGCCGAGCCACAGGGCGATGACCACCAGCGCGGCCACCCCGCCGCGCAGCCTGCGGGCGAACAGCGGGCGCTGCACGAACACGGCCGTGGCCGACGTCGCCGAGGCGCGTCCCTGGCCGGTGATGACCAGCGTGTGTTGGGTGGTTTCGCCGGTCAAGCGCAGCGGCCCCTTGACCCGCCCGGCGACCAGCGCGCGCTGGCCGGGCAGCACGCGCACGTGCGGCCGCTTGAACCGCACGCTCGCTTCGGGCGACTCGCCGAACACGTCGAGTTCGACCGGCACCGGCTCGAAGTTGGCAACGTCGACGCGCAGCTTGGCGCGACGCCGGCCGCGCACCGTGGTGGGGATCGGTGTCAACTCGACCCGTTCGACCGAGCCGACCGACACCGTGAACGGCGTCAGGCTGGGGCGCGAGCCGGGGCGGTCGGTGTGGACTTCGAGGCCGGCGGTGTGTTCGCCGATGCCGAGGCCGGCGGGCACCGCGACCGGGACGAAGCAGGTGGTGTCGGCGCCGGCCGGTACCACCACCGTCGTGTCGGGCGGCGGTACCGCCTCGGCGTCGAGCCCGACCACGCGGATGTGCACCGTGGCGTCGGCGCTGCCGTCGTTGTACAGCGCGACCTGCGCCGCGGCGACCTCCCCCGGAGCCGCCTCCACCCGCTCCGTCAACACCCCGACGCGCACGCTCATGGGAGGGTGACCGTGATGGTGGGGACGGTGACGGGGCGGCCGGGTTCGGCCACCACCGTGCGCGAGTCGAGCGGGTCGGCGGCGGTGGCGCCGGCGTACACGGCCACCACGTAGTTGGCCGGGGCTTCCAGGCCGGGGAACCTGTAGTTGCCGTCGGCATCGGTGGTGACGGTGGCCAGCGCCTCGCCCTGCGGGAACTGCTCGGGGGTGAACAACCGCACCGTCACCGTGCGGTCGGCCGGGTCGAACCCGTTCACCGAACCGGTGAGGCTGGCCTGCTGGCCGAGTTGCAGTTCGATCGCGGCGACCGGCGTGCTGGCGGTGATGTTGACCAGCACGGTCACCGGCTCGGTACCGGTTCGGCTGGCGCTCAGCGTGTAGGCCCCTGGCCGCACGTTCGAGAACGCGAACCGGCCGACCGGGTCGTCGGCGCTGGGCATCGTGCGCGTCTGCGTGCCGTCGCTGAGGGTGACGGTGGCCTGGCCGAGTGGCGAGCCGTCGGGCCCGCGGACGATGCCGGTGACCGACGTGGCCTCGCGCGACAGGGCGACATCGACCCCGGTTTCGTTCTCGCGCCCGCTCGCCGGGTCGAGGTCGATCACGCGGACTTGGGGGATGGTGCCGGCCCCCGCGAACGTCAGCGTGTAGGTACCCGGGGCGTCGAGCCCGGTGATCGCGTACGAACCGGCCGAGCCACCCTGGCTCACCACACCGACCGTGCGGCTGATGTTGCCGCCGTTGACCGTGACCGTGAGACCGCGGGCGGGCTGGCCGTCGACGGTGACGCGCCCACGGATGGAACCGACCGCCGGCACCAGCCGGGCGTCGAACGCGCCGGCTTGCTGCTCGTTCGTGAGCGAGATGGTGCGCGACTCGGACGCGTAGCCGTCGCGGCTGACCACGACGGTGTATTGGCCGGGGGTGGCCAGGTTGCGCAGTGCGTAGGTGCCCACCTGGCCCTGCGTCAGCGACACGGTGGTGACCTCGAGCGACCCGTTGCTGGCCGTGATAGTGGCCCCGCCGAGCGCACCGAACGGCCCGCTGACCGAGCCCGAGATGATGCCCTGCCCGCTCGGCACGGCGACCTCGACATCGGGCGTGTTTTGGCCGGGTTCGAGCACGAAGTCGCGGACGACCGGCGGCGAGCCGGGCTTTTCGACGATCAGCTGGTAGTTGCCGGGCGACGGCACGTCGGGCAGCGTGAACGAGCCGTCGGGGGCTAGCACGGCCGTGGCCACCACTGCGCCCGCGCCGGCTTGACCGGGCACCACCAGGCTGACGGTGGTACCGGCCGGGTCGTCGACCGCGATCACGCCGGTTACATCGACCGGTGTGCCCACGATCGTGAGCGCGTCGAGCTCGGTGGGCTGGCCCAGCTCGACCACGACTGGCTCGGCGTCGCCCGGTGCCGACACGCCCCCGTTCCACGTGGAGTCGACACCGGCGCCGCTGAAGCGCACGAGGTACTCGCCGGCACCCAGGTTGGCGAACGTGAACGCCCCCTGGTCGTCGGTGGCGGCCGACCCCACCGGGTTCTCGATGTCGTCGGCGACGAACAGTTCGGCCTGCACGCCCGACATGCCCTGATTGGTGCTGGCCGACACGACCGAGCCGACGATGGTGCCGGGGTTGGTGGGCACCATCGCCCCACCGGCGGCGTCGCGTTCGAGCGCCGCGTCGATCACCGCGTCGGACACGCGGGCCTGCTCGACGACCTGGTTGAACGTGCGGCTGAGCACCGCCGCGAACACGGCCGCGGCGGTCAGCAGGCCGAGCAGCGAGATCAGCCAGCGCGAGATGCGTGGGCGTTGGAGGAACGTGCCGAGCGTCTCGACCCGTGATTCGGGGCCCCCCGCAACGAGCGCACCGGGCTGCTCGGTGATGACACCGAACGTCATCGTGCGTGCCCGCGGTTGGCCGAACCACGCCCGCCCGCCGCTGACGCTGACGTCGATCACCTGGTCGCGCCCGGGGGCGACCAGCACCGACGGTGGGTCGAACCGGAAGTGGGCCAGGGCCTCGGGGTCGACCGCGTAGCCGTCGACCTGTACCGCCGCGTTGCCGTCGTTCGACACGACCATGCCGAAGCGGGCACGGCGACCGGCGGTGACCATCACCGGGTCGAGCCGCACGCTGGTGCGGGTGCGCGGCTGCACGGCGAGCGCGACCTGGCTCAGCGAGAACGCCCCCGGGTCGTCGTCGGACGACACGTTGACCGCCAGCGTGCGCTGCGACGCCGGGTAGTCGTCGGGCAGACGCACCTGGATCTCGACCCGCTCGGTCTGCCCCGGGAACAGCGACAGCCGCGGTGGGGTGACGGTGACCCACTCGGGGTCCAGCCCGAACACCTGCACGCGGTAGGCGTCGATCACCGACGTGGTGTTCGTGATCGACACCGAGATCATCCCCGAGTCGCCGGGCACGACGTCGACGGTGTCGGGGAAGGCGACGGTACGCATCAGTTGCGGGCCCCCAACGACGCATCGACCACTGCTGCGTCGCCCTCGGCGACGTGGACCAACACCACCCGAGTGGTGTAGCCCTGACGGGCGAACGTCAGCGTGTACGAGCCGGCGGGAAGGTCGGCGAACGAGTACGACCCGGCCGGGTTGGTGGCGCTGGTGGTGACCTGCGAGCGGGTGCCGTCGGTGGCGGTGACGGTGACCTCGCCCAGCCCCGACCCGCCGCTGCGGACCGTGCCCGAGATGGTGGCCTGCACCGGCAGCATGTGGACCGGTCCGACGCCGACCAGACCGGCGGTGGTGAACGCTGCCGGGTACGTCTCGGTCTGGTAACCGGGGGCCGAGAACGTCACCGTGCACTCGCCGGGTACCGGCAGGCCGGTGACGGCGAAGCTGCCGGCCGCGCCGGCCGGGCCGTTGGTGGTGAGCGTGGCCCCGGCCCCGACGTACCCGTCGCACACCGCTTCGACGGTGACCCCGCCGAGCGGGTTGCCGGCCGCGTCGACGACCGAACCGCCGACGGTGCCGCTCCCGCCGACCAGCTGCGCCGAGGTGGACGCGGTGCCGCCCGCGCCGAGGTCGAGCGCGATCGTCTGGCTGCTGTAGCCGTCCTTCGTGAACGTCAGCACGTACGTGCCGGGGGTGGGCAGATCGACCAGGCGGAACGCTCCGACCGAGCCCGACGTGGGTGTGGTGGCCCGCACCTCGGTGTCGCCGGATCGGGCGACGACGGCCACGCCACCGAGCGGGGCACCCGAGCCGTCGACGACGGTGCCCCCGATCGTGCCTGCCGCCGCCGACAGCGTCACCGTGTTGAGCACCGCCGCCTGGCCGCCACCGACGGCCTGCTGGAAACTCTGCGTGGCGAAGCCGTCCCCGGTGACGGTGACCTGATAGGTGCCCGGCGTGGGCAAGCCGTCGAGGTTGATGGTGCCGTCGGTGGTGGTTTGCGTGAACACCTGCGGGGGCGCATCGCCGTCGGCCCCGCTGGTTTCGGTGATCAACGTGGCGGTGACGGTGAGCGGGGTGCCGGCCGAGCCGGGCGGCACAGCGATCGCCCCCGTGAGGCTGCCGCGGGCACCGTCGACCACGACGTCGAGCCCGGTCAGCGTCTTGGTGGGTTCGATGCGGATCACGTCGCCCGGGGCGGGGTCGGCCGTCACGGGTGCGTCGGGGTCGAGGTACCACGTCTCGGTGAACCCTTCGGCGCTGTAGCGCAAGCGGTATTGGCCGGGGATCAGGCTGGGCAGCGCGAACGTGCCGTCGTCGCCGGTGGCGGCCGAAGCCACCGCGACCTGCGTGCCGTCGGCCTTCACCCGCCACGCCTCGACGGTGATCCGGGCGACGCCCTGGCCGGTGGTGGCGGCGGTGACCGTGCCGCGGGCCTCGCCGGCGATCGCCGCGATCGGCACGTTGGCGGGGCCGGTGAACAGGTCGGTGCCGACCGCCTTGGTAGCCGGGTCGTCGCGGCGCAGCTCGGTGACCACCCACAGGAAGATCAGCGCCCACAGGGCCACGATCGCGGCCAGCGTCAAGACCGTGATGAGGCCCCGCGGAATGCGCGGCTTCTGATTGAACGTGGCGACCTTGTCGAGCGCGATGCCGTCCGGGGGTTCGCCCGAGCTGACACCCACATGGACCTGACGGGCCACCGGCTGGCCCAGCCACGGGCGCGGGCCGCGCATCGTGATCGGCAGCACCGCCTCGGCGCCGTGGCCGAGCACCACCCGCGCCGGCTCGGCCCGGCAGTCGACCACCCGGGTGGGTTCGAGCGCGGTGACCGACACCTCGGCGACGGCGTTGCCGGTGTTGCGGATGATCGCCTCGATCCGCCCCGACGAGCCACCGGTGACGATCGACGGGCGCAACTCGACGTCGAGCCCTTCCACCACGCCCACCGCCAGCCAGAAGTCGTGCACGCTGCCGCGGTCGGCGTCCAGCGTCGACACGACGCGCACCACCACCAGGTAGTCGCCGGCCGGGCAACTGCGCGGGATATCGAAGATGACCGTGAGCCGGTCGGTGGTCGACGGGAACAGGCTCACCAGCGGCCGTTCGAGGCGCACCCAGTCGGGGTTGATGCCGTCGACGATCGCCGTGACACCGTCGATCACGTCGCTGGTGTTGGTGATGTCGATCTCGACGCGCGTCTCGATGCCCGGAATGACCGCCACGTGCGTCTGGGAAATCGCGCTCTCGATCGCGGGCATCGCGCTATCCGAACCGGACGCCGCCGTGGGCGGGAACATGGCCGACCAGCGGCGGGTCGGTCTCGACGACGATCTCGTCGCCTTCGGATGCGCGCAGCAGGAACCGGCCCGCGGCGTTGACGTAGGTGGCGTCGGCGGGGGCCCGCGCCACCACACCCACCGCGGCCGGGTCGGTGACCTCGCCGGCGACGCGACGGCGGCGGTCGATCGGGCCACCGCCGATGCGCCCGACCGCGGTCTCGACGCCCTCCACGGGCGGCCCGGCGAGCTTGTCGGTGCCGATGTCGAACTCGGTGGCGAGCATCATGTTGATGCCCGGCTTGAGCTGGCCCTCGATCAGCTTCATCACGTCCATGTGGTCTTCGCCGGCGCGGGCGATGGTCAGCGACGGTGCCTCGAACTCGTCGTAGGCGGGCGGCAGGAACTCGCGCGGGATGCCGCCGTTCGCCAAGATCGCCCGCAGCAGACCGGCCAGGAGTGCCCGCTCGTCGCCCTGGTCGGACGTCCACGCGGTGACGACATAGCGCAGTTCCAGCACCGGTGCGGCCATCCGGTGCACCACGCCTTGGCTGGTCTCGACCAGCTTGTTGCCGCTGCGCGACCGCGTCGCCGAGCGGCGGATATCCCACAGGAACAGGTTCACGGTGGGCCGGCTGAGCTTTGCGGCCCAGTCGCGGTCGGGGGCCTCGAACGACAGGTCGATGTCGGTCGCGCTGAGCGGTACCGCAGCCCGGAAGAACGCTTCCAGACTCTCGTCGACCAGCTCCAACACGTCCGTTCCTCCCGCTGCCTCCGGACCGTCGAACGACGGCCCGGACGGCACCGCAACTATAGCTAAGGCAACCACTAGAGTTCCCGTCGAGTGGGCAAGTTCACACGGATCGTGACAGTTTCTGGAACCCTGGCGATCGGGGTACTGGCCGGGTGCTCCGGCGACGACGACACCGCCACCACCGAAGTACCCGTGCTCGACGCCGACGACTCGCTGGTCGGGGCGTGCCTGGCCTTCGCCCCCGACGTCGGGTCGGAGATCACGTCGTTCCCGCGGGTCGAGTGCGCCCAGCCGCACAGCCACGAGGTGTTCGCCGTGGTCGACAGCGCGTCGTCGAACTATCCCGGCTTCGAGGCCCTCGAAGCCGAGGCCCAGGTGGCGTGCCTGGCGGCGTTCGAGCCCTACGTCGGCGTGAACGCGTTCGACTCGACGTTGTTCTACGAGTGGATCGTGCCCACGCTCGACAGTTGGGACCGGGCCGACGACCGCCAGATCATCTGCGTCGCCGGCAGCCACGACGGCGCGCCCCTCGTGGCCTCGGTCGCCAACTCCAACCGCTGAGGCCGCCGGAACGCGGCCAAGGTGGTTGAGCCTGTCGAAACCACCGCTGAATCGGTCCAGGTCGGATGGGGTATCGCCCATCCCGGTCTCACCCATGGGGTAGAACAGGCCCGTTGTCGAGCCCCGTCGATCCCCCACAGAGTGAGGAGCGCGAGTGACCGATCTCGTGTCGTCCGTCTCGTCCGCCGCCGATGCCGTCACGGCGGAAGCGACCAGCGTCCCGCCTGACGGGTCGACTGGCGTAGCGCAGCGGGTCGTCGTCGACACGTCGGTGCTGATCGCCGACCCGCACTGCCTCGCCTCGTTCGGGGAAGTCGCCCTGGTCGTGCCGCTCACCGTGGTGGAAGAACTCGACAGCTTGAAGACCCGTCCCGACGACGTCGGCCGGGCCGCCCGCACCGCGCTGCGGGCGATCGAGGAACTGCGCCTCGCCAACGGCGGCAGCCTGGCCACGCCGGCGGCGATGCCCGGCGGCGGCACGCTCCAGATCGAGATCAACGGCATCCAGAAGCACCTGCTGATCGAACACGGGCTCGACCCGGCGGTGCCCGACAACCGGATCATCGGTGCGGCCCTCGGCCAGACCCAGTACGGGCCGACCCTCATGGTGTCGAACGACGCCGCTCTGCGCATCAAGGCCGCCCACATGGGTGTGTCAGCGGCCGAACATCAGCCCACCAAGCTGGTCCGCGCCGACCGGCCGGTGGGCTGGTCGGTGGTCGAGGCCCCGTACGGCGTGGTCGACTGCCTGTACGCCGCCGGGGCCGTCGACGCCGCGGCCGTGCCGGACGCGCCGGCGATGACCGAGAACGAGTTCGCCGTGCTGCGCTGCGGTTCGCAGTCGGCGTTGACTCGCCGCCGCGGCAGCGAGCTGGTGCTGCTGCCGCACGCGGTACCCGAGCCCTGGGGCCTCCGCCCGCGCAGCAAGGAGCAGCGGTTCGCGCTGGAACTGCTGCTCGACCCCGACATCTCGGTGGTCGCCCTCGACGGCCAGGCCGGCACCGGCAAGACCATCGTCGCCATCGCCGCCGCGCTCGAACAGGTCGTCGAGCAGCCGCGCTACGAGAAGGTCGCCGTGTACCGCCCGCTGGTACCGGTCGGCCGCGCCGACGTGGGGTTCCTGCCGGGCGGCCTGGAGGAGAAGCTCGACCCGTGGATGTCGGCGATCCACGACGCGATCGTGGCGCTCACCGACCGTGGCTCGTCGCACGACGCCCGCCAGCTGATCGACGAACTCACCGCCCGCGGCCAACTCTCGCTTGAGTCGGTGACGTTCCTGCGCGGCCGCTCACTGCAACGCCAGATCGTCGTCATCGACGAGGCGCAAAACCTCGAACCCACCACGCTGCGCACGATCCTCACCCGCATCGGCGACGGCACCAAGGTGATCTTCACCGGCGACACCAGCCAGATCGACGCCCCGTACCTCGGCGAATCGAACAACGCCCTGGCCGTGCTCACCAACGCGTTCGCCGACCAGCCCTGCTTCGGCCACGTCACCCTCACCAGCTGCGAACGCAGCGAAGTCGCCAGCCTCGCCGCCGAACTGCTCTGACTCCCCCGGTGGTTTCGACAGGCTCAACCACCTGGCCAGCCTGATCCCGGTGGTTGAGCCTGTCGAAACCACCCACCAGAGCCTGCGACACCCCCTCACTAGGGTGGTCGCCATGGAGGGGCGCTACGCGGTCGTCGACATCGAGACGTCGGGCCTCAAGCCGCATCGGCACCGCATCTTGCAGGTTGCTCTGGTCACCGTCGCCGACGGCAAGATCGTCGACGAGTGGGTGTCGTTGGTGCGCCTGCGCTGGTGGCAGCGCGTCGGGCCCCGGCGGGTACACGGCATCTCACGCTCGACGTTGCGCGGGGCCCCCGAGCTGGCCGACGTGCTGGCCGACTTCGCCCGGCGACTCGACGGTGCCACGTTCGTCGCCCACAACGTGAAGTTCGACTGGGCGTTCCTCGAACGCAGCGCCCGCCGGGCTCGCATCGCGCTCCCTGACGCACCCAAGGTCGACACGCTGTGGCTGTCGCGCCAGCTCGACCCCGACCGGCAGCTCTTCCACGGCCTGGCCGCGGTCGCCGAGCGCTACGGCATCACCAACGAGCGCCCCCACGACGCCCTCCACGACGCACGAACCACCGCCCAAATCCTCCCCCACCTCCTCGCCGCCACCAGCCCGCCAGGTGGTTGAGAGATCCGCTACTGGTAGCGGGCGAGGATTCTTCTGGCGGCGGTGGGGGCGGTGCCGGCGAAGTCGCCGGGGTCGAGCAGTTCGATGTCGGGGCCGGCGGTCACCAGTACACGGGCCAGCCAACGCTCGCTGGCGACCGGGAGGCGCGCCGTGACCCAGCCGTCGGTGTCGGGCGGTGACACCTCGTCGACGGGGAAGCGCTCGAACACCCACCGCGCCGCGGGCGCGACGCGCACGGTCACGCGCGGGGTGGAACCGTCGGCGAACCAGTGCCCGGGTGCGGCCAGTTCGCCGGTGACCGGCACCGTTTCACCGGTAGGCACCAACTCGCTGATCCGGTCGACACGGAACGTGCGCTGCTCGCCCGAGCGGTCGTCGGCGGCGATCACGTACCACGACCCGCGGTCGGTGAACACCTGGCGGGGCACGATCGTGCGTTCCGACACGGTGTCGCTCGACTCGCTCCAGTATTCGATCTGTACCCGCTCGCCGCGGGTCGCCGCGTCGACCAGCTGATCGGTGAACGTCGCCTTGGCAACCTCGACGCGGATGATGCCGGTGTCGTCCTCGCCGAGCGCGGCGGCAAGCTTGCGCAACCCGCGGCCGAGCGGGCCGTCGGGGTCGGAGCCGGGCAGTTCCATCGCCGTGCGGCCGGCCGCCAACAGCTCGAACGCCTCGACCGAGTTGAGCCGCAACGGACGCGTGAACAGGCGCGGCACACCGGCGTAGACGCGGCCCTCGTCGACGAACACGTCGATCATCTCGTCGACGAACGGCGGCAGCCCGCACATCGCCGCCAGTTCGAGGTCCTTCACCACCTCGCGTTCGGTCAGCGCGAACCGGGCGGCGACGTCGGCCACCGGTACCCCGTCGGTGGCGGCCGCAGCCTGTTCCATCAGCCACGGCAGCATCACCAACAGCCGGCCGAGCCGTTCCTCGGCACCGCGCGGGCCACGCCGGGCGGCGCTCACCGGGCACCCCCTGCCGCTCCGGCCACGCCGACGAGCCAGGCAACGATGTCGGCGCGCAGGTCGGCGGGTTCAAGCACCTCGGCGTGTTCCAGCAGGCCGAGTACCCAGGTGCGGAACGCGTCGGTGTTGACGTACGGCACCGACACCTCCACCGAGCCGTCGGGGTGACGGGCGAGCACCCGGTCGTCGCCGAGGTCGGCGACCACGGTCGCCGCCGGGCCGGCGTCGACGCGTACCCGGGCGGTGCGCACGGCCGCGTCGGGCTCGCCGCCGATCTGGAGCGGGTCGGCAAAGAGCACCTTGGCCGGGTCGAACCCGGCAGGCCGCTCGAACGTCGTGCCGTCGAGCACTGCGACGTCGCTCTCGCGCCGGTCGAGCCGGTAGGTGCGCTGCTCGCCGCGGGCGTGGTCGTACCCGATCAGGTACCACAGTCCGCTACGCAACAACAGGCCCCACGGGTCGACCGTGCGGTCGAGCCCGCGGTACCGGAACCGCACGGCGTGCCGGGCCGTCACCGCCTCGCGCACAATCGGGAGCGCCGGGTCGTCGGGCACCACGGCCGACACCGCGGCCGAGCCGCCGAGCAGCCCAGCGCCCACCTTCCACAGTGCGTCCTGGCCGGCCTGCGACCCGGGCCGGGTGGCCGCCAGCGCCACCTGGAGCGCCCGGGTCTCGTCGGGGTCGAGGTCGAGGTCGCGCAATTCGTAGCGGTCGCGGTCGATCCAGTAGCGCGTCGACCCGGCTTCGGGGCCACCGAGGATCTGCTCGGTCTCGATCGGCACACCGATGTCGCGCAGGGCAGCCTTGTCGCGTTCGAACGCGGCCCGCCGGTTCTGCTCGCCATCGGGGTACTGGCCTTCGAGCGAGCCGGCGATCTGCACCAGCGTCAGCGGTTCACGGGTCTCTTTGAGCAAGGCCAGCAAGTTCGTCAGCCGCTCCACCCGGTCCATACGCGCTCACAGTATCTGGGCGGCGACAGGTGGTCTCGATACACCCGGCAGAGCCGGGCACTCGACCACGGGGTGGGACGGCGACGCCGGGCACTCGACCACCGGGGTGGGACGGCGACGCCGGGCACTCGACCACCGGGGAGGGACGGCGACGCCGGGCACTCGTCCACCGGGGAGGGACAGCAGAGCCGGGCACTCGTCCACCGGGGAGGGACAGCAGAGCCGGGCACTCGTCCGTCGAGTGGCTACTTGTATTGGTAGAAGCCGCGGCCGGTTTTGCGGCCGAGCAGGCCGGCGTCGACCATCCGGCTGAGCAACGGCGGGGCCGCGTAGAGCGGCTCTTTGAACTCTTGGTAGAGGCTCTCGGCGACGGCCAGGGTGGTGTCGAGGCCGATCAGGTCGGTGAGCCGCAGCGGGCCCATCGGGTGCGAGCAGCCCTCGACCATGCCGGTGTCGATGTCGTCGGCCGAGGCGAACCCCGACTCCATCATGCGGATCGCCGACAGCAGGTACGGGATCAGCAGGTAGTTGACCACGAACCCGGCGCGGTCCTGGCTGCGGATGACCCGCTTCGAGAGCTGGTGGGTGGCGAACGCGTTGGCTCGGTCGATCGTGGCCTCGCTGGTCATCAGGCTGGTGACCAACTCGACCAGGCGCAGCACCGGCACCGGATTGAAGAAGTGCACACCGATCACCTGCTCGGGCCGCTGGGTGACCGTGCCGAGCTTCATGATCGGGATCGAGCTCGTGTTGCTGGCGAGGATCGCGTCGGCGGCGGTGACGACCTTGTCGAGTTCCTGGAAGATCGCGACCTTCATCGCCTCGTCTTCCACCACCGCCTCGACCACCAGCTGGCGATCGGCGAGGTCGGCGAAGTCGGTGGTGAAGGCAAGGTTGGCGAAGGCCGCGTCGCGCTCGGCCTCGGTGAGCTTGCCGGCCGACACACCGCGGTCGAGCGACTTGACCAGCCGCGCTCGCCCGGCCTCGGCCGCCTCGGGGGTGACCTCACGAACGACCACGTCGAGCCCCGCCCGAGCGCACACCTCGGCGATGCCCGACCCCATCAACCCGCACCCCACCACACCAACCCGTTCGATCGTCATGTCGTGAGTCTGCCACCGGTGGTTTCGACAGGCTCAACCACCTGGTCCTCTCCGGTGTCAGGCGCGGTGCTCCCGGTACCAGGTGATGGCGGCGTTGGTGCTGCTGTCGTGCTGGTCGGGGGCGGGCGTGCCGGTGAGTTCGGGGGTGATCCGGTTGGCGAGTTCCTTGCCCAGCTCGACGCCCCACTGGTCGAAGCTGTTGATGCCCCACAGCGCGCCTTGGACGAACACGATGTGCTCGTACAGGGCGATCAGCTGGCCGAGCACCGACGGGGTGAGCCGGTTGGCGAGGATCAGCGTGCTCGGCCGGTCGCCGGGGAAGTTCCGGTACGGCTCGGCCGGGTTGGCGCGCCCGAACGCGAGCGCCTCGGCCTGGGCGAACAGGTTCGCCATCAGCAGGTCGTGTTGTTCGCGGTACGGGTGGTTCGGGGTGGCGAAGCCGATGAAGTCGGCGGGCACCACCCGCGTGCCCTGGTGCAGCAGTTGGTAGAACGCGTGCTGGCCGTTCGTGCCCGGCTCGCCCCACACGATGGGGCCGGTGTCGCCCGCCACCGGTTGGCCGTCGAGCATCACCTGCTTGCCGTTCGACTCCATGTCGAGCTGCTGGAGGTAGGCGGGGAAGCGGCCGAGCTCCTGCGAGTACGGCAGCACTGCCTTGGTGGCGCGCCCGTACGGGCCGGCGTGCAAGGCCCCGATCATGCCCAATAGGAACGGTGCGTTGGCCGCCGGTGGGGCGGTGCGGAAGTGCTCGTCGACGGTGTGGAAGCCGGCGAGGAATTCACCGAATGCGTCCGGCCCAACTTGGATCATCAGCGCCAGGCCGATTGCCGAATCCACCGAGTAGCGCCCACCCACCCAGTCCCAGAAGCCAAACATATTGGCGGTGTCGATGCCGAACGCGGCGACCTTGTCAGCGTTGGTGGAGACGGCGACGAAGTGGTCGGCCACGGCCTCCTCACCGAGCGCGTCGACCAGCCAAGCCCGGGCGGTGCGGGCGTTGGTGAGCGTCTCGATCGTGCCGAACGTCTTGCTGGCCACGATGACTAGCGTCGACTCCGCTTGCACCTGACGCAGCACGCCGTCGATGTCGGCCCCGTCGACGTTCGACACGAAGTGGAACCGCAGCCGCGGGTGGCCGAACGTGGCGAGTGCCCGAGACGCCATCGCCGGGCCCAGGTCGGACCCACCGATGCCGATGTTGACGACGTCGGTGTAGCGGGCGTCGCTGCGGATCCGCTCGGCGAAGGCCCCCATCGCCCGCAGCACCGCGTGCACGCCGGGCACCACGTCGACGCCGTCGACCACCAGCGACGCGCCCTCGGGCAGCCGCAGCGCGGTGTGCAGCACAGCGCGGTCCTCGGTGACGTTGATGCGCTCGCCGGCGAACATCGCGTCGCGCCGGGCGGCGACCCCAGCCGCCTCGGCCGCAGCCAGCAGGCCGGCGATGATGGCGTCGTCGACGGGCTGCTTCGAGTAGTCGATGCGCAGGTCGCCGGCCGTGACGACGTAGCGCTCGGCACGGCTCGGGTCGGCGGCGAACAGCTCGGCGAGGGTGGCGGTCAGCGGTACAGGGAGATCGACGACCATCGCGTCGACGCTACTTCAGGTGGTCTCGATACACCGGCGGGGCGGCTTCGCCGCGAGTGCGTCACTCGACCACCGGGGATGGCGGGGCGGCGTTGTGGTCGAGGAAGGCGGTGGTGTTCGTGCGGCGTACCGCGGTGACCGGCAGCGACCGGTCACCGAGCAGCCAGCGCTCGACCATCGGTCGCTTGTCGGCGCCGCCGGCGAGCACGAACCGCTCCCGGGCGCCGTTCACGACCCGGCCGGTCAGCGTCATCCGCGGGAAGCCGTTGAACTCGTCGACCAGCTCGACTGCCCGATCGGACGTGATCACGTCGGGCCGGCCGGGCGGCCACGAGGCGGTGTGGCCGTCGGCACCGAGGCCGAGGTGCACGACGTCGAACCGGTCGGGCAACCTGGCCGCGTACCGGCGCGCGGCGGCCCGCACGTCGACGGCGGTGACCGGCATCGGGTACACGCGGCAGGGCAGGCCAGCAAGCTGACCGGCGTTGCGGGCCGGGTCGCCGTCAGGCGCCACCCGTTCGTCCACCTGCCACACGCCGATCGCGTCCCAGGCGAGCGCACCCACGGCGGACGGGTCGAGCAGCGCCGCGATCAGCGAAGGTGCGGTCGAGCCGCCGCTCAGGGCAACCGTTGCCCGGCCGCGGTGGCGCACGGCGACGCGCAACCGACGGGCCAACCAGCGAGCCGCATCGGCGGCCGGGTCGGGGCTGACCGTGATCTGCACGCCGGCAGCTTCGCACGGTGGTTTCGACAGGCTCAACCACCTTGGTCACACCCGTAGGTTCGGCAGGGCAACCACCGGACTGCGTTCGCACGGTGGTTTCGACAGGCTCAACCACCTTGGGGGGAAACCGGCCGCACCGCCTGACGGGGGCGGCCGTAGCCTCGCCGGCGTGGAACGCGACCAGCGGCTGGGGCTACAGGCGGCGTTGCTGGCGTTCACGATGTGGGGGCTGCTCACGATCTACTGGAAGCAAATCGCCCACCTCGACGCGTTCGAGATGATCGGCTGGCGGGTCGTGTCGGCGGTCGTGCTGATGGTGGTGGTCACGGCTGCCCGCGGCCGGTTCGGCGCGATCCGCGAGGCGTTCCGCAACGCCGCCACCCGCAACCGGATCGTGCTCGCGGCCGTGTTGCTCACCGTCAACTGGACCACGTACGTGTGGGCGATCGGCGACGGCCGGGTGGTCGAGACCGCACTCGGCTACTTCCTGTCACCGCTGCTCACGATCGCGTTCGGGGCAGTCCTGTTCGGCGAAACGCTGGGGCGCCTGCAGTGGGCGTCGATCGTCGCCGCGCTGGTCGCTGTGGTGGTGTTGACCGTGTCGTACGGCGAGTTGCCGTGGGTGGCCGTACTGCTGGCCGTCTCGTGGTCGTGGTACGCGTTGATCAAGCGCGGTGTGCCGCTCGGCCCCACCGAAAGCCTCACCGGCGAGCTGTTGGTCGTGGGCGGGCCCGCCCTGGCGGTGGCCGTGTCGGGCTGGTTCGCCGGGGCGGGCGGTGTGCCGGCCGAGGCGAGCGCCGTCGACTGGGTGCTCGTCGCCGGCACCGGAGCGATCACGGCGGTGCCGCTCGTGATGTTCGCGTTCGCCGCGCCCCGGGTGCCGTTCACCCTGCTCGGCCCCTGCAACTACCTGGTGCCGGTCATCAACTTTGTGCTCGGCTGGCTGGTGTACGACGAAGCAATGCCACTCAGCCGGTTCGTCGGGTTCGGGTTCGTGTGGCTGGCGCTGGTGCTGATCACCGTTCACACGGTGCGCTCCGATCGGGCGACCCGCCGCGGGTCAGAGCCGGTCGCCGTCGTGGCGTAGCCGGCTCAGCGGGTAGATGGTCTCGATACACCGGCTGCGCCGGCACTCGACCACCGGGGCGATGCGCCTACCCACTGAGTCTGAATCCACCGATCGCCGCGGCCGCTCGACGGCGTCGCCCCAGCCCACGGCAGTTGCGTCCACGTTGGCTCTGGTGCACCGCCAGTGAAGGCCAGCCTGCGTGGCGCTTGAACGCAAAGCGTTGACGAGCCTGGATTCACCGTGATGACGGCGAGGAACGAGCCGCCAGATCGGTGGATCCAGGCTGAGCCCCTCAGCCGCTCGGGGGGTTGACGCTGGCATGATGGGCGGATGGGTGCCGAGAGTGAACTGTCGCTCGACCAGCTGATCGAACTCGAACGCCGGGCCGCCGAACGCGAGGCCGCCGAGGCCAACCGCGTGGACGGCGACGAGGGGGACGACGATGCGATCGTGTTGCCGTGGTGGCAGCGGCCGTTCAACATCGGGCTGTTGGTGGTCACCGCGGCCGTGCTGGCGGCGATGATCGGGTGGCTGGTGGGCGACAGCGGCGCCCAGCCCAGGCACAACGACGTCGACGTCGGGTTCCTCCAGGACATGCGCGAACACCACGAGCAGGGCGTGTTGATGAGCCTGATGTTCGCCGAGCTGGCCGACACCAGCCCCGACATCGAGGTGGTCGCCCGCACGATCTCGCGCGGCCAGAGCGTGGAGGTCGGGCGGATGATCCAACTGCTGCGCAGCTTCGGCGCCGACGAGGCACGGCCCGACGCGAGCGGCCTGATGGCGTGGATGGGCGACCACGCCGGTCACGGCACGGAGGCGCTCGACCCCGACGACTACGACGACGAGTTCTCGGCGATGCCCGGCATGGCCACCAGCGCTCAACTCGACGAACTCGAGGCGTCGAGCGGCGAGGCGGCCGACCGCCTGTTCGTCGAGTTGATGATCGCCCATCACGAAGCCGGCGTCGAGATGGCCGAGTACGCGTCCGAGCACGCCGCCAACAGCGAGGTGGTCGCGTTCGCCGACGGCATGATCCACGGCCAGCGGGGTGAGATCATCGAACTCCAAGGCTTGCTGGACTGACCGTGCGGCGGCTGGCGGCAGCGACGGGCGTGGGGGTGCTCCTGACAGCGTGCGCCCCCGCAGCCCCGCTGACCACACTCGACGCCAAGCCGATCGCGGCCCCCACCGCACCTCCCACCACCGCCGACCCCGCTGGCGACGACACGTCGGTCATCACCAGCCCCCCGGCGACGACACCAGTGCTGCCCACGCTGCCGGCCGACCCTCCCCCGGCGACGGTGTCGACCGAACCGCCCGGCCCGACGTTGCCACCGATCGCCGAGCCCGAGCTGTATACCGAAGTGGCGCTCGGCGACGTGGTCAACCTCGGCGACGGACGCCAGGCCCGCAGCTACGACGCGCTGCTCGCCGTCGCCCTGCGCGACATCGACGGTTGGCTGGCCGACCAGCTTCCCCAGGCGTTCGGTACCGAGTGGCGCCCGCTCGACGGTGGCATCTGGGCCGGCTACCCCGCACGCGGCGACGACGTGCCGGGGTGCGGCGAAGAAACCACCGACTACGAAGACCTGTCCCTCTATGCCGCGTTCTACTGCGAGTTCGGCGACTTCATGGCCTTCGACGACGGCGACGACGGCATCATCGTCGGCCTCGCCGACAACCTCGGCCCGGCGGTGCTCGGGGTGGTGCTGGCCCACGAATACGGCCACGCCGTGCAACAGCGAACCGGCGCTCTCAGCGACGGGTACCCCACCGTGCTCACCGAACAGCAGGCCGACTGCGTGTCGGGGGCCTGGGTAGGCCGTGCCTACCGGGGTGAATCGCCCAACCTGCGGCTCGGCGACCACGACCTGCGGGCCGGCCTGGTAGCGATGGTCGAGGTCCGCGACCCGGCCGGCGTCGACCAGTTCGACCTCGGCGGGCACGGCACCGCGTTCGACCGCGTCGGTGCGTTCCAGCTCGGCTTCACCGACGGCCTGGCACGCTGCGCCGGCCTGCTCGACGACCCGCTGCCGCTGATGCCGAACGTGTTCCAGAGCTGGACCGACCTCAATCGCGGTGGCAACGCCCCGTACGACTGCGACGAGGTGCCGCCGATCGAACGCGACGGCTGTGTCCCCGCCCCGCAGTTCCTCGCCGACGACCTCAACGACTACTGGGACGACCGCGACCCCGGGTTCCCGCCGCTCACGCCGCGGCCAGTCGCCAACTTCGGTTCGTTCAACTGCCCCGACGAGGTGGCGATCGAGGTGGCCGTGTCGTACTGCCCCGGTGACGACACGATCGTGTACGACGAGCCGTACGTGCTCGACCTGTACCGCGACTACGGCGACTTCACGCTCGGGTACTTCTACGGGGTGGCGTGGGCCGAGGTGGCTCAGATCCGCGAGGGCAGCACGCTGACCGGCGAGGCCCGGGCACTCCGCAGCGACTGCTGGACCGGGGCGTGGGTCCGCGACATCACGCCCGACGAGTTCGGCGCCACCCGCCGCAACAACGACCTCGACGGTGACGGCGAACCCGACTCGACGGTGGTGACGTCACCGGGCGACCTCGACGAAGCGGTGCGGATGGCGATCTTGCTGGGCGACCTGGGCACCCACGTGAACGTGGTGGGCAGCCCGTTCGAGAAGATCGCCAGCTTCCGCATCGGCGTGCTCGGCGGCATCGACGCCTGCGGCTGACCCGCCGTCGTCGTCTCGATACAACGGGGAGGCGGCTTCGCCGCGAGTGCGCCACTCGACGACCGGTGGCGGCTCTCCCCCTCCCGGTGGTCGAGTGCGAGCGTCAGCGAGCGTATCGAGACCACCCGCGGCTACGGGGCGGCGGTGTCCGGTGGTGCGGTGGGGGGCGGCGCCGCCGGGGCCTCGGTGGTAGTGGTCGTGGCGGGCGCCTCGGTGGTGGTCGTGGTGGGCGCGGCCGTGGTGGTCGGCGCCTGGGTGGTGGACGTCGGCTGGGCTGTCGTCGCCGTGGGCGCCTGGGTGGTGGTGGGCGCGACTGTGGTGGTCGAGGTCGTGGTGGCGGAGTGGTCGAGCTGGTCCCACAGCATCTGGCTTTCCTTCTTCGTGTAGTCCTCGGGTGCGCGCCCGTCGTGACCCCAGATCAGCACCTTGTCACCCTTTTCGATCACCCCCCACAGGTACTCGGAGATGTGCATCGGCACCCGGATGCAACCGTGCGAGGCCGGCTTCTTCGGCACCGTCCTGGCGCCGTGGATGGCGATGCCCTGGTTGATGTAGATCGGGTTCCACATCGAACCGAGCGGGCCCTCACGGGTGCCGTCGACGTACCGGAACGCGGTGAACACCCCGGGGGGCGTATACGAGTGCCCGATGATCGGCTCGACGCGCGGCGGGTCGATCGGGTTGCCGTTGTTGTCGGTGTCGATGCGGCGCGTTTCGCGGTACTCGGCGGCGTTGCCGTTGGCGTCAAGCTCGCCCGACGAGATGTGCGTCACCAGCGCCGGCACGTCGCCGTGGAACACCACCATCACCTGCTCGATCAGGTAGATCTCGGTGTGGTCGCCCAGCCCGCCGGTGGCGCGCCGCGGCTTGATCTGGATCGGGTCCTGCATCCGGCTCCACACGTCGGCCGTGACGTCGCCGCTGACGTCGGTGCGGGGGACTTCCATCACCAGCTTCTTGAACGCCCACACGGCCTGTTGGCTCTGGAGCCCGTACGCCCCGTCGACGGGGCCCGGGTCGAAGCCGAGGTCGATCAGCCGTTGCTGCACCAACCTCACGTCGGGGCCGGTCATGCCCGGTTGGATCGTGCCGTTCGTCAGGGCGACCTTGTCGACCGGCTCGCTGGTGGGCACGGTGACCACCGCGTCGTAGTGGACGGTGGTGGGTGGCACGGTGGAGCCGGTCGACACGGGCACGACCGGCACGGCGGGCAGGCTGCCATCGGCCAGCACGTCGTTGCCGTCGTCGGACCCGCCCGACATTCCGACCGCGACCACCACGGCGAGCAGCCCCGCGGCGGCGCCCACCGGCAGCCAGCGGGTGATCGGGTTCCCCCCGGTGCTCCGTGTGGCCGTGGTGTGGGCGGGCGGGCGGCGGCGTCGGGCGGCAGCCGCGTTGGGGCGTGGGCGCCCGTTCGGCGGGGTGCGGCGGCCGGCACCGGAACGTTTGGGCGGCTGCACCGAGGGCCGCCGGGCCGACGTCGCCCGCGCCGAACGTGACGGAGCCGACCGTGATGGCGTTGCCCGCCCGCCCGTCGCGCGACCACCGCTGGCGGTGGTGCGGGGAGTGGTTCGGTTGCGGGGAGGGCGGGGGGAATCGTTCACGGGCGTCGACTTCGTGAGCGGTGAAGCCGACGCATCCCGTGCTGCCGCCGACCCACCAGTCGACAGCGAGTGTAACGCGCGCCTATGGCTCGGTGACGGGAGGAACCGTCTCGACCGGCGCAGTCGTGGTCGCCACCACCGGAGGCTCGTCACCCGGCACCGTCGACGCGCTCGTGACCGTCGTGGTGGTCGCCGGGTCGTCGGGAACGAGCGTCGTCGAGGTGGTCGTCGTGGTCGTCGTCGACGTGGTCGTGGTGGTGGTCGTGGTGGTCACGTCGCGGTCCCAGCGCATCTTGCGCGCCTCGGCCGGCTGCTCGTGCGGCTCGAGCACCCCGTCCCAGATCAGCACCTTGTCGCCGATCTCGATCAGCGCATCGGCCTGAAGTCGTTCGCCGAGATACCGCGAGACACGGATGCAGCCGTGCGAGGCCGGATGCAACGGAATGTTCTCGGCCCCGTGGATGGCGATGCCCTGGTTGATGTAGATCGGGTCGTACATGCCGCCGAGCGCGCTCTGCCGGCGGCCCTCGATCATGCGGTAGGCCTCGAAGACCCCGGGCGGCGTATAGGAATGGCCCTCGACCTCGCGGACGATCGGCTCGTCGAGGATAGTGCCGTTCTCGTCGGTGTCGATCGTGACGGTCTCGCGGTAGGTCGCCGCCATCTCGTACCACGGAGTGAAGCCGGTCGCCCCGGGCACCAGCTCGCCGGTCGACACGTGGGCGATCAGGGCGGGCTGGTCCTGGTGGAAGACCGCCATCACCTGCTCGGGCAGGTAGATCTCGACATGGTCGCCGAGGCCACCGGTAGGAGTGCGCGGCTTGACCGCGATCGGATCCTGCATGCGGTCCCACATCTCGGGGGTGACCCGCCCGGTGGCCTCGCTGCGCGGCGTTCCCAACACGAGCTTCTCGAACGCCCACACGGCCTGCTTGCTGAGGGTACCGAAGCGCGCGTCGGCCGGACCTGGGTCGAACCCCAGCTCGGCCAGGCGCTCTTGCACCATCTTCACCTCGGGGCCGGTCATCCCGTCGCCGAGGGTCTTCGACAAGGCGACCTTCTGGACCGGCTCCGACGTGACGACGGTGTCGACCGCGTCGTACGTGGGGGGCGTGGTGGTCGCCGGTGAGGTGAAGGACACGACCGGCACGCTGGTGCCGGTCGGGCCGCTGTCGCCGTCGTCGGACCCTCCGCTGGCGACGCCGACCCCGACCACCACGGCCAGCAGGCCGGCCGCGGCGGCGACCGGCAACCAGCGCGCAAGGTCGCTCGGGGAAGTCTGCGCCATCGGCCTAGTGGACCTTTTCGATCTGTTCCAGGTCGCCCCGCAGCGACCACATCTCGCGCACGATCTTGACGATCACGCCCGGCGAGCTGAGCGTCGACTCGCCGCGCGTGCGCGGGAAGTAGTCGACCCCCATCTGCATGATCTGGTATCCCATCCGAGTCGCCCGGATGACCAACTCGGCGTCGATGAACGAGCCCTCGCTCTTGAGCTCGATGTCGTCGAAGATCTTCGTGCGGCAGAGCTTGAAGGCGAAGTTGATGTCACGCACCTTCACCCCGAACAGGGCCTTGATGAGGCCGTTGTAGACCCACGTGTAGAGCGACCGCAGCGAGCCCTCGCCGGTGCGGTCGAACCGGTAGGCCGACACGATGTCGGCCTCGTACTCGTGGAGCAGGCGCACCGCCCGCGGCAGTTCGTTCATGTCGAACGGCAGGTCGGCGTCGGTGTACAGCACGAGGTCGCCGGTGGCGGCGGCGAAGCCGGTCTTCATCGCCCCGCCGAGCTTGCGGTTCTTCGGGTGATGAATGACTCGGATGCGGGGGTCGTCGGCCGCCAGCTTGTCGGCGATCTCGGCGGTGCGGTCGGTGGACGCGTCGTCGACGACGATCAGCTCGTAGTCGCCGATGTCGCCCGACTCGATCAGCCCCCGGCAGGCCCGCCCACCGAACTCGAGCGCACGCTCGATGTAGGCCTCTTCGTTCCACATCGGGTAGAAGACCGACAGCTTGGCGAACGGTGCGGCGCCCATCGTTTCAGGCTAACGGTGCCCCGGCGGGAACGCCGGGCGGGTGCGTAGGCTGGTGCGTCGTGGCCGTCACCGACCCGCCTACCCCGCAGTTCAGCGGACCACCCCAGGCCACCGCCGACGTCACGGTCCACATCGCTGATGCCGTCGACAGCCCCCGCGTCGGCGAGTTGACCAGCGGCTGGCGGGTCGTCGTGGTGCTCACCTGGGTGGCCGTGGTGCTCGCCTGGTCGGCCGTGTGGAGCGTGTCGGTACAGCTCGGTCACCCCACCTGGTGGCTCGGCACCCGGGCCACGCCGACGTCGCCGCTGATTCGCCTGGCCCCGTTCGTCGGGCCGGTGGCGATCATCATCGGCGCGATCGTCAACCTCCGCCGGCTGGCGTGGCTGGGGGTTGCCGCGGCGCTCGTGTTCGGTGCCTACGGCATCGGCGACCTCGGTGGCCGGGCGCGCCTCGGGCTGGTCGAGGTGGCGATCGCCGCGGCCGCGCTGGTCGTCTCGCTGGCCGCCCTCACCGGCACCTACCGCGCCGCCCGCCCGGTGGCCGAGCCCGTCGTTACCACCCGCCGGTAGCGTCGCAGCCATGTCGAAGGTGTTGATGTCCCTGCCTGTCGGTGAGCGGGTCGGGATTGCGTTCTCGGGTGGTCTCGACACGTCGGCCGCGGTGGCGTGGATGCGCGAGCGCGGGGCGGTCCCGTATACGTACACCGCCGACCTCGGCCAGTACGACGAAGACGACCTCGACGGCGTGGCCGAGCGGGCCAAGGTCTACGGGGCCGAGCAGGCGCGCCTGGTCGACTGCCGAGCCGAACTGGTGCGCGAGGGGTTGATGGCGCTGCAGTGCGGGGCGTTCCACATCCGCACCGCCGGGCGCACGTACTTCAACACCACCCCCCTGGGGCGGGCGGTCACCGGCACGCTCTTGGTGCGGGCGATGAAGGAAGACGGCGTCGACGTGTGGGGCGACGGCTCCACGTACAAGGGCAACGACATCGAGCGGTTCTACCGCTACGGCCTGATGGTCAACCCGAACCTGCGGATCTACAAGCCGTGGCTCGACCCGGCGTTCGTCGACGAGCTCGGCGGCCGGGTGGGCATGAGCGAGTTCCTGCTCGCCCGCGACCTGCCGTACCGGGCGTCGAAGGAAAAGGCCTACTCCACCGACGCCAACATCTGGGGCGCCACCCACGAGGCCAAGTCGCTCGAAGAGCTCTCGACGTCGATCGAAATCGTCTCCCCGATCATGGGCGTCGCTGCGTGGGACCCGGCTGTCGAGATCGCCACCGAGGATGTCACGGTGCGCTTCGAAGAGGGCTGGCCGGTGGCCATCAATGGCGAGACGTTCGCCGACCACGTCGAACTGGTGCTCGCGGCGAACTCGATCGGCGGCCGCCACGGGCTGGGGATGAGCGACCAGATCGAAAACCGGATCATCGAGGCCAAGTCGCGTGGCATCTACGAGGGGCCGGCGCTGGCGCTGCTGCAAATCGCCTACGAGCGGCTGGTCACGGCGATCCACAACGAGAACACCATCGAGAACTACACCACGATGGGCCGCCGCCTGGGCCGCCTGCTGTACGAGGGTCGCTGGTTCGACCCGCAGGCGCTGATGCTGCGCGAGCCGCTGCTGCGGTGGGTCGGCGCGGCGGTCACCGGCGAGGTCACGGTGCGGCTGCGCCGCGGCGACGACTACTCGATCGTGAACACGGTCGACACCGGCGGCCAGTTCACCTACGAGCCCGAGCGCCTGTCGATGGAGCGCGTCGAGGACCAGGCGTTCGGCCCGCTCGACCGGATCGGTCAGCTCACGATGCGCAACCTCGACATCACCGACAGCCGCAACAAGCTCGACGTCTACCGCAAGGTCGGCACCCTCACCAAGGGCGACAACCTCCTCGAACTCGACTGACCCCTCAGTTCGGGCGAGGGCCTCGCGGGTGACCCGTACCACCGCGGCGGGGGTGCCGACCACCTGGTCGTAGGTGAACTGGTACGGCTGCAACCCGCGGGCGAGCAGGGCGTTGTAGCGCTCGGCATCGGTGTTCATCTGCGCGACCGTGCGATGCCAGGCGTAGCCGAGCTACTCGACCACCCGGTCGCGCACGCTGCTGTCGAGTGCCGCCAACAGGCGACACGGCGTGCTGGTACGAGCTAAGGGGCTCGGCGAGTAGGCGGCTCGCCCCGGTGGTCGAGTGCCGGCGCAGCCGGTGTATCGAGACCATTGGCGCGCGCACCAGTCGTCGAGTACGCCGGCGAGCGCGACCACATGGCCAAGTGGTGCGAACGCAAGTCCGAGGCCGACCTCGCCGAGTACCGGACAGCCAAGAGCGCAGTGAGCATCGACGGACTGCCCGCCTGGCCCGGCTGAACGTCAAGGTGGTTGAGCTTTGTCGAAACCACCGGTCCTGCGAACGACGGTGGTTTCGACAGGCTCAACCACCTTGGTAGCTCGAGTGGCTGGCGAGGGTGTCGGCGGCGATGAACAAGGCCCCGGCGCCGAGCACGACCAGGGCGATCGCTTGGCCGACCGAGAGGGAACTGGCGGCGAGCGCGCCGGTGACGACCGGCAGGGTCAAGAACCCGACGCGCAGCCCGGCGGTGAGCGCCCCCAGCCCCGACCCGGCCCGACCGGGGCGCCGGGCGGCGCGGTCGTACAACGTCGGTAGCAGCGTCGACGCGCCGAGCCCCGACACGAAGAAGCCGGCGAGCGCGACGTACTGGTTCGGCCCCAGCGTGGCGATCGCCACACCAGCCATCACCGTCACCATCGCCAGCCGCGACAGACGCCTGGGTGGTACCCGGTGGGCCACCCAGTCGCCGGCGAAGCGTCCGATCGTCATTCCGGCAGCGACGGCCACGAACCCGAGCGCGGCAAATCCTTCGGAGGTGCCGAGGTCGTCGGTGAAACGGAACGCGGCCCAGTCGCCGGGCGTGACCTCCATCGCCACACCGCCCATTCCGAGCGCGGCGAGCGCGACCAGGCCGAGCAAGCCGGCGCGTCGGCTTCGGCGACCTGGCTCGGTTCCCGGCTCGGCGGCCGCTGAGTGGTGATAGGCAGCGTCGTCGCGGAGCATGAAGTGGGCACCCACGTGTTGGGCCACCAGCAGCACGCACCCAGCGACCGCGAGGTGCACGTCGAGGCCCACGCCGGCGCTGGTCAGGCCGACGCCCACCGCCGCGCCGGTGAGCGACCCGAGGCTCCACAAGCCGTGCAGGCGGTTCATCACCGGCGCATGGCGGCGGGCGCTGAGCCACGACGCCTGGAGGTTCATCGCCACGTCGACCATCACGTCGACCGACATCATCACCACCAGACCGGCCAGCAGCAGCCAGGGAGTGTCGGCGAACCCGATCAGCGGCAGCGCCGCGCACAGCAACGTGCCGCACACCACGATCGTGCGCCGGCTGCCGAGCCGCTCGATCACCGTACTGACCGAGGCGTTGCCCAGGAAGCCGGCGACCGCGGCAATCGAGCTGAGCAGGCCGAGCCGGTCGAGCGTGATCCCGGTGGCGTCGCGCACCTCGGGAAGCCGGGGGATGAACGACGCGAACGTCGACCCGTTGACGAAGAACTGCACAGCCACCGCCACGAGCGCGGCGCGCTCGCGCGCCGTCAGGCCCGATGGTGGGGCCGCGGCCGCGGCACCGGTCACGTGAGGAGTCCGCGGAGAATGCCCGCGAGCAGGCCGACCCTCGCGGGCATCGTGTCGACGTCGACCCATTCGTGGTCGGCGTGCGCGCCGCCACCGACCGCGCCGAGCCCGTCGAGCGTGGGCACGCCGAGCGCGGCAGTGAAGTTGCCGTCGCTCATCCCGCCGACGGCGACCCCGCCGATGCCAGGCTGGGCGGCCTCGGCGAGCGGGAACAGTGGCGCCGACGCGGCCGGTGGCATCGCCGGGCGCCCCACGCGGCCGAGTACCTCGATCGTGACGTCGGGGGTGACCGGTGCGAGCCGGCTCATCGCCTGCTCGACGCGGTGCCCTTCGGCGAGTTCGGCGACGCGGACGTCGACGCGCACTCGCGCCTCGGCCGGTACCACGTTCTCGGCCGTGCCCGCGTGGGCGAGCGTCGGTGTGACGGTGGTGCCCAGTTCGGGTGCGCCGAGGCGGTTGATGGCGAGCACCTGGTGGGCAGCCTCGACCAGCGCGTTGCGGCCGTTCTCGGGCTCGAGCCCGGCGTGCGCGGCGCGGCCGCGGACGACGACCTCGAACGTGCCGCCGCCCTTGCGGGCGGTTTTCAGCGCACCGCCGTCGGCCGACGGCTCGAGCACAAGCACGTTGCCGCACGCCAGGGCGCGTGCTTCCAGGAGTTCGCGCGACGTGGTCGCGCCGACTTCCTCGTCGGCGGTGAACAACATCTCGACCTGGGCGGCCAGCTCGGCGGGCAGGCCGGCGACCGCGTGAATGGCCTGGACGATGCCGGCCTTCATGTCGAACACACCAGGGCCTATCGCCCGACGAGCCTCGTTCTCAGCGGTGACAGCGAACGGCCGAGCGGCCAGCGTGCCGAGCGGGAACACGGTGTCGTGGTGTCCGAGCAGCAACACCCCGGGCGCGCCACCGCCCGACCAGTGCACGTGGGGCCCGTCGGGGCCGTCCACGAGCACGGCCGGGCGGCCGGTGCGTTCCAGGATCAGTGCTGCCAGCGCCTCCGCCGAAGCCGTGAGCGCAGCAACGTCATGCGAGGGTGACTCGACCTCGACCAACCGACGAAGATCATCGATTAACAGGTCGAGCCCAGGCATGCGGCGAGGCTACCTACCGGGGTGGTCTCGATACGCTCGCTGACGCTCGCACTCGACCACCGGGGACTACTCGGTGGTCGAGTGCCGCCGCCAGGCGGTGTATCGAGACCACTCAGCTTTGCTGGATCTTGATTTCGATGTCTACGCCTGCGGGGAGCTCGATGCGCTGGAGCGAATCGATCGTCTTGGCGTTGGGGTTGACGATGTCGATCAGCCGCTTGTGGACGCGCATCTCGAAGTGCTCGCGGGAGTCCTTGTCGATGTGCGGGCCGCGGATCACCGTGTAGCGGTGCTTGTCGGTGGGCAGCGGGATCGGGCCACGGACGGTGGCGTCGGTGCGGTTGACCGTCTCGACGATCTTGCGTGTCGATTGGTCGATGATCTCGTGGTCGAATGCCTTCAACCGGATGCGAATGCTCTGTGCCATGTGCGCCGTTCCTTACTTGAGGATCTTGGTGACGCGGCCAGCACCCACGGTACGACCACCCTCACGGATCGCGAACCGCAACCCCTCATCCATCGCGATCGGCTTACCCAACTCGACCGTCATCTCCACATTGTCACCCGGCATCACCATCTCCGTCCCACTGGGGAGCTCGATCGTGCCCGTCACATCCGTCGTCCGGAAGAAGAACTGCGGCCGGTAGTTGTTGAAGAACGGCTTATGACGCCCACCCTCCTCCTTGGTGAGGACATACACGTTGCCCGTGAAATTCGTGTGCGGCGTAATCGAACCGGGCTTGCACAACACCTGCCCACGCTCCACATCA
>Ga0182745_1000054_pt1 | contig 171227 bp, 119 predicted proteins | sample eDN3rd30CKraftBY_FD_128523 | JGI IMG/M metagenome (GOLD analysis project Ga0182745, IMG submission 128523) | Enriched backyard soil microbial communities from Emeryville, California, USA - eDNA 3rd pass 30_C Kraft BY (version 2) (version 2) | ecosystem: Environmental > Terrestrial > Soil >...
GCCTGCACCCTTACATGCGGCTTCCAGTTCCACAAAAGTGGGACGCACGTGGGGAGGAATGACGCGGCGCGCATGTTCCACAGCAAGGATGGGCGCCGAGCCTTTGACTGACGCAACCAAAGCAGCTTTCAGGGCGCGCAGGAATTCCAGACGGCTGTCATTCGACTTTTCAATGCGGGAAGCGATGGGAGCCAACACGCCGTAACAGAACAAAATCCCCAAGAAAGTACCCACGAGGGCAGCAGCCACCTTGTGCCCGATCTCTTCCGGTGGCCCGCCCAACGATCCCATGGTGATGACAACGCCCAGCACGGCAGCCACAATGCCCAGACCCGGAAGAGCATCGGAGACCGTCTGCAGGGAATGCGCGGGAACAGAGAGTTCGTGGTGATGCACTTCCAGGTCATGGTCGAGCATCTGATCCAATTCGAACGGCTGGACGTGACCGGTCATGGTCATGCGGAAAGTGTCGCAGACGAAGGAAAGGACGTAGGCATCCTTGAGCATCCAGGGGTGGGTGGAAAAAAGCTGGCTCTCGGCGGGCGCTTCGATATCGGCTTCCAGCTTGGCAAGACCGTTCTTGCGAATGAACTGAAAGATCTCATACATGGCGACCATGGCGTTGGTGTACTGCGCCTTCGTGTAAGGGTCACCCTTCAGAATCGAAAGCAATCCATGCAGCATGGACTTCAATACGGCAGGAGGGTTCCCGATCAACACCGTGCCTAAAGCAGCGCCGAGAATAATGACGTATTCAGCTGGTTGGACAAGCACCATCAGTTGTCCGTGCTCCATCAGGAAGCCACCGATGACGGCGCCGAACACCACCACAATGCCAATCAGTACAAACATACAGTCTCTTCTCCCTGTCTGGCCTTCGTCCCCATCTTGTCGCTCTGAGCGCCAGGCGCCTTTCCGTGCTTGACGGCTTCCGTTGCCGTGGAACGCGCCTTAGTGGCTGAATCGGCATAGGCCCGCATCCGCGCTCCCAAGGAGCCGCAGCATTCATGCCGACATTCCCACCCAGCGATCTGGAGAGCTTATCGTCCGAGGGAATTACTTTGTTAGAAGGAGAGGTACTGGGAGCGAAGGAACCGCAGGGATATGGAAAAGGTGTTGAAGGACAAGGGCGTTACAAAAGCGCTGCGTCGAGGGGCCGCTGATTGGATGGAGAGTTCGAGGTCGAGGAGGGCGACAGGTCGTCTTCGTTAGGGGCGGTGGAGAGGAGCGATGCGCCGTCGGGGAGATCGCCATCGCGGAGAAACTGCTGCAACAGATCGGTAGAACCGTCAAAAAAACGTTCGAGCAGCTGGCGTACGGCGACGCTTCGCATTTGCGACTGCAGGACGACAGGCTTGTATTGGAAGCTGCGACCGAGCTTACGTCGTTCCACAACACCACGCTTCACCAGACGATCCAGAATTGTCATCACAGTGGTGTAGGCCAAGGGACGCGAGGGGTGCATATCCTCGCGTACCGTGGCCACACTGGCTTCCCCCACGCGCCAAAGGACATTCAGCACCGTCAGTTCCAGCGGCGGTGGCAATTCCTCCTGGGTACGCGTGGATGCAGAGCGCACTAGGACTTATCCCCCAATGCGCCAAGGAGCTTGTCTCCGAAAAGGGAACTTTCAAAAGCGGGTTGTCGATTTGATCGCGCACCGGCAGCGGCAGGCTGGGGCCTAGACTGCGAAGGCCTGGAGGATGCCGCGACGCCTGTCTCGGAAGAACGCAGGCCAGCACGTTCGGACGAAAGGAGGCTCGGTTGCACGGCTGCTGGAGTCTCCGGCGTTGCCTCCGCCACAGGCTCCACGCCCAGGAAACGATCACGCTTCAGCGCGGCCCGTTCCAACGCGTAGTTGTACGAAGTAAAGACGCCTTCGCTTCTCTCATCGCGCTCCAATTGCACGCGCATGGCCTCCATCTTGGAATCCATGTCATCCAGATAGTGAAGCAGCAGCGCTTCGGGCAGAAGCGGAATCTTCGGCGAACCGAATTCGAGCTTGCCGTGGTGGCTGAGAATCATATGTTCGACCAACACAGCCAGAGGCCCAGGAAAATCAGGAACCAGACGTAGCTTTTCGTGCAACAGCCGGGCGCCGATGGAGATGTGCCCAATCAGTTGCCCGATGCTGGAATAACCCAGCCCACGGTCATAGGTGAGTTCTTCCACCTTGCCGATGTCATGCAGAATCGCCCCGGTCAGCAGCAGGTCCAAATCGACCATCGGGTACCGCGGGGCAACCAGCTTGCACAGGTTGCAGAGAGAGAGCACGTGCTCAATCAATCCGCTGAGGTAAGCGTGATGAATCTGCTTCGCCGCTGGCGCCTTCATATAGCGCTGGCGCAGAGACTCATCGGCAAAGAAGGCCTGCAGCAACGAGCGAAGATGGACGTTGCCAATTCCTTCAATGATGCCACTGAGTTCGGCATACATTTCGCCAGCGTCCCGCGCGGAAGTGGCAAAGAAGTCACCAAGGGTGACATCGGCATCGGACTGGTATTCGAGGGTATGCAGGGTGAATTGCGGGCGGCCATTGTATAGGCTCATCACACCCTTCACCTTGATGAAATCTCCGGCGGCGAAGGTTTCGACAACCTCGGCGACGTTGTCCCACATTTTGGTCTCGATATCGCCGGTTTTATCCCCAAGGTTCAAAGAAAGGAACGGCTCGCCCGTCTTTTTCTGCCGCACTTCCTTGGTATTGACCAGGAAGGTGGAGCGGCACATCTGATTGGGCTGCAAGTCCCGTACGAAGATTTTCATAGGCCCCACTATTGCCGGTGGCTTGGCACAAACCTGGAGCGGTTGCCACCGAAACCGCAAACCGAAGACGCTAGTTGGTGCTGCTGGGGTTGGTGGTGGTACCTGGAACCGGAATGACCCAGAGCAAGCGCTTGCGGCGCGTCTGGACAGAGACCTCGTCCTTGGTAACCGTTTCCGGCTTCAACTCGGCGGGATCTTTCCATGCGGTATCTTTGCCAGCAACGGCGCCGCTATCGACAAAGCCTTCGCGGATTTCCAGAAAGGCCTCTTCCCGCAGCTTGCTGAGGAAGGTGCGGATGGCGGGCTGAAAGCGCGGCTGCCACAATTTGCCGGTGATTTCGTTTTCCACCACGGCGAGCGGTTGCAGACCAGGGGAAACACGGTCAGACACCTTCAGGATGATGTAACCGTTGGCCACCTTGATGGGTTCCGTCACATAGCCTTTGTCATTGTTGAATACGAGCTTCTCGATATCCCCGTTCAATTCGCCCTTGGCGAGGTAGCCTAGGTGGCCGCCTTCGCTGGCGGAAACGGCATCGGACAGCTCAGTGGCAAGCTCTTCGAACTTCTCCCCACGCTTGGCGCGGGCATAGACGGCATCGGCTTTCGTCTTCAGGTCTTCATCGCTGAGTTCTTCCCCCTTGCTGGTTCGCTTGGCGATGAGAATTTCCTGGAGAGCCACAGACTCTTTATCGCGGTGGAATTCGTCCTTGTGCTCGTCGTAGTATTTCAGCACTTCGGTGCGGGGAACGATGATTTTGGAGCCGACTTCCTGGCCGATCACTTCCTGCTGCAGCAATTGCTGCTTCATCTTTTCCCGGTAGTCTTCCACCGTAATGCCCAGTTCTTTCTGGATGAAGCGACGGAAGTCTTCCGGATCGCTCATCTTCATCTGCACCTGGGCATCGGCCACCCGCTTGCTAACCTGGCTATCGACATTGATATTCAGGTCTTTTGCCTTCTGCACAAGCAGAGTCTGGTCAATCTGGTCCCGCAGGACATCGGTTTCCCGCTTGGCGAGTTGCTCCTTGATACAGTTATCATCGTTGCGGCATTGCTGCTTTAACTCCTGGGTCAACATGTCCCGCGATTCGTCCAAATCGCCCTGGGTAATGATGTCGGAGTTCACCTTGGCCACAATCTGTTCAATGACGATGGCTTCATTGGCTGCAAACACGCCGGGCGTGAGCGCCAAGGCCAGGCAAATCGAGAAGCGACGAGATAAGATCGACATACTATTCCTTTAGTATCCCACGACGGTCCAGAACCGTAGGAGACGAGGGCCAATACCACCACGACGACGCGCGCTGGCGTCACTGCAGCAAGTTTAGGTAGTTTTTCACCTGAGCGAGCAGATGGCCATCGTTGTCAAAGGGTTTCAATGGAAGTCGCAAAACCCCGGCCGGCGTAAACTGAGCCCCTTCGGTCTTTTCGATGAGGCGCATCAACCGCTCCGGGTCCATACGGGTTTGTGGGTGGAACTTCACCATCAGGGCCAAGCCGCGCTTTTCGAGGTTTTCTACCCCCAGGTCGCGAGCCAAGCTTTTACACAAAGAGAACTCTACCAAAAGACTGAGCGATTCGGGGGGCGCGCCGTAGCGATCACGCAATCCATCGAAGACGCGGGCGGCATCAGCGGGGTTTGCGACATCGGCAATCTGTTTGTAGGCACGAAGACGCTGATTTTCATCCGGGATATATTCAGCGGGAATGCGCACGTCCAACCCCAGGCTGATGGAGGAATAGACCTCTGGCGGAATATCTTCGCCACGCATTTCGCGAATCGTCTCTTCCAGCATGGACATATAGGTGTCGTAGCCCACAGCATCAATATGCCCGTGCTGTTCCCCACCAAGCAGGTTGCCCGCGCCACGCAGTTCCAAATCGAGAGCCGCAATTTTGAAACCGGCCCCGAGGTCAGAAAACTCCTTCAACGCGGCTAAACGTTTGCGGGCGATTTCAGACAGAGTTCCGTCAGCGGGCACCAGCAGATAGGCATAGGCGCGCCGGTTGGAGCGGCCCACACGGCCACGCAGTTGATAAAGCTCCGACAGGCCGAAGCGATCCGCATTTTCAATGATGATGGTGTTGGCCATGGGGATATCCAGGCCATTTTCCACGATGCTGGTGGATACCAGCACGTCGAATTCGTGCCCCATGAAGCCCAACATCACCTTTTCGAGTTCCGCTTCCGGCATCTGGCCGTGGCCGACACCGACCCGCAAACCCGGCACCAGATCTTTGATCTGGCCCGCACGCGCGAAAATGCTCTCCACCCGGTTGTGTACGAAATAAACTTGGCCACCACGACCGACTTCCTGCTCGATGGCGGAACGGATCAGTTCCGTATCAAAGTGCGCAACCACGGTATGAATGGCCAAGCGGTCTTTCGGCGGCGTTTCAATGACGGAAAGGTCCCGCAAACCCAGCAGCGACATATGGAGCGAGCGGGGAATGGGGGTGGCAGACATGGCGAGAGAATCCACGTTCTGCCGGATCTGCTTCAATTTCTCCTTGTGACGCACACCGAAACGCTGCTCTTCGTCGATGATCATCAGGCCCAGGTCGTGGAACTCCACGTCGGCGGATAGCAGGCGGTGGGTGCCGATGATGATGTCCGTGCGTCCGGCAGCCAAGTCTTCGAGGGCCTTCTTCACCTCTTTGGTGGAACGGAAACGGCTAACCACGTCAATACGCACCGGGAAAGCAGCGAAACGGCGCTTGAAGGTCTCGTGGTGTTGGAAGGCCAACACCGTGGTGGGCGCCAGGACGGCGACTTGCTTACCGTCACCCAGCGCCTTAAACGCCGCGCGCATGGCGACCTCGGTTTTACCGTAGCCAACATCGCCGCAGAGCAGGCGATCCATCGGGAGTTCACTCTCAAGATCGCGTTTGATTTCCGCAACCGCTTTCGCCTGGTCGACGGTGTCGGTGTACGGGAAGCTGTCTTCGAATTCGCGTTGCCAGTTGGAATCGGCAGAGAACGCGAAGCCGCGCGCGAGCTTGCGCTGGGCGTAGAGCTTCAACAGCTCATCGGCCATATCGCGCATGCGCGCTTTCACACGGGCTTTGGTGCGCTGCCAGGTGACGCCGCCCAGACGGTCAATTTGCGGCTTGGCTTCCCCGCCCCCCCGGAACTTCTGGACAAGGTCCATGCGGGTGAGCGGCACATAGAGTTTGCTCTCGTTGGCATACTCCAACAGCATGAAGTCGGTCTTCACGCCTTCCTGCTGCACCTCTTTCAGGCCGAGAAAGCGCCCGACGCCGTGTTCCTGGTGAACGACCAAGTCGCCGATTTTGAGGTCGGAGATATCCAGCGTAAAGGAAGCGAGGTGCTGGCCCGGACGGGATGTCTGTTCCGCCACCAGTGACGACCGGTCGAAGAGATCTTCATTGCCGACGAAGCAAACCTGGGATTCAGGAAGCAGGACACCACTACGCAACCCGCCACGGGCAAGCACGATACGCGCGCTATCGACGGTGCGATAGCCACGGCGGCGGATTGCATCCCAGGCGGCATCGCCATCCGGAAGCGCTATCTGGAAAGGGCATTCGTACTCTTCCAGCACATCGGCAAGACGTTCCAGTTCGCCGGTATTGCCCGCCAGCATGACGGTGGTGATTTCCTGCTCGCGCAGGTGACGAGCTTCTTCCACTGCCTGCTTCATGTTGCCGTGGAAACGAAACCCGGGGCGAGATGCCACGTGCAGCGAAGCGGTTACAGGCACGGCGTTGGGGCTAATCAGATCCAGCTCTTCCAGAACCACATTGGCGCGACGAACGAACACACGCTGCCAGTCGGCTTCGCCCAGAATGGAGGTTTCCGGCGGGAAGAAACACTGTTCCGCGGCGTCATGCAAACGCTGCCAGAGCTTTTCAACCGCGGAGCCACAAGCTTCCGGTTCATCGATCAGCAGTAGAGCGCCGGGCATCAGATCGAGCACAGAGTGCTGACGTGGGCGTACTGCGGGAACCGCTTGCTGCCATCCGGCGAAGGGCGACGCGGTGGGCACGAGATCGTAGCCCAGCGTTTCCTGCATGGCCATGAACAGGTCGTGCGACTTCGGGTATTCCAACATCGGCGGGATGTTGCAGGAAGCCACCGTCTCGACCGAGCGCTGGGTGTCTGGTCGGAAGACCCGCATGGATTCAATTTCATCGCCGAAGAATTCCACACGCACCGGATCATCCGCGCCAGCCGGGTAGACGTCCAGAATGCCGCCCCGCACCGAATATTCGCCAGGCAGGTTCACCGGCTCGCTGCGCACATAACCAACGGATTCCAGGTAGCCGACAATCTCATCCAGCAGGGTTTCTTCACCCTGGTGCAGTTCCAGAGAAAGCCGCTGATAGAAAGCCTGATCTTCGGTTTTCAGCAGAGCGCTGGCAACTGGCATCACGGCCATCGCGGTTTGTCCGGAAGACATGCGCCCCAGAGCTAAGGCACGATGCTGGCTGATTTCGCCATGCGGCGACAGACGCTGAAAGGGAAGGACATCCAGAGCAGGAAGGAGAACAGGCGGCCCGGGAAGCACATCCGCGGGCAACATGTCGCAAATAGCGGATGCCGCCTGCTGGAAGGCTTCGGCTTCTTTAGGCGAAGCGGTCAGAACCACCAGCGGACGCTTGGCGCGCCAGGCAAGCAACACCGCATAGAGCGCTTTCGCCGTCGGTTGCAGCCCCGTCATGCGAAGGGTAGCGCCCGGTGGGGGTGCACCGTCACCGGAGGGGACGGAAGCGCCCACTCCCAAAACATCAAGCGCCTCGGCGAGCTTGGGATCAGCCGCCAAGGAAAGCAGGATATGGGCTAACGCTTCGTGGGACAACTTTATCGGCTCAGGACGTTATCGACTCAGGGCAAGGTCAACGATGTTGGTGGTGGAAAACCCGGGTTCCAGCGGAATAGCCTGTACTACGCCGCCAGCGGCTTCCACTTCTTCTCGGCCGGCGATGAAATGGGCCCAATCTGCCCCTTTCACCAGCACGTCCGGCAGAACGACAGAAATCAACTCCCGGGGAGTGTCTTCGTCGAACAGAGTAACGGCATCAACGGCCTGCAACTGCACAGCCATGCGAATACGGTCTGTTTCGTGAAAGATGGGGCGTGATAGCCCTTTTAGGCGCTGCACGCTGTCGTCTGTGTTCAGCGCCAAAATCAGGATGTCGCCCAGGGACCTGGCGCTCTCCAACAAGCGGATGTGACCTGGGTGGAAAATGTCGTAACAGCCGTTTGTGAACACCACCTTACGGCCTTCGGCCTTCCAGATGGCGCGCCGGGCGACCAATTCTTCACGTGTGTACAGTTGGGCCATGTGGGAGGAAGTTCCAGCTTCTAGGTTAACAACCTCGTAGCGGAACTGGGGCGGCTGGGTATTCACGATGTGACAACGCCACTTTGGCATGCACCGATGGCAGCCAAGCGCACTCTAAAGCGGGATGTTTCCATGGCGCTTCTTGGGGGAATGGTCCACCTTGTTTTCGAGCGAACGCAATGCCCGGATTAGTTCCCGGCGTGTGTGGCGGGGCTCAATCACATCGTCAATGAAACCATGTTCGGCAGCCACATAGGGGTTCGCAAACCGTTCACGGAACTCTTCGATCTTCTGCGTACGCGTCGCTTCGGGATCTTCCGCAGCATTGATTTCGCGGCGATAGATGACGTTCACCGCGCCTTCGGGCCCCATCACGGCAAGTTCCGCCGTGGGCCACGCCAGGTTAATATCCGTACGCACCTGTTTCGAGCCCATCACACAATAGGCCCCGCCGTAGGCCTTGCGCGTGATGACGGTGATCTTTGGCACGGTAGCTTCGGCGTAAGCATAGAGCAGCTTAGCGCCGTGCCGGATGATGCCGCCGAATTCCTGATCGGTCCCAGGCAGAAAGCCAGGGACATCCACGAAAGTAAGGATGGGAATCTGGAAGGCATCGCAGAAACGGACGAAGCGAGCTGCTTTCACAGATGAGTTGATATCCAGACAGCCAGCCAGCACGGCAGGTTGGTTCGCGACGATGCCCACGCTGCGCCCTTCCATACGCGCAAACCCAATGACGATGTTTCCCGCGTACTGCGCATGGACTTCCACAAAATCACCATCATCCACAACCGCCCGCAGCACACGGCGCATGTCATAGGGCTTGGACGAATCTTCAGGAACCAGCATGTCGAGTTCCGGCAACTGCCGATCCCAGGGATCGCTGGACGTCTTGCGGGGAGCTTCGTCCTGGTTGTTGGAAGGCAGAAACGAAAGCAACTGACGAATCTGTAGCAGACAATCTTCGTCGTTGGCGGCGATGAAATGCCCCACGCCACTGACGCTATTGTGGGTCATCGGCCCGCCAAGTTGTTCCTTGGTGACGTCTTCGTGCGTCACCGTCTTAATGACGTCCGGACCAGTGACGAACATGTAGCTGGTTTGGTCAACCATGAACACGAAATCGGTGATGGCCGGGGAGTAGACCGCGCCACCCGCGCAAGGACCCATAATGGCGGAAATCTGCGGAACCACGCCGCTCGCCAACGTGTTGCGCAGGAAGATATCAGCATAACCGCCGAGTGAGAGCACGCCTTCCTGGATGCGCGCGCCGCCGGAATCATTCAACCCGACAATCGGGGCGCCGTTGCGTGTCGCCAGATCCATCAGTTGGCAGATCTTGCGGGCGTTGGCAGAGGAAAGGGAGCCGCCAATGAAGGTGAAGTCCTGCGCAAAGACGTAAATGGTGCGGCCATCCACCGTGCCATAGCCCGTGATGACGCCATCGCCATCCACGGTTTGCTGATCCATGCCGAAATCACGGCATTGATGCCGCACGAGCTTGCCGGTTTCCACGAAGCTTCCGGGATCAAGAAGGATCTCAATCCGCTCCCGCGCCAACAGTTTGCCTGCTTCCCGCTGCTTTCGGACGCGAGGGCTGTCTTCACCAAGTTCCGCCGCGCGCTGGCGTTCGTGGAAATGTTCCGCTTTGGTCATCTGCCACATTCTAGCCTGAGGGTCTGGGATTCCCAAGGTGGCAAGAAAACGAGGGAAAGGACGGAAGAAACACTAGGAACGGGAAGCTTTGCGGGCGCGCAGGATGGAATGAACGCCATAGCCCGCCATCATCAGCACGAAGAAACCACCGATCAGCAACGCGAGCGCTGCGTCCAGATCTTCACGTTTCTGGAATTCTCGATACACCATGAAGCCGCCGATGACAGCGATCGCGAAGAATAAAAACGCCATGGACTGGTTCCACACCACGCGCATGGGCTTGATGATGGCAGGCAGAATATGCCGACGAAACTCTTGAAAAACGGCCATATGTGGTCTGACGACACCCAGAGAATACGCATCCAATGTAGCAAATGCAGGTAGGGGGAAATCAGAGTGCTGTGCCCAGCCTTGCCGGACGGCCCCCTCTGGCTGAAAACCATCCCGGTAGCGATACGAAATGTGAACCGACGGCGCGCCTTAGCTAATGTGGCGTTCTCCACACTTGTGCGAACTGGGAAGCTTCCATACAATCGGGGCTAGTGGGAAAGGGCTTTCGAGCCACACAAGTTTGAACCATGGTTCAAACCGGAGCAGGGTGAGCCACGCAGGCACAAACGAAACTTTCGCGGCGCAGTGAAGTGTCTCGGATGAACCTGGAAGCGTTTGCTGGAAGCAAATTCGCGGACAGCGAGCAAAGGAAGGTAGATTGGACGAACGACTACAAAAGCTGATGCAAGACCTGGGAAACGCGATCAACGAATCTCTCGCGGATTCAGAGAAGATCGCTGAGGCCATTAGCGAAATTCGTGGCGAAGGCTACGACGTGTTTCTGGTGCTGGAAGCGACCATCGGGTTCAACAAACGCGAAGAAAGCGAAACTGCGGGGGAAGAAGCCGAGGGGAAAGACACGGCGGGAAAAGCCGAAGCCGAACCAGAAGAAGAGATTCCGTTCACCACCCAGGACGAAAAGTTCCTGCGGTCTTTGAAGATAACCATCGACGAGTAAGATTAAGCATCTCCGCCTCCGCGGGGGGCGGAGATGCTTAATCTAGCGTTCGGTAGACTTGATAGGTTGCATCCACAGCGCCTTCCCAAGTGAAAACCTTCACGCGCTGCAGACCACGCCGCGCCAGATCAACACGCAGGTCTTCGCTTTCGGCCAGATGCACCAGGGCGTCACGTAGAGCAAGGTCTTCATGAGGATCGATCAACAGAGCCGCATCCCCGGCGACTTCCGGAATGGAAGAACGGCTAGAACTCAACACAGGCAGGCCATACCCCATGGCCTCCAGCACAGGCAGCCCAAAGCCTTCATCGAATGAGGGAAAGGCGAAGATCGAAGAGGTAGCGTAAAGCTTTTGCAGTTGGCTGTCTTCCACATAGCCGAGTGACTGAATGCGCGCGCGGGCAGAGCTTTCGGCGATCATCATCTCCACCTCTTCCCATCCATAGCCCTTTCCACCCACCAGAACCAGCCTCCACGGCGCTGGAACCGCTGAGAAGGCCCGCACCAAGCCAGCAACGTTCTTGCGCTTCTGGATAGCCCCTACGAAAAGAATGACCGGCTCCCTCTGCACAACCGGCGTAATGCTTTCCGGCTGTGGCGGCCGGGCTCCATGGTGAATGACCCGAATGCGGGAAGCATCCACCTTCAACAAGTCTTCCACCTGGCCCGCCGTGAAGGCGGAGACACAACAGATCAAATCGGAGCGCTGGGCGGCATCCTTGGCTTGTTCCGTGAAGCGCTCCCGGAAGTCGAGTGTGGAGTATTCCGACGTCATCACGAAAAGGTCGTGAAAGGTGCTGACCATGCGCTTCGCCGCCAGCTGCGGAAGACGCTGATTGAGTCCGTGAAAGAGACGAGGCTTACGCGGGAACCATCCATCGACAAGCAGGGAACGATAGGCGTTGGAGGGAAGGTCTTCCTGGAAGGACGGCAGAAAACGATGCGGACGATAACAGCGGCAGAACGAATCGTTGGGATAACGCGTGCAGAGACCGTTCATGATCTCCAGGCTGTAGTTGGCGACACCGGTCGGCAAGGGTCCGACGGAATACGTGGCATCCAGGTGAAAGTTTAATCCCATCAGCAAAGAGGCGACAGACGGTGTGAACCGGCACTGCCACCGTCCTGTCAAGATAACATCTCTGCCCGACCGTCAGGATTGTTCGCATGCTGGCACAATTGTTCGCATGCTGGCACAACCCGCTAGGCATCCACCCCATAGGCCTTCAGCTTGCGGTAGAGCGTGGTGCGTCCAATACCCAACAGTTGGGATGCCGTGGTTCGATCTCCTTTGGTGACTTGCAGGGCAGCCAGGATGGCGCGACGTTCGACCTCCACCAGCGGTAGCACAGGGTTGGCGAAAGGATCATTGTCGGGTGGCGCGATGCTGAAGCGCCCTAGGTGTGGAGACGCCACGGGATACGGCATGGTGGAATGGGGCGATGGCGGATGATAGGCCGTACGGGGAGACCGCAGAAAGTTGGCGATGGGCGACGGAAGGTCCGCTACGCGCAGACGCGGTGAAGTGCTAACCGCAACCATGCGCTGGATGCTGTTTTCCAATTCCCTCACATTGCCGGGCCAATCGTAATGCAGAAAAACATCTTCCACTTCAGGACTGAAATGCAGGGCCGGGGCAATGCGTTCGAGAAAGTGTTCCGCAAGCACGGGAATGTCTTCGCGCCGCTCGCGTAGTGGCGGAATGCGCAACGTAATGACATTCAACCGATAGAACAGATCTTGCCGGAAGGCTCCGCGTTGCACCTCTTCACTGAGATTCCGATTGGTTGCGGCAACCACGCGACATTCCACGTAGCGCGAGACATTGCAGCCCAAGGGACGGAACTCCCGTTCCTGCAGCACACGCAGCAACTTCACCTGCAACAGCAGGGGCAGTTCCCCTATCTCGTCAAAGAAGGCCGTGCCAAGATGCGCTTCGTCCAGTAGTCCCTGCCGAGCGGTTTCCGCTCCGGTAAAAGCGCCCTTAATGTATCCGAAGAGCTCGCTTTCCATCAAAGGGCCCACCAGCACGGAACAATCGATGGGGACAAACCTACGCAGCCCGCTCTTTTCATGAACACGGCGCGCCACCACCTCTTTGCCCGTTCCGGTTTCTCCCAGAATCAGCACCGGACTTTGGTTCACCGCGATGCGATCAATCTTGGCGCGCAATTCCTGAATTGCCATGGAGACGCCGATGAGCGCGACTTCGGGCATGGGTCTGGCAGTGGCAAGTGCGGAATCTCGTTGCATTAGCTACCTTGTCCAACAAACTCAGCAGTCACCCGCATGCTGCCTGTGGGGACGGCATGCTGACATCTGCGTTGAGTTGAATTTGGGTAGTTAGTGGGTAGGCACGGGGAAAACTCTCGGGAAATCTTCGTCCAATTCCCGCGCCAGTTGTTCCGCTTCTTCTCGCGTCAGGGACGAAGAACCAAGCACCAGAAACAGCGAAGGATCATTCGGGGAAGGCACCACTCGTGCGTCCTGTAAAAATTCCGCAACCTGATCGCGCAACTTCCCGGCATTCTCCCGAGAACGGAAAGCGCCGAACTGTAGCGAGTAGCCAGCCGCTCCATGCGAAGAAGAGGCGGAACCAGCACCGGGCAGCGGGCTGGGCCGTGACGGGGGCGCGCTAGAGGAAGAAGGTGTGCGGTTTGTCTCGGGTAATGTCCCTGTTGTTGTCGTTGCTGGTGGCAATGACGCTGGCGCTGTTGATGACGACGATGTTTCCGATGATGTTGTGGGCTGGGGTGTGGATGCCCTGGGCGTTCGCGGGTCTTGCACTCTTGTGACAACCACACGCACGTTTGCGGTGCCCGGACCGATCATGTCGATGCTGCGCGCAGCCGCACGCGAAAGGTCGATGGCGCGCCCTCGTGCAAAAGGTCCGCGATCATTGATACGCACTTCCGTTTGGCGACCGTTGTCAAGGTTGTGGACACGCACCCAGCTGTTGAATGCCAGCGATGGATGCGCAGCCGTCATCTCGTCCTGATCGTAGACTTCTCCGTTCGCCGTGCGACGTCCATGATAGGGATGTCCATACCAACTGGCGACGCCGGTCTCCGATGCGCCCACTACCGAAGCAAGGGGAGGTCGTGTGGACACGGGCACAGTTGCTTTGGTTTTCTTGCGAGAACAACCCACGCCAAACAGCAGCGCAACGAACAACAAAACAACGATAGGAACCCGGTGTGGCGCACACAGGCGTGACGTAGTAATGGAACGTACCGACAACGGAAGCAAGTTGCGCGAAAGGCCCGGACAGCAAGGGGTTGAAGCACTCAGCGATTGTGACAGCATCGATTTCTCTTGACTTTGTTCTCAATCCTATTTATAAGAGAGACACGATGCGCTGTGTGGTGTTATGCGCCACCGGCCTTTTGGGAGAATCGTTCGGACCGAACTTTCGACCTTCAGACGATACACTTCGACTGAAGTCGGGCAATAGCAGTTCCAGTTGCCAGTCGAACGTAGTAATCGAACGAGGGGCCCCGGGAAACCGGGGCCCTTTCTATTTTCATCTGACCAGAGGCTGTGCCCGCCCAGCCTCTACTTGTACTCACCGCATTGCCTGTTTGCAATGCTTCCGGCACGATGGATGTCGACCATCTGCAGGCCTTACCCATCGCGGCTGTTGGCGCATGTTTGGGTCAACAGTGTTGCGGTGAAACATACCCAAATTAGGACGGCTGTTTGGGATCTTTCTTCCCACGTTTGGTGCGCACCTTCACACGCAACGGCGTGCCTTCAAAGCCGAAGGCTTCCCGCAATTGATTGTGGATATAACGCTCTGTAGAAAAATGTAGATCCTGCGCCTTGTCGACAAAGAGAACGAATGTGGGAGGACGCACAGACACCTGTGTCATGTAGTAGATCTTGTTCGTTTCCCTGACGTTCAGATACGACGCGAAGCGATTCAATTCACCTGTGCCGATGCGCTTGTAAACTGATTGATGCACCCGTTGAATGGTGGGGAACAAACGGTTGACGCCCTCATTCTTCATGGCTGACATCACGACCACTGGCGCATAGTCCAGGAACTTCAACTGGTCACGCAAGTCACGCTCAAACTTGCGCTTGCCAACGTTGTCCACCAAGTCCCATTTATTGACCACAATGACAAGGCCTTTGCCTTCTTCGTGGGCATAACCGGCGACGGTAGCATCGGAAGCAACAACACCTTCTTCCGCATCCACCACAAGCACAACAACGTCCGCGAGATTGATGTGTTTGCGAGCCATCACCACGCTGAGCTTTTCCGCCATCAGGTAAGTCTTACCCTTGCGGCGAATGCCAGCCGTGTCGACGAAGTGAAATTCGTTGCCTCCACGCTTCACGATCTCGTCCACCACATCGCGCGTGGTTCCCGCGATGGGAGAGACAATGGCGCGTTCTTCACCAAGCAGCGCGTTCAGCAGCGTGCTCTTGCCAACGTTGGGTCTGCCGATGATGGCGACACGAATCTCTTTGGGTGGTGGAGGAGGCGCCGGTGCTTCGTCACCAGTCGGCGGTTGTCCTTCCAGATCCTGATCTTCGTCCTGGAGCTCTTCTTCCTGAGCCGGGGGTTCCGGGAAGTCCTGCGTAACGTAATCGAGCAATTCCCGAATGCCCAGCTTGTGCTCTGCGGAGACACCGAAGATGTGTTCGATGCCCAGGGAGTAAAAGTCCGCTAGAAGGCTTTCCCGGGAAGGTGCATCGATCTTGTTGACAGCAAGGGTGACTTCTTTGCCTTGAGAACGAAGCAGCTTCAGGAGATCGCGATCCGCCGCGGTAATCTCCGTGCGGCCATCAATCACATAGATGATGGCGCGCGCTTCCTCGAAAGCAACACGCGCTTGCTTCAAGATTTGGGAGGGGATGAAGGCGTCGTCATCGACGACGATACCTCCGGTATCGGTAAGCCGAAAAGGCTTACCGCGATGTTCTGCATGTCCGTTGATGCGGTCGCGCGTGATGCCGGGTTCATCGCCTACGATTGCTCTGCGAGTCCCCGTTATCGCGTTGAATAACGTGGACTTGCCGACATTAGGACGACCGACGATCACCACGAGCGGCAAGTCTTGCCTCGTGGAATTCATCAATTGTTATGGTAACACTGGGCTTTCGACAGACCGTCCGCGCGGAAAACGATGAAAGGCCGTGGAGACGTACCTCTCCACGCATGAAAATGCCCGCCGGACCAGCTGCAAGCGCGGAATCCGGCGGGCATTGTTGCGCCTCGGAAGGATGGTTAGCGCAACATGTCGTTCAGCTTTTTCACCTCTTCCGGAGGAAACTTGGGCTTGCGGTCAATGGTGTAAAGGCCGTTGATTTCCTGTTCCACGTCGGTGATTTGCGTATAGCAGATACCAATGAACTGCGGCAGATCGCGAATTGCTTCATAAATGCTGCGTAGACGCGCCAGGGCGGCTTGCTGATCTTTTTCCACCCCGTCGTATCCCCAGGCATTGTCAGCGGTCTTCTGGCCCTCCAGAACGATGGCGATGCCACCGAATTCGCTCAGGAAGTAAGGGGCTCCGTTGTAGGCCGTATGAGGCGCCATGGCCGGTCGGCTGTTGCTGGGAAGCGTGATGCCCGGAGTGTTGGAAATATCTTTGTACTTGCGTGTCAGGATGCTTCCTTCGCGGGCATAGTCGTGGATGCTCATCAGGTCTGTGGTCTCTACTTGTTCCCAACCGTCATTGCCAATAACGGGACGTGACGCATCCATACTTTTCGTGAGGTAGTAGGCAGCACGAATATAGTCCCGTTGCCGGGCATCGCTGACATCCGGCACGCCCCAGCTTTCGTTTAACGGAACCCACATCACCAAGGATGGATGATTGATGTCGCGCTCCACGGCCTCCATCCATTCCTTGGCGAATAAGCGCATGGATCGTTCGTCATAACGCAGCGGGAAGGTGTTAGCCATTTCGCCGGAAACCAGGAAGCCCATCTTGTCGGCCCAGTAGAGGAAACGCGGGTCTTCCACCTTCTGGTGCTTGCGAGCTCCATTGAAACCCATGGCCTTGGTGAGTTCGATATCCCGAATCATGGCCTGGTCGTCTGGCGGCGTCAGCGTGCTATCGGGCCAGTAGCCCTGATCGAGCACGAACTTCAGATAGGTGCGACGCCCGTTCAACAGAAACTCGCCGTTACGTACTTCCACCGTGCGGAAGCCAATGTAGGACTTCACCAAATCGACGGAGGTCCCGCCTCGAAAGAGTTCTAACTCGACATCATAGAGATTCGGATTAGCGACAGACCACGTCTTGGGCTGTTCCACCGCAAGGTTCAGCAGCGCCTTTTCTCCGCTGATGGCGGCACGCGTACGCGAAACAACGGCGCCTGCCCAGGAAATACGCACTTCGGCCTCCAGCCCCGGTTCCACCTCCGCAACGCGCAGGTCAAAAGACGCAGCGCCTTTGTGGTCCGCGGCAATACGTGCGGAGGCCAGATAACTTTTACCTACACTCTCCAACCAAACCGGCTGCCAGATACCGCTGGTGCGTGTGTAGAAAATGCCCGCGGATTTGGGCTCCCAATACTGTTTGCCGCGCGGGATAGAACGATCTTGCGGCGGATCTTCCACACGAACCGTCACCACATTGGCTCCGGCCTTTACGACGTGGGTAACGTCAAAACTGAAAGGAACGTTGCCCCCTTCATGGGAGCCAAGCAGTACGCCGTTCACCCAGACTTGGGCCCGGTAGTCGACGGCTCCGAAGCGCAACAGGGTGCGGCGCTGAGTCCATGCGGAAGGCAGATCGAAACTGCGCTGATACCAGGCGCGTTCGCGGAAGTCCGTAACAGCGATGCCACTTAACTTGGTTTCCCAGGCATAGGGCACCGTGATGCGATCAGTCCAGCGTTGTGTTTCGCGAAACCAAGCCGCGCGCAACCCTTCGTCCTGCTCATCAAAACGGAAGCTCCACGGACCGTTCAATGTCATCCACTGGGAGCGTTCCCACTGTGGTTGTGGAAACTCCGGGCGAGGAACCTGAGAGAAACCTTGCAGAGATAGCAGAAGCAGCAAGTAGAGCAGCGGAAAACAGCAAAGCCTGGCTGGACCACGCATATAGAGCATCCTTTCTAGCGGCACATCAGAAGGCGCCCTGCGGGGAATGGAGCCGACGCATGGGCAGAGACTCGAAGCAAGAGCATATCGCTAGTGACGGGAGTGAAACAAGACGCAGAATGCCAACAACGCGCTGCGGCAAACCAGACGAAGTGGAATCCCTTGCGAATCTCGGCTTGGGCAACAAGAGGCTGCAAGAAGAAAAGGTCCCGCCCACACTTGGCGAAGCTAATTCGCCAAGTGCGGGCAGGACCGGTCTTATCGAGGGAACGATGGGCGCTTACGGCTGTTGTAACGCAAACTCTACTGGACCGTAATGTAGCCTCCGAATTGCACTGAGACCCCGTTGATGGTCATCAGAATCTCGTGATTGCCGGCAGGCGCCACAGGCACCTGAAGGTTCATTTGATTCAAGCCAGCACCGGACAAGCCGATGAAGTGCACGATGGCAGGCACACCGCCAACAGTGACCTCAACCGCGCCTTTGGCAACCAGCGGAGCAGCGCCAGAGTAAATGACGCCGGATTCCACTCTCGGGGAAGTCGCGCCAAATCCGGTGCCGAAGATCGAGATGATTTGTCCCACCTTGGCGGGCAAGCCACCAGCCACCGAAGGCATCACGGGTTGCCCACTCGCATGCACGGCAGCGATCTGGCCCTCTCCATTGAACTGGAAGAGCCCAGGCGCTTCCGCCGTGTTGTAGGCATAGGCTAGGTCTGTACCGAAGGGCCCCTGTACTTCAACCGGCACCCACCCCGCACGGATGCCCGTGGGAACCTGGAAGTTCAATTGGCCCGGGCTGATGAAGTGCAGCGGAGCCGCTTTGCCATCCACCTTAATACTTACGCCATCCAGTTCGGTTGGCATGCGGCTACCGTTGAAGTCATTCAAACTCCACATGCGGGTGCTCGCGGTAAGGTTGGAGCCAAATAGGCTGGCCCAGCTGCCTTCAGCAATTCCCTGAGCGAAGCTTGCGCCGTTCACCACACCGCCAGAGGAAATGGAGGACGACCCAGCAGGGCCGACCGAAGCCGGAGCAAGCACCAGGATGCGTACGGGGAGGTTCAACTCGCCGCAAGCGTCATTCAAACAGGAAACCGTGACCGTCTCGTCATAGACACCTGGCGCCAGATAACGGGGGTTCGCGGTCGCTTCGAGCATCCAACCAGAACGGCTAGGAACCACTCGGGTGCTGAGCCAGGGAGATTCCGCCATGCTTTGTGCCAGCACGACCGCGTTATCGGGGCTGCGTAGAGACACACTCTGTACTGTCGTCGTCGCACCCTGCACCGCACGGAATGACAAGGAACGTACGCTGGTGACGATGGCCGTCTGCGCGAGCACGCGGAACTCCACGCTTAGCGAAACGCTGCGATTCTGAGAGTTCGGCGCATCCACCACCACGGTTGTCTGGTAGGTGCCAGGCTCCAACGCTGCATTCGAGGCCGTAAGGACAATCGAGCCGGGCGTGACGCCGCTCACCGGCGTGGCGCTTAGCCAAGCTGGCAAGGAACTCTTCACCGTGAAGGGAATCGTTTTGCCGCCGGCCTGCACCAGAATACCGACTTGCGACACAGTGGAACTGCCTTTGTAGGAACTCATCGAAACGGCAGACTGGGATAGCGTCAGCACCGGCGCTTCCGGCACACCGGATTGCGTCAGGGTGAAGTTCTGCCCCGCAACGGCTACCGTGGCGCTGCGTGCGGCTGTGGAGGTATTGGCGCTGACCTGTAGCGAGATGGATCCGTTGCCGGTACCCGAAGAAGAACCAAGCAGGCTCAACCAAGCAGCGCTGGGGCTGGCTGTCCAGGCACAGGTTTCGCCGGCGCTGATAGTCAGCGTGTGTGAGCCGCCATCACTGGAGATGGAGCCGTTGTTGGCGCTGAGTTGATAGGTGCAGACGACCGGTTTCGGCGCTGGCTCCGGAGCCGCAGCTTGCGAAACCGTGAAGGTCTGTCCGGCCACCGCTACCGATCCAGTGCGTGCGGAATACGAGGTGTTCTCGGCGACGGAAATCGTCACCTGTCCATTTCCCGAACCACCGCCGGAAACGGAAATCCAGTTCTCGGTGGTGTTCGCGCTCCAGGAACAAGACCCGGTCGCGGTGACTGCCACTTGGGTGCTACCGCCACCGTGGGCCGCAGAGTAAGTGGTGGACCCCAGAGAATAGGAACAGGGGATGGGAGAGGATTCCTGGGTGATGGCGACCGTCTTGCCCGCCACCACGATGGCGCCCGAGCGTGACGTGTAGCCGGGGTTGGCTGCCACGCTAAAGCTAACCGTCCCATTGCCGTCACCGCTGGAACCGCTGGTCACCGCAATCCAGGCGCTTCCTGATGCCGCGGACCACGCGCACCCGGCATTTGCACCCACTGTCACCGACCCTGTATTCCCTGCGTTTCCGAAGGAAAGGCTGGTAGCGCTGACAATATACTCGCAGGGAGCCGCGGCTTGGCTGACCGTAATGGTTTTGCCCGCAACGCTAACGGTCGCAGTACGCGAGACGGAAGTGGGGTTGGCGGCAATCTGCAAAACCACCGAGCCATCACCGGAGCCAGTGGCGCCGCTGGCAATCGTAATCCAATTGGCAGTGGAACTGGCTGCCCAGGAGCAGCCGCCGGAAGCCGTTACGTTTACCGATTGGGCTCCACCCGCATTGGTCGTGGAAAGGCTGGTGGCGCTCACGCCATAGGTGCAGGGGGCCGCAGCCTGATTCACCGTAAGCGTTGAACCCGCGATGGTCAACGTGCCGGAGCGGTTGCTGGTTGCTGTGTTGGCAGCAATGCTGAACGTGATGACGCCGTTTGCGGAACCAGTGGCGCCGGAAGTGATGGATAGCCAGTTGGCATTGGAAACGGAAGTCCAATTGCAGCCCGTGGTGGAAGTCACCGATACGCTGCCGTTGCTGGCGGTGTTCTGCACGGAGAGGCTGGCCGTGCTGAGTCCGTACTGGCAAGCAGCAGCCGCCTGGGTAACGGTAACGGTCTGACCCGCGATGGTTACGGAGCCTGTCCGCGATACAGTATCCGGATTCGCAGAAAAGCTAAGGGTTACCGTTCCGCTGGCCGTTCCGGAGTTGCCGCTGCTGACCGCGATCCAGGGTGAACTGGACGCCGCTGACCAGGTGCATCCCGACAGGGTCGTGACGCCCACCGTTCCGCTGCCCCCGCCGTTCCCGGTGCTGATGTTCGCGGTGCTGAGCGTATAGTTGCAGGCAACAGCGGCTTGCGTGACCGCAACGGTCTGACCGGCAATGGTGACCGTGCCCGTCCGACTGGCGGCATTGGGGTTCGCTGCGAAGCTAAGGCCCACCGTTCCATTTGCAGAACCGGAAGCGCCGCTGCTGACGGTAATCCACGCCGCATTCGAAGATGCTGTCCAAGAACAGCCCGAAGTGGAAGATACCGCTACGGAGGATGTCGAGGCAGAGCTGCCAACGGAGAAACTATTCGAACCCAGCGCATACTGACACGCTGCCGCCGCCTGGGTAACGGTAACCGTCCGTCCCGCCACGGTCACAGTGCCCGTACGGCTGCTGGTGCTGGTGTTTGCGCTGACCGCTAGCGTGACGCTTCCGCTTCCGGAACCAGAGGAACCGGAAGATATCGTAATCCAGTTAGCGTTGGAAGAAGCAGTCCACGAACAACCGGAACTGGACGAAACGGATGTGGAAAGGGAGGTTCCTGCCGCTGATGCGGAAAGGGAGGTCGCGTTTACCGTGTAGGAGCAGGACTGTTGCGCTGCCGCGGCTCGCCAATCCACGGCAATCGGCGCCGTGATGTTGAGGGTGCGCGCTGCGTCGATATCCCCCACAATTCCCGTAGGAATTCCGCTGTAGGTCAAATTCGCGTTCGAGAACTGTGCAATGGCAGTGCAACCACTACAACCCGAGGCATAGGCCATGATGGTGCGAAATGTGGGGGCCAGTGTCTTCTGTTGATAACCCCGGGAGTCAGCGTAATACCCGCCCGAAGCGCCGCCGTTGTCTTTGTCGTGATGCAGACCTAGATTGTGGCCGACTTCATGCACGAAGCTCATGGACGTGCCGCCCGCATAAGCTTGATTGGTTACTGAGAAGGCAAAGGGACCAAAGGTCGATGGCGACGATGTCATCATATACCCCATGCCGACCGTACCCGCAGATGTGGGCGAAACGAAGAGGCCAACCACATCCGCGCCATATTGGTTCCGCATGGTATGAACTTCGTCCATCTTGCCGTCTGTGGAAGAACGTAGCGCGGAAAGCGCCGTGCTGTAGTTCAGCGTACCGACGTTGTCATCGTAAGTGACCTGTACCGCATGAACCAGACGAAGTTGCAACGATACGGAACTTCTCACCAACGCATCGTTGCTCTGCGCAATGACAGTATTGATATGCGCCAGCATCCCAGCTTCCCCGCCCCTGGCGTTCTTGCTCCGCTCCGTATAGGCAATCAGAACGTCAAGCGTGGAGACACCACCCGCCGCACGGGTTACGACCCCATTCTCTAGTTCTGAGAACGAGCGAGCTGCGGTTGATTTGGAGGCGCGAACCACGCCATTCTCATCCTCTTCGGGAATTACAAAGTCATCGAGCCAGGTGTTGCTGCCGTCGAACCGTACCTGCTTCACTTCTCCTTCTCCATCCGGAGCGACGAAAACTTCGTAAGCTTCCTCATTCTCCAGCCGGATGAACCCCGCAAGCGCTCCCCGATAGCTGGTCAGAACCACACGCCCTTCGCCGTTCGGCCCCGTATAACCGCGAATCACCGAGCCAAACCCATCATGCGTCGGCTCAACGGATTCCACGTACAGAGGAACGTTTGTGTCTGGAAAAAGGTTGATATTGACTGCCGAACTTGCCGCCAACCGGGTGACCCCAGGCTTACTGCGAACACCGAGCGCTGCCGAAGCTGCAGGGTTGACACCGGCGGAACGACTTCGAAGTACTACTACAGGGGAGTCGTCCGTCTGTTCGAAAGCTGCCGCCCGCTGGGCAACCGTGGTCGAAAACAGATCAACAGACGACGTCTGAGAGTACAGGGGTTGGTTAAGGATGAAGCAGATCGCGACCAACAGCAGAGACATTCCATATTGATTTTTTCGGATCAACACAGACGACAGAACCGCCTCAATCCAAGGAGATGTTAGGAATAATTTCGATGACATGGCTGGCTCTTCTCACTCGATAAACCGATCAGCTTCCGTGATAAAAATCTGCTGGTGAACCTTTATCCGGTGAGCTATTCAGCTCTCATTTTGCGCTTTCGACAGATCCGTAATCTACTAGAGGTACTTATCGCATCACCGGCAATAAGCACACAAATAGCAACTAACGCGCCAATTTTGATCTTTTCATATATAATTTAGCCGTTTCGTCAAGCAAGCTACCAGAAAAACAGATTAACTGTTCACTTTTTTGATTTTCGAATATCATTTCAATCTCGACAGATCTCCACCGGTTGAGCCGTTTGGAGGCGCGCGGAAATCCGCGCGAAAACGCGAAGAGATTGGATATACGGGGCTTACGGCCAACCGCGCTATCGCTTCACCGCTTACTATTTAATGAAGTTAGATTCGATAGTACTTTCGAGGGATCGAAGGCGCTCTGTCAGAGATCGAGTGAACGAAGACAGAAAGTGGTTTGAGTTTCAAATTGCACAAATTGGTGCAGACGTGGTGGTGTTTGAAAACAGGCATGGCGTGAATTGTTCTAGCTCCGTGACAAGGAACGTTATTGCGCCTTCGTTATCAACAAAGACACAAGTGAAATCGGGTGGGGGCCGGATCCCTGGGAATGGCCGCCTAGCCTCTAGCCAAGCTGCGTGGGATTAAGGATGGGGAAGGGCAGTCGCAGGATATTCGTACCGCCCGTTAGAGGATAGCATCGAGAACCTGTCTGCCGACACAATCTTTAGCCTCTGGAATACGTTTTTTTGTGAAGTTTCTGAACCTGTCGCCGCTCTAGCCTTGGGCATCGTGGCTAGTCGGGTGAAAATGAACTACCAGGAGATTCCCCCGCCTTGCCCCAGAAGCACCATCGTTTTCGATTTGCCCTCGCAGACCTTCACTCGCGAATTCGGTCATTGTTCCCACAAAATACCCGCGCGTTGGGTGGGTCGCCCGTTTCGCAACGCATGTCTTCGCTGCGGTCTTTGCTGCTATTGCTGTTGCCCGTTGCCCTACTGAGCCTGCCAGCGCTGTCCCAAAGCATTACCGCTTCCCTGGGAGGCTTGGTTACCGATGAAAGCGGCGGGGTGCTACGCGATGCGGAAGTGACGCTGCGAAACGCCCGAGGTGCGGGAACCTTCCGCACCACGCCGACGGAAGACGGCGGTTGGCGTTTTCTAAGCCTGCCGCCGGGCGAGTATGAGCTTTCCGCCAGCGCGCCGGGATTCAGTGAGATTCGGGTCGCTCGCATTCTTCTGCAGGTGGGTGAGGAACGAAGAGAGAATCTGGTGTTACCCGTGTCTTCCGGCAGCAGCACCGTGGAAGTGACGGCAAGTGTATCTGCCGTGGATTCGTCAGTGGTGGCAAGCGCATTTAACGAAAGGCAGATGGAAGACCTGCCTATGGGGCTTGGCTTACAGGGGCGCAACTTCCGCAATCAGATGTTCCTGGCGCCCGCCGTGGCGCCCACCAGCCAGCCGCATCGCCCTTTTGCCGTGGCTGGCGCAAGAACGCGCAACAACAACTACCAGATCGATTCCAACGATTTCAACGAGATTCAGGGAGGTTTGCTGCCCGGGCGAGGCCCCAGCGAACAGATGATCCCTTCAGAATCAATCGCTTCGCTGCAGGTGTTGACGCATAACTTCAAGGCCGAATATGGCCGCCAGAACGGTTCCGTAGTCAGTATGGTGACACGCAGCGGCGGCAACGCCTGGCACGGCGCGGCCTACCACTATCTGCAACACGACTCCCTTTCTGCCCGCAATACCTTTGATGCCGAAAAGCCCCCTGTGCGCTACAACCAACCGGGCTTCCGCATCGGTGGCCCGCTGGTGCGCGATCGCCTGTTTGTATTCGGGAACTACGAAGCCGTGATCCGTCGAACGGCGGCGCCGCTGACCGTGCGCACCCTCACGGACGAACAGCGCGCCAGCGCCGCCACCGCGGTGGCGCCACTGGTCGCGTTGTTTCCTCAGCCCAACCTGCCAGGAACTAACCTCTATCGGGCCAACCTGAATCAGGTGAGCGATACCCATACCTTCCTGGTGCGTGCGGACTATACGCCGACAGACACCCAGCGCCTCTTCACGCGATCAAGCTATTTGCGCTCTACCGACGACAAGGGGTTCCTGGCTTCCCGCGCCAGAGCCAATTCCCTAAGCGGTCCGCAGGCTCACTCGCTGCACCATGCCTGGACGCCGAACGCCAACCTGGTAAACGAAGCGCGTTTCAATTTCACCCGTTTTGCGGTGAACGATGAATTCGGGGAAAGCCCCTACTTGGGCAACCCCGCCATCAACGGAGAGATTGGATTCCTGATTGTGAACGGCCTCTCGTCAGCCGGATATCCCCGCTACCTTGGCCGTATCACCGCCCAAAACAACTTCCAGTTCACCAACGACCTGACCGTGCAGCGCGGGGGCCACACGCTAAAAACCGGTGTCGCGCTAAGGCGCATCCAATTCAACAACGGCACGTTCAACACGCTATTTCTTGGCCAGCTTCGCTTCAACAACATTGACCAGTTTCTGAACGCACGCCCGGCAGCCTATAGCCGGAACATCGGCAACCCTTATGTCGGCCTCCGTGGCAGCGAATGGAATGCCTATGTGCAGGACGACTGGCGTATTGGTTCCCGCATTACCGTTAACCTGGGCCTGCGCTATGAGTACAACAGCGTCCCCAGCGAAGTGAACGGATTGATAGCCGAACAATACCGGTTCCAGCCGGACCGCAATAACTTCGCGCCTCGGGTCGGGTTTGCCTATCGTCTGGACAACAGTGGCGCCACGGTGTTTCGCGCCGGATATGGCATCTACTACAACGTGCTTGAGTGGGACTTCATCGGCCTCACGCGGTTCAATCCGCCACTGGTAGACAGTGTGGCCGCCAATAACCCCACGTTTCCGGATCTGATGTCCAACGCCGCGGTCACCATCCCCAGCGGACTCGTGATTCCCGACGCGAACATGCGGCAACCCTACGCCCAGCATGTGCAGGCGACGGTGGAACGCCAGATCGGGTCCCGGATTCTGGTAAGCACCGGTTACCTGGGAACGATTGCCCTGAAACTCCCTCGTGCCTCGCAGCCGAATGGTGGAGACGCAATGGCCCAGGCACTTCGCCCCAACCCCAATGTAGGCGTCATCACACGGTTGGAAACTGCCGCGAGTTCTAACTACCACGGCATGGTCAATACGGTGAGTTGGCGATCAAACGGACTGATGGTGACTGGGGCCTATACCTGGGCCAAGTCCATCGATCAGGTAAGCGACATCCCCAATAGCAATCTGCAGTTACCCGCCAATGTACTACCGCTCGACCCGAACAACTGGTCCTTGAATCGCGGTCCAGCAGACACCGACATCCGACATTTGGGAAGCTTCAGTTACCTGTGGGATCTGCCCCAACTGGGGCGCAGCCGAGTAATTTCCGGCTGGCAGCTATCGGGAACCGTCTCGCTACGAAGTGGTCTGCCCGTCACGTTGTACTCGGGCACCGATACCCCCTTGGGCGTGAATACCAACCGAATTCTCGGCGCCCCGGGCGCCGTGGTGCAGACCGGCGACGGGGCGCAACCGATTGCGCTGGCCGCAGGCATCACCAAAGCCAGCCTCACCCCCGCTGCGGGAACCTACGGCAGCCTGGGCCGCAACACGCACCGCTCCGGAAACTTGATGCAATGGAACGCTGGTCTGCAACGACGATTTGCTCTGGCAGAGAGTGTCGCCATTCAAGTACGCATGGAAATGTTCAATCTGCTAAACCGCGCTAACTACGATGTGCCAGACGCTGTGCTCAGCTCCCCTACCTTTGGTTTGGCGACGACAGCCTTTGATTCCAGGCAAGGACAGGTCTCTATAAAACTGGATTTTTAACCTGGATAGGAATAATTTTGTTTTGCACTAAATACACACAAATGGTTACAACGTGATATTGTGTCCCGAATGCTGGGGTGCGAAGAGTTGTAGGCAAAAGCCTGGGGCGCGTGCAAGTTTCAAACTTGAGCCGTATCCATAGTAACTCTATCGATTAAGTAGCACAATACACCCCATCTTGCTACACCGCCGGGATTCGTATGCACTTCACCACTCCCGCATTTCCATTGCCCTGGCCTGACCGACAAGAGCCGGTTGGGGTGGACGTTGACCGGGGAACCGATATCGCATTGCAGTACGCACAGCATGCACGTGCTGTGGAACGTTATGCCTACGCGTTGTTGGGAAATCGTTCTGAGGCCGAGGACATTACCCAGGAGTGTTTTGTCCGGCTAATGCAATCCTTACACTCCGGCACGCACATCGAACGGGTATTACCCTGGATGCTTCGTGTCACCCACAACCTCGCTTTGGATTTAATCACTCGCCGTCCACGCGAAGTTTCTCTGGAAGTCAGCCAAGTAGCTCTGTTGGCCGACCAGACCCAAGATCCGGAACTCGCGGCAAGCGAACAGGAACGGCGGGAGCAGGTGCGGCGAGCGCTAGCAAGTCTTTCTTCGCAGGAACTGCGCTGCTGGACCTTGCGAGCCGAAGGTTTGAAATACCGTGAAATTGCGGAAATTCTAGGCGTACAAGTAGGGACCGTTGCCACCTTTCTGGTGCGCGCGGCGGAAAAGTTATCATCTCAATAGGGTTTACTTCGTCAACGCGGGCGATGCAAAAGGATGTAAAAGCGCGGAAGACCGAGGAGCCGATACGCTCAGGCTCTCCTTGTTCTGCGTCCCAACATCCGTCTCACGAAGAGTTGATGCGCCTGCTGGATGGCGAAGCGCTCGAATCCCACTTGGCCGATTTGCAGTTGCATGTAGCCCGATGCGGCGAATGCCAAAGGACCATGGCCCGCTTTGAAGCGGCGAGCGTCACCTTCCACAAAGAAGCTTTGTTTCCGGAACTCCAGGCTAAGCCGAGAAGCTCCGGGATGAAGTCCAAGAGTTTCCGTATCTTGCCGTTCCGCCCCTCCGCATACTCCGGCGACGCACTCACATCAAGAAAATCCCGACCATCGGTATGGGCTGCGGGAATTGCAGTTTGCTTGAGCGGGGCATTGTTATGGCACCTACTGGTCACACCGGTCGGCGTTTCCGCCCATGAACTGATTGAACGTGCTCGGGTAGAAGAAAGCCGACGTCCGGATAGCAAGGAAGTGCGACGGAGCGTGCGCACATCCAAGCGCGTTGCTGGCTCCACAAAGGCTCAGTCAGAGCACTTGGACCTCCGCAACGGCAATACGACCCGACTAAGCGGCGGAAACCCATCATTGACGGATGAGATTCGCCAAGCCCTTGCACACACCAAGTGCGGCAGCTATTCCGTGCTTTCCGCCAGCATGATGAAGTGCCTGGCAGACATGCCAGGGGTCAACTCTCGTGTGGTTTCCCCTAATACAAAAGTAGCGGGGGAAACCTATGAGTTGGCCATGGATGTGCTGCAGCCCGAGGCTGGCGAGCCTTTTTCCTGCACATGGACATTGCGTCTTGCGGACTGGCATTTGGTGCGTGCGGAGTTTCGATTCTTTGGCTTCCACGAAGATGTCGAATACACCGTGGAAGAGCTATCCCGCAGTCTGACTCCCCTGTCGACCGTCTCTGTCCCGAAGCGCAGACCCCAATCTCCGTCTTCCGCTGAGATCTCCGCTCCCTTGGGGCACATGACCGTCGAGAAACAACCAGGAGACTTGCGGGATGACTACCGACGGCGTCTGGCAGTCCTGCGCAAGCTCGCCGTGCTGGAAGCGCTCCGTCTCCCGGAACTCAATCCAGATGATGCGGTGGAAATTCTTTGGGATGACAACGGTCGTACACGCCTGCGCGCCATGGTGGACGACACAGCACAGAAGCACGCTTTGTCCGCGAGGCTCTCCGCCATCGAGGGCGTTACCGCGGAAATCATGACCTTGGACGACTTGCAGCCCATGGTTGCGCCAGGCAATGCGGAGACCGGCTCGCTTGAGATCTCCATGACAGGGCCTCTTCCTGGACATGCTGCCACCAACACACTCGCGACCCCACGGACCTTCCAGAGCGAGGGCGCACTGCTTCTCGACAAGTTGTCCGAAAAATGGGGCGGTGGCGACGAAGGGCGCAAGAAGGCGCTGCAGCATGGGCAGACCGTGCTCAATCGCACCTTGGATCTGTCATATCGGGCGAAGTGGCTCGCCCGGGTAACGGAGGCATTCTCCAAGACAGATCAACAGATGTTGCGAGAGCAGGACATGGATCGTCTGCGAAATCTGGAGTCGCAGTTGCTGCAGGATCTGCGACTACGCCATCGAAACCTACAAGCCTATGTGGCAACCTTGCTGTGCACGGCAGACTGCACGCCTGCGGCAACAGCGCTTATTCCAGAGGGACGCACCCACTTCGATAGCGTGGACCCAGCCCAGTTGCTGAAGGCCCTGGACGACGAGTTCACCCTGCTGCGTGTGCTTTTTGTGGACCGGGACTACGGCTCCACCCACGAACTAGCGCTATCGGGCGATGACCGCGGACAAGATCCTGGCCAGGATCTAGGCATGGCAGCCACCCGGTGGCAGACATCTACACAGTTGGTTTCGGATGCGTTGCACCCGCAATCCGCCGAACAGGCCACCCGACTCCAGCACGCGCACTGAGGCCAGCCGCCATTTTTCACCCCAGCGGGCGCCCGCTCCTTGTCGCTTTCTTTCTGGAAATCCATTTTCCCTGTCTGCAAAATCACTCTCTCCGGGTCTTTTACCTAGAGGCTCTAGTTTCTCCATGTACAAGCGATGGATTCTTCTTCTGATTGGCACACTGCTCGCCACCCTGTTCGGACACGCGCAAAGCGCCCAGATGACCGGACGCATTGTGGACCCCAGTGAGGCAGTGGTTCCCGATGCCGAGGTAAGCGTGATTGCCAGCGACACCGGCGCAAGACGGCGGGCAAAGAGTAACCACGACGGCTACTACACAGTGCCTGCGTTACAGCCGGGACGTTACGAAGTTCTCGTGCAAAAGGTAGGCTTCAAAGCAATCAACCGTCAGGGCATTCAACTGGCGGTGGGCGAAGTAGCTCGTCTGGACTTTGTTCTGGAACTGGGAAGCACTTCCGAAATCGTCGAAGTGAACTCGGCGGCCCCGTTGCTGGAATCAGAAAGCACGACCATGGGACAGGTAGTAGATAGTCGACAGGTCTCGAATCTTCCGCTGCTTGGTAGAAACCCCTATGCCCTGGCAGCGCTGGTTCCGGGTGTGCGCGCCAGCCTAGGCGTGAATCAGTTGCCGGTGGACCAGATCAGCACCGCGTCGTCTTCCATCAACGGCTTGCGGGCAAACCAGAATGAATATCTGCTGGATGGCGCGCCCAATACCGCGCCTGCGCAGAACCAGCCCGTGGTGCACGCAAATCCGGACATGGTGCAGGAATTCAAGGTGGAAACGAACGCCTACAGCGCCGAATATGGTCGCGCCGCGGGTGGCGTCTATAACGTGGTCACCAAAGGTGGCACCAACGAAATACACGGTACGGCGTATGAGTTCTTCCGCGATACCAAGCTGAACGCCAATGACTGGTTCGCCAACCGGGGCGGTCAGGAACGCGCTCCCTTCCGCTTCAATCAGTTCGGGGGGACGGTGGGCGGCCCTATCTTCATTCCGAAATTCTACGATGGCCGCAATCGCACGTTCTTCTTCCAGAGCGTCGAGCTGGTGCGGTTTTCGCAGGGCGTCGCCTTCACCGGAACCATGCCCACGGCGGAACAGAAGGCCGGCGACTTTTCCAATACCCGCAACGCCGCTGGGAATGTGACCTTGGTCTATGACCCAGATTCATTGACCCCTGTAGCAGGCGGTGGCTTCCGTCGCACTCCTTTCGCCGGGAACATCGTGCCGCGAGCTCGCTTCAACACGGTGGGCGCCAACATTGTTTCCTACATCCCAGACCCCAACGCCCCCGGCTCCGGGTTCAACAATGCCAACAACTATGCGCGCACCGACTCCAACAGCATCCACAAGAACACCTACAGCACGCGTATCGACCACAACTTCAACGAAAACAGCAGACTTTTCGGCCGCTATTCCTACGACGACACGCCATGGCTACGGGCTCCCGTCTATGGCACAGGTAACCCGGCATCCCCGGGCGCATCGCCCCAAACGTTCACGCGGCGGAATGTCAGCCTGGAATACAACCACATCATTTCTCCGACGCTGCTTTCTCTGACTAGAGCCTCTTACTCCCGGCTCTCTAACTTCCGCGAACCCTATGCCGCTGACTTCCAGATGGAGACCCTGGGCTTTCCGAATGGCCTAACGCAGCAACTCGGTGTGCGCGGCGGCTTTCCCGCCATCAACATCACGGGTTTCAGCAGAGACTCTTCCATTCCCAACGTAGCAATCGGCGGCTTCCTGGGAGCCAACAGCGCCATCGCCTTTGGGATGGATCAATATGCACTGCAGCAGAACTTCACAAAGACCCTGCAGCGTCACACGTTGAAGTTCGGTGGCGAGTACCGCGTGATGCGCTTCAACACCACACAGATCAACGACCAGGCTGTGCAGTTCAACTTTACCCCGAACTTCTCTCAGGGCCCGAACCCCACCAGCCCGACAGGTAACACAGGCGCAGCCCTGGCCAATCTGTTGCTTGGTTACCCAGGTGGAGCCAGCGTAACCCCTTCGCCCGCACTGGCCCTGCAGAACCTCTACTATGGCCTCTTTCTACAGGACACCTGGAAGGTAACAGACAAACTGACCTTGAATGCAGGGGTTCGCTATGAGATTGAATTGCCGCGTACGGACCGATTCAATCAATTGACCAACTTCGACTATGCCGCCACGCCACCGCTGAATGTTCCGGGTATGGACCTGCGCGGCGCGCTGAGCTTCGTCGGCGTCAATGGGGTATCCCGATTCCAAACAAACCCCGACCGCAATAACTTTTCTCCGCGTCTGGGTATTGCCTATCAGGTGAACGAACGCATGGTGATTCGTAGCGGAGCCGGTATCTTCTACGCATCCACCACCGGCATCGGTGGGGCGCCCGATGCCCACGGCGTCAGCGGCTTCCAGACCGTCACCCAGATGGTGAATAGCCTGGATGGCATCACTCCCTACGATACCCTGTCGAATCCCTACCCGGATGGAATGCTACCGGCAACGGGCTCTTCGCTGGGTGGTGCAACGCTGCTGGGACAGGCTGTCAACTACTTCGACCGCGGCAACATCACACCCTACTCCGCACAGTGGAACTTAAATATCCAGAATCAATTGCCAGGCAAAGTCCTTCTGGAAACCGGCTATGTCGGCACCCGCGGTCTGAAGATGGCCGCGAATCAGAGCTTGAATCAATTGCCGGATTCGGCTCTCGCACTGGGCGACGGATTGCGCACACAGGTCGCCAATCCCTTTGCGGGTCAGATTGTTGGCGGCGCCCTTGCACAACCGCGCGTAGCCACCGCGCAGTTACTGCGACCCTACCCGCACTTCCAAGCAGTGACCTCGCAAAATCAAACCTACGCGAACTCCACCTATCACGCCATGCAAGTGCGTGTGGAACGTCGCTTCTCGCAAGGCCTTACCCTACTCGGGTCTTACTCCTATTCCAAGACCATGGATCTGTTCACTGGGCCCTTCAGCGGAGAAAGCCTCAGTTCTGGAGGCATCCAGAACTGGAACAACCTCGCCGCGGATTGGGCAGTTTCCTTGCAGGACCAGACGCACCGCCTGTTGGTAAATGGCATCTATGAGTTGCCGATGTTCCGCACGCAGAAAGGCTTCACCGGCAAGGTGCTGGGAGGTTGGGAACTCGGTGGCGTCATGTCCACATTCTCTGGCAGTCCGCTGGGCGTCACCAGCGCGGCCAACAATACCTTCTCCCAAGGTGGCGGACAACGCCCCCATTGGAATGGCGTCAACCCCATTGCGGACAACCCCACGCCAGATCGTTGGCTTAACGCGGAACCTTTCTCCGTTCCCGCTGGCTATACCTTCGGCACGGCTCCTCGCACCTTTGGTGGAACGCGCTCAGACAGAACCGCGCAAGTGGATATGACCTTCAACAAGAACACCCGTATCGGCGAGCGCTACACCGTGCAGTTCCGTTCGGAGTTCTTCAACCTGTTCAATTCGCCCGTGTTTTCTGGCCCCAACACCAACTTCGGCAACCCGCAGTTCGGCGTGGTGAGTTCCCAACAGAACCAGCCGCGCATCATTCAGTTTGCTTTGAAGTTCCTGTTCTAAATCGCGACTATCATCATCTATCCCCTTCTCCCTAGGGAGAAGGGGATAGAACAACTGGCAGCAGCAGGGGAAGCTACGATCCACCCGTGGATCTCTTCCCCTTCGTCATTTACGAAGTGTGAAGAGGAAAGACGCAGATGGATCGTAGAAGCTTTTTGCAAGGAAGTGCCGGCGTTACAGGAGCCGCAACAGCGGCGCCCATGATGGCCGCAGGCCAGGCCCAAGCGATGCAAGCCAGGCAGGCAGCCGCATCAAAAGACGGCAGTGGGAAACGCCCGAACCTGATCTGGCTATTCGCAGACCAGCACCGCAGCCAAGCCCTCGGCTGCATGGGCGACCCCAATGCCTATACTCCAACGATCGACACCTGTTCGGTCTTCGGGTCGCACTTCGTCAATGCGATGTCCGGTTTCCCGCTCTGCTGTCCCTTCCGGGGCAGCGTGCTCACCAGCCGTTATCCGCATAAGTGCGTGCCCGGTCACGAATACCCTCTACCAGACGGACAGCCGACCCTTGCCACGCCCTTCAAGGACGCGGGTTACCACACGGCCTACATCGGCAAGTGGCATCTCGCTGGCTTCAAGGAACGCACCGGGCGCGCGGGCACCTTCGTCACGGATCCCAAGAAGCGCGGTGGTTTCGACCATTGGATCGGCTACGAAAACAACAACAGCCAATGGGATTGCTGGGTACACGGTGGGGAAGGCAAAGATGCTTTCCAGTATCGACTCCCTGGTTATGAGACGGATGAGCTGACGAACCTGTTGATCAAGTACATCAAAGACCGGGCGGAGGCGCAGAAGAGCGGCGAAGACAAACCCTTCTTCGCGATTCTGAGCGTGCAACCTCCGCATGACCCTTACGTCGCTCCGGAAGAGTATATGCAGCGCTACACCCCGGGGGCCATAGAGCTGCGACCAAACGTTCCACGCGGCGGCCGCGCAGAAGAAGTGGCGCGCCGGGAACTAGCGGGCTATTACGCCATGATCGCCAACTGGGACCACAACATCGCCCGCGTCAAGAAGGCTCTGGAAGAGGTGGAACTGGCCTTCAACACTCACCTGATCATCATGAGCGACCACGGCGATATGCACGGTTCTCACGGGGAGTTCCGCAAGACATCCCCATGGGAAGAGAGCATCCGCGTGCCCTTCATCATCAGCGGTCATCAGCCACGCTACGACGGTTACCTAAACAACCGCCCCACCGCGCCACTGAACTATGTGGATATCGCGCCAACGTCCCTCGGCCTTTGCGGCATCGAAAAACCGAGTTGGATGGAGGGCTACGACTATTCCCACTACCGCCTACAGAGCCGACAAGCGCAACGCAAGGCAGAGCCGGATTCCGCTTATCTGCAATGTGTCATTCCCACCGGACACGGCAACAGCATCAATAAACCCTGGCGTGGTCTAGTGACCAAGGACGGCTGGAAGCTCACCTGCTTCGAAGGCGTCGCCTGGCAGATGTTCAATCTGAACGACGACCCCTATGAGATGACCAACCTCGCCCATAACAACGGCGTGCGCGCGGAACGGGATAAACTGCTGGGCCGCCTGAAGCAGTGGGTCAACGACACCGGCGACAAGTTCGCACTACCTGAAAACTAGCCGCCCTACACGGTAGGCCAAAAAGAAAAATAGGGGGAGCCGTGGCATAGAGCCTGGCTCCCCCTATTCTTTGCGTGATGTCCGCAGCTAGGCCTTTGACGCCTTCTTCGAATATTCCTTCGCGATGTAATCGCAGGCGCGCACCGTGATCGCCATCATAGTCAGCGTGGGGTTCGCGCAACCTTGGCTGACCCAGGCAGCACCATCGGTGACAAACACATTCTCTGCATCCCACACCTGGTTCCACTTGTTCAGCACGCTCTTCTTCGGGCTATCACCCATACGCGCGGTGCCGACCTCATGAATACAGTGCCCTGGCACAGAGGGGGTCTCTCCGTTAATCCGGATCTCTTTTGCTCCTGAGGCCTCCATCATGGCCGCCGCTTCCTGCTTCGCATCAGCCCACAGCTTCAGTTCGTTGTCGCTCCAGGTCATGTTCATGCGCAGGGTGGGAATTCCCCAGGCATCCACCCGATCTTTGTCGAGCGTCACTCGATTCTCATAACGCGGCAGACATTCCGCCCATACATTCAGGCTGGCGTTCCAACGGCCTTCCCGCACAGCTTCTTTATACGCTTTGCCGAAGCCCGGCGCGTTCTGGGAAAACGCTGGCGAAGAACCACCCTGGTAGCCGTAACCACGGATCATCCCATTGGTATGCGGACGATCGACATTGCGGAAACGAGGCACATAAACGCCATTGGGACGACGCGGCATACCCACCCAGGGGCGCGCTTCATCAACCGGCAACACGCCACTGGCTCCGCCCTGATAGATGTGGTCCATCAGATAGTGCCCCAGCGCATTGCTGGTGTTGCCGACATTGGAATTCATCAGAATACGCGTGGATTCCAGCGTGGAGGCGCATAGAATGACGATCTTGCCACGCACCTCGCGTGGCATGCGGGTAGTCCGGTCGATATAGGCGACGCCGACGGCCTTGCCATCTTTCATCACCAGATGGCTGGCAACCGCATCGGTCAGCAGTTCCATGCGGCCCGTCGCCTTGGCATCCTTGATGGTGGTATCCGGGCTCGCAAAGTAGGATGTCGTGATACAGCCTCGCTCGCAGGGTCCGCAATAGTGGCAAGCCTGGCGCCCGTTCAGATTCCGCGTCAGAATGGCGACGCGCCCGATGGTGAGCACACGGTTCATTTTCTGCTTCATCTGCGTGCGCATGTGCTCCTCGCCGCAGGTCATCATCATGGGGGGCTGAAAGATGCTATCCGGCAGAGACTTCAAGCCCTCGGCCTGGCCGCTGATGCCGACGTAGCGCTCCACTTCCTCGAAGTAGGGCACCATCTCCTCATAGGTCACCGGCCAGTCTTCACCATACCCGTCGTGGCTGGCTGCCTTGAAATCCAGCGGACCCATCCGGTAACTCTGGCGCCCCCAGCTAAGGCTGCGCCCACCCAACACGCGCATGCGGATCCAACTGAAGGGTTCCTCCTGCGTGTAGGGATTTTCGTGGTCATTCACAAACCACTCATAGTTATATTCCGTACACGCATAGCAGTTGCCCTGAATGGGCCGGGTATCCTTCACCTTTGGCGACATACCAAGATAAGGCATCTGCCAGCTTTGGGCGTGCTCGTTGTAGTCCTTTTTGGTGATTGCCTTGCCTGCCTCCATGAGACAGACACGCATGCCCGCTTCGGTGAGTTTCTTGGCCGCCCACCCCCCAGTGGCGCCAGAACCCACGACGATCGCGTCAAAGGGATCGGAGGAAACTTGAATCTGCATCTTTCCGTAGAGTATATCGCCACAGCGCGACAAATTGACGCAGCCTTAGCTGGGGCAAGGCAGAACGCTTAGGGACAACGAAGGGTAACTGCGACAATCCGGGGTGCTCAAGAAGAGAGGGCGCGGAGCGGGAATGGTGGCGGCGGAGAACCGAAGAGAACGACTCTTATCTGTTAGGTCCCGGATCATCGACCAAGCCGACTGGTGGCATGAACCACTATCACGAACGCGCTGGGTACACATCCAGCGAAGGAGTGCCTTGGTCTGACGCTCCGGAACCTACACAGAAAGAACTCTAGGAACCCGGCCCTATTCGGACGCGAACATTTGGGCTTCGGGGCTATCTGCCCAGGCGCTCACCTTCAGACGGCGGCACACCCAGCAGAGTTTTTCATCTGAGAACGGAGCAGCATCTGCTCCGCAAATCACACATTTGCCACTTGCCGCGGGCGCAGAGTCCTCATTCGCTTGAGTTACCTTGCGCCGTGCGGTCGTCGTGACTTTGGAATCTTTCTTCATCCGTTTTGCCTTATAGCCGAACAGTCCTCGTTGGCAGGGTGATGACGCTTCGCTGGAAAACATCCAGGTCCTCTACGGAATATCGTCTTATCGACGATTCGTCCGAAGGAATAGCGCCCTCATCGCCGCGGAGGCCTTCAAGCCATTCCGCGTACTGGAAAAACCTTGCTCCCCCAACAGTATCATGTTGCCGTCCCGAAACTCGACGAGCTTCGCGGCTCAAGGAGTATCGAAACTTCGATAGGCATCGTTGCCAGGGCCCTCTCGCGGAGAGCGGTTAGACAGGAACCCAGGCCCGCGCCAACGCCGCGATTAGGCGACGCGAGACGGCATAACAACGTAACCGGCGTCCAACGAAGAACTGCAGCGGGGGCACTTCTGGCCAGGCTTTGACTTGGCGCGCTTGCCCACAGCAATCAGGGTGGCCGCTACGGTTCTGGTGCAGAACGGGCAGTAGACGGAGCCCTCTAGTTCTTTGACGACCGGCTTTTCTTCGACAGGTTGATTCAACGTGGCGATCATCACTCTACCTCCAAGCGAATTGACGAGAAAATCTCGCCAAAGGTTCAGAAAATTCGCACGCGGCAATCACAATCAGTTGCAAAGCAGTACTGATTCTGTTAAGCCCAGACACAGTACTAGCCACGCGCGTCAAACGTCCTGTTCTAAACAAGACGCAAAAACACACACAACTCCGCTATCGCAAGACGGAAAATGGGGTCCAGTACCCGGAACCGGTACTGGCAGACCAACGCATCTGTCTGCTAGGTGATGACAGACGCGCTCACCGGACCTGGCCGGGGAGTATACGACTCTTACCGCTCAGCCGCTCCACAAGTTCAGCCCGATACAGATTAGAATCTGCTTTCGTCCGTAACCTGATACGCAGCGAGCCGCAGCGGAGCCTGTTTCCGCTCCCCGCACCCTTTCGCTCCGGCGTGGAACAAGACCGGGAGATCCGATCCAGTCTAGCCTTCGACAACGGCGTCTGGTCTTTCGGGATCTCCATCTTTCAGGAGCTTAGCGACCGCGCCGGGGTGCCGTTTTTCGGCAAACCTTTCAGATTATAGCGCGTCTGGAAAATTGCACAAGAGGGTATTGGATATTTTTTTGAGGGTCTACAAAAACCTTCTGCCCACCCGGCTGGACAGGAAAAGCCACCATATCCGAGGGGTATTGGACCCGATTGTACAGCCAAGGGGCTACCTACCTCACCGGATCCCCAAACGTAACAGAGCTTGTCGACCCAAACCGCTTGTAATTCTCAAAGTCCACCTGCAGACGCACCCGTTGGACGCCGGAACTGAAAGCCAAATCGTCATCCGCAAAGGTAAGCGTCGGCATCCAGTAGCCATCAATCCGCTGGCGCACGGTCGTGAATTGCGGGAACAGATTCTCGTGCTTCGTGGTGCGAATCTCAGGGACCGCGTGACCCGCTGCCCGAACAATCTGCTCGTCCTTCTTGCTCACCCACAGGTGGCCCTCGAAGAACCGCATGTCGGCCAGTTCGTTCTTCGGGCTCACATGCATCACCCAGCAGGGCTCTCCGTCGACGACTTCTTCCCCTTTGTGGCGTACACGATACATCCACAACACATCTTCGGTGAACAGGAAATTCTGGATATCCCGTACGTCACGGAAGTCCTCTTCGGTCAGCCGGATACGCTTCAAAGAATCCGTGGGGCGCTGCACCATCACCTCGTCGCGGCCCTTATCCGGCGAAAACACCACATCCCGCACTTCCTGGTAAAAACCCTGACGGCTACCCGTTGCGTTCAGCTCCTCAAAACGGAAATTCTGGCGGAAGGTGTATTGATCGCGAAGCTGGCGGGCAACAGTTTCGTTATGGGCAACGCGTTTGGCCAAGTCTCTGGGAGGTTTGGTATTGACGGCAGGAGTAGGGCTCAGATTCTGCCCCAGACACGCGCCGACCGGGATCAGCAGCACAGCAAATGCTAAGATGGGCGCGTATCTTCGCATGCCTCGAACTCCCCGGCTCCCCGGCTCCGTTTGGATTGTAATCGCAGGAATTTGGACTGCCGCTGTGGCTGCGGCGTTTTTCCTGTTGCCCCAGAATATCCCCTTCGCCGCCAAAATTCCATTCCTGATTGCCGCCTGCGCGGAACTTTTTTTCTTCGTTCCGCTGGGTTGGGAGTCCGTGCGCCACGACCTGCAAAATCGTTACAACCCTACGCAAATTGCCACGGGACTGGCGCTCTCCGGTATTCTGCCAGTGACGATCTACGCATTGGGAAGCGGAGCCCTTTCCCTGCCCCAGTGGTTCGGCCTCGCCGTGCTTTTCACAGCACTGGCATTCTGGTACCGGGTGCTGCCAAAGCACACCATCGCGGATGTCGGCTTCCTGCTGCTGGTGGCCGTCGTCACGCTCATGGGCGTTTTCCAGAGCCTCATTCCCGACGCAGCCCCCAAGCTGCAAGCGGAATTTCTGGGACGCATCGCCTGGATACGCCTCGGCATCGCCGCCGCCCTCTTGCTACGGGGAATGGAAGGCATCCATTTCAGTTGGTGGCCGACGGCCCGCGAATGGAAGCTTGGCGCGCTGGGTTTTCTCGCACTGTTCCCGATCCTCTTCGCGGTTGGCTACGGCATCGATTTCTTCGGTATCCGCGACCTCACCCGCCCCTGGTATCAAGTCGCCGCAATCTCCGCCGGAACCTTCTTCGGCATCTTCTGGGTGGTGGCGCTCTCCGAAGAATTCTTCCTGCGCGGGCTGCTGCAACAGTGGCTGTCCGGCTGGACGGGAAGCGTCACGCGAGGCCTGCTCTGGACCAGTCTCATCAGCGGAGCCTTGCACCTACCCTTCCGTGACTTCCCGAACTGGAAATTCGCCCTGCTGGCCACTATCGCCCATGCTGGCTACGGTTGGATCTTCCTGAAAGGCAACGGCATTCGCGCTGCCATGGTCACCCACGCAATGGTTGTCGTGGTATGGCGCGTGTTCCTGGTATAGGGCGGCTTGCCACGGTCCGCTGATCGGCATATCGCACCCATCCGTCGCATCCTTTCTCGCAGCGGATCACACGCGCCAAAGACAAACGGGGCAGCGACGCCCAACGCGTCGCTGCCCCGTTTGTTTGAATTGAAAGCTGTCCGGCCTTACACCGTCGACAACTCACCCGGAGCCGCCACTGGCGATCCTTCGGCTTCGTGCAGCCGCATCAACTCCAGACGGATGGCGTCCGATAGCGCTTTCCAGCTTGCCTCAATGATGTTTTCGGAAACTCCTACCGTTGCCCAACTCTTGTCGTGGTCGGTCCATTCCACCAGCACGCGGACCTTGGAAGAAGTTCCCTTCTCTCCGGCGATCACACGCACCTTGTAATCCGTCAGTTCCACGCGCTTTACGGCAGGGAAGGCCAGCGATAGGCAATTGCGTAGGCAGACGTCCAGTGCGTTCACCGGACCGTTGCCGATTTCCGTCGCCGTATGGACACCCTGCGCCGTCTTCAGCGCAATGGTGGCTGTGGTGAGGGACGAGAACTGTTCCGACATACGGGTGGTGGTCTCAATGCTCACCAATTCAAAGAACTTCAGGTCGGGGAAAATCGCTTCCCGCACCAGCAGTTCAAAGGTGCCTTCGGCAGCTTCCAGTTCGTAGCCTTCATGCTCCAACTGCTTGATGCGTTCCAGCACATCGCTGCGCTGGTCGTTGGTAAGGCGTTCGTCCAGGCCGTGTTCCTTCAGCTTGTAAAATATATTGCCACGTCCGGATAGATCGCTCAGCAGCACACGCTGGCGGTTCCCGACGGTCTCTGGCCGTATATGTTCGTAGGTGGTTGCGTCTTTCAACACAGCCGCCACATGGACGCCGCCCTTGTGCGCAAAGGCGCTGGGTCCCACGTAAGGCATCTCGTTGGGAAGCGGCAGGTTCGCGAGATCAGCAATATAGCGCGCAACACTCGTCAGGCTTGCCAGACGTTCCTCGCCCAGCACCTGATAGCCCATCTTCAGTTCCAGATTCGCGATCACCGTGCTGAGGTTTGCGTTGCCACAGCGTTCGCCATAGCCGTTCAGACAACCCTGCACATGGGTGACTCCTTCAAGGACACCAGCAAGCGAGTTCGCCACGGCCAGCCCGGAATCGTTGTGGGTATGCATGCCAAGGGCCCCACCGAAATTCTTACGGACATCGGCAACAATTTCCGATACCTGGTGTGGCATCATGCCGCCGTTGGTTTCGCACAGGCACAGCACGTCCGCACCGGCTTCCGCTGCGGCTTCCAGCGCGCGAAAAGCGAAATCCCGATTGCTCAAGTAACCGTTGAAGAAGTGTTCGGCGTCGAAGATGACCTCGCGGCCATCACGCTTCAGAATGGCAACCGTTTCGCGGATGAGCGTTCGGTTCTCTTCTTCGGTAATCCCCAGGGCCTTGCGGGTATGCAGGTCCCAGGTCTTTCCAAAAATACAGACCGCCGGGGTCTGGGCTTCCAGCAAGCTGCGCACGTTCGGGTCAGTATCCACGGTGAATTTGGCAAACCGCGTGGACCCGAAGGCCGATAGCTTGGCATGGGAGAGGCGCAGGTTCCGGGCGCGCTCAAAAAACTCTTTGTCCTTTGGATTCGATCCGGGCCAGCCGCCTTCGATATAGTCGACGCCCAGTTGATCGAGCTTCTCCACAATGGCGAGCTTGTCGTCGACGGAGAACGACACGGCTTCCCCTTGGGTGCCATCGCGCAAAGTGGTGTCTAGAACGAAGATCCTCTTGTGGGTCATGGAGGTTCCTTCTACTCAGAATAGAAGAAGGCGGCCAGGGGTTCTGGCCGCCTTCGCGGAACTTGGGTTCCGTTGGTTATTCGTTGGGTACGCCGGCTTCCTTGGCACGCTTCAGGAAGGGCATCATGGCGCGGAGTTCCTTACCAACCGTCTCGATGGGAAGGGTACGTCCCTTCTCACGAAGCGCAAGGAACTTGGCGCGACCAGCGCGGTTTTCCGCCATCCACTCGCGGGCAAATTCGCCAGCCTGGATCTCGGAAAGGATCTTCTTCATTTCCTCGCGGGTCTGCTGCGTCACCACACGGGGTCCGCGGCTGTAGTCACCGTACTCGGCGGTATCAGACACGGAGTAGCGCATGTAGCCGAGGCCGCCTTCATAAATCAGGTCGACGATCAGCTTCAGTTCGTGCAGGCACTCAAAGTAGGCGATTTCCGGAGCATAACCGGCTTCGGTAAGGGTTTCGAAACCAGCGTTGATCAGTTCCGCGACGCCGCCGCAAAGTACGGCCTGCTCACCGAACAGATCGCTTTCCGCTTCTTCCTTGAAGGTGGTTTCAATGACACCAGCCTTCAAGCAGCCCAGGCCCAGGGCATAGGCCAAGGCGTTTTCCTTCGCCTTACCGGTGGAATCCTGGTGAATGGCCAACAAGCCGGGGACGCCAACGCCCTCGGTGTAGAGTTCACGGACGCGGTGGCCAGGGCTCTTCGGAGCAATCATGCTGACATCGATGAAGTCGGGCGGGGCGATCTCCTTGAAGTGCACCGCGAAGCCGTGGGCGAACATCAGCGTGTTGCCGGGTTCCAGGTTCGGCGCAATGTGGTCCTTGTAGAGATCGGACTGCAGGTGATCAGATACCAGGATCATGATCATGTCCGCCTGCTTGGCAGCGTCGGCGACCGTGGCGACCTTCAGGCCTGCGGCTTCGGCCTTCGGCCAGCTCTTGGAGCCTTCGTACAGACCCACCACCACGTTCAGGCCGGAATCACGCAGATTCAGCGCGTGCGCGTGGCCTTGGCTACCATAGCCAATGATGGCAATCGTTTTATCTTTCAGTGCGGAAAGATCGCCATCCTTTTCGTAGTATCGATTAAGCATTTACGACTTCGTCCTTTTCCGAGAAATTGTCGGCGTCACCGGCGCCGGTAGAGATAGGGGGCGCCAGTTTCAGCTTTTTGGCTTCCAGCGAGACAGCGGCGACACCGGAGCGAGTCACCTCGATCTCCCCATAGCCCTGCAGCACCGCAATAAATTCTTCCAGCTTTTCGCTCGAACCGGTAACTTCGAGCACAAATCCTTCCACCGAAGAATCCACCACGCGGGCGTGGAAGATTTCGGCTTCCTTGAGAATCGCGGTACGGTTCTCTCGGGTCGAGCGCACGCGGATCAACACCAGTTCGTGCGTGATCGACGGGGCTTCCGTCAGATCCGTCGCCTGCAACACGTTGATGAGGCGGTTCATCTGCTTGATAACCTGCTTGCGCAGGGCGGAATCCACATCCACCTGAATGGTCATTCGGGAGAGTGCGGGGTCCAGCGTACGGGCCACGGTCAGGCTCTCAATGTTATAGCCGCGGGCGCTCAGGAGTCCGGTGATCCGCATCAGCGCGCCAGTTTTGTTTTCGACCAGCAATGAAATCACTTGCAACATGGAAATCTCCTGAAATTCTTAGCCCACCGGGGTCGGGGTAGGCTGGGTCAGCACCATCTCATTGATGGCTCCGCCAGCGGGCACCATCGGGTAGACATTTTCGAACGAGGTCACTTCCACGTTCAACAGGTAGGGGCCCGGTTCGGCTACCGCCGCTTCCAGCACGCCGCGCAGGTCTTCCGGCCGCTTCACCGTGCGTCCGGGAATGCCGTAAGCAGCACCCAGATGCTCAATCTGCGGGAAGGTCGACATAGTGGACGAAGAGTAGCGGTTGTTGAAGAACAGTTCCTGCCACTGACGCACCATACCGAGGTACCCATTGTTCATCACGATGATCTTGATCGGCAGGCCTTCTCCCGCGATGGTCGCCAGTTCCGGCAACGACATCTGGAAGCCGCCATCACCCACGATGGAAAATACCAGCTTATCTGGATTTGCCACCTGCGCGCCCATGGCTGCCGGCAAGCCGAAGCCCATGGAGCCCAAGCCACCAGAGTTCAGCCACTGACGCGGGGCATCGTGACGGATCAACTGTGCAGCCCACATCTGGTGCTGGCCGACGTCCGCGGTAACGATCGCCTTGCCATCGGAAATCCGGTTGATTTCCGACATCAGATGCTGCGGTTTGATCTCGGTGTCAGAGAATACGGGTTCCAGCGGATGTTCCGCCTTCCAATCCGCGACCTGCTGCCGCCAAGAGGCGCGAGCGCCTTCGTTGGTGTGCGCCATTTCCGGAGCCAGTTCGCGCAGGGCCTTGGACATCTTCTTGATGACCCGCTTGCAATCGCCCACGATGGGCAGATCGGCGTTGCGGATCTTGCCGATTTCGGCCGGATCGATGTCGACGTGAATGACGCGCGCATTCGGGGCGAAATCCTTCAGACGGCCGGTCACGCGGTCGTCGAAGCGCACGCCCAGGGCAACCAACAGGTCCGTGTTGTACATGCCCAGATTCGCGGCGTAGCTACCATGCATGCCCGGCATGCTGATGAAGTTCGGATGGTTTCCCGGTAAGGACCCCAAACCCATCAGCGTGTTGACGCAGGGGGCATCCAACACTTCCACCAGTTCGCGCAACTCGTCATGGGCGCCAGAGTGGATGATGCCGCCGCCCGAATAGATCATGGGCTTCTCGGCTTCCCACATCATCTGCGCCGCGCGGCGGATTTGGCCAGCGTGGCCATCCAGCACCAGCTTGTAGCCGGGCAGGTGAATGGCTTTCACCGGCTGGTAATGTGCCTGGGCGATGAAGATGTCTTTGGGAATGTCCACCAGCACCGGACCCGGACGGCCAGAGGCAGCAATATAGAAGGCCTCATGGATGATCTGGGGCAGGTCGTTGATGTCCTTCACCATATAGTTGTGCTTGGTGCAGGAACGGGTGATGCCAAAGGTGTCGGCTTCCTGGAACGCATCCGTGCCGATCAACTTGTTGGCCACCTGACCGGTGATTGCCACGATGGGGATGGAATCCATCAGCGCGTCCACCAAACCGGTGATGAGGTTGGTTGCGCCAGGGCCGGAGGTGGCGCAGCACACGCCCACCTTCCCGGTAGACCGGGAGAAGCCCTGAGCGGCAAACGCGGCATTCTGTTCATGCCTTACCAGAATGTGGCGAATGTGGTGATGGTCGTAGAGTGCGTCATACAAGGGAAGCGTAACGCCGCCCGGATAGCCGAAAATCACCTCGACACCTTCATGGACCAGGCAGTCGAGCAGGATACGAGCACCATTCATGAGCGTAGACATAGGCGCGTGACAATCTCCTACTGAATCAAAATCGAACCCAACATCCGGCTCCGGCCGGAAGGTCAGCCGCGAGGCGGGGGTAAGGCCGGTAAGGCCAAACCCCGGAGGCCTGCAAGCAAAAAGGGCCGTCGGCTGGGTGGTTACCCGCCGACGGCCCTAAACAGAAACTTGTTTATCCGTTCAGGCAGGCGGCAGAGGCCCTACTACTACGTAGAGGCCTACTACGTTGCTAATAATCGCCACTGAACGGAGGTTTCGCATAGAACTTTTGTGGACTAAGCCCGCTCACTCCCCGGACATCCGGCTAAGTGGGACAAGCCCATCAACACTTTCAAAGGTAGCTCGAAAATTACGCAAATGCAAGATGGCTTGGCTATTAAATGTTCTAATGGCGATATTACATCACCGGGCAAGGAATCCCGGCGGATTGGCGGCGGGAGTACCAGACGGCAAAGGGAAAGAAGAGCGCGACGGAAAGCGGAGGGAGAAGGGCCACGGCTAGGAATGCTCGGTCGAACCACCCGTAGCGATAGCGCACGTAGATATTGAGGTTTGGTTCCAGTCGGATATCCGCGGCCTCATCGGGGAACACCGACTGCAAGTCTGCCCAAGTTTGAAAACGTTGCAGGACACCCGTCTGCGTATCCAGCCTGAAGAAGTTCCTGGAGGTGGGCAGTTCCCGCTCAAAACCGCCCGACGCGGCAAACCTATATACGGAGCCGTAGATGATTGCCCCTTGGATCTGCAACTCAGCGATGTCCCGCACAGACTCTCGCCTCAGAACATTAGAACTCACATTCGCTGACTCGACGCCTTCACTGATCCAAATGGAATACCCATTGATGAGAGGGGTGTAGAGTTGGTCGCCGATGAAACTCTTTTCCAGAAACGCCTCGTTGACAAACCCATCGATCGTCAAAGCACCAGTTGCCCAGAAGAGGGAAACGACCGGCCCAATAGCGCTATAGACAAACAGCACATCGCGTAAGGGAGGTTTAGCGAATGATCGGACGATGACCACGCCAATAGCCCACGCAAGCAGAGCCAAGCTGGTGGTGACAAAGTTCAGAAAAATAAAAGCGAACAGCAATTCCACGTAGCCATACTATCGGAACGCGACTTGATGGCTATCGACCGGAGGTAGGTGAAGCCGCCACCATCTACTGAAGCCGCAATCACTATCCCAAACGCTGGAGACCACACAATGCAGACACTTTTCCGTACCGCAAGAGCCATGCCGTCGACGGACACGAAGCATCGCCCCTGGTGCAGCGACCGACGGGGGCGAAACCCGGGGTAAAAAATGCATAGACGAAGTCACGAGTTCGCACGTGCAACCGGGGCAATGCTTTCCATGCAAAAGCTAAGAGGAGGGGCTCTCTTTAAAAATTTCTGCTGCGAACTCAATCGCATTCCTAACGCCAGGAACGGCTATCCAGTCAGCGATCTCCGTGCCGAATTCATACTCCGCCTGCTGAAACGCCTTCTGCAGAGTCTCGTGCCAGGTATCACCACCAAAGGTACCGCCCCACTGATATCGATAAAGCATGCAACTGTCCTCGCTCTCGTACTCGATCACCAGTACGTCGGGACCAGGCAGGGCTTGGTGAGAAGCGTCGGAAGACAACTCCGGCGGAAGTCCAACAAATTGTACGCTGCGGAGGATTTGATTGACCAACGCGACATAACTTTTCATATTCAGATCTTGAACCAGCATGCACGATGTGGGACTGGTATGGCACATCCATGACTTCCAGCAGAACCGCAGGCGCTTTTACAAGGAGACATCAAGGAAATCAGGGAACCGATAGAGCCAGATCTCCCGATTGGCACGACTACACAACGGAATTCACCATAGCCGCACATGTCCACAACACGAGCAACATGATTGTGCTTAGAAAAAGCCATCCCGTGGCAGAAGAACGAGAGCGGCCGATGGCGACAAAAGAGGCCGCCACGATCCACCAATTTATCGAAATCGTCGATAGCCTAGTGCTGCGAACTTCTCCCCAAGTTTCGGGGAACAGCATCTCTGCGACCAGCAGTAGGTAGCTCGCTGTTTGCACTGCCAGTACAGACCACGCGAGCTTCCCGGCGAAGCCACCTCGAAAGGCTATAACCCAACTAGCCGCTAACGGAAATACGGGAACCGCCACGAGGATGACATTCTCCCCAGAAATCATTTGCTCAGGATATGCCTGAGTTCTATATTGCCGCCACTGCGCTACGGCACTCGCGACCCCTTGCGGCGCAACTCGGCGAGTGACCTTTTCCCTCTCTGCATCTTCCGGCGTCCCTCTCCCGAAGAAGGACGACACCCGACAGAGAGGGTAAAGGGCACGCCATAGATATTCTGCGGACTGGGCCCTACACCCGCCTTAGGCAGCGGCTGCTCGAACTTCCTGCAAAATCGGCTGCAGAAACGTGGGTCGGTCCACCGCGCCCATCGCCACCTGAATGGTGCCCCCAGCGGAAACAAACCGAACATCCGTTACCCCGATGAAGGCCAAGATGCTGCGCAGGTAGGGATCGGCGAAATTCATCGCGGCAGCCGGAGTGCCTTCGGCATACACACCGCCACTGGCCACAATCACCGTTGCTTTCTTCCCTTTCAGCAAGCCTTCGGCGCCCGCTGCGCTGTAGGAAAACGTCACTCCTTTACGCACGATCTGGTCAACCCAAAGCTTCAGAACCGTCGGGACAGTGAAGTTGTGCATCGCCACACCGATCACGTATTCGTCCGCACGCAGCAGTTCCGCGATCAACGCATCGGATGCCGCCAGTTCCTGTTTCTGCTGTTCGGTAAGTTGCTCCTCCGGGGTGTATGCCGCGGCAATCCACGCGGAACCAATCACGGGCGGTGGCGCGGCCGCAAGGTCACGCTGGATCACATCCCCGTCGGGATGGGACGCACGCCAAGTTCGCACAAATTCGGCAGTCAGCTCACGGCTCACTGAAGTTGCCTGCGGGCTGGAATCAAGCTGCAAGAGTGTAGACACAAAATCCTCCAAAAACAACATATGTTGTTTAACCAACAAACGACGTTTACTTAGACAACAGATGTCGTCGAGAAGATTCAACTGGTTGCTAAAATTGAAGAGGAGAAACGTATGCCGCAGCCAGACCATAGCGTCCAGGACCCACGCATCCGGCGGACGCGGCAATTGTTGCGCGATGGTCTACGCCAACTGCTACGGGAAAAGACCCTGGACGAGATTCTCGTGCAGGACATCACGGACGTCGCAACCGTCAATCGCGCCACCTTTTATGCGCATTACACGGACAAGTTCGACCTGTTCAATGCGTTAATCGCCAGTGACTTCCGCGACTTTCTAAAGAAGCAGTCCGTATGCTTCGACAACGCCTGTTCCGCGGGACTCGGCACCATCGTGCTGGCGGTGGGTGCTTTTCTGCAGGACGTACACCGGGACCATGCGGAATGTTCCCGTCAGGCTGCCTCCGGCCCCTTGATGGATGCCGCCATCACGTTGGCGGTTCGAGACGTTGTGCTGGATGGTATTGCCAAGAACCAGCACAAAACGGCTGTGCCACCAGAGGTCGTGGCGTCTATGCTCAGCAGCGTCGTCTACGCCGCAGTAAAAGAATGGCTCGCTAAGTCTGACTGGCGCATGGACGAGAAGACCTTACTGGCGATCGTCCCGCTGATTCAGCCATTGCTGGAAAGCAGCATCCTTCCGTTGCCTGGCGATGCGCAGACCAAGACCGCAACAGCCAGCAGTCCACGAAAACGCAGCAGCTAGCAACGACGTTCCTGTCTTACAAACGGCGCTCGTGCTACTGCGTATCCACAGGCAGGTCTTCCCGTTTGCTCCACTCCTGAAACGATCCGTCAAACAACTTCACGTCCATGCCCAGCATCCGAGCCACGAAGTAGGGCACTGTGGCTTGTTGTCCAATATGACAGTAGGTGACACGGAGCACGTTCGGGTCCTTGCCCGGCTGGACCTGCATCAGATTCCGCAACTCATCAGAAGATTTGAAGCGCCCGCTCTCATCCAGAAGGGTGGAAAACGTGACATTCTTCGCGCCAGGAATGTGGCCCCCACGCGGCATCGTTCCCTTATCTTTGCCGGAGTAAAATTCCGGCGTCCGGGCATCCACCAATTGCACGCTCCCCGCCGGTACATGTGACTTCACCCAGTCCAGCGATACCACCGTTTCCGGCCTCGGTTTGGCGTGGAAGGTCGCGGTTTTCGGCTGGGTTGCTGTCGTACTGAGGGGCCGCTCCTGTGCCTTCCACAACGGCAGACCACCATCCAGCAACGAAGCCATATCGGCCCTGCCCAGATAGTCAAAGGTGAACCAAACCCGCGTCGCCGCCTGCACCAAACCGTTCCCCGCATAGATCACCACGCGAGACGAGTCGCTGATCCCCAAGCCCCCGAGTGTCTTTTCCAGATCCGCGACCGGTGGAACCTGCAACCGCAGCCCTTGCGCGTCTTCGATGCCGATCATGTCGAGCGTCACCAGCAGCGCACCGGGAATGTGACCTTCCGCGTAGTCCTTGTCCGTACCGACGTGCAGAATCACCAGATTGGCTTGTGCCTGGTTGTCACGGATCTGCGCTTGCAACCACTCCCCAGTCACCAACATCTGCTGCGCATTGGCGAATAGGGACATCGCCACCAGCACCCCTGCCAGAAGAAAACTCCGTCGACTGTTCATGCGTTCTCCTATCCTTTGATTGCCTAACGAAGCCACAGACGGAGCCCTTAACGAACCTATACTCCCGCGACTGGCCGCGTCTTTTCAGATTAGCCGCAAGCGCTGCCAACATTCATAGACCATCTTCGTTACCGTCGTAACACACGCACCAACGCATCAACCGTCTGCCTCTGTTGTTCTTCACGAGAAATCGTAGATGTACCCGCCATCAACTGGTGACGATAATGGGCAAACTGCACGTGATTCCCACCCTCAACGGCGATCCATTCCGTATGCGCTGGCAGCAACGGCGCGTTCTTTTTGATGTCGGCAACGCCCGCCACGCCATCGTTCGTTCCGTAGACCTTCGTCACGGGAATCGTCAGGTCCGCCAAAGAAAAATCTCTGGGATGGGTGGATGCAATCAGAACGAGCGCAGCCAGACCATCAGGTTCCGTGTGCACATAGGTCGCTGCTAACATGGCTCCGCGCGAATGCCCGGCAAGCACGACGGGGGTATGTTGCGACACCGTACTAATCTCCGCAAACAGACTTTTCCGCTGCGCTTCGGTATACGCCGAACGCCACGGAATCGGCAGCAAGATGGCGCGATGCCCTTGCTCCGCCACAGCACGCACCAAGGGACCATAGGCTTTGGGATCCACCATGCCGCCGGGAAGGAAGACCAGGGTCTTTGGCCCGCTAGCGGACACTGGCGTGAAGTTCCAGCCGCCGCCCTCCCGTTCCACACGCACCGTATCGGAGGATTGAAAGGTCCCCGTCGGCACATCCGTCGACTGAAACCCCAAAGCCAGCCAAAGCAGAAAGCCGAGTCCGCCCAACATCCATACCGTACGCAACACACGCAGCACGCGCTGGTTCATCCTTGCCCTCACCCCATTGTTGACCAACACCGTTGTCTGGCACCGGAATCTATCAGTACGGCGCAAGGGAGATTTTCATGGAAAGATTTCAGCAGGCGTCATCTTGATTTCCAGGCGCGCCTCAAAGCCCCCCTCCCCCACCCCACAGAATCCCGAAAACCCACGGAACTTTCTCTTGCGTTCCGCGTAAGCTTGCGTAATAGTCCCTCTATCCGGGTGGGAGTTCCTTCCTATGTTTGACCTTGGCCGTGACCTGAAGCATACGTTCCGCCGCCTGGCGCGGACGCCGGGCTTTGCCCTTGCCACCGTGCTCACCCTTGCGCTGGGTATCGGAGCCAACACCGCTATCTTCAGCGTCGTCCACACGGTTCTGCTGAAGCCGCTTCCCTTCCCGGAGCCCGACCGGCTCATCGCCGTCTGGCAGACCGCGCCGGGCGTCGAAATCAAAGATCTCAATGCCTCCATGGCGGATTACGTCACCTACCGCGAAGAGTCAAAGACCTTCGCGGATGTAGCGTTGTGGGCGCCAAACTCGGTGACGGTTACGGAGTTCTCCGATCCCGAACGCGTAGATTGTCTATACGCCACCTTCCGTCTGCTTCCTTTGCTCGGGTTCCAGCCCATGCTTGGCCGCCCTTTTGCGGAAGGCGACAATACGTCCCAAAGCCCCGAAGTGGTGATGCTTAGCCATGGCTATTGGCAACGGCGCTTTGGTGCAGACCCCAACGTCATTGGTCGTCGCATTCTGGTGGATGGCAAAGCGCGCGAAGTCATCGGCGTAGCTCCGCGGAACTTCTGGTTCATGGATGCCGGCCATGATGTGATTCTCCCTTTGCGCTATGACCGCGCCACTGTCCGGCTGGCGGGCTACAACTTTCGAGCGATCGCCCGTCTGCGTCCCGGAGTCACCCTGGAACAGGCCAATGCTGACGTAGCCCGCATGATCGGGATTGCCTTGGATAAGATCCCGCCGCCCACTGAGATCAGCATCCAGATGATGCGGGAAATCGGCCTTGCGCCCAATGCCCGCCCCTTGATGAACGATCTGCTCGGTGATATCGGTTCCCGCCTTTGGGTCGTGATGGCCACCATCGGCGTTGTGTTGTTGATTGCCTGCGCCAACGTAGCCAATCTGCTGCTCGTGCGCGCCGAAGGCCGCACGCAGGAACTGGCGGTACGCGCGGCACTCGGGGCCGGTAGAGGTCGTCTGGCCCGGGAACTCCTCGTCGAAAGTGTTTCCCTTGCCCTACTGGGGGGCGCCGTCGGGATCGCCTTCGCCCTGGGCATCGTCCAACTGGTGCTTGCGATGAGCCCCGTCCGCCTGCCACGGCTGGAAGGCGTATCCCTGGATCCGATCACTCTACTTTTCACCCTCGGGGTCTCGCTGCTCGCCGGTCTCGCTTTCGGCTCCATCCCTGTCCTGAAGTATGCCGGCAGGGGGCTTGCCGAATCGCTACGCGCCGGTGGCCGTACCGCCAGCGCGGGTCGGAATCGCAACCTCACGCGCAATGGCCTTACCGCTATCCAGGTCGCACTCGCGCTGGTGCTGCTCATCGGTTCGGGCCTGATGATCCGCACCTTCCACTCCATGCGCCTGGTAGACCCCGGGTTCCGCAATCCCGGGGCCCTGCAAACCCTTCAAGTTTCGGTTCCCAGCACAGTCGCTCCGAAGGAAGCCGACCTTCTGCGCCTACAGCAAAACCTGGTGGAACGCCTTGCAACCGTGCCAGGCGTACAGGAAGCGAGCCTCATCGTCCGTCTGCCCATGTCGGGGGACGACTCCCAAGATCCCGTCTCCGCGCGCGACCGCACCTATGCCCCGGGCCAGATTCCGCCGCTGCGCCGCTTCATTCTGGCTATGCCCGGAACCTTCCACACCCTGGGCACGACGTTGCTCGCTGGCCGCGAATACACCTGGACCGACATTCACGAAATCCGCAATGTCGTCATCATCAGCGACAATTTCGCCAAGGAATATTGGGGCTCCGCACAAGCCGCCGTCGGCAAACAAATCCGGTCCGCGCCCAGCAACCCCTGGAGCGAAGTCATCGGGGTGGTCGCCGACGTCCGTGTGGATGGCGTCGATCAGAAAGCGCCCAGCATCGTCTATTGGCCAGCTCGCAGACCCTACACCTCCACCTTTCTGGTGCGCAGTCCCTTGGCGGGCGCGGAGCAGTTTGTCAGCGCCTTGCGCGCAGCCATCTGGGAAGTAAACGCCGGACTCCCCATCAACGAAACACGCACCATGAAGGAGGTCTACGACAAGTCCATGGCCCGCACAGCCTTCACCTTGGTGCTGCTGGGCATCAGCGGCGCGATGGCTTTGATTCTGGCCGCCGTGGGCATTCACGCCGCAATCTCCTACACGGTCTCGCAGCGCAAACGCGAAATCGGCATACGCCTAGCCCTCGGAGCCCCCCGAGGCCACGTCAAACGGATCTTCGTTCGCAACGGCCTCACCTGGGCCGCCATCGGAGCCATCGTCGGCCTAGCGGCATCCTTCGCGCTCACACGTCTAATGACTTCCCTACTCTTCGAGGTCAGCCCCTTGGACCCCATCACCTACATCGTGGTGGTCGTAGCCATCCTGAGCGCCGCCGCAGCCGCCAGCTATCTCCCGGCCCGGCGTGTTTCACAGGTGGATCCGGTGGAGGCCTTACGGGCGGAATAGGAGGAAGAGCCAGGCCCAGCGGGCCGACAGAATCATGTTGCCATGGGTGAAGCGAATGACATGAGCGGAACCCGTGGAAGCGCATCCCCGCACCCGAAGCCCTGAAGGGGCGACACAAGAACGAAACGATGAAAGCGGCACTCTCCTGGACAGCGAATCTGGCATCCTTTCTGGACTGAGCACAACAGAAAAGTTTCACCGGCGAGGGCAGAATGAGACCGTTTCTTCTCGACCAAAAGTGCCACACACACTCCACGATCGTCGCTGGCACGATAGCCACCAAGATACGAGTACAGCGGCTCGGAACTGAAGTCTGGTAGTTATATACAGCAGCACAACATTTTTTGTGAGACTGAGAGAGAGCGCGCGACTGGCAGATGGGGAATTTGGTTGACCACATCGAAAAACATCTTGGGACCATCGAGTGTGGATGGTCGGTCTCGCCAGATGGCGAGCCTATGGGTTTTCAGGTTGTGAAATGTCTTCCATCAACATCAGACTATGTAGCCTACTGCACGCTTGGTCTACATCGTTTTCCACTACAACCCGCAATTTCAGGAAGGCCGATAAGGCATGAGCTGGTTCTTTGGGCACCTGCGACATTCGGTGATCAGAACATCCCCGCAATCCTTCAGTCTGTCGCTGTGGAGACCATTGACCAGGAACGTGCCTTCCTTAGAGGGGAACTAATCGGCCCCAGAGGCCGAGTGTTCGAGGGCCTGCCGTTCACGGCATTCTACGTAACACTACCTGTCTACCAGACCGACGACTTTCAAGAGTTTATGGACGAAGCAGGACATGCCATCGTTTTTGTGTGGCTGGTTCCGATTGATGATAGGGAAGCGGAGTATGTACGGACCCACGGGTGGAAAAAATTTGAAGATCTGCTCGAAGAAAGAGATCCACATCTAACGGACTTCAGTAGGCCATCTGCGATCTAAATCCGTTCGCCAGAACTCATCCTGGCGAATGTGACGAGCAGCAAAGGCAGAGACGGCCTAGGATCCACATCTTATGCGTCAACGACAACTACCGTCCACTGATTGGTCAGTATGCATATGGGCAGGATGGGAGAAGCACCCATCTTCTTTATGGCCCCTCTAGCGTGCGGTCAAACCGAGTACCCGGTAAACATCTCGATTCAAGAATGCACGCTTGAATGCTCCCAACTCGATCGCATTCTTTAGGTCAGCTGGTTTCTGAAACTTATCGAAGATGCTCACGACCTGACCCAAAACGCTTCGAATCGCATTGGTGTGCTCGACGTCATCACACTGTTTTTTCTCTAGATCAAATAGACCCTCTACATACTTCTCATTCTCAGAAAAAAATACCCCAATCCTTGCACGGATTGGACACTTGTACTCTTTTGGCGTCGGAAAACCTTCCACCTCTATCCCATCGGGCACAAAACAGATATTGATATAAAACTGCTCGCCATACATCGATTTCTGGAGGTTAAATACTTGCAGGACACCGACAGCCTGACGGTACCATGTAGACCTTTTCTTCTTGAATCCAAGAGGACATAAGGCCTCGCTGATCAGTATTTCGAGCTCCACTCTACTCATTCCAGAGTCTCTTCCCGTGTTCTTGTACCTTTTCCCAATCTGCATGACTTGGATCCGCACCTGTCTAGGCGAATCCACTGGTGGAGACGGAATGCAGGCTCTGGTGGTGGGATCGCTTGGGACACCGATTCATCGAAACATGAGTCTGTCGCCCTTTCAGGGCTCAGACGATAGAACCCCAATGACCACGGGTTCCATTCCCGTGGGTCATTCCACCCATGGCAACATGATTCTGTCGCGCTCTCGGCGCTTACAACGCCAGATCTTGCCAGAACTCTGTCCGCAACCGAACACTGGCTGTCTCATCCCGAAGCCCCGCAGGGCTTTCTGCGCTCCCAGCGTACCCCACCGACGAGGCCCCCGCCTCCCGGAAGCCCTGAAGAGTACGGCACTTGCGTCTGCACAACAACAATACCCGGGTTTGGCGGATCACGTGCTCTGTACAAACGCGCCAGCAAAGCGCATCGGCGCTGTACAGAGACACCTATGCCCAACTTCGTCCGTGACCTACGATACGCTCTGCGGAGCCTGTGGAAGACACCGCAGTTCACACTGATCGCCGTGGCCACCCTGGCCCTCGCCATCGGAGCCAACGCCGCGATCTTTGGCCTACTCGACCGTCTGCTCTTCCGGAATCTAGCTGTGTTTGAACCGGAGCGTCTGGTGCTGATCGATCTCCCCGGCCCCTTTGGCGGCACAACCCATGGCGGCAGTTATATGCAGGACTATCCGCTCTATCAGGACCTGCAGCAGGCTCCTGCCGGGACCTTCACGGGCATCGCCGCCGTGTATGCCGCTCCTGTCAGCCTGACCGTGGGCAAGGAGACGGAACGGGCAACCAGCTTGGTAGTTTCTGGCAACGCTTTCGAGGTCTTCGGGCTGCAACCCGCAGCAGGTCGGCTCTTCAGTGGCGATGATGATCGCGCGCGGGAAGCGCACCCGGTGGTCGTGCTCTCCCATGCCTTCTGGCAGAGGCGTTTTGCCGGCGCATCCAGCGCAGTTGGACAATCCATTCTGGTCAATAACCACCCCATGGAAGTGGTCGGCGTCGCCCCTCCCAAGTTCGATGGGACAGATTTCGACAACCGCGCCGACGTGTTCGTGCCCATGAGCATGAAGACCTGGATCACGCCCACCTGGGACGGCGTGGACGACCGCACCAATCGCTGGGTGCAGATCTTCGCGAGGCTCGGGGATGGCGTGTCGCTGGAAACTGCGCAGTCGCGTATTCAGCCCATCGTGCAACAAGCCGCTGCGGCCTACATGGAACGTTTCACCGGCGGCAGCGCCAGTTGGCGCGAGCGTGTCGCCAGGCGCAGTGCGGTGTTGCAACCTGCTGGCGCTGGGTTCAGCCCGATTCGTAGTGACACCGGCGCCGCCATGTGGACCCTGATGGCCCTGGTCGCATGCGTACTGGTGATCGCCTGCGCCAACATCAGCGGACTCATCATCGCCCGCTTCCTGCGCCGGGAACGTGAGTTAGCCATCCGGCTGGCGTTGGGCGCTGGGAAGTCTGATCTCGTACGACTCACCATCATGGAAAGCATCTGCATCTCCGTCTCAGGCGCGCTTGGCGGCTTGGCGTTGGCGGAATGGTGCGGGCAGGCCATTGCCGCCGCACAGCCTTTCGAGTGGATGGCGGGTTTGCTTGATGAGCAATTTGTGGATACCCGCGTGCTGCTGTACTCCATCGCCATCACCGTTTCGGTGGCCTTGCTCTTTGGAACGCTGCCGCATCTTTCTTTCCGGATACGCGGCATCGTACCGGCCTTACGGCACGGCGCAGGCAGCATCTCTGGAGCCAATTCCAGCATCCGGCTCCGCAAAGCGCTCGTCGTGGGACAAATCGCCATATGCCTGCCCGTGATGTTCGGGGCCGGCCTATTCGCACGCAGCTTCCTGAACCTTTCCACCACCGAACTAGGAGTAAAAACCGCGCACATCATCCAGTTCAACGTTGATCCGGTTTTGAACGGCTACACCCAGGAACGCGCCCAGAGCTTCTTCCGCCAACTGGAAGACGAACTCTACGCGCTTGGCGGAACCGAACACGTCGGGATGGCAGAGAATCCTTTGTATTCCGGCGATGTTTACTCTCTGACCATGTCTGCTCCCGGGCGCACCCCCGCCACCGGGGTCAGCCGCAACGTCAGCGCCAATCACATCAACCCCAACTACTTCCAGACCGTCGGAATTCCGCAACTCGCGGGCAGAAACTTCCGCACGGATGAGAGCGCAGGGCAAAGAGTCGCCATCATCAGCCAGGAGACGGCCCGGCGATTCTTCGAGGCAGAAAACCCGATCGGCCGACAGATGTGTTTTGGCGATGGCAATCCGGGTGACCCATGTGCGGAGATCGTCGGCCTGGTGAAAGACTCCAAACACAGTTGGGCATCTGAAGAAACGCCCGCCCTGTTCTATATGCCCGTCAGTCAGCAGGAAGGCACGGGGAGAGTGACATTCTACGTACGCAGCAAGCTACCTGCCGACCAGGCCATTCCGGCGGCACGCAATGTGGTGCAGAAGCTGGACCCCAACCTTCCGGTGTTTGGGGTGCGTACCCTTGAGAAGCAGTTGGATGCATCCATGGTGACGCAAAAGCTGGTCTCGCTCTTGTCCAGCGGTTTCGGAGCGTTGGCCACGGTCTTGGCGGCGCTCGGGCTCTACGGGGTAATGTCCTATCTGGTGCTAACGCGCACCAAAGAAATCGGCCTGCGCATGGCGTTGGGCGCACCCTCCCAGCAGGTGGTGCGCATGGTATTGCATGACGTAGGCCTGATGGTGCTGCTCGGCATTCTGCTGGCAGTTCCGCTTTGCGTTGCCACGGGCATCGGCGTCCGGTCAATGCTCTACGAGGTTCGCGCTTGGGATCCCATTTCGGTGGCCGTTTCCGCGCTCATCTTACTGACGGCAGCCCTGGTAGCAGGCGGAATTCCGGCAACCGTGGCCGCGCGCGTAAGTCCCATGGTGGCCCTTCGGGACGAATAGCCTTCGCGGTGGAGCCTGGGCAAGATGCTGGAGATGCGAGGATGCTCCCAGTAGAGAAGGGGCTACCGTGGCTTAGTAGCCACGGTAGCCCCTTCTCGATATCTGAGCTAGCTGTGCAGATTAGTCCGGAATAGAACCACCCTGCCGCAAGAAAGCCGGAGTATCCAGGTCATCCATATCAAACAGATTGGAGTCGATTTCTGGAGCCTCCGGCGTAGCAGGCGGATCCGCCTCGAATAAACCCTCATTCGAGGTAGTTGATGCAGTTGGATTGGGCTCTTCTCCCTGGCCACGGAACCCCGACACAGGAACCTCTCGTGTCTCATCAAGGGTAGAATCCGACCAAGCCCCAGTCGAAGCGTTGGAAGCCGAAGCCGCTAGCTCCGCGGATTTCGAAGTCTCCACCGTCTTCGCTGTGTCCGAAGAAGCAGCGGGGGCCGGAACGGGCATGGGAACCACAGTGGGCCCGGCGGCCGGCTTCGCAATCGGAGTGACCGCAGGCGCTGATGCACCTGCTGGCTTCACGTCAGGCGCTGGGCTTGGCTCAGGAACGATATGGACTTCGGGAACTTCAGGAATCAGGCTCTCGTCGAAGGACGTCGCAATCACCGTCACCTGAACCTTACCTGCCAGGGACTCATCCAAACTCAGACCCAAGTTCACATGCAGATCGGGATTGTTCGCGGCCTTGCGGATAAACTCGGTGGCGTCGAAAACGTCGTGTAGTTCCAGACCCGTGGAACCCATCACGTGCAGCAGCACGACGCGAGCGCCGGCAATGCCGTGCGCATCCAACATGGGACATTCGATGGCCTTGCGGGCAGCTTCCACAACGGCATCGTCACCAGCAGCGGTGGCGCTTCCCAGACGAACTGTGCCCATACCACTGAGCGTGGCTTTCACATCAGAGAAATCGCGGTTGATGATACCGGGCCGCAGCACGATATCGCCGATGCCGTTAACGGCCTGCGCCAGTACGTCATCCACCATACGCAAGGCATCTTTGAAGCTCGTGCCACGAGGGGCAATATCCAGCAGGCGGTCGTTGGGGACAATGAGAATGTTATCCAGCACCTGAGACAGATCGTCCAGGCCGCGTTCGGCAATCTCCATTTTGCGCGGGCCTTCAAAGGAAAAGGGCCGCGTCACCACACCAATGGTGAGGGCGTTCATTTCGCGCGCCAGCGAGGCAATGATGGGGGCCGCTCCGGTGCCAGTGCCGCCGCCTAGACCTGCGGCAAGAATCACCAGATCAGCGCCTTCCAGGATGCCAACAATGGCTTCGGTGTCATCGAGAGCAGCCTGCCGCCCGACAGAGGGATTGGCTCCCGTGCCGCGACCACCGATGGTCTTGGCGCCCAGCAGATGTTTGTTCTTCACCGGCGAGGCGTCCAACGCACGCGGATCGGTGTTGAGAATGTAATACTCAGCTCCCGCCGGACCCTGTTCCACAATGCGCGACACCGCATTGCAGCCAGCTCCTCCCACGCCGATTACCTTGATGCGTGTCGGCGCAAGCGATTCTTCCTGCAACTCAAACTTTATGCTGTCGAACGCGGCATCCATCGGAAAGCCCCCTCCCGGTTTCGTTACACCCTTACCGTTTCACGAAAAACGGCAGGAATCAAGATTGCGATCAAGCGGAGACTGGCAGTGGGCCAAACATCCGCACCAAATTTAGCCAAACATCCGCACTAAGAAATTCTCTTTGTCGCGGCGTTGATGCTCCTGCAGGCGGAGCCGGGCGGCATACATCGCCAAACCGGCTGCAGTGCTCCAGGAAGCTTCATTCATGGCGTCGGGCAGGTCGCGCACCCCGATCGGCAAGGCGAGCCGTGCCGGACAGTTCAGTGATTGTTCCGCCAAATCACAGAAGCCAGGCAGCAAAGATCCACCGCCCGAAAGCATGACGCCACTGCCTAAGGCTTCCGCCATCTGGACCCGATCCAGTTCCTCACGGACCAGACGGAACAGATCGCGGCCACGCGCCTCCAGAATAAAATTCAAGCGGCGACGGCCCGCCTCGCGGCTCTGGCGTCCGGTGGAGGCAGGCAATTCGATGCGGCTGTTGTCAGCGGTAAGGCCAACCAGAGCACAGCCATATTCCATCTTCAGCATCTCCGCGTCCTGGATGCCGACCTGCAATCCCTTGGAAACGTCACGGGTGAAATGCTCGGAGCCGATAGGAATACACGCAGAATGGATAAGCATTTCGCGGTAATACACCACCAGTTCTGTGCTGTGGATGCCGATATCAATCAGGGCGACGCCATCCTGCCGGTCTGCCGGAAGAATGGCCGCAAGCGCCGTGGCCACGGGCTCAAACACCGTATCTTCGACATGCACATGCGCCTGATTACAAAGCCCGACGATGGCTTCGTGCTCACTTTTTGACGTCACGATCACGTGGACGTTGGCTTCGAGCATGCTGCCAGGAATGCCGCGAGGGTCGCGATACTCGTTGTCTTGATTGACCGTGAAATACTGCGGAAAGACCTGCAAGATCATCTGGTCTTCCCGGAACTGTAAGGCACACGCGCGCTCCACAGCCCGGTTCACATCGGCCTGCACAATCTCGCGGGCAGGCCACAACTCGCAGGACCCACGGCTGTTGACACCGCGCACGGTGGGGCCGCCGACGCCCAGAACCACGCTTTCCACGGGCAGACCAGAGGTCACTTCCACCTCGCGGGTGACCTGATGAATGGCCTCGGCCACCACCTGCGGGTCGGTAACGCGGCCACGCTGCCAGCCCTGGGCCGCAATGCTGGCTCCGCTAAGAAAACGCAGGGAATTGCTGGAGTCGATGGATGCGGCGATGCAACGGAACGCCGAGCTCCCCAGATCGAGACCTACCACGATGGACTTGTTATCAGGCACCGGAAAGCCCTTCCCTGGTGGCGATAATCTGGTCGTTAAGGCGCATGTCAAAGAGGTTCGCCTGCGGATTGGCCTTGTGGACTTTCGGATAGTAATCGAGGAAGGTTTGTACGCGATCAAGATAGCGTTCGTCCCCGAGCATCAGCGTGACATTGCGACCGTCCAGGACGAGGGTAGCGCGCAGGTTCTTGGGATCCGTGATATCGAGTTCAGAGAATCTGGCTTCCAGAGGCCGCACTTCTTCCTGCATACGTTCCAGCAGATTGACGCGATTGGCGCGGAACTCTACTTTTTGGTCAAGACTCAGACCAAAAACTACGGGTAGGTTAAACTTGGCCTGCTTCGGCAAACGCATTAACACTCCGGAACGATCTGCCAGCATCATCTGGTAGTTTTCCCCGGGTCTCCCGGACGGGAGCGCGGCAATGGCGATGGGCTTACGTTCCCGCACCGCAACCCGCAGCCGGTTCGGCCACAGACGGGTGACGCTGGCATCTTCCACCCAATCAATCGAAAGCAACTCGCGTCGACGCTGGGCAAGTGGCAGCAGATAGAGGCTGCGGCCTGCGTCCTGGGTGAAGTTCGACAGGACCTGCGATACCTCTGTATATTCCAGACCGGAAACTTCAATTGGGCCATCCGTCACAAAAGCGCCATCGCGCTGAATGGAGGCAAGGGAAAAGCGGCGGTCGGTGGCCAGGAAGGTATCCACCTGATAAAACAAGGCCACAGCGGCGACAAAAAGCACCAGAAAGAAGGCCACAATCAGCCACAGCAGAACACGCCGCCGGGGCGAACGGGATTCGCCGCCAGCAGATTTTCTGCCGCGCTTGGTGGAGACACTTCGCGGTGTCGCCACGGTTTCATCGAAGAACTCGACGCCGTCGGGGTCACTGACTGCGAGTTCACTGCTGCGGGATCTTGCCATGCATTTACTCGGGCGTTTACTCAGGAGCAGGTGCGGCCTATTCGAAATTAGACCATGGATTCAGGAAACAAAAAACGACCCATCTGTTTCAGATTGGGAAGTTATCAAATGTAAATCAGCGCCTTTTTTCCTCAACTATTGGCGTTCCCGGCAAGTTCCGAAGAGCCCACCAAATCATCGGCGGTCAAGCGTTCCGCCAATATGTCGGACATTTGGCTGACATTGCCAGCACCCATCGTCACAATAACGTCGCCTTCTTCGGCAACTTTCAATAGCTCGTCGGCGGCGCCTTGCAGATCGGCGAAACTGAGGGCGCCACGGTGGCCAAACTCGCGCATGCGATCCACAAGCGCGACGGAGGTGACCCCGTCGATTGGCTGCTCTGAAGCCGCATAGATAGGCGCGACATGAACGGTGTTTGCCTGATTGAAGGCCCCGGCGAAATCGTCCATCAATTGTTGGGTGCGGGAATAACGATGCGGCTGAAAGAGCACGTGGATCTTCTTGTAGTCCGTACCGCGCAACGCGTCCAGAGTGGCCCGGATTTCTGTGGGATGGTGTGCATAGTCGTCGATAACGGCTACGCCGCGTCCCTGCCCCTTCAGTTGGAAACGCCGGTCGACGCCATCAAAGTTGGCGATTCCCTGACGAATCTGTTCCAGATCCACTTCCAGTTCCAGCGCCGTTGCGACAGCCGCGGTGGCGTTCAGGACGTTGTGGAAACCGGGGACGCGCAACTGAAACTCACCTAGGCTCTTGCCACGCCATTCCAGAGCGAACCGGCTGGTGACACCGGCGAAACTCCAGGAAGTGACCCGCAATTCCGCCTGCGCGCTGACGCCGTAGGTAATGATGCGACGTTCTAAACGCGGCAGAATCTGCTGCACGTTGGGGTTGTCCAGACAAACCACGGCCACGCCATAAAATGGCACTTTGTTGATGAACTCGACAAAGGCATCGCGGATATCGTCAATGGAGGAATAGTGATCGAGATGCTCCAGGTCAATATTGGTAACCAGGGCAACAATGGGAGCCAATTTCAGAAAGGAGCGGTCGCTTTCGTCGGATTCCACCACCAAAAAGTCGCTCTTGCCAACCCGGGCATTGGAACCGCCGAAGGTGCTGACGCGCCCGCCCACAACCACCGTGGGGTCTAACTGCGCTTGGCTCAACACGCAGGCCACCATGGTGGTGGTGGTGGTTTTGCCGTGACTACCCGCGACCGCGATGCCGAACTTCAGACGCATCAGTTCCGCCAGCAATTCGCCACGCGGAATGACGGGGATACCTTTGGCGCGCGCTTCCTGCAACTCCGGATTGGACTTAGCGACCGCGGACGAAATAACCACCACTTTGGCGCCATCAATCTGACCGGAGGCGTGCCCCTCGTACACCTTAGCCCCCAAGGCTTCCAGGCGTTTCGTGATCACCGAGCTGCGCAAATCACTTCCGCTGATGGTATAGCCCAGGTTCAGCAGGACTTCGGCAATACCACTCATGCCGATGCCGCCGATCCCGACGAAGTGAATGTGTTGAGGTTTAAAGAACATGTTCGACTTCCGCGTTGTCACCCAGAACCAAGAACGTCACCACCGGAGACCTGGCCCCGAAGGCGTACCCGCTGCAGGGCAACATCTTTTCATTTTCGCAGCTAACTGGGCGTTCGGGATGCAGATTCCGCACCCCCCCCCACATGCCCGACCATTAAGTCCGTTTCCGGCGGGCTTCTTCTTCCAGAACATCCACTACGCGGCTGGCGGCGCCCGGTTTTGCCAGACTTCCCGCAGCCTGCCCCATACGGCCAAGCGCCTGCCGATCCCCTGCCAGGCGCAAGATTTCGGCAGCCAAGCGATCACCGCTGAGTTGAGCCTGCGGCAAAAGCACCGATGCACCCTGTGTAGCTAGTGCTTGCGCATTCTTGGTTTGATGATCGTCTGCGGCTTGTGGAAAGGGAATCAGGATAGAAGCCCGCCGCGCGGCGCAAAGCTCCGCAACCGCGCTGGCTCCGCTGCGACCGACAATCAGATGCGCCTGCGCAAAGAGCCCGGGCATATCCGAATGGAAGGCGAACACCTCACCCGCCACGCCGCTGGCGGCGAAAGCTGCAGCAACCAGATCTCCATCTGTGCGGCCAGCCTGATGCAGCAATCGCAAAGGAAGGGCCGCTTCCCGCAGCAGAGGCCAGGCTTGCTGCACCGCCGTATTGATGGCGCGGGAACCTTGACTGCCGCCTGTGATCAACACGGTAAACGGACCGTCCTGCGGAGGCGTAGGCACATCGAAGAACGCCTGCCGTACAGGAACGCCGGTGACTGTGGCGCGACCTTCGGGAAACCAGCGTAGGGTTTCTTCAAAGTTCACGAGCGCGCGACGTACAATACGCGAGGTCCAGCGAGCAGTAAGGCCAGGGTAGGCGTTCGGCTCCATGATGACCATGGGAGTACCGGTCAGACGTCCGGCGGCCATCACCGGACCGGCAACATAGCCGCCCATACTGAAGAGCGCATGCGGCTGAAAGTTACGTATCTCACTCGCGGCCTGCATTACCGAACCGGGCAGCATCGCCAGACTGCGTACGGCGTTCACCAACCCAACGCGATTCAGGCCCTGCACCGGAATAAAGCGAATGGGGAAACCCGCTTCCGGCACAAGACGGGCTTCCATACCGCGTTCGACGCCCACAAAGAGCACCTCGTGGCCACGCTGCCGCAGTTCCTGGGCGACCGCCAAAGCGGGAATCACATGCCCGCCGGTTCCACCCCCGGTGATCAGAATCCGATAGTTCATGGAGCGTGCCTAATGGCTCTCTTCACTGACACTGAGCAACATCCCAAAACAAAGCAAAGCACCGATCATGGCGCTGCCGCCGTAGCTAATCAGGGGTAAGGGAATTCCTTTTGTGGGGCCAATGGCCAGCACAACACTGATGTTCATCAGGGCCTGAAAGGTCAGCAGCATCGTAATGCCGAGCGCCAGATACTTCCCAAACTGGTCAGCAGATCGAAAGAAGATGCGCACGCCACGCCACGCGATCAGCAGATACAGCGCGACAAGGGCAAGGGAGCCGATGAGCCCCGTTTCTTCCGCGATGACGGCATAGATGAAGTCTGTATGTGCTTCGGGCAGGAAAAGAAACTTCTGTTTGCCTTCCATCAGACCCTGACCAAAGACGCCACCGGAGCCGACGGCCACCACGGACTGCGTCACCTGGTACTGAGGATCGCGACGGTTCTCCCGCAGGTTGCGTTCGTAATTTGCCGCGAAGTTAGGCGCGAACTTCTGGATGTACTCCAACTGCGGATCGACATAGCTGACCACACGCAATACGCGATAGGGCTTCGCCGCGATGGAGAATGCGACGCCAACCAGGCTGATGACGAGCGCAAGAGCGATGTAGCGCCAACGCAGCCCAGCAACAAAGAAGAGAAGAGCGGCGGTCAGCATCAGCACAACACCCGTGCCAAGATCGCCCCAGCAGACGGCTCCGCCAAGAATGCCGATAACAATGGAGGCTGGCAACACCGTGTGGCGATCATTGATGGCATTCAGCCGTTTGGCAATGAAGTAGGCACAGAACAGCACGAGAGCCGGCTTCGCCAATTCCGAAGGTTGCAGATAGATAACCGGGGTTTTAATCCAACGGTGCGCTTTGGTGTCGAGAATACCCGCAATAAAGACCATAGCGGTGACAAAGCCCATGGACATGAAGGCGAGGGTCGGGGAGTTCCATTTGCGGAAATCCATACGCGCCAGGGCGATCATGCCCACCACTCCGATCACCGTAGCCACCAGTTGGCGGGAAATGAAGTGCCACTCACTAGCGCCGCGCAGCACCGCCATCACCGAACTGGCGCTGTAACAGAACACAAGGCCAACTAACAGCAGACCCAGAATGTAGCTGTAGAGGAACCAGTCGAGATTTCGCATCTTCGCCATGTTGCTCGTCCTTCTTCCTACAGTGCGTTCACCAGTTGTTTAAACACCTTGCCGCGGTGCTCATAACTTTGAAATTGATCGAAGCTGGCGCAGGCAGGCGCCAACAGAACGACATCCCCAGGGGCGGCAGCCTGCACGGCGAAGGCCACGGCGTTTTCAATAGTTCCGCAGTGTCCGATGGGGACTTCTGCGCCAATCTGCTGCTCAATCAAGGGCGAGGCTTGGCCGATCAAGAGCGCCTTGCGAACCTTGCCTTGTAAGGCTTCGGCCAGCGGACGATAGTCGCTGTGTTTATCTTTGCCGCCAAGAATGATCCATAGCGGATTGTCGAAACTGGCAATGGCTTTCAGGGTAGCGTCGACGTTGGTTGCCTTGGAGTCGTTGTACCAGCGGACGCCTTCCCGTTCGCGCACAAATTCCAAGCGATGCTCCACACCGGGAAAACTTTCGACGCCGCGCACCACGGCGGCTTCGGGAGCTCCAGCGAGCAAGGCAGCCAGAGACGCCGCCATGACGTTCTCTACATTGTGCAGGCCGGGGATGGGAATTTGCGATCTACGGAGCAAAGGTTTACCCCGGTAAACGATGGTGTCGCCTTCGAGCCACATCTGACGGGTGGCGTTGTTGGTGAGGGTGAAGAGCTCAGCCTTAGCGGGACCAGCGAACCCGAAACGCAAGGTTGGCTTGTCATCCGCATTCAGCACTGCATAGCCGGAAGCTTTCTGCAGTTCAAACAGGCGTCGTTTCGCCCCCTCGTACGCTTCCATCGTATGGTGGCGATCAAGATGGTCCGGCGTAACGTTGAGACAAACAGCGATATCGGCAGAGAGACTCTCTGTGGTTTCCAATTGGAAGCTGGAAAGCTCCAACACATTCCACTGGTGCGGCTTGGATGTCGGCACAAGATCACAGACCGGCCTACCGATATTGCCGCCAAGTTGCATGGGAATGCCTGCGGTTTCCAGCAGGTGAGCGGCCAGCGAAGTGGTGGTGGTTTTTCCGTTGGTGCCGGTGATGGCGAGGACGGGACCACGCAGATCTGGCGAAGCTAGCTCGACTTCCCCGATTACCTTGATACCCGCCTGACGCGCGGTTTCGAGAAGAGGTAGATCGGCGGGGACACCGGGAGAGATGACAATCAGGTCGACTCCCAGAGCCGCTATGCCTCGTTCGGCCAGCTCTGCCTGCGGCAGATACTCCGCGGCCAAAGCGCCAACCTCACCCGCGAGATCGCCCAGTTCTTCCATTCTCCGAGAGTCGCAGGCAATCGGCGTTGCTTCGTGGGAGCGCAACAATCGCAGGACAGCAATCCCCGAACGGGCCATCCCGATCACCAATACTCGTCTGCCAGCCAGTTCCACGTCAGTCTCTTTCTGTTCGCCCGCTTTAGCGGATCTTCAGTGTTGTTAGCGCCAGCAAAGCCAGCACGATGCCCACAATCCAGAAGCGGGCGATGATTTTGCTCTCCTGCCACCCCAGTGCTTCGAAGTGGTGGTGGATGGGAGACATCTTGAATACACGCTTGCCGGTCAACTTGAAACTCGTCACCTGGATGATGACCGACAGGGTCTCAATCACAAATACGCCGCCCACAAAGAGTAGAAGAATTTCCTGCTTGATGAGCACGGCAATCACACCCAGGCTGCCGCCCAGGGACAATGCGCCCACATCACCCATAAATACTTCGGCGGGGTGGGCGTTGTACCAAAGAAAGCCAAGACAGGCGCCGGTCATGGCGGCGCAAAATACGGTCAATTCCCCGACATTCGGAATGCGCTCGATATCCAGATAGCGGCTCCATTCAACATGGCCGCTGATGTAGGTAAGCGCCGTCATGGCTCCTGCTGAAATCACCATCAACCCGATCGCCAAGCCATCCAACCCGTCGGTCAGGTTCACCCCGTTGGAAGCCCCCACCACCACAAACAACAGAAAGACATAAACGCCGGCAAACGCCAGCGGATAGGTGAGCCAGTGGTCGGTTAGCGAGTAGATCAAAAGATCCGGATGGATCTGTTTGAAGAACGGGACGTTGATACGGGCGTTGTAAGCGCCCTGGCCGTGCAAAATCATCAGTGCGCCACAAATGACAAGGGCGATAAGGCTTTGCAACGCAAATTTCTTGCGACTACTAAGCCCGAGGTTTCGCCTCTTCGTGATTTTCATGTAGTCGTCGTAAAAGCCGATACCGCCATACGAAAGAAGACTAAACAGGGCGATCCACACCATGGGATTTTCGAGATTAGCCCATAGCAGTGTGGAAATGACGATGGAGATAACCACCAGCACGCCGCCCATGGTCGGGGTGCCCGCCTTCTTCTGATGGCTCTTGGGGCCCTCTTCACGGATGTACTGCCCGATCTGCAAATGCTGCAGACGACGGATGAGAAAGGGGCCCAAAATGAGGCAAAGGAATAAAGCAGTGAGACTGGCCAATGCGACACGCACGGTCAGAAAGCCGAACACCCGCATGGGGCTCAGGATGGGGAACAGTTGTTCGTACAGTAGCCAATAAAACATCTACGTTTATCCCAGATAGGCCTTCAACACCTGTTCCATGCGAGTGCCACGCGAACCTTTAATCAAAACCACATCCCCTTCGCGCAGCAGATCTTTCAGCACATTGCCTGCTTCTTCCGGAGTATCGAAATAACCGGCTTCCCTGGAAGCGAGTCCGCTCTGTACGGATTCTTCCCGGATGTAGGCGGCGTCGCCACGCACGCTCACCAAATGATCGATTCCTTTTTCATGGACCGCGCGGCCGATCTGCCTGTGAAGAAACTCCGACCTCTCGCCCAACTCGCGCATTTCTCCCAGCACCGCAATGTGACGTTTGCCGGGGGTTTCCATCAACACGTCCAGCATGGCCAGCATGGCGTCAGGGTTTGCGTTGTAGGAATCGTCAATCAGCGTGACGCCATTTCGGTGGAGCACTTCACCGCGCATCGCGGCTGGCTGCAAGGCAGCCACTGGCTCACACAAATTGGCAGGGGGGATTCCCATCGTCGATGCGAGCGCAATGCCCGCCACAACGTTAAGCAGATTGTGACGTCCGCGCAGAGAGGTTTCGAACCGAACCCCATCCACCAGGAAACGAGAACCCTCTCCTGCCATTTCGATCTGATCGGCGCGTACCTGTGCACCGGGACCGATGCCATACAGGACCACCCGTCCCTGACAAAAGTCACCAAATCGGCTAACGAAAGGATCATCGGCGTTCAGAATGGCGGCGCCATGAGCGGGAATGGCCTCGACCAGCTCCCGTTTGGCGGCAGCGATGCCTTCGATGGAGTGAAAGTGCTCAATGTGAGCGTAGCCGACGTTGGTAACGACGGCGTAGTCCGGTTGGGCAATGGCGGCCAGGGCCGCAATCTCCCCGGCATGATTCATTCCCATTTCCAGCACCGCGGTATCCAGATCATCCTGCAGACGCAGGATGGAGAGCGGCAAACCTACGTGGTTGTTCAGGTTGCCGGTATTCTTGCCGGTGCGAAATTGGGCGCTCAACAGAGCCGCACAGATTTCTTTGGTGCTGGTTTTGCCGGCACTGCCGGTAACCGCAACCAAGGGTTTGCCCCAAAGTTGGCGGGCGGCGTGAGCCAAACGCTGGAGGGCATCCAGCGCGTCGGGAATGACCAATGTCGGGACCGGGTAATCTCCGGGACGCGTCACGATCAACGCTGCAGCGCCGTTTGCAATCGCCTGGGGGAGGAATGCGTGGCCGTCCTGCGCGGAACCAGACATGGCGAAGAATAAGTCTCCGGCTACAACCGCCCGGGAGTCGGTCTGATAGCCAGTAATAGCGGGACTATCCGCTGGGGCGGCAAGCCCTAACAACTCCGCGACCATCTTCAGAGAGAGCTTCATGCAACACCCCCCGCCGGGCTGGAATAGCCCCGCTTGGCGAGTGCGTCAGCAGCGACTTCATGGTCGTCGAAATGAATGGTGCGGTCCGCGAAGATCTGGTAGGTTTCGTGGCCCTTGCCGGCGATGACAACGATATCCCCTTCCACGGCGGCATCAATGGCGGCGTGAATGGCGCGGGCGCGGTCCGGTTCCACAGTGCACGGAATTTCAAAGGGACGCAGACCCACAAGAGCATCTTCAATGATCTGCATGGGATCTTCGGAGCGCGGATTGTCTGAAGTCAGAAAAACCTGATCGCTAAGGGAACCAGCGGCCTCAGCCATACGCGGACGCTTGCGGCGGTCACGATCTCCGCCACAGCCGAAAACGGTAATGACCCGGTTGGGCCGAAGACGCTTGGCAGCCCGCAGCACATTCACCAGGGCATCCGGCGTGTGCGCATAGTCCACCACGACGGCAAAAGGTTGCCCGCGATCGACACGTTCGAAGCGGCCCGGAACGCCAGTGGCCTGCTGCAGGATGTCATGAATGCGATCTTGAGAGAGCCCGAGACCCAGGCATATCCCATAGGCAGTCAACAGGTTATAGGCATTGAATTCCCCGATGAGCGGAGAACGAAAGGGACGGCGCTTGCCTTGCCATTCCAATTCAAAACGGAGACCGTCCATGCTGGATTCGAGTTGTACCGCGCGCAAATCGGCGGTGTTATTCATCCCAAAGCGGAGGGGCTTGGTTTCGTAATGAAGCGGGGTCGTATTCGCCCAATGATCGTCTGCGTTGAGCACAGCCACGGTGGGCGGTGTAGCATGTTCCGGGCGGAAGAGCAGGCGCTTGGCCTCCGCGTAGGCTTCCAGACTGCCATGCATGTCCAGATGATCTTGCGTCAGGTTGGTAAACGCGGCCACTTCATAGGGAATGCCGTAGACGCGGCCCAAAGCCAATGCGTGCGAAGACACTTCCATGGTAAGAAATTCACCACCCGCAGCGACCAGGCGGTCCACAAGCGAAAGAATCTCGACGGATTCCGGCGTGGTGTTGGCCGCGGGAAGTGATTCATCGCCAAGGGTATAGCGAACTGTTCCAATAAGCGCGGTGGGACGTCCGGTGGAGCGCAATACGCGGTCGACCAGCCAAGCCGTGGTAGTTTTGCCGTTAGTGCCGGTGATGCCGACCAGGCGCGCGCGCGACAACGAACTCTGAAAGAAACGGACAGCCGCCGTGGCCATGACATGGCGTGCCTGCGGCAGCTGCATCCAGGGCACACTCAGCCCGCCTGGGTTGGCCTCTTCACTGACAACAGCAATGGCGCCAGCCTGCACGGCAGCAGCGGCGAAGGCCGCGCCATCATGCCGTGCTCCCTTGAAGGCAAAGAACAAATGGCCGGGGGCAACCCGGCGCGAATCATAGCTGATGCCCGTAACGGGAGTCGCCTCGTTCGTAGAGGTAAACTCCGGAATACGGATTCCCGGCAATAGGTCTGAGAGTGTCTTCATGGCGCACCCTAGGGAGCAAAGAGAACTCGAATGGGCACGTCCTGACGCACCTGCGATCCCGCTGCGGGAATCTGTTGCCGGGCCACACCGCGTCCGTATACCTGAACGGTAATGCCAGCCTGCATGGCCTCTGCCATCACTTCACGCATAGATTTGTTCGTGAAGTCGGGCACGGCATGCGTATTCACCGGGACCGCCGTCGAAACCACATTCTCTGATAGTTCCGTGGCGCTAACGTGCACAAGGGAACCCTCCTCAAAGGCTCGCTGCGCGGAGGCCAGTTCGGTGGCGATATCCACCGGCGCCGTCGGCAGATGCCCCTGCGGGTCCAGCCCGGCGCCACCCGCGCGGACGTTGGCGTTGCGCCCGTCTTTGCCTGTTTTCGATGGTGGCAACACCCATTCGCTTAGCCCGGGGTCCTCATCCATAGCTGCCTTCAGCATGGCCATCACTTGTTTGCGTGTATCGGGTAACAGCTTGGGATCGAAGTTATCCGCGGGCTGACCCGTGAGCGCGGGGTCGCCTTCTTCCACTTCCGACTTCGCCGGTACCCTGGTAGCCAGCTTCACGGTTGCGGGATTATCCATCGGCACACCCAGGATGCGAAGCGCTTCTGACGCAACCTGCTTGAAAACCGGGGCAGCAACCGTACCGCCGTACAAACGGCTCTCATTCAGAGTAATCGCGACCACGACTGCAGGATTCTGCACCGGCGCAAAGCCCATGAAGGAGGAATGGTAAAGGTGCAGATAGCGCTTCTGCTTCAGGTCAAACATCTGCGCCGTTCCGGTTTTGCCACCGGAAGTCCAGCCAGGAAGCACCCCGGTCTTGCCAGTTCCTTCTAGCATCACGCCTTCCATCAACCGACGCATGGTAATAGCGGTTTCCGGACGAATGGCGCGACTCCCCCGCGTCGTTTCGACGGTGGTGACTTTGCCATGCGGGGAGCGCATTTCGAGAATCAGCCGGGGCTGCACCAACGTGCCTCCGTTGGCGACCACCGAACAAGCCTGGGCCAATTGCACGGTGGTAGCGCTGATCTGGTGCCCCATCGCCACAGAGGCGAGAATGCTGCCGTACACCTTCTGCGAAGTGGTGCGGTGCATAGGCCACACATAGCCATCTTGCTCATAGGGCAGGGGCAAGTGCGTGTCGTCGCCAAAGCCAAAGGCTTTCACATAGTCGTACATCGCTTCCTTACCAACCTGGAAGGCAATGTTGATGGCGCCGATGTTGCTCGACTTGGCCAAAACCTGACCAAAGGTGAGTGCGGGGTAAGAATGGTGGTCTCGAATGACGCGACCCGGCAGGCGCAAAGATCCGTTCCCGCAATTGATGATGCTCTCCGGACGAAGACGGGTCTTTTCCAGGCCTGCGGCGAGCGTAATCACCTTAAATACGGAACCGGGTTCGTACTCGAGAGAGATGGCGCGGTTGAACCGATAGTCCATTTCCGCCTGATTCTTGGGCTTCACGTTGGGGTCGAAGGTCGGATAACTCGCCATGGCGAGAATGTCGCCGTTGTTGGGGTTCATCACCACGAGGCTGCCACTGGGAATGTTGTTGTCCAGAGCGGCCTGCCGCAACGCAGCTTCCGCCGCGTTCTGAATGCGTTGATCGATGGAAAGACGCAGAGAGATGCCGGGTTCCGGCTGCTTGGTGATCTCGCTCTGCAGAGCACGACGACGCACGTCCTGCAGAATGCGAACATCGCCGTTATCCCCTTGCAGCAGATAGTTCATGCTGCGTTCCATGCCGAATAAACCGGTGCCATCGACGCCAACGCTGCCTAGAATGTGGCTGGCCAGCTCTTTTTTGGGATAGTGACGTTTGCTTTCGGGGTAATACTCGATCCAATCCACGCCGCGAAAGGCGCGGGTCGCCTTCAGTTCCGAGGGCGTAGCCCAGCGGCGAATCCACAAAAAGCCATAACGGTTTTCTTTGTAGAGACGGATCTTCTCTTCCAGCGCGGCCTGGTCATAGCCAAAGACACCGGAAAGGAGCTTTGCCGCCACCGCCGGATCACCGACGCGCATGGGGTTGATGGCAATGGATTCGTGTTCCAGGCTGACAGCGAGCGGGTTGCCTTCCCGATCGTAGATGGCGCCACGGGGGGCAATCAGCGTTTCCTGGCGGGTCTGCTGGCTATCCGCGTATGCCTGGTAGTCTCCGCTCTTCAACACTTGCAGCTGGACCAGACGGCCGGCGATCACCACCACCCAAACCGCAAGGAACAAGCAGAGTAACGCCACCCTGTTCTTGGCGACATCCCCCTGTTGAATCGGATTCCGCATCGCGGTATTCCTTCCTGAATATCCGGTTATACACCCTGGCGGGAGCAATTCCTCCATTGTCCTTGCCGTGTGGACGCCTGGCGCCCCCACGGCAAGGAACTGGACTACTTCAGCTTGGCTTCGAGGGTTTCTGACTTCTTTGTGGGTTCCAGATAATGCAACTGGGTCGGGACGGCTTCCACCATGTTGCGGGCCTTGGCGATGGCCTTCATGCGCTCGGGATCCATCACCTGGGCTTCCTCAAAAGCGATTTTTTCATGCTCGGTAACCAGCGCTTCATGCTCATTGCGCAAAGTCTGCAACTGGACACCAGCCATCAGGTTGGCGAGGTCAGGAAGGGTCAACCCGACAACCAAAATCAACATGGCGAAGGCGCCTGCAATGAAGCGCACTTCGTTTTTGCGCGCCTTCTGATTCACAGGGCGCACCAGTCTGGAGTTATCAATTCGTTTGGAATAGAAGTAAACGTCTTCGTTCGGAACCGGACGTAGCCGGTAGATCTCCGTACGCTCCCGCCAGCCTGCCCGGCTGATCTCCTCTTCCTGATGCCAATTTACCGCGGTCGCCATCTCCGCCATCCCTTCTTCTAGTGCATCACCATTGCCCGCAACACCGCGCTACGCGATGGGGGATTCATTCTGACTTCATCCGCGCTGGGTTTCACCACGTGTTTGGTGAGAATCTCTCCCCTACCCTGTTTTTCCAGCAAGCGAAAATGCTGCTTCGCCAACCGGTCTTCCAGACTCATGAACGAGATCACAACCAACCTGCCGCCCGGGGCGATCAGACCCGGAGCGTGCTCCAGAAATGCCTTGATCTGCGCGTCTTCCTGATTGACCACGCGCCGCAAAGCAAGAAATGTTTTCGAGGCCGGGTGCAATTTGCCCCTTCGCGGAACCGCCTGCTCCACCACCTTCGCTAGATGCGCGGTGCTACGGATGGGACGGTTCTGCACGATTTCCCGGGCAATACGCCGCGAGAAGTGCTCTTCCGCCTCCACGTAAAGCAGGTTTGCCAGTTCCCGCTCCCCCTCGTAATTCACGATGTCGGCCGCCATCAGAGGCTGGCTGGCATCCATACGCATATCCAACGGGCCATCCGCCTGCAGGGAAAACCCCCGCTCTGGCGTGGTCAACTGAAAGCGGCTAACCCCAAAATCAGCCAACGCTCCGTCGACTTTCTGCAACCCAGCTTCCTGCACGGCCTTGCCGAGAGAGTCGAAATCGCCATGGTGAAAACGAATCCGGCTACTCCATTCGGCACAGCGCTCCCGCGCCATAGAGAGGGACTGCTGGTCGCGATCATTGGAGATCACGATGCCCTCCTTAAGAAGGGCTGCAATGGCGCCGGTGTGGCCGCCCATTCCCGCTGTCGCATCGAGATAATTGCCATCCGGGCGCACCGCGAGGTACTCCAGGACCTCAGGGAGCATGACCGAATAATGCATTTCACCCTACACGAGCCCTCTCCGCTGCAAAGCCTTTCTGGCCTCTGCAAGCTGCTCTTGCGCCCGTTTCCGCCGCTCTTCGAACTGCGAAACCGTGTAGATATCGATACGTTCCTTGGCGGGGACCAGAATCAGCTGCTGATCGTCCAACTGGCTCGCCGCCCGAATATCCGCCGGTATCAGCAGGCGGCCCTGGCTATCGATCTCTGAATTACCACCGCTGGAGTTAGCTAGGAATTCCAACGACTCGGAAAAGTCAGGATCTTCGCCTTCCGCCACCTGAGCCATCACCCGCAGATTCTGTTGCCAGACCCGATTCGGATAAATGCTGATAATGTCGTCGTATACGGAGGTAAGAAAGACTCGCTTGTCAGCTTCTTTGTCGAAATAGGCCAGGATTTCCGCGGCAAGCTTCATCCGGCCTTTGTCGTCCAAACGGGCGTTCCAATGGCCTTTTAGCTTTTCGCGAACGATTGGCTCGACGCTGACTTCCACTCGTCTTCCACCAGGAATCTACGTTTCGATTGAATTTCCCCAGCTTTTTTCCACTGGGATTGGCTTTTGGAGCCAGAATTCATCCACAAGACGAGTCTCACACACATCACATAGCGAAGCAAGACAATTAGCTTGCATTCCGGGAAGATTTTCTGTACGCCTGCGCCGGAGGTGTAAGCAGAGCGAATCTTCCCTTTTTCTTCGCCTCAAAGCACAGAAAAGAAAAGACCCACGCGGGCCGGAAAGCCAACAGAGTTATGAAGTTACAGAATGTTCGAATGGGGGAAGAGGGTAAGGAGTTTTGGTGGAGCGGCTTCCGGGAAGCCGCTCCACCATGTGCCGAACTAGGTTAGATAGGAACTGAAGAATCAACCGTTCTGGGCGACGGCCGCAGCCTGCTCTCGGGGCTGGTCCAAAGGCGCAGTTTCCGTCACATGAGGCAGGGTGACCCCGCCAGTGATAAGTCTCGCCTTGCGATTGAAGGTGAGATAGCTGACCGACCATTGGACAAACACCAGAATGCGATTCTGGAAGCCCACCAGATACATCAAGTGGATGAAGAGCCAGATGACCCATGCAAGCGGGCCGTCAAAGTGCAGTTTGCCGAGATCGGCAACCGCCCGATTGCGGCCAATAGTGGCAAGGCTTCCCTTGTCCACATACTTAAAGGGCTTCGTCGGCTGCCCTTCCAGCCTTGCCTGAATCAGCTTTGCCGCATAGTTCCCCATCTGCATGGCGGCAGGAGCCACACCTGGGACTACAGACCCATCGGGCTGTTTGGCGCTGGATAGGTCGCCGAGCACGAAGATATCGGGATGCCCGGGGACGTTCAGATGGGAATCGACAATGACACGTCCCGCACGGTCGAGTTCCGCTCCCACCCTTTCGGCTAGAACCTTGCCAAGCCTGGAAGCCTTGACGCCCGCGGCCCACAGGACGGTGCGGCAAGGGATGAACTCCCGACCTCTGGGTCCATCAACTTCCAGCCCGCGCTCGTTGATGTTTACGACCTTCAGACCGGTTCGGGCACGCACGCCAAGTTCGATTAACCCTTTTTCTGCCAGTTTGGAAAGGTCTTCCGGGTAAGGGGGCAACACACGATTGGCTCCCTCAATCAGCAGAATACGGGCACGGTCAGTCTCTATGTGGCGGAAATCCTGACGCAGGGTGTCGCGGGCAATCTCACCGAGAGTGCCCGCGAGTTCGACGCCCGTTGGACCCGCGCCAATGACGGCAAAGGTGAGCCAGCTAAGCTGTTCATCGAGATCCTTTTCGCGCTCCGCCGCCTCAAAGGCAAGCAGAATACGGCGACGGATCTCAGTGGCATCCTCGATGGTCTTCAAGCTGGGAGCAAACTGCTGCCAGTGGTCATTCCCGAAGTACTGGCCGCCAGCGCCGGTGGCAATCACCAGCGTGTCGTAGCGTACGGCGCCCTGCTCCAGATGCACGATCTTGGCTTCCGGGTCGATATCCTGCGCTTCGGCCAACAGCACTTCGACGTTGCTCCGCTTTTTGAAGATGGCGCGCAAAGGATAAGCGATATCGCTGGGCGAAAGTCCGCCGGTGGCCACCTGGTAGAGCAGAGGCTGAAAGAGGTGGAAATTGCGGCGATCAATGAGGGAGATGGAAACAGGCAACCGGGACAAGGATTTCACGATGTTGACACCCGCGAATCCCCCGCCTATCACAACTACTCGATGTGCTTGTTTCTGCATGAAATACTCCCTTTACTTCGTTTGGATGCGAAAACCGGTGGGCAGCCTTAACTTTCCACCTTGGGTTTCGCGAAGCCAATCTGCCGCAGCAGAATGAACTCGTTCAAGTTTTCGCTGGTCAACATACCCAGCAGTTCTTCGCCCCGCATCACCAGGACAGCGGTCCCGGAAGCTGCCAATACAGGGATTGCGTCGGCCAGATCCAAATCCGGATCGACCGAACCAAAGTCACGCTGCATATATCCGGAGACATAACCATCCGGACCATCCTGGGCGATGGCGCGCAAAAGAGCGGTTCGCCCCAGAAGACCGATCACACGATCGCCCAGCATGACCGGGAAGTCCTGCTGTGACGTGGCCAATAACAGATTGGCGGCGTCGCGCAGGGTGTCGCCGTGTTGCAGGGTGCGATAGTCCGAAACCATGGCTACGCGCGTGGGCAAACCCTGGGTGGCGCTTTTGCCAATAGAGGCCACGCGTTCCTGCGTGGCGCCCAGATAGACAAAAAACGCAATGAACAGCAGAAAAATCTGAAAAGTGATGAGAGCGTACAAACCCATCATCACGGCTAGGCCGGTGCCGATACGCGCTGCCAATTGCGTAGCCTCGGCTTCACTGCGCCGACGCGCAAGCAGGGAACGCAAGATGCGCCCGCCATCCATGGGCAACGCGGGCAACAGGTTGAACAGGCCCAGAATCAGATTGCCGATGGCGATACGTTCCAGCAGGTTGGCGTCTGACTGCTCCATGGCGCTATCGATCGGGGACATGGTGCCAGTCGCCATCAGATAGCCGACCAGACCGCCGGCAATCACAAAGTTGACCATAGGACCGGCAATGGCAATCCAGAATTCCTCACGGATGCCCGGGTTCTTCTCCAGACGGGCGATGCCGCCAATGGGGAACATGACAATTTCCAGCGTACGTATGCCATAGCGACGGCTGACCAAAGCGTGGCCAAACTCATGCAGCAGCACCGAACCAAACAAAGCCGCAATAAACAGGCTGTTCGCCGCCGCGCTCTGTTTGCCACTGAGCCCCAGCGCGACCAGAAAAGCGAATAACAACAGGAAAGTGAAATGCAGACGAATGGGAATGCCGAAAAGGGACCCCACTGAGATGGTGCCGGGTATGCGTGACTGTTCCTGGTGCTGCTGCGCGCTCGTTTGCGTAGGTGTTGCCATGTTACTCACTCCCTTTGACGACAAAGTAAGGGTACGCTTCGATTCGGGGAGCCCGATATCGACACAAAAGCAGCCTGGTGGTGCAATCTGGCATGGTTGGCTCTGCTACTTCTAGCTCTGGGGGAAGAGTGCAAAAGCTACCGTGTCGGCGCAAGAGAAACACCGCTTGTTGGACACAGTAGGACGGTTCCGGGATGCGAATACCATCTCGCCGCGGCGGGGTCGGCTGCGATGTACCAGAAGAACAGCCCAGGAAAGGGATCTAGTTCTAGAATACGAAACTCAGGCCGCCACGTACACTGCGAGGGGTGTGAACGAGGATGACATGACGACCGTCCGGAGTTCGCATGGGCACGTACCCTTCGGCCAGCAGATTGTTCAGTTCTGCCGTCGCCTCCAGGCGGCCACGCAAGCCGGGGACGGTCCCCAGAGACTGCCGCACCAGGAAACTCAAGCCCTGCTGAGGCATATACCGTTGCGTGACGAAAAGGTGCCCCGCTGTCGCGGACGGCGCGTTGTTCCACTGATAGGAAGCCTGCGCCAGGGTGTTGGTGCGCTCGAAGCGCTTGGTAGACGACACGGTAAGGAAGTGTCGCTGCTTGCTGCCCAAGTTGGACCGCAGGTCTTCAGAGGGACCGGCGGATGGGGTTGGATCTTGCGTTAGAGCGGCCAGTGCGGTGAAGGTGCCATAAGCGGCCATCACCTCAAAGTCGTCCGCTAAAGTCTGCGTGGCGCTCACCATGCCACCCGTACTTTGGAAGCTTCCCGCGTGCATGACGTAGCTATCGGAAAGCAGATCCGGCAGCAGATTGGCGCCTTGCAGGGGGGCGCCCGGCGCCAGCATCGTGATGCCCGTATTGCGGGTATCGGTGTGATAGGTGGCAACCCCTACACGCACTGAGCCCAAGCGTTTTTCGTAGCCGACTTCATAGCTGGAAATCCGCTGCACCTGTGCACGACCATTGCTGGTGGAAACACGTGGGAACAGAGCCAAACTTTTCAGGTCCGCACGGGATTTGCCTTCTTCATCTACCAAGCTGGAAGGCGCGTACATTTCGGGTGGCGGCAAACCTGACGAATAGCTAACCGAAATCAGATCCGTCTCGGTGGGCCGATAAGCCAGCTTGGCATAGGGACTGAAATAGGTGAGCCGGTCAAAGTAAGTGACCGTATCCAGAGCGAAACCGTACTGGAGTTCCAGATCATCCGTCAGCAGGGTACGGTCAGAAACGCTGGCTGACATCGTGGAAAGTGTTCCTCGCGCACCCGCAGCCCCGGCATTAGGAACCCCCAAGGCCACTGGCAAAAAGGCCTGCTTCATCGACAGACGCAGTTCCGGGCTGATCCCTGAGGTAATGCCCCGGCTGTAACGCGTCTCAAAGCCTGTGGTGGAAGCGCCGCCGTTGCCGCCGTATCCGACGTTACCGCTGACAGTCAGCTGGGAATCGCCGTAGAAGGAGGTGGCAATAGCAAAAGCAGTGCCCAAATCCGCCTGGGTACCGATCGGCGACATGCGCGCCTGATCACCAGCGGAAACCTGCACCATACCCTGGGTATCGGCGAAGGCGAGCCGAGCCTGATGCGTCGGATCTGTCTTCGGATCAGAAGGCAGCAGGCGCAGGGCAGGTCTGGAATGCGTATTCGAGCGGAGCACCCAACGCCAGTCATCGCTCATGAAGCGACGCTGCCCGGGAGCCAGATAAATGAGTTCGATAGAACTGAAAACGTTTGCCAGGGAGATGCTGAGCAGAGGACGGGCGCCCGGCAGAATGCTGACGCGACGCATCGCGGGCAGAAAGCTGGACATTTTCACGCGTACCGAGTAGTTCCCGGCAGGCAGATTCTCGACTTGAAACTCGCCCTTGTTGTTGCTCATCAAGGTCTGCACCAGATTCTCCGTCTGGCTCAGGACCTCAATGGTCGCTCCCATTTGCGGGATGCCGAAAGCGTCCGTAACGCGTCCGGCAAGGCCGCCAAGCAGGGGATTGCGCTCGGCTGGATAGCCCACTGCGCTGAGCAGCAGGCAAAACAACGCGACACGGATTGGATTGCGCAGCTTCTTACCAGACCTTTGGAACACAGGGGAACTCCCCTATAAGGGCACCGGGCTAGGCCCGGTGGTTCTACGTCGTAATTTTAAAGGTGGCAGACGGGGTGAGCACATCTTTGGTCACATCGTCGGTTACCTTCATTTTCAACTCATAGGTTCCGGGCTCTAGGGTATTGAGAGGAAGCATCTTCTCGATGATGACCTGGGAGGCAGAGGCGTTTTCAATGGAAGTGGCCTTTTCCTCGTAGGCGAACACTGTTTCGTTCGAATCCAGGCGCTTCACCTCGTAGCTGATGGTTCCCTCGAACTTCTTGCTCTCTTCGTCCTGGGCGAAATTGTAGAGCTGGACATAAATGCCCATCTTTTCATCACGCCGGAAGGAATCCGTGATGCGCGGACGCACCTTGGAAGTACCGATGACGAACTGACCAGCGCCAACGCTTCGGGAGGGCACTTTCTCGATCATGTCCGCAAGAATGACGCTGCTCGATGAAAGCACTTCGTCATCAAACAGCGGAACTTCAAGGGCTACTTCGTAGTTGTTCACGGTACCCGCCGTGATGTCTTTGGCCACCACATTCAGCCGGTAGCGGCCAGGGGGTAACGGAACCGACTTCTGATAGATGGAAGACTTCTTGACGTACGATTCCAGATGCTCGGTCGGCGATTCCACCGTCACCACATCTTCAAACACGTTCACCGGGCGGCGGGACATGGAAGTGATGCGGCCATAGATGTTGACGATAGCCTTCTGGACGCCATCACTCGCTTTGAATTGCAGGTCGGAGTTCTGGAACTGAATGCTGACGTTGGCCATGACGCTGCTGCTAGTGACGCGCAGGAAATCCGAACGCACGACCATTGGCAACGTATTGTAGGTAACGCGGGAATCGACAGCGGCTTCGAGGTCTTTGAACTTCACCTGAGGCGGCTTATGAAGCATCGCAAACTGTTGCAAACGCTCGAATTGATTCATGCGCTGGGGCAGAGGCTGATTGCCAGTCCCCAAACGGGTGCCATCGGTGCGGCTGAAACGGTCAGCCTTATTCGCCATGCCCATCTGTTCCATCATGGTCAGACCAGCGCCCGGTACATAGAGCAGGGCGTCCTTTTCTGATGGATCCATGGTCATCCGGAACTCACCGGTCATCGTCGTGTCGACAAATTCGATGATGATGTCCGTACCAATTCCGTCGATGTAGCGATACCGCCACTTCTGGAACGGATAGGTAGAGGTCGTGCCACCACCTTCTTCCCAGGGGCGCACGTAGCTACCGCCAGAGGGGTGGTCTTCAATTTCATCGGGCGGACCGAAAGTAATGTAGATGCGTCCACGATCACTCTTCCAGCCCGGGATACCAGAGGCAAATCGCTCATTCGCATAGGCGATACGGCGGTAGTGCTCTTCTTTGTATTCGTTCTCGATGGAATCGAGAGTTGGATCGCGACGGCGCCAAAACTGTTCGACGAACTGCTCGCGTTCTTCGTCCGTGCTCAGACGCTTGAAGGCAACGCGCTCCTCATCGGTGATGATGTAGCGCACATCTTCTTCCAGCCAACGCTTGTAAGGGGTTTCCAGCTCTTTGCGAAGGCGTTCCATGCGCTTCCGCTTTTCGCGGTCGCTCATCGGCTTAGCAACCGTTTCGCGGGACTGGGACGGGGCCTGTTGCACCTCCTGAGCAATCGCCAACGGGGCAGTCGCCAGGAGGGATACAAACAAAAAATGAGCAGGGAGTCGTCGAAGTCTCATAGGACGCTTTACTCGCAATCGCGTACAGATTTTGAGCTATCTCAAGTTTAGGCCCCTCTCTCCAAGGGGTCAAGCTTTACCCGCTGCCACCGATGTTTATAGAAACAGCGACAACGTTACAAACAAGATAGGCTTGCAACGACTATACGCGAGCGCTGGACGTCGGGTTACAAACATAATCTGGACGTATTGTGTACCCCTGCAACAGCATACTGAGCGGCGCCACTTGCGCCGATTTGACGGCGGCTAGCCAATTATTGAAGGAGCCCAGCGCCCAAGCAGACCGATTATCAGAACGTTAGGGGCCCATACTTCATTTCGATAACGGATGTTAATCCGATGGGTAACAATGAAACATGCGTTCCCTGTTCGGCTTGTTGCTTGCACTTTGCCTATCGCTGTCCGGGCAAAACGCAGACGCCGATTTCAGACACTCGGTCAGCGCCTGGACCACACGTCCGGAATTCTTATCTCCCCTGGTCAAAGACCTGCCGATTGTGGCGGGAGTTCCGACGCCGAAACAGATCTTGGGTTCCCATATTGGGATGCCGAAGCGGCTCCATAGCACGGAAGAGATTCGCCAGTACTTTGAAGCCCTGGCCAAGGCATCCCCACGCATCCGGCTGGTGGAAGCGGGCTCAACAGATGAGGGACGCCCCTGCTGGAGCGCCATCATTGCCGCCGCGCCAACCTTGGAGGCGATTGAGCAGTATCGCGGTTATTTGCAGCGACTGGCCGACCCGCGGAGCCTTTCAGAGGCCGAGGCTGAAGCGATTTTGGGAAAAGCCAAGCCGATTTACCACATAACGGCCGGCCTTCATTCCAGCGAAACGGGCCCACCAGAGATGGTGATGGAACTGGCTTACCGATTGGTGGCGGAGGCTGGCGCACCCTACGACGCCATTCGAGAAAACCTGATTGTGATGATTACCCCGGTGCTGGAGCCGGACGGGCGGGATCGTTATGTGGAGTGGTACCAACGCTACAAGGTACACGAAGAAACGGAAGATGACCGCCTGCCCGGCCCGCCCTATTGGGGAAAGTACATCTACCACGACAACAATCGGGACCTGCACTATTCTCAGGTGACGATGCGCAACTGGCTGAAGGCCTACTTGCACTGGAAACCACCGGTGATTCACGACCTGCATGAATCCGTGCCCTTCCTATACACCTTCAGCGGTCAGCCGCCCCACAATCCGAACCTGGACCCGATTCTGTACGCCGAGTTGCCCTGGTTTGCCAATTACGAACTAACCAAGCTGACCGGGTACGGCATGCCGGGGGTGTGGACCCACGCTTTCGTGGACATGTGGTCCGTGGCTTACCTGGGCTTCGCTGCATCGAACCACAACGGCTTGCTACGTATGTACGAAACCTACGGCAACGGCGGAGCGAACACCATGAAACGCAAGGTGGACCGGGGAGAGGGAGACCGCTTCCGCGCGGCCCGTCGCGAATGGTACCGCCCAATGCCCGCATATGAAGAGGTGGAATGGAGCCTGCGGAACAACATCAACTACATGCAAACCGGCGTGCTTGCTTCCCTGGAACTGGCGTCGGCGCACCCTCGTACGATTCTTGAGAACTTCTATAGGAAGTCGAAGAACGCCGTTGCGGCAGGCGCGGCGGGGGCTCCCTACGGATACATTGTTCCTACTGGGCAAGTTGACATGACCCGAGTGGATTGGATCATCAATACGCTGCGCCTGCAGGGAATCGAGGTCGGACAACTAACGGAGTCTGTGACTCTGGAAGACGGAAGCTTCCCGGCCGGATCTTTTGTCATCAAGCGCAACCAACCCTACGGACGCCTGGCCAAATCACTACTGGAGAAACAGGAATATACAGATACCACCCTGCGAACCTACGACGATACCGGATGGACCATGGGTCTGGCGGCGCATGCTAACGTGCAGGCCATCAAGGACCCGAAGGTTCTGGACGTTTCCGCTCCGTTGATCGACAGTGCCAAGACCAAGGGCGAAGTTCATGGAGAGGGTCCGGTGCTGGCTGTGATGCACAACGGGGCTCAGGCATTGGTGACCTTTCGCTGGAAAATGGGCAACGTCGCAGTCAAGGCTACCGACAGTGTCTTTGAAATAAATGGCCAGACCATGCCCGCTGGCGCCATGCTGCTGTCGAACACGAAGTCAGCGCAAGATGCGGTGCGAACACTGGGCCTGCGCGCCTGGGCGCTACCCGCAGTTCCCGATGTACCGACGCACGCGGTACCTCTACCCCGCATCGCGGTTTACAGCACCTGGGGAAGCACCCAAACCGTCGGGTGGGTACGCCATGCGCTCGATCACTTCCAGGTGCCCTATGATCTGATCTACAAAGAACGCGTCCGCAAGGGAGCTTTAGGCAAGGACTACGACATCGTGCTGATCCCCAGCCAGGGCAGTTCGGCAAAGTCCCTAGTCTTTGACATAGAGCCACAGAAAATGGCGCTTGCCTATAAGAAAGATAGAGCAAATTCCACCTTCGGGCTCTATGGGGAGAGCGACGATATCAGCGGGGGCATGGGTCTGGAAGGAGCACTAGAACTGGATCGTTTTACGCGTAAAGGTGGGCTGTTGATCGCATTGGGCAATGCCAGTAGCTTTCCCGCGGAATTTGGCATTACGCCGAAGGCGGAGATTGGACGAACGTCAGCAAACTTCTATGCGCCAGGCCCCATCACCAGTTTGAAGCCAAAGAAACAGAACCACCCGCTGTTCTATGGTTACCTCGAAGGCAAGCTTGCGATTCGTTATGCCAATGGTCCGATCTTTCAGATCCCAGACCGTGAAAAGGAAGAATGGACCGTCGCTGAGTTTGAGGACGAAGTGCTGAGCGGGTTTCTACGAGGCGGCAAGGAGATCAAGGAAAAGCCCGCAATTCTAGATATTCCCGTCGGCGAGGGGCGAGCCCTGCTGTTTGCCACCAACCCCTGCTATCGCTGGCAGAACCAGGGGGAATTCAACATGTTGTTCAATGCGCTTCTGCACGTGCGCCGTTGAACGGCAAAGAGCAGCAAAGCGTCTGGCATCTGCAATAAGCGGGAAACGAGGACCACGATTTGTGGCTCTCGTTTCCCCTGGAGCTGGCGTGTGACCGAGATCAAGAGGCGCTCGCTCGGTTACGCCGGGGCTCCATCTGTTGCGGCCTCGTCAGCTACATCGTCGGTGTCAACGAAAGGCGCTTTCGCGGCACGCCTGGGTCTATCGTCGAAAAACCGGTAGAGCGTCGGGACCAGAATCAGGGTGAGCAGGGTGGATGAGACCAGACCGCCAATGACCACAACCGCTAGCGGCTTCTGTACCTCTGAGCCCGGCCCGGTCGCAAACAAGAAGGGCACCAGACCGAGGGCGGCTACTGTCGCCGTCATCATGACCGGACGGAATCGCATCACGGTGCCACGCACGATGGCCTCATGTTGTTCCATGCCGGATTCACGCAGCTTGCGTATGTAACTGACGAGCACCACAGCGTTGAGCACGGCGATGCCCCACAGCGCGATGAAGCCGACGGAGGCGGGCACGGATAGATACTCACCCGAAACATACAGAGCCACGATGCCGCCCATGGAAGCGAAGGGCAGCACCATGATGATGAGAGTCGCAAACTGCACGGATTGAAACAGCAGGAAGAGCAGGAAGAAGATAGCGCCGATTGTGATCGGCACAATGATCATTAGGTGTTTTCGGGCGCGCTCCATATTCTGGAACTGCCCACCCCATTCGATGTAGTAACCGGGCGGCAGCTCCACCTCGGCCATCACCTTCTGGCGCAGCTCATCCACGAAGCCGCCAAGGTCACGGTCCTGGATGTTGACCCCCACCACGATGCGACGCTTGCCCATGTCGCGATTGATCTGCGCTGGGCCCTCCATCACTTCGACGTCCGCCAGGCTCCCCAGCATCACGGTAGAACCGCCCGACCCAACAAGCACCGTATTCCGAATCTCACTCATACGGTCTCGCAGCGTTTCCGGATAACGCACAACCGCGTTGAAACGCCGTTCGCCTTCGTAGACCTCGGTGGCCACCTTGCCACCAATTGCGGTTTCGATGATGTCGTGCACATCGGAGGCATTCAGGCCCTGGCGTGCAATGGCCTCCCGATTGATTTTCACGGTCAGATACTGCTGGCCACCTACACGATCAACACGCGCATCGCGCATGCCGCGAATGCTCCCGGCCACCTGCGACACCTGAGCTGCTTTTTCCACCAGCACATCCAGATCATCACCGAAGATGCGGACAGCAACATCCGCACGAACGCCGGTCACCATCTCGTCGACACGATCAGAGATCGGCTGCGCCATCACCATATTGACGCCGGGAATGACGGACAGGCGTTCACGAATATCCTCGGCAATCGTATCTTGCGTCATGCCTTTTGGCCGTTCATCCACAGGGATGAGCGACACGATGGAATCCGCTTCATTGGGCCCCGCCGGATCGGCAGGCGACTCCCCTCGACCGAGACGAGACATTACCCGGCGCACACCTGGCACCTCACTGACGAGACGCATGGCCTGCATTTCCATTTCGATGGACTCATTCATGGAAATATTCGGGACACGATCAATATTCGGGGAAATCGACCCTTCCTTCATCTCCGGTATGAAGGAGGTGCCGATGAGTGGGAACAACGAAACGGCGGCTGCAAAAAGAATGAGCGTGATGGCAATGGTGCGTTTCTCATTACGCAAGGACATGTGCAGCGTGGCCACGAAGGGCCGCTTCAGAATGCGCACCAGCGGCGTGTCATGCTCCGTTCCACCTTTGAGCCAATATGCCGAGAGAACCGGCGAGAGTGTCAGGGACAGGACCAGCGAAATGCCGAGTGCGATCGAGATCGTATAGGCAAGGGGAGCAAACATCTTGCCTTCCATCCCTTCCAGTGTCATCAGCGGCAGGAAGACAAGAATGATAACGCTGATGCCAAAGATGACTGGCGTACCCACTTCCATCACCGCGTCAAAGACGACTTGTAATTTCGTACGTGATTCGCCATGCGCATTCCCGTGGCTTAATTTCTCATAGACGTTTTCCACAACCACCACGGAGCCGTCTACCATCAATCCAATAGCAATCGCCAACCCGCCCAGTGACATCAGGTTTGCGGAAAGACCCACTTGGTTCATCACTACGAAAGTGAGCAAGGGCGTCAAGACAAGAGTTGCAATGACGATGATGCTGGATCTGAAGTCGCCGAGAAACAAAAACAGGATGACGACAACCAGAACTACGCCTTCCATCAATACCCGCGATACCGTATTGAGTGCGGCGTCCACAAGTTCAGAACGGTCATAGAACGGCACAATCCGATATCCGTCCGGCAGCATGCCTTCGCGATTGATCTGGTTTACCCGATCATGAATGCGGCTGCAGATTTCTTTCGCGTTGCCACCGGCAATCATCATCACGATGCCGCCCACCGCTTCGGTGTAGCCCCCCTTCACCATGGCGCCATAGCGGACTTCCTCACCGAATCGCACTTCCGCAACATCGCGCACATACACCGGCGTGCCAGCAACTTCCTTCAATACGATACGGCGCACATCGTCCAAGTTCTGGATAAGGCCGATGCCACGGACCAAATACTGTTCCGCACCTTGCGGCAGAATTCCTCCACCAGAGTTCGAGTTATTGGATTCTAGCGCTCTGGTCAGGTCGGCAAGCGTGACGCCAAAAGATCGCAGCTTTACCGGATCTGGCAATACCTGATACTGCTTCACGTAGCCACCGGTCGAATTGATTTCGGCCACGCCGGGAGTCGAGCGCAGCAAAGGACGCACCACCCAATCTTGAATGGTGCGGCGCTGCGTAAGCTCTGCTCGACTAAGTGGTCGATCGCCGTCGTCATCCCGCTCCAGCGAATACTGATACACCTCGCCCAGGGCGGAAGTCACCGGCCCGAGAATGGGAGAGACGTCCGCGGGCAGTCGGTTGCGAGCCTCCGCCAGACGTTCCATCACCAGTTGACGGGCAAGATATACATCCGTGCCATCTTCAAAGACCAAAGTGATATTCGACAGGCCGGGCTTGATGAGCGATCGCATTTCCGTCAGCCGCGGAATGCCGGTCATGGCAATTTCAATGGGAACGGTAATGAAGCGTTCCACTTCTTCTGGCGAACGTCCCGGAGCTTCCGAAGCAATCAATACCTGGACGTTGGTGACATCCGGAAACGCATCCACTGACAGTTTCTGTGTTGCTTGAAATCCGAAGAACAACAACACAACGGCGATGACAACAATCACCAGGCGCTGATGCAACGCCGCATTGACGATTCCTTGCAGCATTCTACTCGGCTCCCTGCAGCGCCACGCGCTTCCTCTCGTTGTTCAGATGGAATCCTCCGTTGAGCACGATATGCTCTCCTTCATTCAGTCCATCCAGCAAGACGCGGACATCGCCGTACTCACCACCGAGGCTAACGGGACGAAGGGCGAATGTGCTTTCGGAACGCTGCACAAAAATGAACTCATCGTTCCCCTCACGAACCACAGCGGTAGCGGGAATCACGAGTTGCGTTTCCGCGAGATCCTGCAACGTGAGCGTGGCGAGCATTGCCGGTTTATATCGGCCATTCGGATTCGCCAGATCCATGCGTGCGCGCACAGTGCGTGTTTCCGGATTGACGATCGCGCTGACAAAGGTCAACGCGCCCCGGATGACGGAGCCCGGATATGCCGCAATCTCCGCCTCTACGGCTTTGCCCGCCGCGAGTGTGCCGGCTGTCTGTTCCGGCACATCCGCCACCAGCCACACGCTGGAAAGGTCGGCGACCACGCAGATTGTCTCGGCTGACTGCACCATTTGCCCAGGGGTGACAGGACGATCCATCACGGTGCCATCAATGCTTGCCCGCACTTGCGACACGGCATCCACCACACGGGTCTGTTCCAAGTGAGCAACTGCATCATCGGACATGCCCAAAACGCGCAGTTGGTCCCGACTTGCCGAGTACTCCGCGCTTACCTGGGAGAGTTCCCCTTCCCGACGCTGCAGTTCTGCTTCTCCAATGACACCCGCCTCAAGAAGGCGTTGCGCCCGCTCCACTGCTTTCTTGGAGAGATCGAGTTGTGTAAGCACCTGGAGGTAGCCAGATTGCGATGTGGAGAGTTCTGTACTGCGGATCACCGCAATCAACTGACCTCTCTTCACAACTTGCCCTTCCACCACCTCCAAGTCCGTAATGCGGCCGGTGACGGGGGAACTGACCCGGGCAAGTCGACTCTCATCAGCCTCTACGCGTCCTGTCACCCGCAAACTCCCCGTGACGCTTGTCAGCTTGGGCTCTCCGATTTCCAGTTGTTGCAGAAGTTCAGGTTCTGGCGTAATCGACATGGGATCACGTGGGGGAGTGGACGCGTCCGCAGTTGCGGGCTGCGGCGAAGAGCCACAGCCCATCAAGCAAAGAAACATGGCGCCAGCTAGAAGAAAGGCGGAAATGGAGTTTGAAATTCTCATGGGTTGTTCACCGTGTCGATTGCTCGCAACTGTTCCAGATCAATCAGGGATGCCTGCAGGTCATATTGGGCGCTCAGGTAGTCCAGACGGACACTGCGCAAGACTCGCTGCGCATCAAGAACCTCAATGATGCCGCGCTCACCAAAACGAAACGCTGCCTCGGCAGCCTGCAATGCCGCTTCCGCTTCCCGGAGCACGCCTTGTCGGAAAGATTCCAATTGCTGGCTGGATACCTGATATTGCCCGTATGCCTGCTCCAGAGCCGCCACCAATTGCAGTTCTTTTACCTGCTGCACAGCGCGTAACCGATTTCGTTCGGCAACCGCTTCCGCAATAGGGCCTTCCCGTTTGTTCCAAACAGGAAGGGGAACCTGCACGCCGAACCGTACGAAACCAAGGTCGGGTTGATGCTCGTAGTCTGTGTAGACGGAAGGCTGCGGCTTTCGCGCCACCACCTCGGTCTTTAGCTTGGCTTCGGCCGTGGCAACGTCCGCCTTCGCTTGAAGCAGCAGCGGATGACGATCCAGCATGCCATCACGCAATGAGTCCAAGGCGGGTAACGCCAGTTGGCTATCCAATGCGCCAGCCGGATCAAGCACCTCATCCGGGCGGGCTCCGATAGAAGACCGCAGAAGAGCAAGCGCGGTGACTTCGCGCAATTGCGCGCTGCGCATCAGAGTCCTGGCTGTCGCCACTTCGGCCTCGGCGCGTACGAGTTCCAAACGGGCGGCTTCCCCGACTGATACCTGGGTCTCGATGCGCTTGCGTAGATCTTCGATCAGCCGCAGATTCTCCGTGGCCACCTCTACTTCCCCTCGATGACGAAGGACTTGGTAGAAGGTTTGCTTGACCGTTCCTCGCAGGGAGAGTCGGGCGCCATCTATCCCCAGTTCGGTGCCGACCACCGCCTTCTCCGCAGCCTCTCGCCTCGCAGTTCGCAGGGAAGGAAGTTCCAGTTGTTGCGTTACGCTGTAGGCCTGCAGCAACCCCGATGGCCCTCGGCCCGCATTGCTCATCTTTGAGTACTGCGGCCCGACCACCGCGGAGATAGTGGGGTTGGGATATTGCTTGGCGGTTTGAATGGAAGCGACCGCGCTTTCCCTCTGCGCTACGGCCACTTTCAGTTGCGGATTGTTGCGCTCCGCTCGCTCCAGCGCCTCCCAGATGGATAACTTCACTCCACTTCTGGGCACAAGGGGTCTGGGCACAGGAGGAGCTGTCTCTGTTTGCGTTGCCGGACCGGCGGCAGGCACGGTCTGTCCCGCCAATGCAGCGGCATACGCGAGCTGCACGCCCAAAAGCGTGAGCTTTCCAACAAACTGGCGTGAATACACGCTGGGCTATTTGCAATCACCTTGCCATTCCCTGAATTCCGCCAGTTATCGCTTGGCGACACCAGCCAGCAGGGCTTCAAGGTCGGATGGAAACGAAGAGAGCCATCGGAAATTTGTACGATATCGTACTTCAGATCCCTTGCGGGTGTTCGATATAGTACACGTTGAGCCTAATTTTTGAGGATTTCTGGCGTCGGACTCGGAATTGCAAAGACTTTGGTTCCTCGAAGAGAGAGGCTGGCACTTCATGTGGAATCGACGCTTGCAGTTCATTCTGATAATTGGGGCCATTCTGACCCTGGGCGCAATGGTTCTGATGATTCCAGACAGCAAGGTTCAAGTCCACAACACCTTGCACCACCTTTTCTTTCTGCCACTGATCGCCGCAGGACTATTCTTTGATTGGAGAATGGCCAGTTTGGCGACGGTGATGGCAGCCATCGCACACCTTCCGCATTTTTTGACTCTGCTAAAGCATTCGCCGAACCGCGCCAGTGACAACGTTGTGGAGCTCGGTATCTTCGCGGTCGCCGCAATCGTAACCGGATTGATTTCCGAGCGGGAGCGCAAGCAGCGGGAGAACCTGGAAAGCACCAAACGAGAGCTAGAGCGTGTCTACACCGAACTGCAACAGAATGTGGATCGCTTGAAGCGCGCGGAACGGCTTTCGGCCATCGGCCAATTAGCGGCAGGTTTGGCCCACGAAATTCGCAACCCGCTGGCATCGATTGCGGGAGCTGCCGGATTGTTAATGCGGGCCCACGCATCCGCGGAAGACTCCACAGAATGTCTGGATATCATCCGCCTGGAGTCTCAGCGATTAAATCGCCTGCTCACCAGCTTTCTGGAATTTGCCCGCCCCCGTAGCCTGAAGATGCAGCCCACGGAGATGGGGGCACTCGTGGAATCTGTGCTCTCGCTTGCCGCCCACCATGCCGGCTCTGGTCATGTGGAGCTGAAACATGTGGTGGCCAAATCCATGCCCGAGATCCGTTGTGATCCAGAACAAATGAAGCAGGTGCTGCTGAACCTGGTTCTGAATGCGATTCAAGCGTCCCCCGTGGGCAGCACGGTGGAGGTGCATACGTGGAACGAAGGATCTATCGTCATCGTCGAAGTCAGGGATGAGGGCAAAGGCATTCCCGTGAATTTGCAGGAACGAATCTTTGAGCCGTTCTTCACCACGCGCGACAATGGCACGGGATTGGGCTTGGCTGTGGCCGCCAAGATCATTGACCAACACCACGGGGCCATCACGGCCCATGATCGATTCCCCAATGGAGCCATGCTCCGTATCTCTCTCCCTATCGACGGAAGCAACCTAACATGAACCGCAACCTCGTCCTTGTTGTCGATGATGACCCCAGCCTGCGCCGCGTCATGAAGATGCAACTGGTGGAGGCTGGCTATGAGGTGCAGCTTGCAGCCACCGGTGACGAGGCGCGTCAACACATTGAAGAGCTGCACCCCGGATTGGTGATCTCTGACCTGAATATGAGTCCGATGGACGGCATCGAATTGTTGCGCTTTATCCGCAATCGTCATGTGGATACCACGGTCATCATTATTACCGCATTCGGTAGCGTGGAATCAGCGGTGGAAGCGATGCGCGAAGGGGCCTACGACTACGTCACGAAGCCCATCGACTACGACGCCCTGGTGATGGTGGTGCATCGAGCCATGGAACGCCAACATCTGCTGGAGGAGGTGCGCACACTTCGCTCGGCGTTGAACCAGCGTTATGGCTTCGAAGCAATCATTGGGCGGTCGAAGGCACTGCTGCGCGTGCTGGAACTGGCCTCCCGCGTGGCTCAGCGGGATTCCACCGTTCTGATTCAAGGTGAAACCGGCACAGGCAAGGAACTACTTGCCAGAGCCATTCACTTCAATAGCCGAAGACGCAGCCAGCCATTCATCACCATTAACTGCGCGACCATTCCGAAAGAGCTGATTGAGTCCGAACTCTTTGGCTACGAACGCGGCGCCTTCACGGGGGCACAGAACCAGAAGGCGGGCAAGGTGGAGATGGCCCGTGGTGGCACGCTATTTTTGGATGAAATCGGCGAGTTGCCCTTGGACATGCAGGTAAAGCTGTTGCGGCTGATTCAGCAGGGCGAGGTCTCGAAGTTGGGATCCACCGACAACGTTACCGTCGATATCCGAGTAATCGCCGCCACAAACCGCAATTTGAGCGCGATGGTGGAAGATGGCGCTTTCCGGGAAGATCTCTACTACCGACTCGCCGTAGTTCCTCTACAGCTTCCACCATTGCGGGAACGTCGTGAAGATATCCCGGAGTTGGTGCGCCACTTGTTCGCAAAACTGAAAGAACGCCATCAACTGCCCGATTTGCGGCTGGCGCAGGGCGTGTTCCGCCGTTTGTTGGGATACAGTTGGCCTGGCAACATTCGCGAGTTGGAAAACATCATCGAACGCATGGTGGTGTTGGCCGGGGCGGACGAGATCTCAGAAGAAGACCTGCCTGTGGAAATCGGGGTGGCAACCCCTACCGAAAGTGCCCTGGTGCTGCACTTGCCGGAAAAGGGGATGAGCCTGGAAGCCGTGGAACGAGAAATTCTACTGCGCGCCCTCGATAAGTTCCACTGGAACCAAACCCAGACAGCGCGGTTCTTGGATATCAGCCGCCGCACCCTGATTTATCGCATGGAAAAGCACGGGTTACGACGGGATGCGGATCTTCCGGTTACCACCTAGTCTTGTGTGGATAAAACACGGGTACAATTCTCAAATGCTCAGTCGCCGATCTGCCTTATCCTTGGCCGCCGCCCCCTTGTTGTCTGCAAGCTCTACCACGCGCTTTGCCATTCCGCCGGAGTATCTACGCGAAGCCGCGACTATCCCGCCCTTTTGGGTGAGCACGGTGGACGACGTGGCTTCGTTCCTCAAGGCCAAGGTGACCAAGGGGACGTTGCACACCATTGGACAAAGCGCGGGCGGACGAGGCCTTTATGCGGTCACCTATGGTGACGCCAGACAAGGCAAAGGGACTTCCACGTTTTCCGGCTCCCTGGGCTTCCGTGACGTCCGCGCTTACTTAGGGCCAGATTGGCAACGCACCGTCTATGCGGTTACCGCTGGCATCCATGGCGGCGAGTTTGAGGGCGTGGTCGGCACGGTGAACCTGATCTCGGTGCTGGAAACCGGCAAAGACCTGCGAGGCAAAGCTTGGCCACGCCTACAGCAAGCCGCATCCAAGCTGGGCCGCATTGTACTTGTGCCCATGCTGAACCCGGACGGACGCGCCCGCGTTCCCGTCCGCATGCTCGCCGACTACGGCGCTGACTTCAAAATTGGCGAGTACCTGAACACCGGCGGGAAACTCGACGGCTCCCTAATTGGCTGGCCCGGTTGCAAGCAACATATCCCTTTGGATTTTAGAACCGTACAATTCCCCGGGGGATACCCGAACGATGCGGGCGTCAACATCATGCACGATGATTTCATGGGCCAGGTACAGCCGGAAACCCGAGCGCTGCTGACGCTCTTCGCCGCGGAACGTCCAGATCTGACGCTGGATATGCACACGGGCGCACGGTTCTTTAAGCTGCTGCGCCCCAACTGTGAGTCCGTGCTCTCCCCCGTATTCGACTCATACTATCGTCGCCTGCTGACACGGCTGACCATGGAAGGCTTACAGGCCAACCGCAACGTGGAAGAGCAATCCGACCCAAGCAAGTTACGCGCCTTTGATGCCAACCTAAATACCGCGCTGAACTTGCACTGCGGCACGCTCTGCCTCACCCCGGAATCCCCGTCCCATTCCGCGCCGCTTGCCAAGGGCGACTCTGGAAACTTGCAGCACACCCCCGATATCCTGCTGGATGAGCAACTGATCGCGCACGAAGAGGCCATGACATTTCTGGCGGAGACCGGTGGCCGCATCGCCTGGACCACCAAGAAGCCCGCGTAGGCTCTGTTGGGGCTCGATTAGCGGCGAAACTCTGCCGGGGCTGCAGCGCTCTTCCAGACAGGGTTAGGATGTGGCTGAGACAGGAAGCCTAGCTGAGATAGAGTAGATGTCAGCCAAGTAGCCTTCTTCGCCAAGCTACAGACTGGGAACGGCGAAATCTCCCTAGCGGGACGAGGCTGCTCGGATTTCAGCAGAGGAGCCGGGATGAAACTCAGGTACGGGATTGCCACCATAGCCACACTGGGAGCGATGGCATGGACTGCTTCGTTCGCAGCCCCACCCACCACAAGCAAAGGACTGCTTCTGGTAGCAAACAAGGGAGATCGAACGCTCGGAATCATCGACCCTTTAGCTGGCAAACAGATCGCGACGGTTGCGGAAAAGGCAGTGACTGCCCACGAGGTGATCGCCTCGCCCGATGGCAAACTCGCCTACGTGCCGATTTACGGAAATGCCGGTGTCGGCAAGCCCGGCAGCGACGGGTCGCACATGATCGTGGTCGACATTGCCAAACGCAGCATTGTGGGCAACGTGGATTTTGGCAAAGGTCTGCGCCCCCATTGCCCCATGTTCGGCCCCAAAGATGGCCTGCTCTACGTCACCACGGAAAACGAGAACACCATCTCCGTCGTGGACCCCAAGACGCTGAAGGTGGTTGGCACGATTCCCACGGGGGATGAGCAAACCCATATGTTGGCGATTTCCAACGACGGGAAGCGCGGATATACTTCCAACGTCGGCCCGGGCACGGTATCGGTGCTCGACATGGTGAATCGCAAATTGATTACGGTGATTCCCGTCACGGATGTCGCGCAGCGCATCTCTGTATCCGCCGACGACAAACTCGCCTTTACCGCCGACCAGAAGACGCCCCGCCTCGCCGTCATCGACACGGCAACCAACAAGGTGAGCGGCTGGATCGAACTGCCTTCCATCGGTTACGGCACCGCTTCTACTCCCGACAGTAAGTATCTGGTGGTGGCTCTACCCAAGGCAGATAAAGTGGGCATCGTCGACATCAAGGCAAGGAAGGTCATCAAGACCATTGATGTGCCCGCCACACCCCAGATGGCCTTGATGCAGCCTGATGGCAAAATCGCCTATGTATCCTGTGATGTCGATGGAAAAATCGTAGCCATTCGCACCTCTGATTGGGAAGTAGACAAGATCATAGAGGCTGGCGCTTACGCTGACGGTCTGGCTTGGGCTCCGTCGAAGTAATTCTCGCTGACAAAGCTAAAGAAAAGGCCCTTCCGCGAAGGTTCGCGGAAGGGCCTTTTCTTCTTGCCAATCGATGTCCGGACCGATGAGCCAGCGCTACAGCGCCCGATAGCACTTACGATGCGCGCTGCATTCGTATTCATCCGCGACTGTGCCATCTGGCCCTAACACCGTTTGCGTCTTATGGCACCAGAATGCGCGGTCGTTGGAACGAGGCACATTTGGAGTTGGAATCGACAATACCCACATGCCTTTCCATCGCAGGAATTGGCAACGATCGTCATCCATCTCCGTAAGACCAGGTTGTTCCATGCGTTCTCTCCCAAAACGTGGCTGGTTAGCCGATGGCCACCAAAATTGCCCGCTTCACCGCAACCTTTACCAATTGCACTTTGTAGGCATTCTGGCTCAGCGGGCTTGCCCCCTGCGCGGCTGCGGCTCCGGCAGCTTCGGCGGTCTGTTCGTTGACGGATTGCCCAATGAGGGCTTTGGCGGCAGCGTCGCTCACCCATGGTTTAGGGGCGACGTGACCCAAAGTGACTTTCGCCTCACTAACCTTCCCACCACTGATGCGCAGCGCAACCGACGCCGTGACTAACGGCCAATCAAACGCTTCCTTCTGGCGCACTTCATAGGTCGCGCTCTTCAGTCCACGTGAAGAGGGAAGTACGATTTCCGTCACGATTTCATTGGGCTTCAGGTCCACTTCTCGCTCATCCGCCGTTTTAGGAACAAGAAAGAAGTCCGCAGCCTTTACATCCCGCGAGCCGGTTGGCGATGTAACCTTCAGGGTCGCGTCATAGCTCACCAACGCAGGGCCAAAGCTGGAGGCACTCACGAAGTAGGCGCGATTCTCATGGCCAAAGATTGCGTGATATTGATTCTCGCCACCGGGCACCAGACTCTTGCCATCCGGTCCCGTAGCTAGCAGGCCGAGACCGTTGCGGTAGTACCAGCAGCGAGGCCGCTGACAAAGATCGCCGCCAACGGTACCCATATTGCGCATCTGCGGACTGGTGATACCGCGAGCCGCCAGCAGAAGCGCCGGGAATTCAGCGCTCAGCGTGCGGCTCTTCATGAGCTCATCAACAGTCACTGCCGCCCCGATACGGAAGCCCTTGTCTCCGCCACCCGTGATAGTTTTCAACTCACGGATGCCCTTGATGTTGACCACTTTTTTCGGGGTATAGACATACTGCTTCATCAGGCTGATGAGATCGGTGCCGCCAGCCAGCACAGCCGCTTCATCCCAGCTAGATCCCAACGAAGCGATGGCTTCCTGCAATGAGGAAGGATTGGCGTATGCAAAGGCTTCCATTAGCTGTTCCTCCCGCTCAACGCATCCAGCACCCGACGCGGCGTCAGCGGCACCATCGGCACACGCACGCCAATCGCATTTGTTACCGCGTTGCCGATCGCGGCAAGTCCGCCAACCGTGGGCGGTTCGCCCAAGCCGATGACTCCGCGCGAATCGTTCTCTTCATCTATCTCCATATCAACGACCAGTTCGCCGATATCGGGAGCGCCCGCCAGCTTATAGAACTCAAGCTCGGCGTTCAGCATGCGGCCCGTCACCGCATCCACCACCCGCTCTTCAAAGAGCGAGCCGCAGATATTCATGATCATGGCGCCGAAGATCTGGCTTTCGGCCGTCTTGGGGTTCATTACGAGCCCGAAATCCTGGACGGCCACCATCTTTTCCATGGAGACTACACCGGTTTCCATATCAACGGAGACTTCAGCCATCTGCACACCCGCAACACCGCCCGTATTGAGCCCGCGCGGATTGCGCGGGTTATTACGGCCTTGCGCTTCCACAGCAGCGACGCCCAGCTTCTTGCAAGCGTCCCGCCATGACATGCCCTTGGACGGATTGCCCTTTACCTGCACGCGGCCCCCGCGCGCCTCCAGGTTCTCCACCGGAGTATTGTCGAGACTCGGTGAAACCTTCTCATACAGCAGATTTAACGCATCCGTACAGGCTATGCGCGTAGCGGAGGTGACAGCACCCACCGTGGTGGAACCACCAGAAGCGCCGGACGGCGGAAAGGCATTGCTGCCGATCTTCAAACGGATGCCATCCATCGGCAGACCGAGTGTTTCACCTGCTACCTGGGTCATCACGGTGCGGGTGCCGACGCCAAGGTCTTGCGTGCCGCATTCCACTTCCACCGTGCCATCCGGATGAATACGCGCCTTCACGGTGCTGTCGTGTCCAGCACCACCCCAAGTATTGATGCCAATGCCCAAGCCGCGCGCGATGTGCCCTTGCCGGTTCTTACCACGGCCCTTCCATTTGGAAGACCAATCGATCATTTTGGCGGCTTTGCCAAGCTGCCGCCGATAGGCCTCTTCCCGCGTGGTCAGGTCAACGTTGGAGAGGAACAGTTCCAAGGGATCTTTGCCCATCTTGGCAGCTAAGTCATCCAGCGCGCAGCAAGTCAGATAGCTGGCCTGCGGATGATTGGGCGCACGCCAAGCACGCTGGGAACCATTGTTGGTCGCAATTGCGTGATGGTTCTTGCGCTGATGGGGAATCTTGGTGAAGACATAGGGAATGGGAGGGATATTGCCCCCGCCAATGCCACCAGAGCTCCAACTCTCGGATTCCCACAACGTCAATTTTCCTGATGCGTCAGCAGCCACCGTAACCTTCGCATAGTGCGAGGGCCGGTTGCCCGCGATCATCAGCTCGATGTTGCGATCCAGGAATAACTTAACGGGACGTCCGCCAGATTCTTTCGACAACTGCGCACAGAAGGCGCCCCACTGGTCGCTTTGAAACTTACTGCCAAAGCCACCGCCAATGTGATCCATGTCCACTTTGATGGCCGTGGCAGGGACGCTCAATTGCGCGCCCAAGTCACCAGCGTAGTTCGACACGGACTGGGTAGAAGGCCATGCGGTGATCTGATCACCCGCCCACTGCACCACCTGTCCATGCGGCTCCAGACAGCAGTGGGTCAATACCGGCAATCCATAGAAACCACTTGAGGTGAAGGCTGCGGACTTCTTGGCTTCGTCAGGATCACCCTGCACCTGTTCACCCGCAGGCTTGGCGGAAGGCCCTGCGGCAGCCACGTCGTCATCCTTCACCAAGTGGGGAAGAATCTCCCAATCCACCTTGATCTTACGGATGGCGTCGCGGGCCTGCAGTTCTGTTTCCGCGGCGACAGCAGCCAGAATGGCGCCTTCCCATTGCACCTCCGCGCCGGGTTCCGTAACCGCGACAACAGCGGTGACCCCCGGAGATGCCTTGGCTGCCGTGAAATCCATGGATTTCAGCTTGGCGTGCGAATGCGGGCTGGTAAGGATTGCGGCATACAGCAGCCGCTCCGGGTTGGCATCGGAACCATACTTGGCTCGGCCACCTGATTTCTGTGGGCCATCGAGTCGGCTGATGCGTTTGCCAATCAGCGTGCGCTCGGACATTTTCGGCCATGCATATTCCGCCATCGTCTATGCCCTCCCGCCTTTGGCTGCGGCAAGTACGGCTTTGCGCAAGCCCATGTAGGTGCCACACCGGCACAGATTGCCAGAAAGCCCGGCCTCCACTTGCGCGAAGGTTGGGTTCGGATTTTCCTTTAGCAGCGCTTTCGCCGCCACCATAAAACCCGGAGTGCAATAGCCACACTGCTGGGCGTCATGTTCGACAAACGCGTTCACCAGCGCATCGTTCTTCAGGTCAGCAGTCAGGCCTTCGACCGTCTCGATCTTGGCGGATTGCGCATCAATCGCCAGCACCGTGCAGGCGTAAACGCTCTTGCCATCCATCATTACGGTGCAAGCGCCGCAGGTGCCACGATCACATACGCGTTTAGCGCCCGTATGATCCAAAGGCCCGCGCAGCGTATCCAGCAGCGTCGCGCGCGGCTCCACTGTCGCCTTCAGCGCCTTGCCATTGACGTTTAGCGTAATGGGAACCATCCCGGGTCCCTGCAAGGCGGCTCCCTTACCCGGTTGTTGTGCGTGTGCTGGTTCTTCCAGTGCCACAGCGCCGACAACAGCGCCCCCGACACCGGTAACTTCCAGGAAGCCACGGCGCGATACGCCGCTCGCCGCTTCCGGGCTACCGCCAGATTCCTTGATCGAACTCATGTGGGGAAAGTCCTTTCACGAACAGCCAAAAATCGTTGATGGTTGGGGACGAGGGCGCTGCACACCCTAGCCCGGGAGGTCTGGTGAATTGTTACCACCATACCAGAGCCTTGAATACGGTTCTATTGCGACAACTTCGGTCGCAGATGCGCAATCTGAACACGAGTACACCTCTTGTGTGACGAGGTCAGCAGGCATTCGTGACGAACACCATCTGCGCCGTTCCCATCCTGCATTGTGGAAGTTCAATTTCAAGGAGGAAGCCGACTACCCCGGCCAGGCGCAACACGCCCTGGCGGATGCTTTGCGCCTGGTTTGCCCGAATCCGCCCCATGCTACCCTTTGGATACGTAGAGGGCGAAGCGCTTCCTAGCTCCTCTACTCCGATATTTCCAGGCGGACGCTTTCCGTTTCTATTTCTGCGTATTACCGCGTTCCCTCTCCAGGACTTGTTTATCTGTGAAAGACTTTCAAATACCTGTCGAGCGCTTTGTGCTGCCCAATGGCCTGCGCGTGGTGCTCAGCCGTGACAACTCCGTGCCTGTTGTGGCGGTGTATCTGTTGTTCGACGTCGGTAGCCGTGTGGAGGTAGAGGGCAAAACCGGCTTTGCCCACCTCTTTGAGCACATGATGTTCCAGGGCTCGGACAATGCCCCGAAAGGCATGCACTTCCAGTGGATTGAATCCAACGGCGGCACCATGAATGGGTCCACGCATTGGGACTACACCGACTACTATGAGGTGCTGCCGTCAAACCAACTGGCTCTCGGCTTGTGGCTGGAAGCTGATCGCATGCGCGGTCTGGCGGTCACCCAGGAAAACCTCGACAACCAGCGCGACGCAGTGAAGCAGGAACGGCTGATGTCCTTTGACAATCAGCCTTACGCCACGGCTCTGCTGGAACGTTGGCCCGAGGTTGCTTACCGCAACTGGCAGAACAGCCATTCCCTGATCGGCAGTTTTGAAGATCTGGACGCGGCTAGTGTCGAAGATGTCCATCATTTCTTCCGCACCTACTATGCCCCCAACAACGCGGTGCTGACGATTTCCGGCGATTTCGATTCCGCAGAGGCCCGACGCATGGTGGAAGAATATTTCGGTGACATTCCACCGCAGCCGCAGCCCACCCGCCGATCCCTGGAGGAACCGGCATGGGAGGAACCCATATGGACACGGGTGGAAGATCCCTTGGCCCAGGTGCCCGCAGTGATTGTGGGTTATCCCGGCCCCAAGCGTCGCAGTGATGACTACTTCACGCTGGTTCTGCTGGACATGGTATTGACGGCAGGGGAAAGCAGCCGCCTGTTTCAAGCCCTAGTGAAGGACCAACAGAGCCTGATTCAATTTGAAGCAGCACTGGGATGGCCCTTTGCCTCCAGCATCGATTACCGCGAACCGGGCCGCTACAGTTTCTTTCTGCTGCACAATCCCGCCTTCACCGCAGAACAAATCCGGCAACAACTGGAGACCGAACTACAGCGTGTGGCGACAGAAGGTGTGGGCGAAGACGAAATGCTGCGCGCGAGGGCGATGCTGCGGTCTAGCCGCGTTTCCCAAATGCAAAGCTGTCTTAGCCGTGGCATGACCATTGGGCGCTATGAGCTGTTCGATGGAGACCCGAACCTAGTCAACGAAGACTTGCAACGTTTGCTCCGCGTGGAAGCATCTGAAATTCAAGATCTCGCTGGCAGGCTGTTCCGTCGCGACCAGCAGGCCGTTTTGGAAGTGGCGCCCGGCGCCGCCGCAGCAGCAGCAGCAATGGAGGAAGTCTAATGTCTACGGTGAACCGTTCCCTGCCTCCCATTGCACCCACTCTACCCAAGGTGCGTATCCCTGGCTTTGAGCAGCATGCTCTCGGCAACGGATTGGGTGTGGTTCTGCTACGCGATACACGATTCCCCTCTGTCAGCCTGCGGCTGGGCATCGCGGGTGGCAATCGCATTGACCCCACCGACGCCACCGGTGTTGCCGAGACCATGTGCAGCATGCTGAACGACGGCACGCAGACCAGGACCTCGCGCGACATCTCTGACGCCATGGGGCTCATCGGCGCCAGCCTGCATTTCTCGGCTTCTGACGATTTCTTTATCGGCACTGGCGGCGTGCTGGAAGATAATCTGGAGCCCTTTCTGGAATTGTTTTCGGACTGCCTGCTACAAAGCATCTACCCAGAGCATGAACTGGATCTGTATAAACAGAACCGCATTCAGGAACTGCTGTTGGAACGCGGAGAACCCGGTTACTGGGCAGATTCCACCCTTTACCGCAAGATCTTTGGCAGCCACCCGTACGCAGTCACCAGCCCGGAGCCAGAGCACCTGGAAGCCCTCGAACGGGATTCGTTGGTTACCATGTGGCAGAAGCATCTTGGTCCAAAGGATGCCGTGCTGGTGATGGTAGGCGATCTACCGCCCACCGGTCATCTGCTGACGCTGCTGGAAGGATACCTCGGTCAGTGGAACAACGAAACGGCGGCTCTTGTTTCCGGCGCTAGCCAGGAAATCGTGCAGCCAGAAGTGTTACTGGTGCATCGCCCAGGCTCAGTGCAAGCAGAGCTGCGATTGGGTCGCCCGGCCATCGCGCGCAACCACCCGGACTACTTCCCCCTTACCGTTCTGAATACCGTTTTGGGTGGAGGAGCCAGTTCCCGACTATTCATGGAGATTCGCGAAAAGCAGGGCCTAGCCTACCACGTTTCCAGTGGGGTAATGGCCTTGATGGAAGGCGGATTGATGGCGCTGACGACGCAGGTTTCCATGGACCGTGCTGGCGAAGCCATCCGCGGGCTACACCATGAGATGCGGCGTCTCTACCATGAACCGATTCCGGATGCTGAATTGCAAAGTATCCGCAATTACCTCAGCGGCACCTTTGTACTACGGCTGGAAAGTCACGGATCCTTGGCCAACCAGCTGTCCGCCATCAAGATGCTCGATTTGGGTGACGACTACCTGGAACGTTATGTCGAGCGCGTGGCCGCTGTATCGGGCGAAGACCTGCGGGCAACCGCGGATCGCTATTTCCATCCCGAGGACTACACCATCATTGCCGTTGGCGACGAGCAGGTCCTGCGCCCCCAACTGGAGGCGTTCGGCAACGTCACCGTCACGACGGCGGAGTAACGCTGCGTCTTTTCGGTAGCTACTCAAACCTATTTACCACGCCCTTCCGGAGAAGCTCTACTATGAAGGGGATGACATCCGCCTTCTCAACGCTCCGGAGGGGCATCCCCTGCATCCTGCTAGCGCTAACGGTCACAGCGGCCCTGCTGTGGAGCGTCGCGTGTTCCCGAAAGGCTCCTATGTTCGACTTGGCAAACCCCGAATCCAAGGTAGATTTGCATTCCTACGCGCGTCCCCTGGAATGGAAAACGACGCATGTACACTTGGACCTGGATGTGGACTTTGAGCAACGGATCTTGCGTGGTAGCGCCCGTCTACACGTGGAGCGTGGTCAGGCGGAACAGGCCGGAGACTTGGTGCTCGACACGCGCGATCTGAAGGTCGAAAAGGCCGAGTACACCACACGGGAAAGCCTGGATAGTTGGACGCCGACAGAATTTACAGTGGGCTCCAGTGACGCCATCCTGGGTGCACCGCTCCGCATCAAGATTCCGGCGGATGCAAAGATCGTTCGCATCCACTACCAGACCTCGCCCGGCGCGGTGGCTTTGCAATGGTTGGGCCCTGCCCAGACGGCGGGAAAGAAACACCCATTCCTGTTCTCGCAATCACAAGCGATTCAAGCGCGCAGTTGGATTCCGATTCAGGATTCACCCGGCATTCGCACCAGCTATTCCGCCAACATCCGTACCCCAAAGCCCTTGCTGGCGGTGATGAGCGCCGCCATGGAAGGCCCCGCCTCCAATCAAGCGGGGGAAGCGCCGACGGGTAAAACCGAATTCCGCTTTCTACAACAGCGCAAGATCCCGTCCTATTTGATTGCTCTGGCTGTTGGTGAATTGGGCTTCGCAAATATCGATCCTGAAGCTCGTAACCAACCTGCACCTACGCCAGATCCCTCCGGAAGATCACCGCTGCAGGGCCGCACTGGCATTTATGCGGAACCTTCCGTGCTTCCCGCCGCGGCACGGGAATTCGAAGACACCGAAGAGATGATCCGCATGGTGGAAAAGCGCTTCGGGCGCTACCGCTGGGGCCGCTACGATTTGCTGATTCTGCCCCCGAGCTTCCCCTTCGGCGGCATGGAAAACCCCGCGCTCACCTTCGCCACACCCACGGTGATTGCAGGCGACAAAAGCTTGGTAGCCCTGGTGGCGCACGAGTTGGCGCATTCCTGGAGCGGCAATCTAGTCACCAACGCCACTTGGCGGGATTTCTGGCTGAATGAAGGTTTCACCGTCTATCTGGAACGACGCATCATTGAGGATGTCTACGGCAAAGATCGTGCAGATCTTGAAGCCGTTATTGCTTTCAATGAACTGCAGGAAGAGATGGCAGGCATGGAGCCTCGCGATCAGATTCTTTATGCGGATCTGAAAGGTCGCGACCCCGACGAGGGCTTCACCGGAGTCCCCTATGAAAAGGGCGCTCTATTCCTAACCGCTTTAGAACAAGCAGTGGGACGCGAAGATTTCGATGCCTTCCTGCGTTCCTATTTCTCGCACTTCGCTTTCCAGAGCATAACCACCCAGGATTTTCTGGATTACCTCGATCAACATCTGTTCAACACCCATCCTGACCTTGCCACCAAGGTGCCCGTGATGGAGTGGATTACGAAACCAGGCTTGCCGACAGGGCACCTTGTGCCGCAGTCTTCGCTGCTGACTGAGGTCGATCGCCAAGCTTCGGAGTGGGCAACGGAAAAGCTTGCCACGGACCAAGTTCCCTTTGCGTCCTGGAACAGCATGCAGCAGCTTCGCTTCCTGCGCATGCTTCCCAAGGAGCTTACGGAAGCACGCATGGCGGACCTCGACAAGGCCTTCGGGCTGACCCGCAGTGGCAACGCGGAAGTGTTATCGCAATGGCTTCTGATGGCCGCGCGCAACAACTACAGCCCGGCATGGCCCCGGATGGAATCGTTCCTCGTGGAAGTGGGCCGCCGCAAGTTCTTGAAACCGCTCTATGAAGAGTTGGTGAAGACGCCTGCGGGCAAAGAGCGCGCAAAAGTCATCTACGCCAAGGCTCGGCCGGGCTATCACCCCATGGCCGTCGCAACCATTGATGGCATTCTGGCAACGGTGAAATAGAACACCGTTCGCCGAACAAGCACACCGTCGGCAGTGGACACAAGAGGGGGCTCTCATGGCAAACTAGCCCGAGGTCCCCTGTGTGGGCCACTGTCTATTACGTTTCTGTATGTCCAACCCCGTTTCTCTTAGCCCGGAAATTCTTCAGCATATTTCCCTTCAGATTGGTGTTTCGTTGCATAGCTTGGTGGCGACCATCGGCTTGTTCGACGAAGGAGGCACCGTTCCCTTCATTGCCCGCTACCGTAAGGAAGCCACGGGCAATCTGGATGAGGTGCAGATCCGCGACATCGAAGAAAAGCTTCAGTATTTCCGCGAGTTGGAAGACCGTCGCGCCGTCATCCTGAAATCCATTGAAGAGCAGGGCAAACTGACGCCGGAACTGCGAGAGCGCATTGAAAAATCGCTCAGCAAGACGGAACTGGAGGATCTCTACCTCCCGTACAAACCCAAGCGTCGTACCAAGGCCACCATCGCCCGCGAAAAAGGGTTGGAGCCTCTGGCCGAGTTTGTTTGGAAGCAGGAACCCGGTCCGGACCCTCTCGATGTCTACGCAGCCACCTTCGTGGATGCAGAAAAAGGGGTTGCGGATATTGCCGAAGCGCTCGAAGGCGCGCGTCACATCATTGCCGAATGGGTCAGCGAAAATGCGGAACTGCGCCAAGGCATTCGGGAGATGATGAGCCAGGAAGGCATTGTCGTCAGCCACGCTATTGAAGGCGCGGAAGATCCGGAAGGCAAGTACGCCATGTACGCGGATTTCCAGGAGGCGGTCAAGACCATTCCGTCTCACCGCATGTTGGCCATCCGTCGTGGCGCCAAGGAAAACATCCTCTTCTTCGAAATCCAGTTAGGCGAAGAGACTGCGGTGCAGTGGTTGAAATCGAAGCTGGTAGTCTCTACCGGTGATTGCGTTGCCCATCTGGACCAGGCCATTAGCGATGCTTACACCCGCCTGCTGAACCCTTCCATCCAGACCGAGATTCGTCTGGACCTGAAGGAACGTGCCGACACGGAGGCTATCCGCGTGTTCCGCGCGAACCTCGAAAACGTATTGATGGCCCCGCCCGCCGGTATGCTAAGCGTGCTGGCTCTGGACCCCGGCATTCGCACGGGCTGTAAGGTGGCCATCGTCGACGAGACCGGCAAGTTCCTGGAATCCGGCGTCATCTATCCGCTGGAACCAAAGAACGACATCATCGGTTCGGCGAGGGCCCTGTCCAAGTGGATCGAGACCTTCAACGTCCGCGCCATTGCGATCGGCAACGGCACCGGTTCGCGCGAAGTGGAAGCCATGGTGCGCGCGTTCCTGCGAGAAAAGAACTACCCGAACACCTTTGTCGTCGTGGTGAATGAGTCGGGCGCCAGCATCTATTCCGCCTCTGACGTGGCTCGTGAAGAGTTCCCCAACCTGGATCTCACCATCCGAGGTGCGATTTCCATCGCCCGTCGTCTGCAGGACCCGTTGGCGGAATTGGTAAAGCTCGACCCCAAGTCCATCGGCGTCGGCCAGTATCAGCACGATGTGGACCAGCGCAAGCTGGCAGCGTCGCTCGATGCCACCGTCGAATCCTGCGTGAACCGCGTGGGCGTCAACTTGAACACCGCTTCCTATTCGCTGATGCGCTACGTCGCGGGCATCACCGAGCGCACGGCACGCAGCATCGTGGAATTCCGCAACCAACGCGGCCGTTTCCAGTCCCGCGCCGAGTTGATGGAAGTGCCTGGCTTTGGCCCCAAGACTTTTGAACAGGCTGCGGGCTTCTTACGCATTCGTGATGGCGCCAATCCGCTGGATTCCACAGCCGTTCACCCGGAAAGTTACGCTGTTGTCGAACAGATCGCCAAAGAGGTCGGCATGGGTATCGGCGAATTGATCGCCAACCCCTCGGTTCTGGACTCCATGGATCTGCGGCAGTTCCAGACCGACACTGTCGGCGTATTCACCTTGGGCGACATCAAGGAAGAGTTGCGCAAACCGGGCCGTGATCCTCGCGAACAGTTTGTGATGCCCAGCTTCCGCGAAGACGTGAAGGAACTCGTGGATCTGACGCAGGGTATGGTGTTGGAAGGCGTGGTCACCAATGTGACTGCTTTCGGCGCCTTTGTCGACGTGGGTGTGCACCAGGATGGCCTTGTCCACGTCAGCGAATTGACGAACCGTTTTGTCAAAGATCCTGCGGATGTGGTCCGCGCTGGCCAGATCGTCAAGGTGCAAGTGCTGCGCGTGGATCCCAAGTCCAAACGAATTGCCCTATCCATGAAAGCCTTGGAGCCCACCCCAAAAGGCGGCGGTGGCAAGGGGAACGCGCCTCACAAGGGTGGAGGCAATGCTCCGCAGCGGAAGGAATTGTCCTTGGAGGATAAGCTCGCCTCCTTGAACAATCGTTTCCGTACTCGTTAAACGATACTTTCGCAAAAGAGAAGAGGAGAGAGGTCAGACCTCTCTCCTCTTCTCTTTTGCGAAATAGGGCGCCCGGAGATCGCAATGCTATCCTGAGGCGATGTCGTCGGAGCGCAAGACAGCCGGGGCGTCTGTGGAGACTCTACAGCCTTTACGCGGCGCTGAACTGGATTGGGCTTTGGGGCGGCGCGTCGCCATCACCAGTGTCATCGTCAGTTCTTTTCTGTCGATCGCCAATGTGGCTATTGGCTACATGAGCCATTCCACGTCGGTGCTGGCCGCCGGGCTGGAATTTGCCGGTGACGTCGTCGCTGCCCTGCTGGTGCTTTTTGGCATGAGCGTCGCTGCCCGACCTGCTGACGACAATCATCCCTACGGCCATGGCCGCGCGGAGCTACTTACCGCTCTTGCCGTCGGCGCGTTCCTGCTTCTTGCCGGTGTCACCATCGGCTTCCGTTCTCTGCAAAAGATCGATGAGATCCACCCCTCGCCAGCAATCTGGGCTATCTGGCCGCTGATGCTTGCCATTGTCACGCGTGGCTTCATGGCCATCTGGAAATTCCGCGTAGGCAAACGCATTCAGAGCAGCGCCCTCACCGCCGACGCATGGAATGACGCCGTGGACATTCTGTCCGCCGTGGCCGCGCTGATTGCCGTCGGCCTATCCATCGCAGATCCCGAAACCTTTCGCACGGCCGACCACTATGGCGGCTTCGTCGTCGGTATTTTCGTGATTCTGACCGGTGTGCGAGTGCTTCGCGAAAGCTCCTTGGAACTGATGGACACCATGCCCGGGGAAGGCCAGATGGATGACATTCGCGCCAGGGCCATCGAGGTGCCGGGCGTGATGGGCATCGAGAAGTGTTACGCACGAAAGACCGGGCTGCGCTATCACGTTGATATCCACGTGGAGGTAGAGCCCTCCATCAGCGTGTTGGCCTCCCACGAAATCGCCTCGAATGTACGAACGCACCTGCGCGATTCATTGCCCTGGGTCGCCGATGTGCTGGTTCATATCGAGCCTGCGGGCGTTCTCTGAGCTTAACGCCCGGCAGGCGTCGTATCCAGATCAAGGCCAACGCCAGACGGCTTGCGATCTGCGGGCATCAGCCACAACGAACCGGCCGCCAACAGATAACAAACGCTGCCAGCCAGCATGGTTTCCCTAAGCCCAAAAGAAATTGCAATCACCATCGCGGACGCTGATCCCAGCACACTGGCGGCTGCGTTCAAAGCCCAGGCCCAGCGTACCGACGGAGCATGCCAGCGCTCGATCAGCTTTAATCCCATAGGGAAAGGCAATCCCATCGTGAAGGCCGGGATACCGATCATCGCCACCGAACAAAGAACCTTCAGCAAGGTCGGCCAACCCACCGCCACCTCAGTAAACGGACCGACGACAACCGCAAGGATGGCAACTTCCAGCGCAGCCAGAAAGAGAGCCGCGCGAAGCCGCTCGGGCCGCTCACCCACTAGCCGGCGACTAAGAAAGCTACCCAGACCCGTGAAAATCAGCATCGAAAACACGATAACGGTTAGCGAGTACGTCGGATGCCCCAAAAGCAACACAAAGCGCTGGATAGCCGAAATCTGCACCAGAATGTATCCGGCGCCGATCAACACAAAATAGCCCAAAAAGCCGCGAACTCGCGAATCCTGCGGCAGCCGTGTTTTCAGCACAAAGCGTGGCAACAGCAGAATGGCGATGGTCGCCAGCACACTGGCGCCAAAAAGAGCGAACAGCGTAGGCACCGCCTTGTTGATGTTGTAATCTGCGGCGCCTTGGCCCAGCATACGTAAGGTGCTCCACCAATCCTTGGATTGCACTGTATAGAAGAAGAACGGTCGGTTGTCTCCTACAGGCGAAACATCATAGGGATAGGCCGCGTAAAAAGCCCTCGGATTTTGGGTAGCCAACAGTTGATGGAACGCGGTGTTCCCCGGCTCACCAGGCAGATACACCACATCCAGGTTCTGTTCCTGCGCGTTTTGTTTCGCGGACGCCAAGTCTGCCTCACTAAAGGGTGACCGGGCAATCAGGATGGTATCGAGCGATCCCCAGGCGTCCAGCAAGCGTGTGTTTTCGCGAATCACCATCACATGACGCGAGATGTCGCGCACCCCTTGCGATTCAAATGCAGCGAGCGCCAAGGCGATCAATCGTAAGCTTTCGCGCGGTTGCGTGAAGCCCCACCGGCTGAAGGAAAGTACACCATCCGGGGCAAGCACGCTCAAATAGTCGCGCATGGCCTCCGTGGTGTAGAGGTTGTTCTCTGTAAGGGCAAAAGCGCCAGCCGCTGTGGATGCCCAGGTATCCACCAGCGTCAGTTGCAGCACTCCGAAATCCCGGTCTGTGCGGCGTACAAAGCTGCGTCCATCCTCGATGTTCAGGTGGACTTCGGGCCGGAAATAAAGGCGTTTGCTCAGTTCCGGGTACCGCTCCCGCATGATGGTGTCCGCGATGGCAGGGTTGATCTCCACCGCCGTCACATCCTTGCTTCCACCGGCCAGCGCCCGCGCCACATCCCATCCGCCGCCAGAGCCTAAAATCAGCGTCGACACGGCAGGCCGCAAGCGGTAGACAAAGCCCGGCCCCATGCTCAGCAGAGTTTTACGATCATCGGTGGAGAGGCGGTCGATATCGAACGGAGGAATGCCTGTGCTCGCGTCACCATCAATCACAATATCGGGCTGGCGTTGTCCTTGCTGCTGCCGAAGCGCCACGCGCGAAAAGCTGTTCCACTTCACAAAGAGCTCTTCGCCCAAGGCCTTGCCCTTGGCATAGCGCAGGTCGATCACGCGCGTCTTCCCGTTCACCACCATTAAGCAAACCAGCACCAGCGCAACACCCACTGCAAACGCGCGCAAACCAACCATCCGGCTTGCGCTGAACCAGAGCGACGCCGCAGCGGCATAGGTAACGGCGGCGGCAAGCACCGTGTTGGGTCCACCGAAGTTATTCAGAAAGGGCACCAATAGCAGACAACCGGCAGCAGCGCCCAGCAGGTCGTAGAAATACACGCGATCGACGCGATCAATGGTCTCGCTAATCACCGAAGAAAGCACCGCTCCGGCAAGAAAAAACGGGACCGCGGCTGCAAAGAACACACCCACCAGTAACGCAGGGCCTGGCTCAGCTTCAATCCGCAAGAACAAAAACAAGGCAGCAGGAATCACCAGCACGTTGGCGAGCAACAAATAGGCGGCGCGCCTTGTATAGCCGACGGATGATTGTGCGGTCAGGTAAGAGAACAAGCCTCCGGCGCCCAATCCGAACAGAGCAATCGAAATCGCCAGAAATGCGAAGTGATAGTAGAAGACAACGGAAAACAAGCGGGTAAGCGCCAGCTCCAGTAGGAGTGTAGCTAGAGACGTAAGAAAAACCCCAAGATAGATTCGAGGCCAGTCTTGCAGAGTGCGATCCGGAACAGGCGTCATCCAATCACTAGAATACGGCAGGCGCTATGGTGCATGTCGGAATTCGGGCCAGAAACGCGTCCTTGCCCGTGGAGATCGCCTGTAGCCCAACGGGATTCTGGCAAATCTACCCGTACTGCTGCTACGATTCGCAGTACCAGCCATGATCGACCTAACTTCGAACAACGATCACCATCTCTTCCTGGACGCCTTTCTGCTGGGGCAGCGACGCGTACGTTCCCTGATTGAAGAAGACCCAGACTTCTACCCCATGTACACCAAAGACGGGAAGTGGCGGCATGATCTTCCGCCCTGGACCTATTGGTGTGACGGCTTTCTCCCCGGCATGATGTGGATTTTTGCTGCCAGCGATCTGGAAGAGGATGAGGCGGCATGGTGGAAAGAACAGGCAATTCGTTATACCGCGCCACTGGAACCGCGTAAACACGACGGTGACGTGCACGACCTTGGCTTCATCTTCATGAGTACCTTCTACCGGTGGTTTGAGCTAACCGGAGACCCTAAGGTCAATGAGATTCTGCTTGAAGCCGCGCGTACCTTGAGCACGCGTTTTCAGCCCAAAGGCCGCTATCTTGCCTCCTTCGTCTCCGAAGACAGCATGTTCATTGACGTCATCATGAATGTGGGCTTGGTCTTTCACGGCGCCTTGGATACCAGCAGCACGGTGTTAATGGACGCCGCCATGCAGACCTGTCTGACCGCTCGCCGCAAACTGGTGCGTGGTGATGGCTCTGTGGCCCAGGAAGGCGTCTTTGATGGCGCTACCGGAGAGTTCCTGCGTCAAAGCACCCACCAGGGCTATCGCGCTGACTCCTGCTGGAGCCGCGGCCTCGGCTGGGCCATCTATGGATTCAGTAACGCCTTCGAATACTGCGGCGACGCACGTCTTGTGCTGACAGCGGAAGCCTGCGCGGACTTCTATATCCATCACTGCCCGTCCGACGGCGTACCGTTCTGGGATTTCGATGTCCCCCACAATGGAGATGCCCCGGTTGACACCTCTGCGGCAGCCATCACCGCGTCTGGCTTATTCAAGCTCGCCCGAGTGATTCCCGACATCACCAAGGGGCACCTATATGGACAGGTAGCGCGCAAGATCCTGCGCACCTTGTGCGAAAAGCACCTCGATACCGAGGAAGACCACCAGGGCATTCTGCGTGGCGGTGTCTATCATATGCACCAAAAGCTGGGTGTGAACGAAAGCGTCATTTGGGGCGACTACTACTTCATGGAAGCCCTGGACGAAGCTCTGCGTGTAGAAGAAGTGTTGCCCTAACAGGAAAGCAGGTAAGTGATGAGTGAAGCAGCCCCCGTGGAATGGGAATTTCTACGTGAGTTCTACGAGATTGAGGATGCCGAGGCTGTGGGGGCATTTCTCACCAAACATCCGCGTATTGTGCCGTCATTGCAGGAATCGGCGTCCTATGTCGAACGCTTTTTCCCCGGCTTCAAGCGTTCGTTGTCCGTGGAAATGGATGAGGACGATAGCCCTGGCAGTGACAACGTGGAACGGATCTATTTGTTGATTGCCGCAAATGAGAATTTCGACGATCTGCAGACCCGCATGGACCGCCTGGATGAAGAATGGGGTTACGAGCTCTGCGAATCCACCAATGAACTGGTGATTATCGATCTGGACTACACCTAGGCCGCTTCTACGCGGAGTGCCCGGTTTCATTGGCCACGCGATGTTCAAACGACTGCAATCGTTCGTTCATGCAAGGCCACTATACTTGGAGGCGGTATACCCAGTTAAGGAGATTCCGGCATGAACCGTAGATCGTTTCTTGGCGCCCTTTCTTCCTTTGGCGGCATCGTCGGAGCGGGTCTGTCAGGGGCTCTGGCTCCCGCTCCTGCGGCTGCTTCGGCCTTGTCTGATAAGGAGTGGACCTTTGTCCACTTCACCGATCCGCACATCCAGAAAGAGCTGCGTGCGGATACCGGCTGCGCGCAGGCCTTCCGGGCGATCACCAAGTTGAACCCAGATTTCGCCGTTTCTGGCGGAGATCTGGCCTTCGACACCATGGCCGTCGACCGCCCCAAAGCGGATTCCCTTTACAGCCTCTACAAAGAAACGGTCAAACACCTGGAAGTCCCTGTCCACAACGTCATCGGCAACCATGATGTTTTTGGCCTTTCCCCCAAAAGCGGAGTGAAGACCACCGACGACAAGTACGGCAAGGCGCTCTATGAAGACCTGTTCGGCAAGCGTTACTACTCCTTCGACCACAAGGGTTGGCATTTCATTGCCGTCGATTCCATCGGCGTCACTCCGGAGCGTGAGTACTACGGCTTCATCGACCCCGAACAGCTAGCTTGGCTGCAAAGCGACCTGGAAAAGACCGGGACGGAAACACCCGTGGTCATCATCACCCACATTCCGTTTCTTTCCGCTTTCCCCCCGACCGTGAACCCTCCCGGCACGCCCACCGCCAAGGGATCTCTCGTCACCAACGTCAGTCAAGTCTTGCCGGTGCTGAAACCCTACAAAGTGAAAGCTGTGCTGCAAGGCCACACCCATGTCTGCGAGCGCATTGAGTATCACGACACGCAATACATCACTTCCGGCGCTGTTTCCGGCAACTGGTGGAAGGGGAAACGACACGGTTTTGATGAAGGCTTTGCCGTACTCACGATGAAAGGCGAAGAGATCAGCTGGCGCTATCAGACCTATGGCTGGAAAGCAGATGTTCCACCCGCCGCCTAACGCGAGCAATAACCCCGAATACTGCTGTGGGGGTCGAACATTGCTGTAGCAATCCGGCGCGGAGCGGGAGATAGGGAAAGAAACTACTCTATCTCCCCGCCCGGCACGCCATGAACTTCGACCATTTGTATTGCGGTCTTCCCTGCCCTCGCTACTGACAGCACGCTGTTCCTACCGGCGGGCTACCCCAGCCACCAGCGCGTCACATGGTTCACCACCAGCGCCGAAACGTAGGCCAACCCGGACATGTAGGCAAACTGGTACACGGGTAGTCGCCAGCCACCGGTTTCGCGCTTCACCACCGCGATGGTGGAAAAACACTGCATCGCAAAGGCAAAGAACACCAGCAGGGCCAGCGCGCCGGGTAGGTCCAGACTCTGCCGTAGTGCCTCCTGCAGGCCGACGCTCCCCTCGCCGCCATCCTCAATGCCATAGATGGTCCCAAGCGTCCCCACGATCACCTCGCGCGCGGCCAGCGAGGTCACAAGACCAATACCAATACGCCAATCGAAGCCAAGCGGTTTGATTGCCGGCTCAATGGTGCGCCCAACTGTGCCAGCCAAACTTTCGGCGATAGGCGGCGCCTGCCCGTCCTGCAATGGCAGCGAAGAAAGCGCCCACAACCCGATGGTGACCGCCAGAATCACCGTACCAGCACGGGTCAGGAAAATCTTGGAGCGATCAAACAGCCGTAATCCGATGGAGCGCAGGGTCGGCCAGCGGTAAGGCGGCAGTTCCATCATGAACGGCGGACGTTGGGCCTTCAGGACGGAGCTTTGCAGCACTGCGGCGGTGGCCACTGCCGCCACAAAACCCAACACATAAAGCCCCAGCAATGTGGCCGCGCGCGCCCCCAGAAACGGCCCCAGCAGCTGAGTCTCCGGCAAGAACGCCGCAATCACCAGCGCATACACCGGCAATCGTGCGGAGCAGGTCATGAAGGGAGCAATCAGAATGGTGGCCAGCCGATCCCGCTTGCTTTCAATGGTGCGCGTAGCCATGATGGCGGGAATCGCGCAGGCGTATGCCGAAAGGAGGGGGATGAAGCTTTTACCCTGCAATCCCACCTTGGCCATCGTACGGTCTGAGATCACAGCCGCCCTCGCCAGGTAGCCGGAATCTTCCAGCACCCCGATAAACGTGAACAAAATCAGAATCTGGGGCAGAAAGACAACGACGCTCCCCACGCCGCTCCACACTCCATCAATCACAAGTGATTGCAGCCAGGCTGCGGGCAGATGGCCCCGCAACAGCTCCCCGGAATCGGCAATTACCGTTTCCACCAGATCCATCAGAGGCTGCGCCGCGACGAAGATACTCTGAAAGACGAGAATCATCACCGCCAGAAAGATCAGCGGGCCCCAAATGGGGTGCAGAAACACCGCGTCCAAACGCTGCGTCCAAATTGGCGGCGCTGGGCTTTGGTAGCCGGCTTTGTTGGAAAGACGGCCAGCCCACTGGCGACAAGCAGGAATGTTCTGCAGAATCGGCAGTTCGACGGGTCGTGGAGCTGCCACGGTTCCCGCGAGAAACGCACGAATTGTGTCCAGCCCTTCGCCGTGTGCAGCGCTAATCAGCGCAACCGGAGCTCCCAGTTGATCGGCGAGTTTTGCCGTATCAATACTGCCACCCCGCTTTCGCAGATCGTCCGCCATGTTCAGCAGAATCAGGGTGGGGATGCCCATGGAAAGAATGGGCGCGGCCAACATCAGGTGGCGTCCTAAATTCGTCGCGTCCAGAATCAGAAGCACCGCGTCCGGTTTGGCCATTCCCGGCATCTGCCCCTGCAACACGTCGCGCGTCACCTGTTCGTCTTCGCTGCGCGGGTTCAGGCTATAGACCCCCGGAAGATCCACCACCGAAAGATCGCGCCCATTCAGCCGCATACTGCCCACCAGGTAATCCACTGTGACGCCTGGATAATTTGCTACCTTCTGGTGGAGCCCGGTAAGACGGTTAAATAGCGTGGATTTTCCGGAATTTGGCGGACCGATCAGCGCCACTAATCGGTGGGGACTCCCCTGCAGTGCAGGCAGTGCGGGACGAACGGTCGACGCCGGGGTCGGCTTATTGTGGCAGTCACTCATGGAATTCAGTCGTATCGGGTTAACGCAGGCTCTCAGCGGACCATAATGTGGCGAGTGGTTTCGCGACGTAGCGCGATTTGGGCGCCATCCACACGATAGACCCTTGGGTCTCCGCCAGGCGCACTCTTTCCCACCTGCACCTCATGGCCCGGCAAAAAACCCAGTTCCATCAGACGCAGAGCAACTTCATCGGGCAGTTCCAGTCGCTCCAAAATGGCGCCCTGTCCTTCTTTCAGGTCGCTGAGAGCCACCAAATCGGCAGTAGTTTCACCGTCTTTTTTGAAAGTCACTTGCATCGCGTTTTCAGATATCCTTTAGTGTCTCACTCCAGGGACAAACGACAAACGACAAACGCCCTCTCTGCTGACACGGCGCCGTACGGGCAAACCGGCAAAGCCCGCCAAGCACAAAGCGCTCCACCTGCGTATCTGGCAGGGGGTAACCCACATGCTACAATTCCAGACGTGCCAGGACTCGAGATCCCTGCCTCCCTCACACGAAAGCAGGTTTTGCGATCGGCCCGCGTCACCTCGCAACAGCTATCGGCTTGGGAGCGCGCCGGTCTCCTTCCCAAGAAGGAAGGCTACGAGCAATCCGACATTCTTCTGCTGAATAACCTCCGAACCCTTCGCGAGGCGGGCATTCCCGTTTCTGGCGTCTCCAAATTGGGCAGTGCGCTGCAACGTCGCTTCCATGAAATTGAAGACCCGATGCGGGAACTGCGGCTCCACCGGCAGGGCAAACGGCTTGCGGTCCATTGGGAAGGCACCCAAATGGAAGCCCGTAGTGGACAGTTGCTGCTGGCTTTGGCCCCTGCTGAGCTGGAGGTTATCCTCTCCTTTCCGCAACCCAGTTCGGGCGATGCCAAAACCCAGGAAAGCCAGTTAAAGCAGGAAGCCGCCAACGCCTTCTTCCAGGCACTGGAACGGGAAAACCAGGGAGCCGCCGCAACCGTTGTTGTTCCCCTCTACAAGCGCGCTTTGGAGCTGGACGCGGAGTGCTTCGGCGCTCATCTAAATCTGGGAACCATCTACTTTAACCAGAAGAAGTTACGACTAGCAGAGCAACACTACAAAGCCGCCATCGATCTGCACCCCAAGTACGTGCTTGCCCACTTCAATCTCGCCAGTCTCTATGACGAACTGGGGCAGTATGCCAACGCGATCGAGCTCTATCAGTCCACACTTTCGCTGGACCCGGACTATGTCGACGCCCACTATAATCTGGCGCTGCTGTTGCAAAGTATGAACCGCAACATGGAAGCCACCCGCCATTGGAAACGCTTCCTGAAGCTCGACCCCCAGGGAGAGTGGGCGAACATTGCACGCCGTGAACTCCAGCGCCTGCTGGACGCCACTGTCGTCAAAGGTGGCGGTAAACGCATCACTAGTCAATCCAAGCTAAAAGCAGAAGCATCACAGGCCGGATGACCGAGGACTCTATTCTGGACGCTCTGCGGAAACGCATTCCGTCCCCAAACCTGGCTCTTGTGCTGGGCATCGGCGACGACGCCGCCGTTTTCCGCCCTTCCCCGGATCGCGATCTTGTCTTCACCACGGACATGATGCACGAAGGTCGGCATTTTCTGCGGGATTATCCGGCGGACGCCATCGGCTGGAAGGCCCTGGCCCGCGGACTCAGTGACATTGCCGCCATGGGCGCGGAGCCGGAATTCGCATTGCTTTCCCTGGCCTTGGCCGACTGGGTGGACGAGGCCTGGGTCCATCAGTTTTATGACGGATTCCTGGCGCACGCCGCCAAGTACAACCTAAGCCTTGCTGGCGGCGATCTGGCTCGCGCCGCGCACTGCGGTCTGGATGTCACCGTCTGCGGCAGCGTGCCAAAAGGCAAGGCATTCCGACGGGATGGAGCCAGCCCAGGCGACCGTATCTACGTCAGCGGCCAACTGGGCGGGGCCTCCCTCGGATTGCGCGATGCTACAAACGCGGATGCACGCGAACGTCATCTGCGTCCGCAACCCCGAATCGAACTCGGGCGCGCCTTGCAGGAAAGCGGCATCCCCACGGCGGCAATGGACCTCAGCGACGGCCTATCCACTGACCTCACCCGCCTTCTGCGCGCCTCTGGCGTCGCCGCCGACCTCGATGGAGAAATCCCAATCTTCCCCGGAGCCACTCTCGAAGATGCGCTCCACGGTGGCGACGACTACGAACTACTCTTCACAAGCCCCGCGACGCTTCCTGTAGAACTGGCGGGGATATCCCTTACCCCCATCGGCACGGTCCGGTCTGGCGAGGCAGGCAGCATTCATCGGCACGGCAAAGCCATCGAAAGCCGGGGCTGGGATCACTTCCGCAGATAGTCTCGCCGGGCATACGAAGAAGACTGAGACTCAGCCATGAACGTGTTTTTTAGCTTCTTCGGATTCGTACTCGACCTTTTTGCCGCTCCTGGCCTCCACCACGGTGATGAAAGTCTTTGCCCGCCCCTTCGCAATCTCTAGAACTACACCTTGAGGTTGCCCCGCAGCGTCGTCATATCCAATCGTCAAAAAGTGCTTACGTTTCTTTGAAAACAAAGCCCACACCGTGATGACAATGGCTACGCCCACGCGACGCCCAGCCTTCTGCCCATACTCCAAGGTCTTAATCGAAGAATACGAAATTTCAAAACTACCTTTGTCGGAACGGAAAGTGAAAACTTTGGGATCTTTGATGTCTGCGCTTCCCTCGGTGGCCTCAGGAATACCAGCAACGGTTCCACCCACATACATCACTTCGTCACCGGTAACCTTACTTGCTAGCAGTCGGCTGCCGCCTATGGCAACCAGCACGGCCGATAACAACGTTCTCCTCTTGACACTAGTTCCCAACATGTTCGCGAGCCTCCTCCGACTCGTACTCTACCGACTTTCCGGAACGAGACTCCAAAGTGGAGAGGATATCTCTTACATGTTTCTTTCCCACTTCAAACACTACGCCTTGGGCGTTCCCATCTCCATCGGTATATCCAACTGTTAAGTAGTGTCGCCTCTTCTTGGATAGGAGAAAGAGAGGGCTCACCGCCACGGCTACGCCAACGCGCCGCCCAGCCTTCTGTCCATACTCCAGCGAGGTGATGTTTTTGTATCCAAATGAGAACGTCCCTTTCTTGGACTGAAAGGATGCCTTGTCTTCGGATTCAAGATCGAGACGTCCCTCGATCTTTTCAGGCAGATCGGCGATGCTGCCTCCGACATACATCACCTCACGGCCTCGGACTGCGGCACTCGCCACCCCCACCACCTGCGGGAGCAGAAGTGCAAAAAGGAAACATCGACGATTAATGGATCGTTTATTTACAGATGGAACATTCATAGCTAGCAATAGAGATTATCATGAGGAGACTCCAGTTCAAATAAAGATCTGCTCGCCGGAGGCTGCTAGACCGGGGAGCCTCAAGTCCAGACCAGCTTCGCTGATGTGAGGCTCTAGTGAATCACCCGAGACTTCCGATTCATATAGTCCATCAGCAGGTACTGCCCCAAATTCTGGACGGTCGCGAAATAGGCCTTGCCCCGGCAGATCTCCGTCACTTTCTGCACAAACTGCACCAGCGCATAGTCCTGCGCCAACATAAAGGTATTGATCAGAATCCCCTGTTTGCGGCAGCGGCCCACCTCTTCCAGAGTCTTCGAAATCACCAGCGGGTCTAGACCGAAGGGATTCTTGTAGATCTGTCCGTCATCCAAGGTCAGCGCGGATGGCTTCCCGTCGGTAATCATGATGATCTGCTTCATGTCCTTACGTTCCTGACGAAGAATCTTCTGAGCAAGTAGCAAGCCATCCCGCGTGTTGGTGTGATACGGACCTACCTGTACCCTCGCCAGTTCATCCATGCGCAATTCCTCCGCGCTGTCGTGGAACAACACGCAACGCACGGAATCTCCCGGATACTGCGTCCGCACCAGATGCGCCAGGGCCATGGCCACTTTCTTTGCCGGAGTAAACCGATCCTCCCCATAAAGAATCATCGAGTGGCTACAATCCAGCAGAATTACCGTGGCGCAGGAGCTCTGGTATTCACTCTGGTGCACGTGCAGATCGCTGTATTCCAACTGCAGGGCACCCTCCGGGACGTCATCAGGGTTGCCCGAGGCCCGCTGCATCGCCGAAGACAACGTCGTGCTGATATCCAGGTTCAGAGTGTCCCCAAACTCATAGGGTTTGCTTGAGCCGCTCGCCTCCACGCCCGTCGCCAATTCGCGGGTATCGTGACTCCCGAAGCTGGAACGCCCCAAAGCCCTCATTAAGTCTTTCAGCGCGCGAAAACCTAGAAAATCCAGAGATTTGGATGTCACCTCAAATCGTATTGCGGGTGTCTCATCCGCTCTTTCGACACGACCGGGGCCGGACGACAGACCCGTAGGCCACTGGCCGTCATCAAACTGGATATAGCCGTTCTCGCGTAGCCGCTCCACCAGTTGCTGCAGCAGTTCGTCCCATTCCTCCGCGGTCATCTGCGAAAGGCGGGCCAGCATCTCCTGGCGACGATCCTCACCAAATAACTCACCGCTCTCCAACGCCATCTGGATCTGGCGCAGCAACTCCGCCATTTCGTCTGGATTGAAGGATTGCCAACCACCGTACGGATCTTCGAAGCCGCTCTGCAGGAAAAAGTCAGACAGCGCCTGCATCAGGTCTTCCGCCGAAATATCAAAATCTTCCTGGGTGTACTTGCGATACGTTACCCGTTTCATATCTTTCGGCCCCCAACTTCCGGTCTGCTTGCCGCGCTTTACGCTCACGCAGCCCTTACACTCTTGGACTCATCTCGGAGGCCTTTCGATTGCAAAGATCTGAATTTGCTCTGGGTCCCTGGCCGCGCACACCCACGGAAAAACGAAACGCCCCTTCGCCTTGCTGGCGACGGGGCGTTTCTCGATCTGATTTTGTATCTGTAACGTGGGCCGTCTATGCGCCCGGCAGGGTCGATTCCGGCAACACGTCATACCAGGAGTATTCCCGACCCGTGTAGACCGCATCGCGGCCCATCACGGCCGTCAACGAACTCTTGGCTCCCCAGATGGCTCCATTTTCGATTTTGCCCGTGCGCGCGCCGTCAATGAACTGATTCACGGCATCTTCGGTGATGTCGTACTTCACCGGCGTCTCCTGCACCGGTTGGCCCGGACGGAAAACGCGAATCATCGAACGCGAGGTCTGCACCGTTCCCTTTTCGCACATGAAGGTCTCGCTGATGTCGTCCCAACCGTTGATGTTCTTCCGGTTGAACTGCGTGGCCTGATAGCTGAAAACCAGGTCGCTACCGTACTGATATTGCAGCGCGACGTTGTCCAGAATGTCGCCGATCTCACGGCGGGTCATGCGGGAACCGTAACCATGCACTTTTGCCGGATAGAGTCCGGTGAACCAGTTCACGACGTCAATGTTGTGGCAATCCTGCTCCACCACAATGTCGCCGGAAAGGTCGCGGTAGAAGAACCAGTTGCGGATCTTCTCTTCTTCGGGAGCATGGCCGGACTTGATGGGCGGGCCACCGCCAATCCACGATCCCCGGACAGCAAGCAGTTTGCCGAGTTCGCCAGAATTCACCAGCTTCCAAGCCTTCTGATAGTCCTTACCATAGCGCTGCTGAAAGCCTACCGAAATACGCTTGGTCGGGTCAGCCTTGGCGCAGGCCTTCAACACTTTGTGGCAATCCGCCACGTTCACGCCCATGGGCTTTTCGCAATAGATGTGCTTCTTCGCTTCGATGGCGGCTTCCAAGTGCTGCGCATGTAGGAATGCAGGAGTCGCGATCAGAACCGCATCCACCTTGCTATTGAGCACGCTCCGGTAGTCGCCATGCTCTTTTGCGCCGGAGTACTTCTGCCGACCGGCGGCCAGACGATCCGGATAGATGTCGCAGATTTCAGTCACCTTGGCAAACTCATTCGCCGCGAAGATGCCGCTGACGTAGAGGCCACGGCCTCCGCTACCAATTAACCCCACCGACAACGCAGAGTTCGCTTGGCTGCCAAAAGCGGTTTGCGGTTTCATAATCATGAAACTGGCGGTTGCGGCCCCGGCGGCCTTTACAAATCCACGTCGACTACCCGATTCGTTCATTACTTGCTCCTTTGGCGCTGTTCCGGTTGGGTCGTGCCGGTTGGCATGGACATGGCGCCGATTTCGATTAAGTCGTTGCGATGCCGATTATATCAACCCGGCCCGTACTCCACGCTCGCACTTCCGTCGCTCAAAAACGAGCAAACGCATGTTTTCTGGAACATGGGCGCCGATCATAGACACAGAGATCGAGCACCATGCGAGGAATCGGCGTTAGCCGGAAACCTCGTTACGCTCCGGGGGAAGGCTCCATCGCGTGAGCCCCCGCCATTTGGATTCGGGTGGCGGGGGAAACAGCAAACTGGCCGTATAGCCCACAACCATCGTGGCAATCGTCCCCAGAAACCCGAAATAGAAGGTGGATACACGTCCCAAATCCCTCAGTGTCGCAACGATCGCACTATCCGCCCCACCGGAAGTATCCTCTGGAAGCAGCACTTTCGAAAGCGGGACACAGATCGTTACCGAGAATCCGACAATCGCGCCAATCAGCACGCCAGCGCCGCTAGCGCGGTGCGTCAGAACCCCCAGCAGAAAAATCCCAAGCAGCACGCCGGCAAAGGGATACATCACGATGTTCAGGATTTGCAGAATGTTGTTGCGCTCGCCCAGCACCTGTACACCCAGACCACATAAAGTCAGCAGAATACCGCCAACAAAAATCAGGGCTCTTGCGATCTGCACGCTCTGCCTGTCAGACAACGTGGTTTTATACCAACACTGCATCGCATGCATCTGCAAGGATGCGCTGATAGCGGCAAGCCCAGACGTGAGGCTGGATACGACAGCCGACACAATCGCCATCACCATCACGCCCCGCACACCGGCTGGCAGGACATGCGCGGCGAATACCGGAAGGGCATCATCGGGCGTACGCATCAGCGCGGCAGTTTCCGGATGATGGTGAAAGTAGGTAAACATGATCAGACCGAGAACCGGAAATACCAAGCTGATGGGCTTCAGGTACAACGCATTCCTGACTAAAGCCGCTTTCGCCTCCCGCTCCGACTTTGCGGTCAGGTAGGTTTGCAGAATCAGTTGGTCCGCGCCGGAACTGGCGAGCATTCCCACAAACCCAAGAAGCAAACCGCTGACGATACTCAGTTCTACTGTAGGGTCAAACACGGGAGGCGGATCGAACTTCCCAAACGCGAGGCTGGTCGCTACCACTTCTCCGATGCCACCGCTCAGATGCACGCCAAGCCCGATCATTAGCACCAGAGCAACGGCAAACACAAAGAACTGGATGACATCGGTCCAAATAACCGAATGCATGCCCCCGGTAAAGGCAAATAACGTGCCGAGCGTGCCTAGCAGCACAATCATCCATCCTAGTTGCTCTTCCGACCAACCAAACATACGTACAGTTACTAGCGAGGCGGAGTACGCCATCGTCGCCATCCACATCACCCTCGCGCCCAGAAAGAAAAGCGTCCCGACGGAACGCACTTGCCGATGGAAGCGCCGTTCCAGGTATTCGTATGCCGTGGTGATCCGCAGTCGCATGAAGAGGGAGGGAAAGATCCAGATCACAAATGGCGCAGCCAATAGAATGCCAATCGTCTGCAATCCAATCCACACCGTACCATTGGGACGATTCACCCAGCCCGTCACTCCAAGAAAGGTGTTGGTGCTGAAGATCGCCATGTATATGCTGATGGCGACGGGCCACCGGCTCATCGACCGGCCCGCAAGGAAGAGATCATCCTGTTGATGCACCTTTGCCCTTTGCCGGACGGCAACCCAAATCAACAGCGCCATGTACGCTGCGATCACCAACCAGTCTAACCAGTTCATGCTTCGGAGTTCCTCTATCTTCGGGCAGCTTGTTGGCGCACAATGTACGCAGCAAGCTTGTCCACAATCCGCTCATAGGCGACCCGCTGGGACTCCAGGGTGATGCCGCCAATATGAGGGGTGATGAGCAGTCGATCTGTCTGCCGGCTGAGCTGAATCAACGGGTGCGCAGTCAAGTCCTTGTCCCACTCCCCGTCAATCACATCCAACCCAGCGCCGCCCAAGTGTCCGGTTCTCAAAGACTGCAGCAATGCATCTTGCGAGACCACCGCTCCTCGGCTTGTGTTGATCAACACAGCACCTCGCCGCATCTTCGAGAACTCTGGCGCGCCAATTAGGCCACGCGTCTCCTCGGTAAGATGGACGTGAATGGAGAGCACATCACTCTGTGAGATGACGTCATCGAAGCCGACCATCTCCACGCCGTCGTCCGGCTGCAACGCCGCAACGTCATGCGCCAGCACACGCATACGAAAGGCGCGACCATAGTTCGCCACCATCCGCCCCAACCTTCCATAGCCCACGATCCCGAGTGTCTTCCCGGATAGCTGCGTTCCACGGAACAGATCCCGACTCCATTCGCCACGTTGCGCTGCCGCCGAGGCGCCGGGAATGCGCCGAACCACCGACAATAGCAGTCCCCAAGCAACTTCCGCTGTTGCCGTAATGCTGTCGAGGAATTCCCGATCATCTTTCAACGAAAGAACGGAAACACCACGCTCGCGGGCAACCTGAAGATCTATGTGGTCGAGCCCAGTGCTAGGACTTGCGATTACTTGCAGTCCCATAGCACGGCGTAGACAGTCTTCATCCAGACGAATATGAAGAGATGGCAGATACGCGTCTGCCGTCACGATTTCTCTCTGCAGCGTTTCCCTCTCCGCCGGAACCTCATGAACAATGGCAACGCGGCGCAGCGGATCCAGCACATCGGGAAAAGCAGAAACGTCAGCAGTGCTTAGCACTTTCCACACGCTATCTTGCATATCGAGATCAATCCGTTCGAATAAGCGGCCCTACCGAATGTCCTGCGTGCCCTCGTGCTCCACGCTGCCACCGGCCAAATAGCCGAGACTCTCGCCACGGGAACTCGGGCTTACCCAGAAGGAATAGAGGTCTGCGTCCCGCACATAGAAACGTATCGACACATCTTTCCCTGCAACGGTGGCCAAGTCGCGTGCTCCCTTCCACTGCATGGAGAGTTTCACGCCATCTGCTTTTACAGCGACCGAGTTTTTTCGGGTAAACGGCGCAATGACTTTGCCCTTCTCATCCACAATCTCCGCCTGTATTGCGCCACGTTTTGCATCCGCATTCACAAACAGGTGTTTACCTCCGAACCGGAGCTTACGCGTCAACAACGTGCCTTCACCTACAGCTTGCATGGAAGCAAAACCATCTCGCCGCAATATCGCAAGACCCGTCGCGGCATCGCCATCTGCCTTTACACCCTGCACACTTTCCGGATTGCCCCGACGCCCACTGAAATAGAAGTAGAGCTTGTCCCCGACAATGACGCAGCCACCACCAACGGACTGCACATTGCCCCAGTTCCAGTCCCCGCGATTATCCGACACTCCGATAAATGGCCGACGATCCGGGCGGTCCCAGTGGAAGCCGTCACGACTGTACCCCAGGACAATTTCGTTCCGCTTGGGGCGATCTTTCACGTTTTCGTTCTCAGGGCCTCGCCAGATACTGAACAGCCCCAGCATCAGACTCTCGTAGGGAGTCGCATCCAGGTTGTAGAGTTGCGGCGGCACCTTGTTCTCAGGATCGGGAAGGTCTCGCTCATCCGCGCTTTCCCATTGGGCCAACTCAGCACGCTCTTTCCAACCCTCGGCAAAGTTTTCTACCTCTTTGTAATAGCGGGCGCGACCCAATCCGTCCACCAGTTCAGGAGCAGCCAACGGGCCGACATTGCTCACTCGCACGCTATACACCCACCGCTTGCGAAACGGGTTGTAGTACATCGAGCTGCGATCGTAATTGGGCAGCTTGTATGTGCGGCCCTCCCCGATCGCCTCGCTCCAATGGATGCCATCCGCGGAAGCCATAAATTGAATGGCGCTATCCAGCTTTCCGCTGGTAAACAGCATCATCTTGTGGCGCTTTGTGGGATCTTTCTCATTCAAATCCAGCCACAGGCTACCCGAATCTCGCATCCCTTTCCGAATGACGTTTGTCCCCGGCACAAGGTCAAGACGTGGGCGTTCCCAGTTCACACCGTCCTTCGACGTGGCATAGCAGGTATCCGCATCGCAGCGATACCAAGCCCGGAAGAGCTTCAGTTGCGGATCGTAGAAGATGCCATCGCTGAATGGAATCGCATATGCCTTCTCGTTGTCGCGCCGAAGCACCGGATTCTGGGGGTGCATGCGAGGCTGATGGAACTTCCGCACCAAATCCGTAGATTCAATCAGGAAGTCATCCACAAACAGCTGTCTTCCCACATCAATCAGCGCGACCTCTGGACGATTCTCCAGATACGGAACGGGGCGATAAGCGCGGGACAACGTGCGCTGCGGTGGCCACACCGGCGGTTCAGCAATCCCGTTGTAGAGCTCCCCACCTTGCGCAAAGGCTCCCAACAGCAAGGCTCCCAGAGTGGTTCGCAATACTGCCTTGTTAACCGTCAACCAAACCATGTGAATGTCCTGTCTGTACACGTTGAGAACTGGAAGAAATTTGCGCGTTACCAGACGCGTGGGCTGCAGCATGTCGCGTAGCTACGTTTGCCTACCGTATCTGTGGATCCGGTGAAACCTGGACCGCCCGCGGCAACGTAACCATGGCTGGCGCCAGATTCATCCGGGCTTACCCAGAACGAATAAAGGCTGCCTTCCCGCAGATGGAAGCGAAAGCGAATCGGCTTCTTCGCAAACCGAGAGATGTCCGCGCCAGATTTCCACTCCACTTGCTGCAGCGTGTTATCCGCCCGCACCGGCAATGCATCCGCCTTGGTGAAACCCGGAATAGCATTTCCCTTCTCGTCCAGTAACTCCACCAGCAGTTCACCCGCCAGGGAATCTACATTCACAAAAAGGTGTTTGCCGCTGTATCGAACGGGACGTGTGGTCAAGGTGCCTTGCATCCCAGTCGCATCCATGGATGCAAAGCCGTCACGTCGCAGGGTAGCCAGACCTGTGGTCGTGGAACCCGACGTGCGTATGTTCGGGTCTCCCGCACGCCCACTCGCATAAAAATAAAGCCTGTCACCGACCACTAGACACCCGCCGCCGGCAGACTGCACATTGGAAAAGTTCCATGCGCCCGGCGTCTCGTCATGGCCCAGAAAGACCCCTCGCCACGAACGATCCCAGTGGAACCCGTCTCGCGTGAAGCCCACCGAGACCTGATTGGGTTTTTCCCGGTTGGCAAACTGCCCCTGCCAAATCGTAAATAGACCAACCATCACGCTCTCATAGGGAAAAGCATCCAACTGATAGAGCTGTGGCCTTGCATTGATGTCGATGCGTCTGCCATCCAGACGGTCAGCGCCTACCCACGGGATGCTCTCGTTCCATTGAGTGATCCCTGTTGCAAGATCGTCTACAGCGAGAAACTTGCGCATCCTACCCAGGTAGTCTGGAGCCGGTGACGGGTCGTTCATGGTGCCATCGTGGTCGCGCAGGCTCATCACCCACTTGCCGAGGAATGGGTCCCGATAGAAGGTGCTTCGGTCGCTCCATGGGGCACTCTTGCTCACAGGTTCTCCCCAGTGAATGCCATCCGCAGAGTAGTGCAAGTCAAAAGGTTTCATGTGGCCACGAGCCACTAAAAGCTTGAATCGCTTCGCGGCATCCGGCTCATCCAGATCCAGCCAAACGGTCGAAGCGTCACGCGCGCCGGGAAGCACCACATTGGTTCCAGCTCGCACATCCAGCGCGGGCTTTTCCCAATGCACGCCATCATGCGAGGTCGCGTGCAACGTCGCATCGACCCCGGAATACCAGATCTTGAACAGGTTGTCCTTGGGATCGTAGAAAACACCGTCACTGAAAACCATCGCCTTGCCGACGTTCTCTACGAATTCCCAACGTTTTTCCGCCTTCAACACCGGGTTAAGCGGGTAATACTCTGGCCTATGAAAATTCCGGCGTAGGTTGGTGCTCTCGATCAGGAAGTGATCGATAAACAGTTGCCTACCCGTATCAATAGGAATCACTGCGGGCGGGTTGCGTAAATAGTCTGGAGTTGGAGGAGGTTCCGCGCTTAGCGCCACAGGCCCGGGTGGCCAGGCCTTCGGCAACACGATCCCATTGTGCAAGGTTCGCTCTCGCGACTGACACAAAAGGCAGCATGCTGCGACCAGCAGGAATGCCGTAAGCCTGACCATACAATCCCTGTCCATAGAATCAACTGGCTCCTTTAGAACGAAACGCGCATTCCGAAGCGGAACTGCCGTTCATCGATACCATCTCGAGCGCCCGCCGTGGCGCCGATGGAGGTAACTTCCATATAGCCACCCAACGACCGGATGGAACCATCTGGATTCAACACCATGCTCGATACGTTGTTCCCCGGATTTCCGAAGTGGGGCGTATTCGTCAGGTTAAACGCTTCCGCACGGAACTGGATGGCGATTCGCTCGTTTACCTGAAACTTCCGGAAAATGCCCGCGTCGACGCCAATGTAGCCAGGTCCACGCAGAGTATTAAAGCCAGCCGTTCCAAAACGTGCATCGGTGACCGGAGCAAAGGCGAACGGATCAAAGTACGCCGACCCCGCGCCCACCTTCCCGTAACGTTCTACATTTGCCTTCACCTGATCGGCGCGCTGCGTGTTTCCGGGAGCATTCAGTGACACCGCCGAGGAGGTGACGCTGAACGGCAAACCAGAGAACGCACTGAAGACACTGTTGAGCTGCCAACCGCCCACAATCGCGGAGAGCACCTTGCCTTCGCTCAGGTAGCGCTTCCCTTGTCCAAAAGGCAGCTCCACCAGCGAGGTGAGCTGCAGGTTGTGTGGCCGATCATATCCCGTAACGGACCGGTTCAGGCCGTAATACTCTGGAATTTGAATGGCGGGGGAGGCATCGCTGTTGTCGTTGCAGCAGATACCAATGGCCTTCGACCAGGTGTAGTTTGCGCCAATCTGAATGCCTTGCGAGAAGGAGCGCGTCAGTGATGCCTGCAGCGCATCATAGGTGCCGGTGCCGATGGGCTGCACGTAGCGTGTAGAAGTCACGCGACCAAAGGTGGCGAAGAGAGGACGGCTGGCGTTGCCTCCGCCCGGACGCCCCGCGTTGATATCAAAGAAGCCCAGCTGGCGAACTTGGCGTGTGGCGACATAGCCTGCCTGCGCCACAAAGCCGAGACCGATCTTGCGTTGAATGGTGAAGTTCCAGGACTGCAGATAGCCTCTGGGGAAGTCCTGCGGCATGCTGTTTGCCGCAAACTGAGCGGGCACTGGAATCAGACCATTTCCCAGGTCCGGCGGAGTAAGCGCGGGAATGCCTTGCTCAATGGGTCTCGCGGCCGTCATGGAGTTCGGACCTTCCAGCGTAAGCGCAACCAGCGCCGGGTAATTCGTCACCATCGGACGGGACAACACATACGGGTCGTTTGTGATGCCATAACCAGCACGAATCACAGTGTTCTCAGACAGCCGATAAGCAATACCGAGGCGTGGAGCAAAGTTGCGCTTCGAAACGCGTACGCCGCAATCTTTTGGCTGGTCACCCACACCACACACCATCATCAGGTTGGTTAGCGGGTCGTAGTTTTCCAGACCGCGGTCTTTGCGCGTGGGCACGGGGAAATATTCCCAACGCAGACCATAGGACAACGTGAGCTTACGGTTGACCTGCCACTGATCGCGAGCATAGAAGCCCATCACGGTCGCACGTGTTGTGATTTCGTCCGGCACCTGCAGCATCTTCTGCATGCGGAAGGGTTGACCCAGAAGGAAATCAGCATAAGCGTTGTAGGCATTCGGCGCCGGGCCACCCAGGATGTTGGTGATACCACCTGTGAAGGCAAACGCGCCCGCCGCGCCACCACCGCCGCCACTCAACTCATGTTGAATGCGGTTCATATGCTGGTGCGAGATATCAAAGCCAAACCGGATGTTGTGATTCTGCTTCGTCCAGTTGACGTTGGAGGAATACTGCCATGCCGGATCGTGCCAGATGATGGGCCAGTTCGTCGAGTTCAGTCCCAGCGTTGTGAAATTGGTTACTGAAAACTGCGGCCAGCCGCCCTCATAGCTTCTGGGTCCGTTGGTGCCAGGGATTCCTAAAAAGTCCAGGCCCAGCTTTTCCTGCATACGCACCTGCTGCGAATCGGTATCCAGCAGGTTGTAGCCGAAATTTGCATCCAGCAGAACATTTGCGGTGACAACACGCGTGCCGCCGACACTCAGACTGTGGGTGTTACCACGCGCCACGCCAGCGAATCCGGAATTACTCTTTGTCATCGGTCCGCCCAGCTCACCGAAGATAGGAGGGCTATCCATTTCGTACTGCAACAAACCGTAGCGTGCATACAGAAACGTATTGGGCGATGCATTCCAGTTGAGCTTCAGGTCCATCGTGTCGCGGTCGAACTTGTAGGCATCACTGCCGAAGAAGTTGTTTGCCAATCTGTCACTGTAGGTCGGCATTGGCGTAAGGCCAGTCAGCTTCGAAGTAATTCCAGAAATTCGATTTGCCGGAATCATATTGTTCGCAAATGGCAGCCTGCCTGATGCATTGGCTGCGCCGGTTGCCGGATCGTAGATCGCGCGGGTAGAGGCAGACATATCGCCAGTGCGCATGCCCTCCGTCGGGACACTAGCAAACGATGTTCCCGTCTGCCTGTCACGGGTTCCCTCGTACGCAACAAAGTAGAAGAGCCGATCTTTCACAATCGGGCCGCCAACGCTGCCGCCGAATTGATTCATGATTGCCTTGGGGTTTCTCTCCCCAGCCGGCAGAAAATACGGCTTGGCCTTGGCGACATTGTTGTTGTTGTACTCGAACGCCGATCCGCGAATCTGGTTGGTCCCGCTCTTCACCTGCAGGTTGATCGCAGCGCCGCCGGCCATTCCCTGTTCTGCGTCGAAACTATTCGTCGCCACATTCACGGTTTCAATCGATTCCAGCGATGGCACATAGGTCGTTAAGTGGGGAAGCCAAACCCCATTGGTGGTTACGCCATCAACCTTAATGTTGTTTCCGTATCGACTGGTTCCGTTGACGTTGAAGGCAAGTGACCGCGAGGGGTTCGCCGCAATGCTATTTGTCTGTGCAGCGGGGGAAAAGCCCGGCAGCGTGCTCAACAAATGTTGAAAGTTCCGCCCCGGCGGCACAGGCAGGTCCACCAATGCCTTCGACCCCAACTCACTTCGGACGTCTGCCCGATCCATCTGAAGCGGGGTGAATTGATCATCCACAACCACGCTCTCCGAAACCTGTCCCACATGCAGAGCGATCTCCAGTCGGACGACCTCATTGATGGAGACCTGAATTCCCTTTCGCACATACTCAGAGAATCCGTCTTGAATCACCTTTACGTCGTAGGGACCACTCTGGACGTTGGAAAGGCTAAACGCGCCCGCTTCGTTGGTAGTGCTCTGGCGAGCCTGGTTCGTGGCCGTATTGAGGATCGTTACACGAGCGCCGGAAACGCTTGCTCCTGACCCGTCGGTTACGACACCAGTCACAGACCCGTAGAGCACCTGACCATAAGAAGGCAGCACCATGCACACGAAAGCCATGGCCGCGAGAATGAATTGGCGTAGAAGTGGCATATGCACTTTCTCCTGAACTAAGAAATTGAGCTTGTGCTCCATGATTTTTTTGGGGTCAGCTTGTCGAATCAATGGTTGTTTTAGATACTGGGTTGCGCGGTTTGCTGCGCGGACTGGGTAGCCCGCACACGCCCCTGCAAGTCGGCCAGTGTCCCGCGCATGTAGTCGCGAACACCCACAATGTCGGACGCTCCCACCAGAATCTGCAGACCAGCTTCCAGGGCAACACCAATCAATCCCGCGTGACCCGTCGCCGTGGCTGCAATCTTGCCGCATGCGCGTACACGCCGAATCGCGTCCTGGTAGCACTCGATGAACTTGGGGTTGGTGAAATCCAGGGGCATACCCAGCGATATGGAAAGATCGGCTGGGCCTACCAATGCTCCTGCGATTCCGTCGACGTTGACTATCTCTTCCAGGCGATCCAGGGCCTCGGCCGTCTCAATCTGTGGAAACAGATAAGTTTTTTCATTCGCGTATTGGATAGCAGCAGACCGGTCTTCCAGGCCATACTGCAAACCTCGCGTACCACCATTGAATCCACGATTACCCAAAGGAGCGAACTTGCCGTGCCGCACAATCTCGTACGCAGTCGCCGCATCGTTCACCATCGGGATAACCACGATCCTGGTGCCCAGTTCCAAAGCCTGGAGAATTGAAGTCCGCGAGGCGTCAGACAACCGCATCGTCGACAGTACGCCACTGGCCTCGCAGGTGATGCAGAAGGACTCCAACAGCACGCCACTGCGGGAATAGTGCTCCAGATCAATCCAGGTCAAGTCATAACCCAGCCGTCCAGAAAACTCGACAAAGGAGAGCACGCCACTATCGACAGCGCAGCCAAGTAACACGCCTTTGCGCTGCAGCAACTCTTCCAAATCTAGCCCTTTTGCATCCATCTGTTACCAACTCCTCCTCTGCCATGGGAACACCTGGTCATTGCCCAATCGAAGGGCGATCTGTCTGGCAATTCCTCACCAGAACGCGCTTGACAGTGCCAGTTATTGTTCCTTCGAAACAGTCCAAGCTTACGGCTGAATTAAAAAACGCAGAGCCGACTGTTCCACATAGAGGAACAAATTTCGGAAGAGCGCCTTGTTACGCAGACGCTCTAGTAGACTATGCCTACGACGGTGAAACGCAGAGACATACTCGGGCTCCCCCTACTGCAAGTACTTCCCCAGGAGCGGCTTCCGGCGGTTTACCGCTGGAGCGGTTCGGCGCGAGCTATTGGCAAACAGCATGGCGCTGCACTGGCCAGAGAGATTCGCGCGGAACTCGATCCATCCTTGCAGCAAGCGGCGAAAGAGAGCGGCCAATCTCCTGTCGCCTGTGCGCGTCAGGTTTGGCGTAAGTATCGCGGTCTATTTGCCGAACACACGCCCTCGGCAGTCGAAGAGATTGAAGGCATCGCAGAGGGGGCGGGGCTTCCCCTGGAAGTCGCCTTCTACGGAGCCACGAGGGATCTGCTGCAGCTACCGCAGCAATCAGAAGGCTGTACTGCCGTCGTTTGTGGAAACAGACGGTCCACAAGCGGCTTGCCTCTAATCGGCCAGACCAAAGACACGTCATCTCCGCTTGATCGCTACAAGCTGATGCTGCTCAGCTACGATTCCGGCTTGCGCGCGATTTCTCTGGGCTATCCTGGTTGGATTGGGAATATCAGCCTAAATAACCACGGACTGGCATGGACCGGAAATTCTCTCTATGCACCAGCCCCCACCGGTCTCTTGCAGCCTGGCAGCCTGTTGAAGCGAATCTTCCTGGAATCGAAGACGGTTGAAGAGGCTCTACGCCGTACGCGTGGCATGCGGTTTGGTAACTCTTGTTTCTGTTTGGCAGATCGAACAGGCAGAGCCGTTTGCATCGAGTGGGTGGAAGGCACAAGAGATCTGATTGAGATCGGCGACGGCATCTACGGACACGCCAACGACATTCTCGGTGGAAGCCGTGCAAAAAATCAGTCGGCATCACTCTCCCCCAGCTCCACACAACGGCAGATCCGTATTAATCAGTTATTGGCGCAGGCCCCGGAGAAAGTATCGTCTGATGATGTTGAACGGTGGTTTCGCGACCACCAACACTCGCCACATTCCGTATGTAGACATCCCCAGTTGGCAGAGAAAGAATCGACCACGGCCGCCTTCATTGCGAACCTCGCAACCCTCGAGTTTCGGGTAGTCGTCGGGCCCCCTTGTAAGCAACCCTTTCGTACCTTTTCCATGGAGGCGATCGCATGAGCACCTCTCCGATTTACAGTATTGCGTCGGTTCCGCCACCACACCGGGACACGTCGCTCTCTTCGGTGCTGAAGGCACTCGAACTACTCTGTTGTTTCACCACGGAAAGGCCGGATTGGGGTGTCACGGAGTTGGCCGTCTACTTAGGCATGTCCAAAAGCGCCGTGCATCGGATCCTGGCCACCTGCGAACAATTCAAGTTCATCGAACGCACCGAAGACCGTCGTTACCGCCTAGGCCTTCGTATTCTCGAACTGGGGAATGTCTACCGCTTCGATCACCGCGTATTGACGGGCGCCGAATGCGCGCTTCGTCGCTTGTCAGACTCTACGAAATCTTTAGCTCACCTCGCTGAGTTGGATGGCCGGGAGATCGTGGAGCTGATGCACGTTTACAGCACAGGCTGCACCCGCTTCAACCAGGTGCCGATTCTGCGCGCTTCCGCACACGCAACCGCAACGGGTAAGGTTCTATTGGCCAACTGCGCTCCTGCCGTGCTTGACCACATCCTGGGAAAACAACAAAAGCTCAAACGATACACGCCATATACCATCGTGGATCCGCAGTTATTGAGGGAAGAGCTGAAGGAAGTCGCCGCGCAGGGATGGGCCTTTTCCAATCAGGAATCCACCATGGGGTGTTGCTGTATCGCGGTCCCACTACGAAACCGCATGGGCGTGGTTGTGGCCGCAATCAGCATCTCCAATACGCGAGACATCTTTGATGGACCCAGTATCGCCAAGTATCTGGGCAGGCTCTTCCTGACTGCCGAATCGATTGGGCGCGATTTCTGATGTCTTTGTCGATCAGCGCTATCGCCCACGACGCACGTACACGCCTGCTGCAACAGATCTTACCTTGGTGGACTGAGAATGCGGTCGATACCCGCTACGGCGGCATACGCACGATGGTCACCGAAGACGGACAGATCGTCGGTGATGACAAGTTCGTCTGGTCCCAAGCGCGATGGCTGTGGGTGGCCAGCGCCACCTGCAACCGTCTGGCTGCTTCTCCATCGCTCGAACAAACCGCCGAGCAGACCGCCACCTTCCTACGTCTCTTCGGGCAACAGCAACCGGGATGCTGGAACTACCGGCTCTCCCGCACTGGCGATGTTGTCGAAGGCCCATTGAGCATCTTCTCTGACTGTTTTGCCATTTATGGTCTAAGCGAGTACTTCCGGCTCAGCAAGCAACAATGGGCATTGGATCTCGCGCTGCTTACCTTCCACGGCGTTTGCGCGCGCGTAGAAGCGGGTGGCTTTCAGGAAATCGCTCCCTATCAGATGGAGCCCGGGCTCCGCGCCCATGCCGTCTCGATGATTCTGGTGGAAACCGCGCAGGAACTATCCATCACCGTCGGCGGTTCTGAGGAAATCGACGCTGTCGCGGACGATTGCTTCACGCAAATTCTCGAACACTTCCTGCAGCCCCAAAGCGGTTTGGTCGTGGAGTATCTCAATCGTGACTACACCAAGCTCCCTGGACCCGAGGGCGCTCTGGTTGTGCCGGGCCATGCCATTGAGTGCATGTGGTTTCTTGCTCACCTCAGCATTAGGCGCAAGCATCGCGCATCTCTCGACCTGATCGGCGAGACCGTCCTCCGCCATCTGGAGTTTGGTTGGGATCCCGAGTTCGGTGGGCTCTTCCTAAATGGCTCCGTGCAAGGCGACTTCCACGCATATCCCCATGGCGATATGAAAATTTGGTGGCCACACACCGAAGCACTCTACGCCTTGGCTTTGCTCTTCCACGTCACCCAAGATGCACGCTTTTCCCAATGGTATGCGAAGGTCCACGCCTGGAGCCGGCAGCACTTTCAGATGCCCTCCGGTGAATGGAGGCAACGTCTCCTGCGGGACGGCAGTCCCTCGGAAAAGACCATCGCCTTGCCCGTAAAAGACCCCTTCCATCTGCCTAGAACCCTCATCAACCTGGCAACCCTCACCAATATCGAGGCGCCCGCGTTATCCAATAGTTGAGTGCAGTCGAGATGGGACGCCATCGCCCTGCCACGCTGGCTCAACGCTGCACATTGGCATACGACGTCAAATCCAGATACACTTCTGTATGTGAACAGAAAGCTGCGACAGACCAGAGTCGAGAGCCAACAGCAGACGAGGCTTCGGCTGATTCGAGCGGCCACCAAAGCCTTCATTCGCGATGGCTTTGAGTCTTCCTCCGTGGAACGTATCTGCGAAAAAGCTGGTTATTCCCGAGGAGCCTTCTACTCCAACTTCAAGGACAAAGAAGAGCTTTTTCTGGAGGTGCTCCGCTCCAAAAGGAAGGAGATTGATGACGAACTCTTTCGCGTTGTTGAGGAAAAGAAAGATGCACGCGAACGGTTACAGGCGATTCTCGATTGGTACGTCAATCTGGATTTGAGTCGCGATTGGGTGATTCTGGAATGCGAATTTCGCCTTCATGCGTTTCGGCATCGGGCTGCTAGAACACGTGCCGCTGAATTTACGCATCAGGGTGTGTCATCCTACACAAACCTGCTACATCGCCATATTGAGGAAGGCAGCGTGCAAACCGCAACAAGAGCGGATATCGTTGCGACATCGTTGCTCGGCGCCGCCAGGGGGTTGGCGGAATTGCAGCTACTGGAATCAGATCCCGAGAGGAAGAAGCTCTATGCGGAATGCCGTGACTTGGTGTTCCAACGTTTGGTGACCATCGCTGACTGAGGAGGCCATCCCTGATGGAAAAGGATAGTGCTCGCATGCGTCGACACTTGTTCGCGGTTTCTCTCGTCTTGCTTACATTCGCTGGCTGCTCAAGCCATAAGAGCAGTGTCGTGGAGCCTGCCTCCGTCGCCATACGGGTAGCGCAAGCTCGCCAGTTCGAATCCCCGGCCGTCGTTGCCGTCAGCGGATCGGTCGTTTCACCCGAAAATCCCTCGAACGTTGCTTTCCTTGTATCGGGCAAGGTCGCCTTTGTCGGTCCCCGCGAAGGAGACTATGTACAACGTGGACAGAAGCTGGCTTCTGTCGACCCCGCAGACTATTCCTTTGCAGCCGATGCCGCTTCCGCACAGGCCATGGCTGCCAAAGCTGTGTTGGCAAAGGCGGAAGCTCCGGCGCGGCCAGAAGTGCTGGAGCAGGTTAGAATCAGCTACCAACGCGCGGAAGAGGAATATCGGCGCATGAAGCAGCTCTATGAATCCAAGAGCCTGCCACCCAACGACTTCGAAAAGTTCCAGGCCGCCTACAACGCCGCGAAACAGCAGTATGACCAGGCTAAGGCCGGTGGACAGAAAGAAGACCGGGAACAAGCAAAAGCGGTCTACGAACAGGCGGTCGCAGGCGAACAGGTCGCGCGTAAACGGCTGACGGATTCCACCCTCTACTCCCCCATAGATGGCTATGTGGCCAGTCGCTCGGTGGAAATCGGCGATATGGCCGCCGCCGGTCGCCCCGTCTTTCAGCTAGTGAAGCTGAACCCTGTCGAAATTAGCGTCGGTGTACCCGAAACCGATATCCACATGGTGCGCGTCGGCCAGACCGCCAACATTCGTATCCCCGCGATCCCGGAACGCACCTTCACCGGCTCTGTCCGCGTTATCAACGTTGCGGCAGATCCCAGCACACGCAGCTACATGGTCCGCATCACCGTATCCAACCCGGACAAAGTACTTCGCCTGGGCATGATCGCCGAGGTCGAGATCCAGAGTGACCGCGTCGAGACCGTGATGAGCCTACCCGGGGAAGCCATCGTGCGCGATGCCCAGGGTGTCAGCACCGTCTTCGTCTATTTCCCCGAACAGAAGCGTGTCTACGCGCGCCGCGTGGAAGTGGGTTCCGTCTATGCGTCTGAGGTCCGCATCAAGTCTGGAATTACCTCCACTGATCAGATCGTCATCGGTGGCCAACATAGGTTGCGCGAAGGCAGTGCGGCGGAAGTGACCGCGGCGTCCACCCCTAGCAGTCCCGCGGAGCGAGGTGTGGCGCAATGAACCCGATCAAAGCCTCGCTCAAATACCCGGTGGTCACCTTGGTGCTTACCGCCATGGCGGTGGCTGTCGGCATCAACGCGCTGCTGACCATGCCACGAACAGAGGATCCCAGCATCACCATCCGTCAGGGCATGGTGCTCGCTATGTATCCTGGAGCGACCTCAGAACAAGTGGAGCAACAAGTCACGCGGAAACTGGAAGAACACATCCTGAAATTCCAGGAAGTTCGCAAGGAAAAGACTTACTCTACAAGCCGCCCCAGCATTGCCATCGTTGTCGTGGAACTGGAAGACAACGTGAAGGACGCTTCGGCGTTCTGGACCAAGCTGCGCCATGAGATGAATGAGACCGGCGCGGTGGACTTGCCCAAGACAGTCCTAGGTCCGCTGGTGAACTCCGACTTCGGCGACACCGTCGCCATGCTCGTCGCAGTCCACGGTGAACGTTATGGCTACCGCGAGCTCCATGACTATACAGACCGCATCAAGGATGAACTGCGGAGCATTCGAGAAATCGGAAAACTCGCTACCTACGGTGACCAGGATGAAGAGATTCGCATCACTAGCAGCCTGGAGCGCATCTCGCAATATCTTTCCAACCCGCTACAGATCGTCCAAGCACTGCAGCAACGCAATGTCATCCAAAGCTCGGGCTCCCTCGATGCGGAGTCCGTCAAGGTTCCACTGCGCACCACAGGTCTGTTCACGACCGAAGACCAGATCCTGAATGTGTTGGTCGATGTATCAAAGACAGGCCAACCCGTCTACCTTCGGGATTTTGCGAGTGTAGAGCGTGTCTACCAGGATCCGAAGTTCTTAGTCCGATACAACAGCAAGCCCAGCCTACTGCTATCCATCGAAATGCAGAAAGGCAAAAACATCGTCCAGTTGGGGGATCAGATTTCCGCCGTCTTTGATCGACTCCACACCATTCTGCCCCCGGATGTTCAGCTAGATCTGGTCACAAATCAATCTGCTGTTGTCGAGGAACGCATGACCTCCCTGGCGCATGAATTTCTGCTGGCCATCGGAGCGGTGATCCTCGTCACCATCGTATTGCTTCCCTTGCGCGTGGCTGTCATCGCCGCGGTTGCCATACCAGTCACCATCTGCATTTCCCTTGGCGTTCTCAACGTCATCGGCATCCAGTTGCACCAGGTCTCCATCGCGGCCCTTATCGTTGTGCTGGGCATCGTCGTGGACGACGCCATCGTCATCGCGGATAACTACGTGGATTGTCTGGATCGCGGCATGAGCCGCGCCGAAGCTTCCGTCCACTGCGTCGGTGAAGTTGTTGTGCCCGTATTGGCCGCTACCCTCACCATCATCGCGTCCTTCCTGCCACTACTGATTTTGCCTGGCTCTGCAGGAGAGTTTATTCAAGCGCTCCCCGTCACCGTGGCCGTCGCGCTGGGCGTTTCCTTCTTTGTTGCCATTCTGCTAACGCCGTTGCTCTGTCGTTTCTTTATCCATCAGGGTCTCCACCAACATGTGCCAGCTTCCGATTTGGACACTGATTCCGAAGCCGCTCCCCAAAAGCCTGGTATGCTGGACCGCCTGCAAGCGGGCTACAACACCACCATCGTCTACTTCATGGGGCGAAAGGCTTTCGCCGTTATCCTTGGCGCCGTTGCCATCGCTGCGGGTGTAACGCTCTACCTATTCGTGCCGCAACAGTTCTTCCCGTCCGCCGAGCGCAACCAGTTTGTTGTCGATCTCTGGATGCCGCAGGGCACTCGCGTCGAAGCAACAGACCAGGTCGCCCAACGCATTGAAAAGGACCTACAGGCTCGCAGCTCTATCACGCAGGTCGCTACATTTCTCGGTCAGAGCGCGCCTCGGTTCTACTACAACGTCAATCCACAGTTGCCTGATACCGCTTACTGCCAGTTCATTGTCAACACAGATTCCGCGAAGACAACACCATCATTGGTTGCGGAGTTGCGTACCCACTTGGCGAAAGTCGCGCCGGAAGCGCTTGTCATTGTGAAAGAACTGCAGCAGGGTTCGGTGATGGAAGCACCCGTGGAAGTACGCATCTCTGGCTACGACATCTCGGTCCTCAAACAGATTAGCAGCGAAGTCCAGGACATTTTGCATGATGTCCCCATTGCACAGATGATCCACAGCGACTACTTCAACGATTCCTATTTTGTTGATGTCGACGTGGACACCGAAGTGGCAAACCGCTTGGGGCTTAGCAACAACGTCATCGGCAAAACCCTTGCCGGCGCTTTCAGTGGCGTGCCCGTCAGCACATTCTGGGAGGGCAACCGCAACGTAAACATCGTGCTGCGTCTGGACCCCCACTATCGCGAATCCTTCCAGGACGTACGTAACGCTTATCTCACCTCACCCATGACCCAAGGCAGCGTGCCATTGCGTTCCGTGGCCGAACTCAATCCACAGTGGCAGACCAGCCGCATCGTTCGCCGAAACGGTGTGCGCACCCTCACTATCCGTGCCTTCCCTGAACACGGGTACTTTGCCTCCGATGTCATCAAGCGGATAGACACGAAGCTAGCCACGGTGGCGCTTCCATCTGGTTATCACCTGACCTATGGAGGAGAACGCACCAACACGGCCGAAACCATGCCCTCCATGGTGAAGGCCCTTGCCATCAGCTTGGTGGCCATCTTTCTGATCTTGCTGATTCAGTTCCGTACGCTCTCCGACCCCATCGTCATCATGTCGGCCATCCCACTGACGCTCTTCGGCGCCATCCTCGGACTGTTTATCACCAATAATCCCTTCGGCTTCACAGCCTTTACCGGCCTCATCAGCCTGTGCGGCATTGTCGTTCGAAATGCCATCATCCTTGTCGACTACATCAAGGAAAAGCAACGGGAAGGGCACACTCTGGAAGAAGCCGCGACCGAAGCCGGTGAACGTCGCCTGCGCCCCATCTTCCTGACAACCATGGCCGCCGCCGTTGGCGTCACCCCCATGATTCTTTCCGGCTCCAGCCTCTGGGGCCCGCTCGCCAGTGTCATCGCGGTGGGGCTGGTCTCCTCCATGTTCTTCACTCTGATTGTGGTTCCCGTGCTTTACGTGCTGGTGAAATCAAGAGTGGATAAAGCGCCCCATACCAGCACTCCCCATGCGGGGGTAGCCACGCTACTTGCTTTCCTGTTTTTCGTCGTCGCGCCACTTTCAGCAGAAACCCGAAAGATCACTTTACCCGAAGCCGTGGACTTGGCCCTGAAACAGAACACGGCGCTGAAGATCGCGAGAGCGCGCGTTGACGAAAGCGCGCATCGGAAGACTTCAGCGCGCAGCAACTACTTTCCCCAGATCACAAACAGCACCATGCTGAGCCAGGTCTCAGACAATCAACTCGTAAGCATCCCCGCCGGCGCTCTCGGCACAATTCCCGGTTTGGGCTCCTTTCCGCAGACAAACACAACTTTTAGCCAAGGGTCGAACCAGCTCCTGCTCGGCATGACCACGGCAGGACAACCCTTGACGCAGCTTCTCAAGATTCGACAAGGCATGCACATCGCCAATGCCGACGAACGTCTTGCCAGCGCCGACCTGCGTAAGGCCGAAAACGAACTTGTTCTCGGCGTTCATCAGCTCTACTTCGCACTTCTTGCATCACGCAAACAACTGACTGCTATTCAGGCGCAAGTGAATGCAGGCAAAGAATCCCTGCGCGAAGCGGAAGAAGCCATTCGCAGCGGCAACGCATTGGATGTCGCCGCCATTGGCGCGAAGGCTTCTCTCTTGAAGAACATGCAGTTGCTCTTCGCTACGGAAAATCAGGTCTCCGATCTGAACACGGAAATGGCTAACGTCCTGGGCCTACCGCTAGACACGGATTTCCATTTGGCCGACGTAGTCGAATCTTCTCAAGCACCTCTCTCGCGCGAAGGATACCTGAATGCCGCGCTCACGCAGAGCCCAGCCCTGCAAGCCGCGAAGGAAACCCAGGCAAAAGCAGAAAGCGCCGTGAAAGCAGCTAAATTCGAATATGTGCCGGACCTGAGCGCCTTCGCCCGACACACCTTCCAAAGCGGCGTCCCTTTCTTGCGGAGCAATTTTGCGACCTATGGTCTGCAATTGGAGTGGAATGTTTTTGACTGGGGCAAACGTCGCGGAGTGGTTGGCGGGCGCAATTCTCAATTGCTGCAAGCGCGGGAAAATGTCCGCCGCCTCTCGGACCAACTCAGTGTAGACATCCAGAAGGCATGGCATAAAGTGGAACGAAGCAAGATGATGGTGGATGTCGCTCAACAGGCGCTCCAGCTCCGCCAGGAATCGGAACGCATCAGTAACGACCAGTTCCAGGTGGGTGTGATCTCCGCAGCCAAACACGCGGAGGCCATCGCGGCCACCCGTGGCGCCGAAACAGACGAATTGCAGGCGCGGCTCGCCTATCAGTTGGCCCTGGCGGAAATCGCAACTATCTCGGGGACATCACTTCGCTAGCAAGGCGGGGCTTTCCCGGAATCTCCTATTGGTTGGTTAGGGCATTCAACCCGACGATCTGCCAGACGCAGTATCGTGAAGCCTTTACCGATTCACTGGCCTTATACTAACGGCCATGGCACAATCGATCACCCAAACGAAACAAGCTGCGAAGAAGGCGGCCGGCTCCGTCTCCCGTAGGGCCTTGCTCGCCGCTGGCTTTCCCGCTTTGCTCTCGGCACAGAAGCGAAGGCCCAACATCTTGCTTCTGCTCGGGGACAATTGGGCCGCACCCCATGCCTCCGTGCTGGGTGACCCTGTCGTGAAGACGCCGAACTTCGACCGTCTCGCCGCCGAAGGTGTCGTGTTCACGCACGCCTTTGCTCCTAACCCATCCTGCTCTCCGTCGCGAGCCAGCCTTCTCACCGGTCGCACCACGCACAGGCTCAACGAGGCAGCCAGTCTTTATGGGCCACTCGCACCTGACATCCCGCGTTATCCGAAAGTCCTCGAAGACGCCGGGTACTTCATTGGGCTCAACGGCAAGGGCTGGGGACCAGGAATGATTCCACCGGAGCCCGATGGCCGAAAAAGAAACTTCGCGGGGGATAGCTTTGAGAGCTTCGATACTTTTCTTGCCTCACGTCCCGCTGGAAAACCTTTCTGTTTCTGGTTCGGCAGCCACGATCCGCACGTGCCCTGGGATCGCGGTGAACAGTTCCGCGCAAGCCTGAATGCCTCCAAACTGCGTATCCCCGCCAACCTGCCAGATCATCCTTCTGTCCGCGAAGACATGCTCGGCTACTACGCGGAAGTGGCGCAGTTCGACTACGAATGCGGCCAGATTCTGGAAACGTTGAGGAAGACCGGCGAACTCGATAACACCGTCGTCGTCATGACCAGTGATAACGGCTGGCAATTGCCACGAGGTCTCGCCAACTGTTATGACCTCGGCGTGCGTATCCCCATGGCCATCCGGTACCCGGAACGCATCCGCAAGGGGCAGGTACGCCATGACTATGCATCCATCTATGACCTGACGCCCACCTTCCTCGACGCTGCTGGCATTCCAGTCCCCGGTACGATGGATGGGAAAAGTCTTTTCTCCTCCTACCGGCGCAAAGAGATGTTCCTGGAGCGCGAGCGCCACGCCAACGTGCGCAAGGGAGACCTCAGCTATCCCATTCGCGGCCTTCGAACCGCGGACTTTCTCTACCTACGTAATCTGGATTCGGATCGCTGGCCCGCAGGAGACCCCCAATTCTATTGGGCGGTCGGGCCCTACGGCGACGTCGACAACTCCCGCTCCAAGGAGTACCTAATGGCCGCGAAACCGCAGCCCTATTTCGACCTCAGCTTCGCGAAGCGTCCCACAGAAGAACTGTACGACCTCCGCAAAGACCCAGATCAGATAAAGAATCTGGCAGCAGATCCCGCCTATCAAGCCACCAGGAAGCAGCTGTCAGCGAAGGTGGACAAGTGGATGAAAGACACCAGTGACCCACGGGCTAAGGGCGCCACACCGTTATGGGATAACGCACCCTATAGCGGCCCCAAGTTCAAAGGCAAACCCATCGACTAGTCAGATTTCCCGCTTTCCCAGGTGCCGGGCTTGGTCACGCATTGCGACTCCGTTCGCAATGCGTGATGCCCCATAGCAACCTAGGCCATCGCATCTCCATACCGCGCAGACCAACCGCTCAAGTACCCACGCCGTTGTCCGTAGATGATCTACTCACTCCTTCTAGGCCATCACAAACGAAGTTGCGCCAGCTCATTCGTTAACTTTCCCAAAACAGCTTAGACATTCGATAGACTGTCTTCCCTATGCAACGACGCGATCTGTTGAAGGGCCTTGCCTCGCTCCCTGCTCTGATTCCGCTCAGCGCCTGCCAGATAGCCGGTGAGCCCGGCACGCAAGTCTGGTTGGGGCCGGAATATTGGGCTAATCCCATGCAGGACTGGAGACGGCGCGGCGACCGCTTCGAATGTCACGTCTCTGGTGGTGACCGCAATGTGTTCTGGCTCACGCGCGAGCTAAAGCCCGATGCCGGTGATTTCGCCATGAGCGTCCGGCTGGGGAAACTAGATAAGGAACGATCCCTCACGCCGGGCTGGGTGGGCTTTCGCTTTGGGATGCGCGGCCATTTTGACCACTACAAAGATACGGCCATTCGCGGCTTTGGCGTAGAAGCAGGCATCACCAACGATGGCCGTCTGTTTCTGGTGGACCAGGCCTCGGGGCCGACTGTGCCTGACCTCAACGACGTTGAGCTGAAGCTGGAACTGAGCGGTAATCAAGCGAAGCTTAGCTGCGCGGGGCAGTCCGTCGAGCGCCAGATACCCAGTGAGTGGCTTCATGGCGGCGTTGCCCTGGTTTGCCACAACGGTGACCTGCCCGACGGGCTTCCGCTGATGCCCGAACCCGTTCAGCCAAACACAGGCAAGCCCAGCCAGGAACGCGGCGGCGACATGAACTTCTGGTTCTCGCACTGGCAACTCTCTGGCCCCAAAGTCGCAACCCTTCCAGATCGTGCGTGGGGACCGATTCTATTCACGCAATACACGCTAAACCGCGGCGACCTGCGGTTGACCGCACAGTTTGTACCTGTTGAGAAGGATGTCAAAGCCGAGCTGCGCCTCGACGGAAAATCCGTGGCCACGGTGGCCGTGGACGCATTCTCTTCCACCGCCGCCTTCCACGTGCCAGCTCTCGACGATACGCGGGATCACACGTTCGAAGTGCTCTATGAAGGAGCTTCCTATGCCGGGTCTATCCGCAAAGACCCTAAGGACAAACAGAAGATTCTTGTTGGAGCGCTTACCTGCCAGTGGGACCTTGGATTCCCGCACCAGTTGATTGCAAAGAATCTGGAGACCCTGCAACCCGACGTTCTCTTCTTTACCGGGGATCAGATCTATGAAGCCAACGGGGGATACGGCATTCAAAGAGAGCCACTCCCCGCCGCACGTGTAGACTATCTACGGAAGTGGTATCTCTTCGGCTGGGCTTTTGGTCATCTTATCCGCAACATTCCCACCGTCAGCCTCGCTGATGATCACGATGTCTATCACGGCAACCTTTGGGGCACCGGTGGAAGACAGGCCAAATATCCCGAAATTGATCCCCAGGCCCCAAGCGAACGCATCATCCCGGCAGATCGGCAGAAACGTGCTCAGGATTCTGGCGGCTACCTGATGCAAGCGCGCTGGGTGCAAGGGGTCTACCAAACACAATCCAGCCATTTGCCCGTTTGGTCTAGGGCCAAGGACGTTTGGGATCACGTTCCCGTCTGCTTTGGAAGTCTGCTTTGGGGCGGCATCAGTTTCGCAATTCTTGAGGACCGCAAATTTAAATCAGCCCCTGTGGATTTCTTGCCTGGGGCGGAAATTCTGAATGGTTGGCCGCAGAATCCAAACTGGAGTTCCGCTACCGAAGGCGACGTCCCCGGCACTTCCCTGCTCGGGGATCAACAGGAAGAGTTCCTCGCCGAGTGGGTGAAAGACTGGGATGGCGCGGAAATGAAAGCGGCCGTCTCCGCCACCATCTTCTGCAACGTGGCGACCCTTCCGAAAGAGGCAATGTCCGACAATGTCACGGGAAAGCTAGCCGTGCAGTTGGAAGGCGGCTACGCTGCTGGAGAAAAAAAGGTGCAGGACCACGATTCCAACGCTTGGCCGCAGACCCCTCGCAATCGCGCGCTACGACTACTGCGAGCCGCCCAGGCGGTGCACATCGCGGGAGATCAGCATCTCGGCAGCACCGTGCAATATGGTGCAGACGATTGGAACGACGCACCCTTCGCTATCTGCACTCCAGCAATTTCAAACCTATTCCCTCGTCGCTGGTTCCCGCCTGACGAAGGGAAAAATCGCAAACCTGGCCAGGCGCAAAACCTGGGCGAGTATCTGGATGGCTTCGGCAACAAAATGACCGTGCATGCGGTGGCCAACCCCTACCAGACAGGACGAAAGCCAGCCACACTCTTTGATCGTGTGACAGGCTTCGGAACCATCGAATTGGACAAGAGGAGCCGACAGATCACGCTCGTCAACTATCCGCGCTGGGCCGATGTCGCCGAAGGTGGCAAGCCTTACCCGGGCTGGCCCATCACTATCGGTCAAATGCAGAACGGCTTGAATGGCGCGCGATGGGAACTGACGCTTCCCTCTGAAGCAGAGGGCTTGGTAGAGATCAAAGACGCCCAGCAGGTCACCGTGCTCTGCCTGCGTTTTGCGACAAAAGTTACTACGATTCCGGTTTGGGCAAAAGGAGAATACACTGTGACTCTGGACGGAAAGCCGTTTGCAACCATCTCAGCGCTCCCTCGCCGCGCAGGCTAAGAGACTCGTCCGGCCTAAGGCACAGCGCACAGCACTGTGGAGCAATAAACCAGGAAAGCCAACGCAATGAAGAAGAGCGGAACCAGTCTTGCTACTTACCGTTCTTCTTCATTGCCATTCCAGATATCGTGCGTTGTTTTCCAACTGCCATCTGCCTGACGACGTAAGATGTTCAAGTATTTTGCGGTCGATACAGTAGTAGCGCCACCAACTTTGGGCTTCAATGTCACCTTCGCAAACCCTCTTCCGTAAGCAAGGTCTCCGCTCACGGATACTTCGTCATACCCGCTTTCCAGGCCAGCATCAAATTCGTCGAAAATCGACTGGTAGTACGCACGAACGGCTTCCCTGCCCTGCTTCGTGCCGCTACCAGGAGCCATCAGAAAGCCGTCAGCCGTAAACTGCGCCGCAATCGCAGCGGAGTCCCCTTGGCGGAACGCTTCCGCCCGCGCATCGCTGACTGCGCGAATCGCCGCGACGTCCTGCTGGGTATCGTTCCTGACTACAGCGCTTTCGACGCCATGACTCTTAGGGTTTGCTGCACATCCCACGAATGCTACTCCTAGCAAAGAAAACGCAATGTACTTACGAAACATGCTCTCCATTGTCTCTTGAACGAACATACTCGTCGTTCCGTGTGATGACTCGGGAGGGATATGGCGAGTTGGGAAGGAGAAGCAGGGAACAAAGGCGGGAACAGAACGTTGGCGCAATCCCAGAGGGAGTCTCGGGTTCCCCCTGGGATTGCCTGTGTACGACAGTCCGGCTAACGCGTTGTCCGGTAACGCGTCCAGGCTTCGACCATGGTCGGCCCGGTAAACCGGATGGTTCTGTCATCCACAATCTCGACATGCGGTGCATACTTCGCATCAGAGTGAAGCGAATTGCGCGTGGTGTATTCGATCTCCAGAGTCACCGGACCCTGCACGACATAGGGTTTGATCTTGGGGATCTTCGTCATGGATCTCCGTGCTCCTTCGCGAATCAAATCCCGTCCCGCTGGACCAGACAGAGTCTCGCAGGAGTTGCGAAGTAGCGCGGTTTTCACAACAGCCACCTCCGCTTCGGGAACAATGGCATGTAACTCATCGGCCGCCGCCTGGTCTCCGGATAGAAAGATCACCGGGACGCCATATTGCCCGGCCATCGCAGCGCGTGTGTCAATCTCCCCAACCGCCTTTCCGTTCACTTTCATGTTTTGGATACCCAGGGAACTATAGCTGTGGGCCATGATGGCGTTCTGCACGTTCCCCATTGCGTGCTGTCCCACAAAGGCAATCGCGGTGTACTTTCGATCAAAGGTCATGTTCGCGGGCAATCCTCCCATCAGCAACTTAGCCTTGGGGTGAATCGTTTCCGCAGATAGATTATCAGCTCCGCCGTGTCCGTCCCATACATATACTTCATCAGCACCACCTGCCAGAAAACCCTCGACTGCGGCGTTCACGTCGCCTGTCAATAGAGCAGGCATATCCGTGCCTTTGGGCAGAGTCTGGTCCTGGTGGCAGACACCCGTCGCTCCTTCGGCATCAGAGATGATGAAGATGCGCGTCTGCCCCCAACAGCACCACAAGCAACTCACGATCAGGAAGTTAAAAATCATTCGCATTCTAGAAAATCACCTTCAAGCCAAACTGAATCTGACGTGGGTCCAACGATCCATTGATGCGTCCCACGTTTGGGGAACTGATGTTTGCACCCGGGTTCGGCAGGTTCCGATGGTTGGGGAAGTTGAAGGATTCGCCGCGAAGCTGCATCCGTATTTTCTCGGTCACCTGGAAATTCTTCAGAACGCTCAGGTCAACGCCGATCAGTCCAGGACCAAAGATGAGGTTGCGCGCCGAATTGCCCCAGGTAAAGGGAGCCGGCGTCGCGAAGGCATCCGTGTTAAACCAACGGTATTCGGAACGCTCACTGCGGCTGAGTCGCGGATCACCAATCAGGTCCGCACGCCCACCGTTCCATCCCGTCTGCGTCGCATTGAAAGTCACGGAGAGTGGCACACCGGTCTGCAGAACGGTGATGCTGGAAACTTGCCATCCACCCGCCAACACGTTGACTAGGCCACCTCGGTCTAGGAAGCGTTTGGAGGCGCCAAACGGCAATTCGTACGTAAACGCTCCACCTAGGACGTGACGCCGCACCAGATCCGAATTGCCTTTGTCCAAATCAGCACGGTATGGGTTCATCGGCGTGGAACTAATGGGCACGTTGTCCAGCGAACGGTTCCACGCATAGTTCACCTCGAAGCTCAAACCGTTGGTGAAGCGTCGCGTGGCTTCCAATTGCAGCGCATGAAAATTGGAATCTCCTCCCGACGCTGCGTAGTTGATGGTGCCCCACGGCTGGTAGGGTCGTCGCGGTTGCACCGGCGAACCCACCTGCTCCATGGGTAGGTTCAGGTTGTAGTTGTACCAGTTCAGATGTGAAGTCTTGTTGCCCACATAGCTCGCCCGAATCGTAAGGTTACGGAGCACTTCGCGTTCCAGGGTAAGGTTCCACTGTTGCGAAAGGCTGTTCACCATGTTGGGATCGGCCGCATTGATATTTGGGCTGGAGGTCACCGCGCCGCTGCCGGCAAAGGGACGAGCCAATGTCAATGACGGTGTAGCTCCGGGAGCCGCGTCGAAGGTCTGCGAGAGTAGAAATGGTGGATTGCTATAACCAAGCTGTAGAATTCCTACGTTCAGTGGAATCGTATTGTAGTAGAATCCTGCGCCGCCACGGATCACGGTCCGCCCGTCCTCCGTCAACCGATAGGCGAAACCAACGCGCGGCGCGAAGTTATTGGTATCGGTGTTCAACAGCGCCCGAGAATCTTCGCCGCTCAGTTTGATGTCATATTGCGACACTAGTTCTGGACGGCTCTGCGAGGGGAAGTCAGAACCGGGAACCACCAGTTTCCCGGTAGTCAAATTCAAGTTGGCGTAGGCGCCATCACGCTCTGCCCAGGGCTTCTGCAGCATATACCGCAATCCCAGGTTCAACGTCAGCCGAGATGACACCTTCCAGTCATCCTGTACATAAAAGCTCACCCGATGTTGGTAATAGAGATTGACCGCTGCCGGTGTCGACCGTTGGGTCCGGAAGGGATAACCCAGCAGGAAATCCGCAAAGGCATGTTCCGGCTGAGCGGTGGCGGTTGTCGTCGTATAGCGACCGTCAAAACTGAATAGTCCCAGTCCAGCGCTCCCTGCCACGCCGCTCCCGAGTCCCAGAACAAATGGCGGTCGCGACACACGCTCCGTGGCATAGTCGATGCCTGTCTTCCAGGTATGGCGGCCTCGAATGTGTGTGAAGTTGTCCACAAGTTGCGTCGTATAGTAACGAGTCGTTCCCCCGCCGTAGTCGCCGATACCGACATGCCCATTGATCGCCATGGAGGGAAGACCGCCGGCAGGCAAGGGCGTGAATAAATCCGGAAATAGTGTGCTGGGGTCGAAATCCTGGTTTGTGCCGTAGGTATCCCTGACGTGAAAGAAGTAGGCGCCACGGAAGTCGTTCGTTGTTGTGGATGAAAGAAATCGCGTGTAGGTCAACGTGCTGTTATCCGCAGTGAATCCGCCGTTTTGACGATGGCCATAGGTTGCCGGATAGGCGTTCGCAAAGAAGTAGGGATTGCCATTGGAGCGAGTGAAGACGAAGGAGAGGCTATCCTTATCGGTCGCTCGATGATCAAATCGGAAACCGAGACGATTGATATTGAAGGTCTGCGGTACATTCGTCACGAAGTTGTTCAGTGTCCCAGCATTTCCCGTCCCTGGCAGATTGGGCAGCGGCACATACTCCAGCAGTGCCCTCGACCGCGAGTCAAAGCGCTGCACAGGGATCTGATTGTTGGCGAATGGAGCGCCACTCAGCGGGTCGCGGATGGGGGCAAGCCCGGTGAAATCTCCATTCCGTTCCGCCGCTGTTGCCACGGAAAGGTTGTTCGTTCGCGGAGATCGCTCGCGCAGCCCTTCGTAGTAACCAAAGAAGAAGGTACGGTTCTTGATGATTGGACCACCCGTTGTCACGCCGAACTCATTGCGGTTGAAGGGAGGCTTCGCCAGGGCAGTTGCCGAAGCATTACGCGCGGCGTATGCCTTATTCCGGTTGAACTCAAACAAGGTGCCGTGGAACTCATTGGTTCCTGACTTCGTCACCACCGTCACATTCGCGGAACCATCGTACTCCGCCTTCTGGTTGGCGGAATCCACTTTCATCTCAGCAATCGAATCGACCGAAGGTAATGTCGCCAGCCCATGGGACCCCGTGTATGCCGCCCCACCATTGGCCGCATCGTTATATCCAATACCATCCACCGTAAATCGCGTGCCGCCCCAATAAGCGCTACCGGAAATTCGCGGGTTCGATGGCGTATCACTGGTCACGCCACCAGCGACCCGCAGCAGCGCCCCCACCGTTCTGCCGTTCAGTGGCACATCCGCAATAATCTGCGTCTCCACAATGCTGCCTACAGTGGAATCATCCGTGCTCACAGGCGCGGCCGACGCGGTTACCACCACCGTTTCCGCAGTGGAACCCGTCTGCAACAGGATGTCCGCGCGCACGGTGCGATTCGCCGATAGCGCGATACCTCGAACCACCGCCGTCTGAAACCCTTGAAGTTCTGCTGTCAGTACATACTCACCCGGCGGTAGACTCGAAAACTCATAGATGCCCGTGTCGTTGGATTGCCCCCGGTAAGCCAGCCCGGTCTGCACATTCTTCAGCGACAGCGCGGCCCCGGGCACAACCAGACTGGAAGCATCACGCACCGTCCCTGTGATCGATCCTGTAATGGACTGCCCTAACATCATCATTGGCAGCAGCAGAATAAGCGCTGCCAGACTCTGGCAAATTCGTTGCATGGCGCACACCCCCGTGGCTTAGATAGCTTGAGTTTGGAGCGTAGCATGCGCCATTTCGTCGGTCAATTAGTTTTTTCGTAAATATGACAAAACTATGGCAACGCTCCCACAATTCTTTTATAGTGATTACGAATCATGAACAATTCGCTCTGCCGCACAATCGTCTCCATCTCGTTCTCTCTCTGTGCCACGCTCTGTCCTCTTCTGGCAGCTACCAGCTATCAGAACGGCACATTGGAACTCGATAACGGATTCATCCGCAGGGTTTCCCGCTTCGATGAGGCTAAGGGTCGATGGTCTCCCATTGCTATCGAGACGCCGGATTCCGGAGGCAACTACCTCCGGGGAGGCGGCGCGGAATTCGGGTTTGTGATGAATGGAGAGTCCGTCACGGGCGCATCCGGCTGGGAATTTGTGGATTGGAAACAGATCCGCGATGACCGCGGGGGGGAGGGGGCAGCCGTCATTCTTCGCAGAACCGACGTATCTGTTGAGGTCCGCTATTGGCTCTATCCTGGCTTGCCTGTACTTCGCAAACAGTTGCACATTACCAACACTTCCGGCAAAGATCTGCGATTGGAAAGCGTCGATGTCGATTCCTGGCCCACCGCATTCTCTGTCGAAAAAGGACAGATTCTGCGCAATTACGCGCGGTCGCGAGACTTTAGTCCGTTGGAGGGTGGCTGGGACGATCCTCTGGTCGTCGTCCATGACTTCGCACGAAATCGCGGTATTGCCATCGGCAACGAGGCGCCCGGCGTCCTGAAACGCACCGCTGTCTTTCAGGGCCGCTTCACGGTTGAGGCTGGTGTGACACACTCCTCCTCGGATTACCCGTTCCGTCGCTGGCTCGCCCCCGGAGCCAGTTGGGAATCACCGAAGGTTTTCATCATCCCCTATACCAATGCCATCGATCCTTCCGCTGGAACCTGGAAGCAGACCGTCCAGGATTTCGTGCGCAGGCATCTCGTGGCCGCGTGGCCATCCAAGCCGCCACTTTTTCTCTACGATTCCTGGATTCCCTTTCTCACCGATATTCGCGAAGACCTGCTGGAAGATTTGGCGCTTCGCGCATCCAAGTCAGGCTTTGACACCCTGGCCGTAGACTACGGCTGGTCCAACAATCAAGGTGACTGGAAGGGAGACACAAAGAAGTTTCCACACGGTCTCGCCCCGATCTACCAGCGCTCCCGCCAACGCGGCATGCAGGCCGGAGTTTGGATGAGCATCGCCATGGTCGACACCAACAGCGACGTTCACGCCCAACACCCGGAATGGCTCATCACCGACGCGAATGGCGTTGCTCTCAACATCCACGGCCTCGACAAAGGCGTGGTCAGCACCTGCTTGGGAACGGGTTGGTACGATCACATCCGCGACACCATCTTCCGCACGGTGCGCGAATTCGACCTGCGCTATCTGAAACTCGATTTCGCCACCGCCACCTCTGCCTACATCCATCAACCAGAGCGCGCCGGTTGCGGCGTCAAGAATCACCCCGGTCATAGGGACCGTGAAGAATCCATCGTCGTCGCCCACGAGCGTATGGCCGCCTTGGCGGACGAAATTCGTCGCGAGTTTCCCCAGCTCTATCTCGATATCACCTTCGAAGCATGGGGCAAGTTGCAGCAGATCGACTACGCGCTTATCCAGCACGCACACGGTGATTGGTTATCCAACATCAGCGAACTCGGCCCTTCCGGGGCCCTGCAGATGCGAACCCTCGCCTGGTCCCGCTCCGCAGCCCTGCCTACATCGGCCATGATCATCGGCAATCTGAAAGCGTCAGACCCCATGGTCGACCTCAATATGGCTTCCCTTTCCGGAGCGATCCCCGTCATGCTGGGCGATCTGCGTTTGGTCGACGAACGACAATCCGCGCGTCTACGCGCCTGGGCACAGTGGTTTCGTGACGCCCAGGAACGGCATGACATTCTGAAGTTCCGCCAGGATCTGAGAGGCTTCGGCGAACCCACGCACGGCCAGTGGGATGGCTACGCCCGTATCAACACCGAAACCCAAAGTGGAGGCATCCTTGGCATTTTCCGGGAATTCGCTGCGGAAAAGACGCGCACAGTGGTTGTCGATGGCCTCCATCCGCAACGCTCCTACCGCATTTTGCACGCGCCGGAAGGAACCCCTATCGCCACCATGACCGGCCAGCAACTCGCCGAAACCGGACTCTCTGTCACAATACCGGAAACCACCGGCGGCCAAGCTTTTGAGTTGCAGTTGGTCCAGTAAACGAATCTCCATTTTTTCCAGAACTAAAAAAATTGAACAACTATTGCTATCATGGGGCCTAATGCCCTGGGTAACCTCACAACGCGATCGCGATAAAGCGGTAATCCTGCACGTCCTCCGTCATTTCGGCCCGGTTTCCCGTTCCGAAATTCACGACCTGACGGATCTTCGCCATAGCACCGTCTCGCAGTTGACCAAGGAACTGGTTACCGAAGGCAAGGTGATCGAGGCAGGCCCTTCCGACAATCCGATGGGCCGCAAACAGACCCTATTGCGTCTCAATCCAGACTACGGCGTAATCCTCGCTTTGGAATTCGATTCCGAAAACGCGGTCGCCGCCGTCCTGGACCTCTCTATGGGCATCCGCGCCATGGTCAAAGAACCCATTTACGCGGAACGCGGCCTGGAAGCCATGGTGGAGCAGTTGGTCAGCTGTACCCGCAGAGTTCTGCAAGATCAGCCGCAGAATCTGCCTCTCCTCGGTATCGGCATCGCGGATGTCGGTTTGGTGGATCGGCGTACCGGGGTCTCCGTCATGACCTCCCAGCTCGACTTCTGGCGCAACGTCCCCCTCGCCAAACGTTTCGGCGATGAATTCGGCGTCCCCGTCATTCTGGAAAACGCGACTCGTTGTCGCGCCATTGCCGAACGCGTCCTCGGCTCAGGCGCCTCCACCGACGACATGGTCTACGTGGAATACGGCGCAGGCATCGGCAGCGCCATCTTTGCAAAGGGCAACATCCTCGACGGGCATCTTTCTATCGCGGGCGAAATTGGACACACCCACCTGATGGAAGGCGGACCCGGCTGCAAATGTGGAAGTCTTGGCTGCTTGGAAGCCTTGGCTGGCTTGGCTGCCATTGAAGATCGCTTCCGCAGCATTTACGTGGAAGGTAGCAGCCCCATCATCCTGGAACTCACCAACGGCGACCCATCCAAGGCTACGGGTTGGATGGTCATGGAGGCCGCCAGCAAAGGCGACAAAATCTGCAGCGTCATCATCGAGCAAATGGCCCGCTATCTTGGATTGGCGCTTTCTAACCTCGTCAACCTGCTCAACCCGGAGCTCATCATCCTAGATCGCAGACTCGAGATCTGCGGTCCCGCCTTTCTCGATCAGGTACGGCGCATGGTTCGCCTACAGGCACTCAGTTATGCTACGGAACATCTCGACATCCGCTTCGGCAAGCTGCTGGACGACGCTGGCGTGCTGGGCGCCGGAATGTTGGTTCTCAACGACCTGCTGGCGATTCCGGAATTGAAGCCTCCCCGTTTCCTCATCAACAGTGAAACAGAACTGACCCGCGCAAGCGCCTCCCGAAACGCTTTATAGGTGGCCGCGCGGCGCCGTGGTCCCAGATTGCAGATAGTCCGCCATCTGCGCCTCCCGACTTGCGCCCACGGCGAAAGCTTACCAGTCGACCTACACTTGGCTGTCCAGACTGGACTTCACACAGAAACATTCGAAAGATAACGTTTTTACTTCATCATCAGATTCGTTCTGGCTACTTTTTTCTTTTTATCGACGCTTCTCATTGACACTAGATCAACGGCCAATCTAAACTTCATTCAGATCGCTGGAATGTCCAGTCCTCGGGATTCAAGGCGAAACACTCACTCTGATGATCCTTGACTTGTGCCTGGGATGAGCAAGCGCTCCCCCCTCACAGGTCAGGGGTCCCCAGCAATCAGCGCCTTTGCTTGTTTCTACGAATGAGTGCGTTGCTTACTTCCAGCAGTCGCTAAAGCAGTGCCAGAACATCGAAGACAGACCGCACCAGCATCTTTCGGAGGCGCTGGGGATCAGATCCGGAAGTTGCGATGGTTGTCCGATGGTGGCCTGCCGATCTCACATTTTTTGATATTTGTCATTTAATAGAGAACAATCATCTCCCCGTCTTTCCGAAGCAGGATGCATCGCAGAATCAGATGCCGTCTACCACGAAGGATCACCGGAGAGCGTTTTGGTTGTGGAGGCTCCTTGTCATGTGCCTGCGATATCTTTTGGCTGCCATCATCCTATGCATCAGCGTCTCTTCCTCCAGTCGAGTCGCTTCGGCGCAGGACCTGCCGCTTCTGCCGCAGCCTCGCCAGATGCAGCGCGGTCAAGGCGCCTTGCCGCTAGCACAGGTGGCCATCATCTTCCAGGGCACGCCCACCGATGAAGATCGTTTGGCTATCGACGCCCTCGGGGTTATCCTGTCGGCTGCAGGCGGTCGTATCGTGGATTCCTCTGCTGCGGGAGGCGTCGTCACCACGGTACGTTTCCAGCGCACCGCCACCACATCCTCCTGGGAATGGGACGACGCTCCCGGCCCGGACTCCTCGGAATCGTACTCCATCGCCATCAACGACGAAGGAGCGTCACTGAAAGCTCCCACAGCTCGCGGTCTCTTCTATGCGGTCCAAACCTTCCGCCAGTTGTTGAGTCATGAAAACGGCTCCCTCACCGCACCGTTCCTCACCATCCAGGATTGGCCCCAACTGCGCCTGCGCGGCTTCATGCTCGACCTCAGCCACGGGCCCTTCCCCAAATTTGAAGAGTTGAAGCGGCAAATCGACTTCCTGGCCCGTTGGAAAGCCAACCAGTTCTACCTGTATTCCGAAACCAACATTGAGCTCGATGGCTTTCCGCTTCTCAGCCAGCGAGCACGGCTCTCCAAGGCCCAAGTCCGCGAGTTGATCGCCTACGCTCGTGATCGCTTCATCGACGTCGTGCCCTGCGTGGAACTCTATGGCCACCTGCACGACCTCGCCCGCATCGAGCATTACTCCGCCCTCGGTGAAACGCCGCACGGTGGCGAAGTCAATCCCCTCGATCCCAAAGCACAAGCGCTCATCGAAAACTGGGTCGGCCAGTTCGCAGAACTCTTTCCGAGCCCCTGGCTCCACGTGGGTTTTGACGAAACTTATGAACTCGGCAAGATGCCCGGCAGGAAGCTCACACCCGAACGTCGCGGTGAAGTCTATCTCGGCTTCTTTGAACGTGTCGCGTCCATGGTCACGGCCAAAGGGAAACGCGTCATGGTTTGGAGCGACATCATCCTGCAGCACCCGGAGGTGATCCCCAAACTCCCCGCCGGAGCCATCGCCGTGCCCTGGCGATATGCCGACGAAACCAGTTATGACCATTTCGTGGAACCGTTGGCCAAAGCGGGTGTGCCGCTGCTCGTAGGCACCGCCGTTTGGAGCTACTACGACGCAGCCCCCGACTTCGACCATACGATGCGCAACGTGAATGGTTTTCTGCAGAGCGCGCGTAAGTACAACGCACTCGGCTTGGTGCATACCGAATGGACCGACGGGGGCCCCGTCCTCTTTCGCACCGCAGATCCTGCAGTTGCTTTCGGACCGGTCGCCGCATGGCACGCTGATCAAACCACCCCCGAACTCTTCTACCAGCGCTACGCTCGGCTACATAACCCCAAACATCACGCAACGCTCAGCGACCTGCTTTCCACGATCGCCCTCTCCCAGGGGACGCTCGAACGGGCACTCGGCACCCGTGTCATGCAGGAGCTTTGGCAAGACCCTCTGGATCGCAAGCGGCTGGACAGAGCCACCCGGAACGCGCCCGACCTTCGCGAAGCACGCCTTCAGGCGGAAAAAGCCCAGGTGCTCGCGCTCTCAATCCTGGCCGATAAGGACGATCCCCTCGTGGACTTCCTGCTCTTCAGTGCACGTCTTCTGGATTACATCGCCCTACGCCAGATCTACGCTCTCGAAATCGATGGCTTCCGTGCCAGTCTCGCCGCGGACCCCACCCGCGCGAACTATCGCCTGCTCTTCGGCATCCAGACCAGCGACCATACCCACAGCCGACTCTTCGATCTGATGGATGAAGCTGGCGAACTCAAGCAGGAACTACGCAAGCTGTGGCTTCGGGACTATACCCCGTTCCGCTTGGAAACCAGCATGGGCCGCTGGCAGGCAGAATTCGAGCGCTGGCGCAGCCTTCAAGAAAAACTCGCATTGACTAAGCGGGACTATAAGGATGGCGATGCCCCTCCGGAGTAGCCAGCCACTTCCCGACGCGAGCTCACTTTGCTACAGCACACCTTCTCACATGTGTTTTAGCGCCGTCGAAACACTCTCGGGTATGCCAAATGCCACAACGCCCTTTTTTTTCGCTCTCTCCCTGTATTCGGCTAGTTCTAAGTTCCACATAGGGGCATATGGGCTTATGCGGGGGTCACTGATGCCGTGGGTACCGACCAACGTACGGCCCCGCATCACGCCCAACTTCTCCAGTTCCAGCAGCAGAGCAAGAAAGTGACGGTCGCTTGGCTGGTAGTGCCCGCTGTTATTATCAATGCCCACCAGCTTGCCGTCCTCAACCTCCATCGTCCCGGCACAACGAACTTTCTTCCCGCTGTTGAAACTGGAATGGTGGAATGATCCAGACTGATGCGCGTGCACCAATAGCGTTCCATCCACTAGCCAGACGAATGCCTCACCCGCCTTCGTGCCACGAACGGTGGTTAAATTTAGCAAGGTATCCGTCGAGCCGAACGACCGAGTCATCAACTTCTTTCCCACGGCATACACTTGCCGCACCTTCTCGTTGGTGCCGTACTGAATGCTATTCACTTTCTTATAGCTGGTTCCATTGAAATGCCTGTCCGCCGTGCATATCGGGTGCCCTTCCAACCAAACGTAAAAGCCTTCCTCAGATCCCGAACTCAGCCACTCAATCAATGCCTTGCTCATCTCCGTCGCAGGATCCGTCAGACTCCCATCCTGGCCCGTATGGTGCTCGAAGTCCCGATGGAGAAAGTCCATCTTCTCGAACTTCGTTCCCGGTGTTAGTCGCAGCAAACCTTCCGGCGGAGCCGTGCGCATGCGACCGAGGATATGCTCGTTCATCCGTCCGACATTGGCAAAGGGACCAGACTGTTCGGAATCCGATACCACTTTCAGGTACGCCACCTTCTTCGCTGCCCGACGCGCCAAGGAGTGTATCCAGGGCCCCACCTGCTTCTCCTGCCGGATGATCGACCCACCCCGAATATCAGACTTCTGGTACACCTTAGGTTCACTTCTGCCCTTTGGCACCGTTTTGCTGGTGACGCCTCCAGACTCAACAATCGTATTCTCCAAACTGGAGGCTAGGTCAGCTAATTTGGAGAGCTTCTCCATCCGTAGCGGGATATTCTTCAACACCGGTTTTTCCACCGAGTGGTAGTCCACAAGTGCTATCAGCAGGTCCGTCAGTCCAGCCGCAAGCGCCCCTTCTTTGGGGCAACTCTCTGCCGTCACTTCCAGGATCTTCTTCCAGGACACCACCGAGTAGACATCGCGCCAATGCAACGCACTGCCAGCCACACCCACCTCCCATGCAAACTGCCAGAAATATGGGCTAATCATACCCGAACCGGAGAATGTGAACTGTTAATTTACGACCACACTGGCTTATATATCCCTGTCTGGTTTCAACGGGGGACAGATAGAGAGAAGAAACCGATCACTCCGATGGTGGTTCCGGAATGCGTGCGACAGGGAAACGCCAGCGGAGTGATACGGCAAGCATCCGAATTCCAAAGCAAACAACGGCGCCAGCGATCGCGACAGGTTGCGGGGGAAGTTGCAGCACATGCCCTGCCACCACGACACTCGCCCCGGCCAACGCCGCAGCCGCATAAACGTCCGTGCGTAAAACGGCTGGCACTTCCGAAACCAGCAAGTCACGCACAACGCCCCCGCCTATCCCCGTCAACATGCCCAGCAGCGCTGCGGGCACCGGACCAAGTTGATAGGCCAACGCCTTCCCAGCTCCCGTAACCGCAAACAGGCCAAGACCAATTGCGTCGAATACAAGCACGGTCTGCCGCAATCGGCTTATTTTGGAATGCCAAAAGAACGTGATCAAACCGGCAAGCATCGAAATGGCAAGATAGCGCCAATCCTGGATCGACGCCGGAGGATGCGCACCAATCACCAAATCGCGAATAATTCCACCAAACGTCGCCGCCGTAAAAGAAAGGACAAGGACGCCAAAAAGATCCAGCCTGTGGCGAATCCCGGTAACCGCGCCGCTGATCGCAAAGGCAAAGGTCCCCAAAAGGTCGAGGACCGTAAGCAGAAGGCTGACAACAACTTCCTCGCGAATAGGCATCGTCATGAATTGCACTGCTGAATAGAGTAGCTGCTATGGCCGTCGGTAGCCACTCGCATCCTTTACAAAGCGCACCACCAGAGCGCCCGCCACCCAGAGCAAAAGCGCCAGAGGCGAGAAACCCATCCAGCGCAAAAGCGCCGAAGGCGCGACCACAAATCCTAGCCTGGGGTGAAGCGACCAACGGAAGCGAGAACCCCAGGTCTCCCGAAACAACGCGCGAGCACTGAAAGTGCGTATTCCACCCCAGCCCCACCAGTTCCAGCCCGACGGTTCTCCGGCACAGGGCATCAAAAGAAAGCATCATCCAGCACGGCCACTATTGACTGTAGACGCTCAGCGTCGTTCGCGGGAACACACTAGCAACTTAGAGGAGAGGGCCATGGGATCCTTCCACGCTAATCTCAAAATTTCCAAGCACAACTTCTGCCGCCTCTCTCACTCGGTTCCTAATCGCAACCGCGTCATACGCATTGATAGCCTCTCCAGAATCCGAAATCAAAAACTTTGGAAAATATATTACATTTATCAAGTTTGGAAAGATATACAACCACTTTCCTCGCTCTTCTATTTTGTCAACAACTTCCGTTAACAACATAACGCTTCGATCACCTTCGATATATCGAACATCTACCGGGACATAAAATCTAACAGAATATTTTCGCCCTACATATTCTCGATAGTATCTCTTTATCGAATAGTCAAATTTGCTCATATTTATTCGAAATCAAATATCTAAAAATTTGGATTACGCATTAAGACGAAAGCTCCTCTCGTCTGCCATACCCTTCAACTCGTGGACGCCACATTGGGTTTCGGGATCGAGAACTTAACTGGCTGTAGTCCTTCGCCGGTTCTGATTTGTATCGCGTTTCAGCAGCCTGCTAGACCTCACCCCTCAACTTCTCTGCCTTTCGGGCACGTTGCCGTCGCACAATCATCGCAACCTTCGCCGGATCAGCGCACATCTCCCAAATCTTGACCCGCTTTCCGTTTCGGAATACCAACCGCGCAAACTCACCCTCAAACACTTCGACGTCCATGACGTCTTCATATCTGAAGATCTGCGATCGACCGAAGGCAGGAATATGCTGAATCTGGTCTTGAGCAAAAACCGTTCTAGCTCGAAACATTTCTAATGGTATACCTAAAACAACTATAGCCATTACAATAATGCTCGCACGATCCACTAAACCGCCTTGGCGCCAGAAGTCCAGCATCGCTGACTCACCAGTCGAAGTTCTTGCTCCAAAGAAGGCCCACAATAGAAGTGGGTAACTCAGTGCTGTTGCGATACTCCATGCGAGACTTGCCTTCGCCACTAATGGTAAGGATACTTTGTCGTCCTCTGCTCGATCTGCCATATTATTTATCGCTGTTCTACGAGTCGCCGCTCCTTCGCTTCAGATAGAAAATGAAGGATGACTTATGTCCTGTTCTTTGTCAGTTTCGGAGTTTCGTGAACAAAACACGCAACCACCCACGGGCAATCACGCCGATTTTATCCTGTCCTCAAGCGAATTTCTGAGTCTAGAGTTTCGACCCGGGCCACGACAGCGCCAAAGACGCGACCGCAAACCCTAGCCTGGGGTGAAACGACCGACGGAGCGAGAACCCCAGGTCAACAGAAAAAGTGCGGGAGCACCGAAGGTGCGAATTCTACTCCTCTAACCTACTCCTGCCAATTCCACCGAGCAGGCCCGCGCTTCTGGTACGGAGGCAGTTCTGTTGGAGGTCACTGAGGTTTCGGCGCCACAATCAACCTTACCTGCGCTCCCTCTGGTAGTTTTCTCGTCTGTATCGCAAGATCAGCCTTAACCCGCATTCCTTCCAACGGGTCGCCTACCCAGAGATTATCGATGTTGTAATCGCCTCCCAGAAAGAAAGGGATCTTGGGCATTAGCCTCTTCCCCGGCGGCAAAGGCCCATGCTTTGTCTGCCAGTCATGGGCAAACGGCCAACCCGTTTCTTGGCGATAGTCCGAGAGAATCATGGATGCCCACTCCTCTACAGAATTGGCGACAGACACCGTTTGGCCCGTCTCCGCATAAAAACGCAGAATGCCGCTTTCCTTCGTGGACAGACAGAACTGATCCTGCAAAATATCCTCCGCAAAGAAAAGCAAACCGTCCGCGAGATCCTCGTATCCACACCTCCAGGAGGAGAGCGCATTCCACGCTTCTAGCCCCGTTTCAGAATCGTCTGCGAGCGGAAAAACATGCAGCGCCGATTCAAAGGCATAGAAGCCATTCTTGGCCTGGAGCAGGCGAAAGAGCTCGCCTCCAAGGCTATAGGAGCGCAGAAACTCAGGCATCGCTACAGGCAAAGGAGCTATGGGTTCCGAGGCAATGGATAGAAGAGTCTCCAGACCTTTCATGCGATGGTGATCCTTAGCGTTAGGCGCGGAGACGACATAGATCCGAGCGTCTGGGGTTCCGGAGACAGAGCACGAGTGTTTCAAAACGTCACGAAGAACCAAGCAACGCTCAAAGACACGTTCACCTGCAAATTGTTGATTCTTAGCTGTATAAAATCGATTTCCGCCGGCCCCGCACTCCGCCCCCAGAACTCAATTGGATCTCAGTTTCGGCATCAGTCCGGAAGCAAGTGAATGAAGAGCGACAAAGTCGATTGATGAAAATGTGGACCGTGTTTCAACTAGTTCCAGCAAGTCCCACATAGCTGTATATGCGGAGCCCACGTTGTGGTGGCGCAGTGCCGTCATGGACCATTCTTCCGCCTCCTTCCCACTTCCGAGATCTGTGAAACCAGTAGCTTCTTCTACTGCTGTGATAGATACAGGCTCCAATGCGTACTCAACCCAGCCTGGATTAATTTCCGCCAAGGGATCAATCGCACAAAGAGCAACATCCATGCATATGGTTACAGCCTGTGCAAAAGTGCTTCCCGGAGAATCAAAATACTCACCATCAGGTACGACAGCCTCTAATGTCATCCGCAATTCCTGCACAAGATCAGCCGCTGTCTCACCACCAGCCGCAAATCTCATAGCTAGCATTTCCGCAGAGTTCAGCACCTCTGGATTGCCCCACCCATGCTGATCCACAAAGTATTCATACAAGGGAAATAGAGCATGCCCGCAAGAAGCAGCCAGTGCAGCGATCTGCCGTCGGGATAGCTTTCCTGTACGCAACGTGAGCTGGTTGAGGGCTTCGTCAAGAGACAATAGTTTCGGGTCCATATGGGAGTTTCAGTTTCGGGCACGAGTTTCGAGAACAAAGCACGCAACCGCCCACGGGCAATCACGCTGATTTTATCCTGCCCTCACGCTGACTTCTGAAGTTGGACTTCCAGATCATCAAGGAAAACAACCCGCCCACACTTCACATCCCCGAAGAAATCAGGGTGGAACTAGGGTCCAAATGTCCCACTTCCACCCTGCAACATCACCCCGCACCGCGCTGCAATCGGTCGTGGCGCCTTCCTATGCATCACCCCACACTACGCGCGGAAATGCGGCTTCAGCAATTCCATGATGTGGTCCAGTTCCTTCATATCGCCCGCATCCATGGTCACCCGCGTGCTATTCCGCATCAACACAGTCTTGAACACGCCGCGCCGCCGCAGAATCTCCTTCTGCAGCACATACGACACCCGCCGCTCCAGCACACCGGAAAGCAAGAACTTCATGAAGAGCGATTCCGCTTTGTCCTTCTGTCCGGCATGGAACAGATCCCAAATTTCCGTCTGAATGTCTGCGAACCCGGCGCCCGCCATCGTGCCACCAGAGCCACGCTCCATCTCATTCATCAGGTTCAACGCACCCCCACCCGTCGATGGAATCACCGCCCGCTTCCGCTCTTTCAATACACGAGTCACGTCGTGGGGCACATCCGCATTCTCTAACTTCAGAATCCGCACCGTTGGCAGCTTATCCGCCATCCGCAACAGAAAGTCCGTCGTCATCGTGCCGGAGTTCACCTGGATGCACATCGGCAACTTCGATACGGAAGCAATCGCGGTGAAGTAATCTTCCATCCGCTCCTGGTCCACCGCCCCACTCGTCGGACCCAGCGCATGCAACCCATCGGCGCCGATCTTCTCCGCGTGGCGTGCATACTCCATCGCCTCAAACTTGTTCACGCCATGGACGCCGATCAACACCGTCGTACGCCCCTTCCCTTCCTTCACCACCTCCTCGGAAAACTGCATCCGCTCCCGGTAGCTCAGTGTACTCGTCTCCCCCGCCCCCGCCGGCCACACCACGCCATGCACACGGCCACGCGCCAGAAAGTCCGTCTCGCGACGCAGCGATTCGACATCCAGCTCCAGCGATTCCAGGAACGGCGTCTGCATGATCACAAAGATGCCTTCCCACGCACGCTCGCTCTTCTGTGCCGCCGCAGCCTGCTGCACCAGCGGAGCCGCCAAGGCCCCATGCAACATCACACGGCGTGAGATCTTCTGTAACATACGATCCTCCGGCAGACGATTCTATATCAACTGCCAGCCTTGCCTTTACTTTTGGGGACGGAGCACTCAACCACCAACGAGTGCGGACGTCCGATGCTGATTCGCTCCATCCGTCCGATTGCTCACTAACACTGCCTCTTACCCATCGCATCAACGCGCACAGCACGCCCGAGACAAAAGGCCCAACGGGCCGACAGAGTCATGTTGCCATGGGTGGAGAGACTAACAGGAGCGGAACCCGTGGACCTCGATCTTCAAGACGGCGAGCCCTGAAAGGGCGACACAAACGGAAGACCGACAAGGCATCGAATGCCCCCACCACCGCCACAGATGAGCCATCTTTCATCAGCCAAACGCTTAACTGCCTAGAGGGTAGACGCCTCTCCCTGTTGCTCGTCGCTGGCGACTGCCTCCTCCCCAAACCCCGTTGTTCCAGAAAGAGGAAAAACGATGTCGCTCAACATGAGCAGTGCGCGAACCTACAACAAAGACCGCAAGTATTCGGTCAATGCAATCTGGGCCATCCAACGCCGGTTGGGCATTTCCACATCCGGCGTTTTTGACGACGCCACACTGCGCGCCATTTACGACTGGCAAGGGTCCCCGGACCGCCTGACCAAACTGACCAAAGACGGCAAACTCGGCCCCAAAGGTCTGGGTTGCATGATCGCCGAAATGCGCCAAGGCGCAATGTCCACCGACACCGCCCTGCTAGCTGCCTACCCACATACCTTACCTGGTGGCTCCGGAGCCGGGACAGGGACGGTCGTTTCCTCCTTCATCGTCACCAATCCCGTCAGCCTGGACCTGCGTGCGGACGGGGCAGGCTGGCAGTTTCGTGGTCGCTTTCGAGTGGATATTCGCTTGAATCCTGCGTTGTCCAATCCCGGACGCTATCAATACCGGCAGTTCATCAAAGGCAAAGCCACGTCCACGCCCGGCCGTTTTGCCCATGGTGCTCCGAAAACACTGGCGAACTGGAGTGCGACGGGCCCTGTCGTCGATCATGCTTCACAATTCAAAGTACCTGGAGGCCTCAGCGCCACGACCTATCGCGAAGACGGCATCACCGATGGCGGATCCGTACGTCGATTCGGCTACCGTTCCTCCGCCGCACACGTCGCAGTGGGGGAAGAGGACCGCTACCTGCCTACGCAAGCCACGGGCTCAGATTATGTGTGTGTGGACACCTACGGAGTAATGGGGTCGAACCGCGTTACAGGTACGCGCCTTACCCTGGAACTCCATTACAAGGGTGTAATTGTGGATGTCCAGCAAGGCCTCGACATCGTTATGGAAAAGGCCTGGAGTTATAAAGGCGACGACATCTTTGCGGTCTAATCCTAGAAATTCCAGGAGATCCCCGGGACAGCAGATTCCCCGGACACAGCCACCTCGACCACCGACGGACAATCACGCAAGTATTATGCCTCCCTCACGTCCCTTCGAAGTTAGGTGCGAGGCTGTCAGAAATAAATTCCACCGAACGAAGAATCAATAATTCGCAGACATAGACTTCTTTGTAAGTTGTTGCTTCTTCCAGAGGTTTCTATTCATTCCGACACACTCCACCTCAACCACCAACAAGTGCTGACGCCCGATGGTGATGCGTTCCATCCGTCCGATTGCTCACGAACGCGGCATCTTGCCCATCGCATCAAAGCGCAGATCACACCCGAGACAAAAGACCCAGCGCGCCGACAGAGTCATGTTGCCATGGGTGGAGAGACGAACAGGAACGGAACCGTGGACCTCGCCCCCAAGGCGGCGAGCCCTGAAAGGGCAGCACAAACCCTAGCCTGGGGTGAAGCAACCAACGGAAGCGAGAACCCAGGTCAACACAAAAGAAAGGCCGGAGCGCTGAAGGCGCGAATTCTATCCCATCCCTGACAATTCCAGTCCCACGGCGCATCGGTCCAGTTCAGCCCAAAGAACACCGGGGAACGAATCTGTCCAAGCAGCGGAACTCAGTTATTGGGTATCTTTCTATAGGCAAAACCGTTATCGCTGTCGATCCAGAGGTGTACGGAGTCAGACATAAAAATGACTTCCGGTGGGTAACCGCACACATCGGCATGAAGCCGATGAGACTCTCGAGAAATAACCAAACATGGCTTGGTCATGACAAGCCAATCGTCAATGCTCCAGGATCCGAAAACGCTTTTAGTCTCCCCGTCCCTCAGTTTGATCTCCTGGACCATCGTACGATCTTCCCGCAGAGTAAGCGTGGACTCTCCCCATTCAGCCTCCACCCGGTATCGACCCGGCACCTCTTCCACACGAGCAGCGCGACATGCGAGGAGACCATAGAAACAGCCCACCATACCCGCACCAACAGAAATAAGACGCCAGTTCACTGGCCTGGGTTAGGCTCCATCCACGAAAAGGCCTGCTTGACCTTCGCCCCCAACCCCCATTGCACATCTATCGCATCCTCGCGAAGTCCGAGGCTTGGTCCCCACGTGCTAAGCCCCAAGAGAGAGGACCAACCCGTGACATTCGTGATGATGTCTGTGGTCATTGCGCCATCCCCGGGCGAAATTGAAGTCATATTGAAGCCCCCCACTGCGAACTGAGTAGTATTGGAGAAAACCCCATTTCGCGCCGACTCCTTCCACGGTCCCCCGTGTCCAGAATGAACGAAACTAGAGGCCAGGCAGCCCTCCTTAATGTAGGCGTTGCGGAGTCGCTGAACAACTACGCTACGCTTCTGCGGCAGACCAGGCCGCTGCGTGGCTCCCCTCGCAGGACTACCGCAGTTGTAGTAACCGGCGTTCCTAGCCTATGGACCTAGCCTGATTGGATCACAAGCACATAGTCATATTTCTCAGAGGAAGACAATTCACTTCTATTGCCATAGAGACTCGAGTCAATAACATTATATATCTTGGCTTTACACCTATTCTTCTCGAATTGAATACTCCATATCGGGTCACCGATACTGGGAACAGCATAGTAGTCCTGGTTCCTGGGATACCATAAAATATGAAATCCATTCTGGCGAAGACGCGTAGGGAATACATCCTGTGCTAGCTCTTCTGTCGACAGTTTCTTCTTCAGGTGAAAGCAATATCTAAAACTGGGTCTAAAAACTTCCGGAATCACCTGACCTTGATCTTCATGACTTGGCACAAAATACGAATTGTCTGCAGGGTATTCACCTATAAATTTAAAATCTTCAAATACGTACCCAATTTCATCAGCATTACACCCATCCTTCACGGATGTGCAACCGATGCCCATGACGCATGAGAGGAATAATGTAAAGAATAGCCAACAGTTTTTCAATGATTCCGCCGCCTTACTGGCCCCCAAGTGCTTTCGTATCCAAAATTTAGGCCACCAAGAGAAACTGGGCGCAGAGAACTCTATATGGAAATACGACCAATCTAACCACTATTCCGGCAATGCCCCTGCCAGGGGCGACTTAACCTCCAAGACATAGTCCATTTGAGCCGCCGCGGCACGACCAGACTCGTTATACAACTTCATATCCACCGTGTTATAGATGGATCCTCGGCAATCTCCCTTTTCAAAATCAATAACCCATAGAGGCTCTCCGATATCTGCGAGCACGTAGTCATCGTCACGCTGCGGGGCCGACAGGATCACAAAGCCTCGAGATCGCAGAATCCTGGGAATAAGAACGCGAGAAAGCTCCTCGGTAGTCCGCGCAGAACCTAGATGGAATATGTAGCTCCGATGGGTGTCGATGCCGCTTGGAAAACTGAGAGAAATAACTCCGTGCTCCTGCAAGGTTTTGGAGTCGCCGACACGAACATCCCCCACAAACTGAAAATCCCGGAAGACATACTCAAAATCATCCTGCACACAAGCGCTCGAGGGCGGAGGCGTAGTAGGACCAGCGCACGCCATCAAACAAGCAGCAGCACTACACCAAGTTGCTAGAACCCTTGCCCTCATATTTAGCTGCCTTCGACCAACTAATTTGCGACGGCTGCAGATGCGCCAACAGCGAAAAGTGCGCTGTTCCATTCTCACCTGTCGCGATCATATGCTATCCCGAAGTCTTTATCTATCGCGATCATAGGCCCTCCGATTGTCCACAGCACTGCCTGATGACAGGCATCAATTTTTTCTCCCTCACCTAGAGGCCCAAGGCGGACACATGGAGCCCGATATAACGATGATCCATCAAATTTCCACTTACCCTCAATCTGGATTGTCTCGCCTTCGTCTCTAACAACCGATTCACTCAGACTGCCATCTGGATTCAGGGTCAGTTTCCCAGACCACCCCTTCTTATCTAGCGTATAGCTTCCTACTAGGTCTTTCGGCGAAAGCATGCAACCAAATACTGAGAGCAGAGACACGGTCACGCCGCATATGACCACGTCCCTCACTATTTTATGCATGGATTTGGCCCCACTGCTATCCGAATTTGCCGCACGCGATTGTTGGATCCCCTGTAATCATTGACTCTGACTCGCTTATAGCCAGACTTTCTGGTTGAGGTTCGGGTGTGCGGCAGCCGCATAGACGGGACACTAACAGTTCAGAAAGATGGGTCTTGAGACCCTTCGACTCTGATATCAAATTTTCCAAGCAGTACTTCTGCCGCCTCTCTCACTCGACTTCTAATTGCAATCGCGTCATACTCACTTATCTCCTCTCCAGACTCCGAAAACAAAATCTCCGGGAAATATATCACGCTTACAAAATTTTTAAACACATACAACAGCTTTCCGCGCTCCTCCGTCTCGTCAACAATTTCCGTTAAGAGCATAACGCTTCGATTTTTTTCTATATATCGAATATCTACTGGAACATAAAACCTAACGAAATATCCGCTCCCCACATATTCTTGGTAGTACCTATTCACCGAAGGATCAAATTTGTTCATATTTATTTAAAAATCAAAGGTTTGAAAACATTCGCATTACGCATCAAAATGGGAGCCTCTATCGTCTGCCATACACCTTCGGCTCGGGGATTCCGTAAATATACAGTTACACTCCCTCCTGCTCCATACGCGTACATTCTGGATAAAACACTCCAGCCGACATTTTGCACCGTTGTTCCAGCAACTGAAGCATACCTCGCGAACGCTGACCCTAGAGGGGTTTGAGATATAATTCTTCCGCCAGATGCCAAGGCGCCGACTTCTGCTGCCGCCATCGCACCTCTTCCGGACCAAAATATTCGTCCAACGGCCGGCCCGAATGCGACCTCATTTAATGCTTGACTTGCTATAGGAGCAACTGCAAGAGCGGCCCCGGTTGCCGCTGATCCCGCCGCCACGGCAGCGATCATCTGGTTCGAGGCCTCTCTCCTTGCAGACATCTGATCATAAAACTCCTGCGCATAATGGCCGAGCGGAACGTCCTCCGCCTTCGGCTTCGGCTTATCTCGATCAACGGGTAGACCGGACCCAGACTCTTCGGCGAAATCCATAATGAAGCATGCCTGCCCGTTATCTTCCTCTCGTTCCATGTTGGAACTGATACCGTTTACGCAGTCCCGTCCCGTCGGATCCACAAACCGCAGTGGATTATTCCGCACATAGGCATACAAGTTCCAGCTCTGCGGATCCCCGGCGTGCTGATCCACCAACGGCGCATCCGGACTCGTAAACCGCGCTATCGCCGCCCACATATACCGGGCATTGAAGTAATCCAACCCTGTATGCGTACCCGCCGCCGATTCCTCGTCTCGCATCTGCCCCGTGAACATCGGCTTGTTCCCCGCCGTGCTCCCGTAGCATTCCTGTCCACTCCGCGTGATCTGTCCTCCAAACGGAGCATAGTCCATCCGCTGCAGACATCCGCCCACCCCATTCAGCACCATCCGCGTTGACCCCAGGTAGTCCGTCACGTAATACTGTGTCCCGGTCACGCTCGGCGTTGGCCCTCCGTACTCCGCCATCAACTGCCCGGCTGCGTCATATACGAAGTACGTCGTCACCCCGCCCGTTGCCTTCGACACCCGCCGCCCTTCCGCATCGTACGTGTAGCTCGCGATCACCGTCGATCCGGTCTTGATCTCCGACCATTGCCTCAAGACACCGTCCCCACTCATCGTCTCAATCCATCTCCACCATCAGTCCAGAACCAAAACCACACAAGGCCTCGGCCACGCCAAGAGCGCCAACAGCGCGCTTCAAACCCTAGCCTGGGGTGGAGCGACCAACGGAAGCGAGAACCCCAGGTCCCCAAACAAACCAGAACAGAGCGCTGAAAGCGCGACATCAAACCTCGCCAACCGTGCCCACCGCTCCGACCTCTCCCGAAACCCAACGCACTGCCCGAGCCGCCCCGGCAGGGGCGGCAATTGATTAGCCCCGTCCTTCAGGGCGGGGGATTCCACCCAGCGCAAACTGTCATACCGCCGGGGCACCGGCGGCACACCCGAACCGTCCTTTCACGCACGGCTTCACCATTCACACTCCGCCCCTTCTGACCGCCCCTCAGCGGAAAGCCCCAACGGGGGCGACAGTCTTGTTGCCATGGGTGAAGGGCGCCGCACGCATCTAGCGTGCCACACGAAACCCGTGGAAGGAAAACAGCCCGCGCTGCGGACCACGTAGCGCCTGCCCTACCGCAGGTGCTACACCACACTTCCATCCCCCACCAACTCCACACTGCGACGTCCGGGATTTCCACCGCTATACCAAACCGGTATCCTCGCCAGTCACCTGAACTCACTCGCAATCCGCCAAAACCACCATCCCACCGCACCACGCCGAGAGCGCCAACGGGGCGCGCACCCAAACCCTAGCCTGGGGTGGAGCGACCAACGGAAGCGAGAACCCCAGGTCCCCAAACAAACCAGAACAGAGCGCTGAAAGCGCGACCTCAAACCGCGCCAACCGTGCCCATCGCTCCGGTCTCTCCCAAAAACCCAACGCACTGCCAGAGCCGCCCCGGCAGGGGCGGCAATTGATTAGCCCCGTCCTTCAGGGCGGGAGATTCCACCAAACACAACATCTCAGACCGCCGGGGCACCGGCGGCACACCGGAACCGTCCATCCACGCACGGCTTCACCATTCACACTCCGCCCCTTCTGGCCGCCCCTCACCGGAAAGCCCCAACGGGGCGACAGTCTTGTTGCCATGGGTGAAGAGCGCCGCACGCGTTTAGCGTGCCGACACACGAAACCCGTGGAAAGATAAACAGCCCGCGCTGCGGACCACGTA